>Ga0335082_10003287_pt1 | contig 17552 bp, 12 predicted proteins | sample Lox_Sample_41_FD_206718 | JGI IMG/M metagenome (GOLD analysis project Ga0335082, IMG submission 206718) | Soil microbial communities from Loxahatchee National Wildlife Refuge, Florida, United States - Lox_Sample_4.1 | ecosystem: Environmental > Terrestrial > Soil > Wetlands | place: USA... | reverse complement strand
TGCAGGGGACAAGGGTCGCAGGGCGATGAAGATGATTCCGGGACGTTTCGCGGGCAAGCGCGCCATCGTGACCGGCGCCAGCGCCGGCATCGGTCACGCCACGGCCACGCGCCTCGCTGCCGAAGGCGCCCGCGTCGCACTGATCGCGCGCCGCCGCGAGCCGCTGGAGGCCGTCGCCGCGACGATCAAGGCCGCCGGCGGCGAGGCCCTCGCCCTGCCCGCCGACAGTTCGGTCGAGAGCGAGATCGCGGGCGCGATCGACGCGGCGGCCGAGCGCTGGGGCGGCCTCGACATCGTCGTGTCGAACGCCGGCATCGAGCTCCTGGGCCAGGACGACCGCGTCGATCGCCTCGACCGCGCGATCTGGGACCGCCTGATCACCACCAACCTCACCGGCCAGTTCCTCGCCTGCAAGCACGGCGCGCGCCATCTGCTCGCGAGCGGCGGCGGCGCCATCGTGTGCCTGGGCTCGAACGTCGCCTATCTCGGCATGGCCACCAACGAGCCCGCCTACAGCGCCAGCAAGGGCGGCATCCTCGCCATGATGAAGGTGATGGCGATCGACTATGCGCGCCTCAACATCCGCGTGAACATGGTGATCCCCGGCTTCATCGACACGCCGATGAACGCGCCGGTCATGCGCGACCCGAAGGAGCTCGCCTATTGGAGCAACCAAGTGCCGCTGGGGCGCGCGGGCACGGCGGAGGAATGCGCCGCCGCCATCCTCTGGCTCGCCTCCGACGAGGCCAGCTACTGCATCGGCACCACGCTCGTGGTCGATGGCGGGCAGGCCTCGATCTGAGACGCGGCTGCTCATGGCCGTGACGCGAGCGTCAACACCGCGTCCTCCTCGAAGGGCGGCGCCAGCGTGACCAGCCCTTCCGCCGCAAGGATGCCGCCGGAGGCGCGCCTCCCGCTCGCCGGCTCGAACCACTCCGCGGCGAGCCGCGGTCCCCTGAGAGCGCCGAGCTGCACCTCGACCGGACGACGCACCGGCAGGTAGGCGACACCGAGTCGTCCATCCGCGGTCAGCGCCGCCGTCACGCGGTCGAGGCCGCGCGCCTCGCCGAGCCCGCCGGTGACGAGCTTGCGCTCGAGATCGGGGATCAGCTCGCTCCAGGGCAGCGCGCGGAAGAAGCCGCCCCAGCGCGCCATGGCGAGCGAGCCCGGCAGATCGAGCGCCTCCTGCCAGCCGTCCCAGAACAGCCAAATCGGGTGGTTGCCGAAGCAATGGCCGTTGCCGCCGCACAGCACCGACCAATAGGCCTGGCGCCGGATCTGCTGCTGGCTGGCGTTGTGCTCGCCCTCATAAGTCGATTCGAGCAGCAGGAACGGCCAGGGCGGATCGCGCTTCCAGTCCTCGAGCAGCGCGCGGTGCACCGTGCCGTAGGTGTAGGTGATGTTGAGGTCGAGCCAATCGGCGCCCGCGAAGGACTCGATCGGCGAGAACTCCGGATGCGGATGGGCGGTGAACAGGTTCTTCACGCCGGTGCTGCGGATGCCGTGGGCGATGGCGTCGAGCCCCGGCCGCGTCAGCTCGGGATGCCAGTCGCCGCCCATGCACCAGATGATATTGGCGAAGCGGCCGAACCGGCGGCCGAGATGCTCGCCGTACTTGCAGCAGCCCCCCGGGCCCGTGGCGACGATCTCGTCGTACCAGCCGTCGAAATGCGGAGAGATGCCGGGTCCGCGATCGTGCCGGTACCCGATGTAGCAGGGCGCCAGGATCACGGCGATGCCGCGTGCGGCGCAGGCCTCGAGCACGCGCTCCGCCGCGTCGAAATAGGCATCGTTCGGCGTGCTCATGTCGCCGGGTCTCGTGAAGGGCTCGCGCCCCGCCAGATCGCACGGCGGATCGCGCGAGAACAGGTGCTCGATCAGGTTCACGAGGATCGCGTTGAAGCCCTTGGCGCGACGGTTATCGAGGTAGCGGATCGCATCGTCATAGGCGAGATTGGCGACCAGCGACCAGGCGGTATCACCCTGCATGAGGAACGGACGGCCGTCGGCATCGAGCAGCCGGCGGCGGTCGGCGGAGATCGTCAGCGGATAGCGTGCCGGCGGCCCCGGCTCCGGCAGCGGGACCGGCGCAGACCCGCCGGTCGCGGTCGGATGGGCCGCGTGGTAGCGATGCACCTTCGGCCGACTCGGCTCGCTCATGCTCTCTCCCTGGCGACCGCCATTCCGGCGGCATCGAACAAGCGCAGCCGTGCCGGCGGCAGACGCACGAAGACGTGGTCGCCCTCGCGGATGGGCGTCGCCGCGTCGACCCGGATATTGAGCGCCGCGCCATCCGCAAGATGCGCGAGCACGAAGGAATCAGGTCCCACCCGCTCGACCAGCTCGACGCTGGCGGGCAGGGCCTGCGGTTCGCCGGCGCCGACCAGCGCAACCTGCTCCGGCCTGATCCCCAACGTCGCCGGCCCGTCGCCGAGCGCAGCAGGCGCCAGCCCGTCGAGCGCCAGGTCGAAGGGCCCGCGGAACAGCCGCTGCCCGCCGCTCGATTCGATGCGGCCCGCGATCAGGTTCATCGGCGGACTGCCGACGAAGGTGGCGACGAACATGTTGGCCGGCGCCGCATAGACCTCGGCCGGCGTTCCCACCTGCTGGATCAGACCCTTGTGCAACAGCACGATCCGGTTCGCCATGGTCATGGCCTCGACCTGATCGTGCGTGACGTAGATCGTGGTGCGCCCGACCCGTTTGTGCAGGCGCACCAGCTCCGTGCGCATCTCGACCCGCAGCAGCGCATCGAGATTGGAGAGCGGCTCGTCCATCAGGAACGCCAGCGGCTGGCGCACGATGGCACGTCCGAGGGCCACGCGCTGGCGTTGGCCGCCGGACAGCTCGTCGGGGTAGCGCTCGAGTTGCTCGCCGAGTTGCAGCAGGGCGGCGGCGCTCTCCACCTTGGCGCGGACCTCCTCGCGCGCGACACCGCTCATCTTCAAGGGAAAGCCCAAGTTCTCGCGCACGGTCATATGCGGATAGAGCGCGTAGTTCTGGAACACCATGGCGACGTCGCGGTCGCTGGGCTTGAGATAGTTGGCCAGCCGTCCCCCGACATAGATCTCGCCGTCGCTCAGCTCCTCGAGGCCGGCGATCAGCTTCAGAAGCGTGCTCTTGCCGCAGCCGGAGGGCCCGAGCAGCGCGATGAACTCGCCCGGCGCGATCGCCAGATTGATGCCGCTGAGCACGGCCGTCTTGCCGTAGCTCTTGCCGACCTCGAGCAACTCGATCGCCGGCGCCCTCTGTGTTGCGGTGGTGTTCACCGGACCCTCACTGCTTGAGGGCGCCCGCCAGGGAGCGCGCGAGAAACTGCCGCTGCAGCACGAAGAAGAAGATGCCGACGGGAACCAGCGACATCACCGCCGAGGCCGACCACAGGCCGTAGTTGGCGCCACCATGGGCGCGCAGGGCGGCGACGCCGACGGTCAACAGCTGGAGGTCGTCGCTGGTGGTGGCGATCAGCGGCCAGATGAAGCTCATGAACTGGTCGGTGAAGATGATGACGGCGAGCACGACCAGGCCCGGCTTGATCAGCGGCAGCACGATCCGCCAATAAATCGCGAACTCGCCGAGCCCGTCGAGCCGCGCCGCATTCTCCAGATCCCGCGGCAGTCCCAGGATGAACTGGCGCATCAGGATGGCGCCCAGCGGGTTCGCCAGCGGCGGCAGGATCAGCGCCAGATAGGTGTTGGTGAGGCCGAGGCCGGAAACCAGCGACCAGAGCGGCACGATCAGCGCGCCGATCGGGACCATCAGCAGGATCAGCATCAGCAGGAAGACCGCGCGCTTGCCCGTGAAGTCGATCTTCGCCAGCGCATAGCCCGCCATGGAATCGAGGAAGATCTTCAGCGTCGTCACCGCGCCCGCGACGAACAGGGTGTTGAACATCCAGCGCAGGAACCCGGTGTCCCACAGCAGCTTCTCGTAGTTGCCGAAGTAGGGCGGGATCGGCAGCAGCTTCGGCGGATAGCTGAAGATCTCCGTGCCGTTCTTCAGCGACGCCAGCACGACGTAGTAGAATGGCGCCACCAGGATGAAGGTCACCAGCGCCAGCACGCAGTGGCGCGCCAGCTCGTTGCGCCGCCGCCGCCACCGGCGGATCCGCGCATGATCGGCGGCGATGCGCCGGAGGTCGGCGCCGTCGAGCGCGGCCGGCGCTTCCACCGCCTGCGCCATCAGTCGACGCCTCGCCGTCCCCGGAGCAGCCGCATCTGCACCAGCGTCAGCGCCAGGATGGCGACGATCAGCACCAGCGAGATCGCCGAGGCGAAGCCGACCTTGTTGTTGGAGGCGAAGACATAGAGCCAGACGCGGTAGATCACCGTCGTGGTCGCCGTCCCCGGCCCGCCGTTGGTGAGGACGAGCGCGGTGTCGAAGACCTGCAGCCCCCAGATCGTGGCGACGATGACGGCGAAGAAGATGATCCGGCGCAGCAGCGGCAGGGTGAGATGGCGGAAGCGCGCGAAGGCGGAGGCGCCGTCGAGCTCCGCCGCCTGGTAGAGCTCGGTCGGCAGCCCGATGATCGCGGCCACGAAGAACATCGCCCAGTAGCCGACGTTGCGCCAGACGTCGAGCACGGCCAGCACCGTCAGCGCGTGATCGGCGCCGAGCCAGGTGACCGGCAGCGCGCCGAACGCCCGGCGCACCTCGTTGAACAGGCCGAAATCCACGTTGGTGAGAAACAGCCAGATCAGTGCCGCGACCACGCCCGGCACCAGCACCGGGAAATAGACCAGGAAGCGGTAGATCGAGCCGCCGCGCTCGATGCCCGCGAGGACCAGCGCGATGGCGAGTGCGCCGACCAGGATCAGCGGCACCGAGAGCAGCGCGAAGACCAGGGTATTCCGGATCGCCGCGCCGGCGCCGACCACGCCGGGAAGCTGCAGGAAGTTGTCGAGACCGACGAACTGCGTTCCGCCGAGGATGCTGCCGGAGCGCATGCTCCACCAGACCGTGCCGATGACCGGCAGCAGCAGAAAGACGACGAAACAGAGGAACATCGGGCCGAGGAAGATCCAGCCCGTCAGCTCGCGCCGCAGCCGCGCCCTGCGCGCGAGACGGCGGTGCTCGGCGGGCGACAGCCGCAGTCGCCCCGCCGCCCCGGCCGCGAGACCTGTTGCGACGGTTTCAGCCACGATCGGCGTGAGCTTACGCCGGCTGCAAGGCCTTGTCCTCAGATGCCGACTTCATGCTTCACGATCTTCTCGACGTTGGCGACCGCGTCCTGCGCCGATTCCTTGCCGGCGTAGCAGTTCTGGATCTCCGCCTCGGCGGCCTGCTCGACCGTGGCCCACTGTGCGAAGTTCTCGAGGCCGACCGCGTGCTTCACATAGGCGGGTAGCGCCTCAGCCAGCTGCGGCACCGCGTTCTTGCCGTAGCCCTTTTCCGCCGCGTCGGTGCGCGCCGGATAGGTGCCGGAGTTGTCGGCCCAGTAGGCGTCGTTCTCGCCGCTGGTCCACCATTTCAGCACTTCCCACATCAGGTCCTGATCGCCCGACTTGGCGTTCACCATATAATAGGTGACGTCGTTGAAGTTGACCTGCGACACCGGCCCCGGCGGATAAGGCAGCAGCTTCCACTTGAACGGCACCGGATTCGGCAGCACCGTGCAGGCCGCAAGATCGAGGGACAGAGTGGCGAGCTTGCCGGCGGCGAAGGCCCCCGGCGCCGCATCGTAGCTGTAGGTGCCGAGCGGCGGCGCGATCCCGTCCTTGAAGAGACCGGCCATCTGCTGGGTGACGGTCACGACGTCCGGCAGGTTCACGTTCGGCGCCTTATGGTCCGCGGTCAGATAGGAGCCGCCGGCGGCGCGCAGCCGCTGATACCACTCGCCATAGCCGCCGATCTGCATGCCGAAGCCCGCGCCGTAGGTCTCGCCGGCCTTCGTCATCTTGGCAACGCAGTCGTGGAACGTGTCCCACTTGTCGACGAAGCTCTCGTCGTACCCGGCGGCACTGACCTTGTCCATGTTGACGAACAGCGCGTCCTCGACATGCCAGCTGATCGGCAGTCCCAGCAGCTTCGGCCCGTAGGCCTGGGTGCGCTCCCAGTAGAGATACTTCGCCTTCTCCTCGGCGAAGCCGGGATCGTTGATGCGCGCGGTCAGGTCCGCGAAGGCGCTGCCGGCCTGATAGTCAGGGTACGAGCTCTCCGTGGTCATGTAGATGTCGTGCGCGCCCTCGGCCGCCGAGGTGCTGATCTCCTGTGCGGCGGTGTCCCACTGATAGAGCCGGAAGTCGAAGGTCACGTCCGGATGCAGCGCGGTGAAGCCTTCGGCGATGTGCTTGTGGTGATCGACCTCGCCGTCCGACCAGGGACCGACCAGGAAGCGCACGTTGCCCTTCAGGCCGGCAGCGCGCGCCGGCCGGATCTCGAGGGCAAGGCCCGCCGCGACCGGCGCGGCGACGCCGAGCGCGAGCAGCCTCGTGACGAAAGCGCGGCGCGACAGCCTCCCGGCCTGATAGGCGTCGGCGAGCGCGCGCGTCTCAGCATGCAATGTCCGATTCATTTTCATCTCCCCGTTGACGAGCTGTCGCTCGCTTATTTGTCGGTTGCGGACCCTCGCAACAGCTTGTACCGTTATTCGGTACAATACCCGTTTATACGCCCCGTCCGTCGGCCGAGTCAATTCGATGCGCTGCCATTCTGGACAAAACCGCACAAACAGGCGTGCACCGAATTGTACCGCTCCGAGGACAATCCCGGGATTCCGATGAACGAGTGGTATTCGGACTGGCTGCTGCGGCGGGGCGAGGTCTCGGCCTCGCTGGCCGATACACTGGAGCAGGCGATCCGCAGCGGCCGCCTCCCGGCGGGCGCGCAGCTGCCGACGCATCGCGATCTGTCGAAGCGCCTGGGCGTCGCCGTCAGCACGGTGTCGCGCGCCTATGCCGAGGCGACGCGGCGCGGCTTGATCGACGCCACGGTCGGGCGCGGCACCTTCGTGCAGCCGAACGGCCGCGAGAACGAGGCCGGCTCGGCGCGCGACAGCCTGCGTCCGCTGGAGCGGCTCTATCTCCCGCTCATGCAGCGGGAGGACGCCATCAATCTCAGTCTCAACGAGCCCCTCACCGCCGGCACCGACGAGCGGCTGCGCGACGCGATCGCGGCGCTGACCGCGAAGCGCGACCTCAACGACCTCGCCCACTACCAGCCCGCGCAGGGCAGGATCGAGCATCGCGAGGCCGGCGCCGCCTGGCTGCGCGAGCTCGGCGTCGAGGCCGCGGCCGAGGACGTCTATGCCGTCTCCGGCGGCCAGACCGCCCTCATGACCATATTCCTAGGCCTCGCGCGCTCCGGCGATACCGTGCTGACGGAGGAGCTGACCTGGCCGGGCGCGCTCTCGGTCGGCCGCCTCACCGGCATCCGCCTGAGGCCGGTCGCCATCGACGCCGAAGGCATGATGCCGGAGTCGTTCAAGGTCGCCTGCGAGACCTGGCGGCCGCGCTTCGTCTACACCATGCCGACCCTGCACAACCCGACCACCGCGACCGCGAGTCTCGCCCGCCGCCGCGAGATCGTGCGCATCGCCCGCGCCCACAACGTCCTGATCGTCGAGGACGACGCCTACGGCTTCCTGCTCGAGCCGCGCGCCACGCCCTATTTCGAGCTGGCGCGCGACAGCACGATCTATCTCACCAGCCTCTCGAAATCGATCGCGCCGGCGCTGCGCGTCGGCTTCATGGCGGTGCCCGCGCGCCTGCACAAGGCGATGCGCTCGGCCATGCGCGCGACCACCACGATGGTCTCGCCGATCCTGCTGGAGCTCACCACCCACATGATCCGCAGCGGCGCCGGCCGCGCGGCGACGCGCGCGCAGACGGCCGCTGCGCGCAAGCGGCAGAAGCTGGCGGCCGCGATCCTCGGGCCGGAGGGCTCGGCCCCGACCTCGATGCATTACTGGCTGCGCCTGCCCTCGGACATGCGCAACGCCGTGTTCGTCGCCGACGCGCTGGCCAACGGCGTCGCCGTCACCCCGGGCGACGCCTTCGCCGTGCTGCCTGGCCAGGACCCCGGCGGCGTGCGTCTCTGCCTCTGCGCCGAGCCCGACCAGACCCGCGTTGAAGCCGCGCTGAAAACCCTGGCCCGCCTGCTCGCCACCGACCACGCCACCGCCCTCGCCATCGTGTGAAGCGGCGGCGGTACGCAAGCACGGTTCGCTGCCGCGCCGTGTCCCCTCTCCCGAGCCCGCGCAGCGCAATCGCATATGGCTGAAGGCTGGCCGGCACGACGGTGTCGCGGACGAACCGGAACGGCGGGATGAATCACGGTGCGACAGGCAGGCGGGCGACCTGACGGTCGCCCCTACAAGACCCTCGAATCGCCGCGGCTCGACCTGCAAAGAAACACTGGTCGCAAAGCGTGCGCTTTGGCGATTTGGCGGCAGCAAATCGCCGGCAGCGGTCGAAAACGGACCGAAACTGGTCAAGGTCAACTCTTTGAAATCCAAGGCCGATTTTTTGATCCATAGGGTCGTTTTGCAGTTTTTGTTGTTTCCGGTTTTTCGGCCGATGTTTCACGTGAAACATTTTTGCGTAAGAGGACTCTCCTCCCAGCCCGGCCGCTCCACCCGGCCGCGCGATGTTTCACGTGAAACATTTTTGCGTAAATCCGCCGCGCGCCATTGACCGCCGCGGCGTCGCCGCCGCACAAGTCGAGTCGTGTCCGACCTGCCGATCGAACCGCTGATCCCGCGCATCCTCCAGGAGCTGGAGCAGCGCGGCACGCTCGTGCTGCAGGCGCCGCCGGGCGCCGGCAAGACCACGCACGTGCCGCTGGCGCTCGCGCAAGCGCCGTTTCTCGCCGGCAAGTCCGTCCTCGTGCTGGAGCCGCGCCGCCTCGCCGCCCGCATGGCCGCGCGCCACATGGCGGCCACGCTCGACGAGGCCGTCGGCGACACCGTCGGCTATCGCGTGAGGCTGGATTCGCGCGTCGGCCCGCGCACGCGCGTGGAGCTCGTCACCGACGGCCTCTACCTGCGCCGCCTGCAGGACGACCCCGCGCTCGAGGGCGTGGGCTGCGTCGTCTTCGACGAGTTCCACGAGCGCAGCCTCGAAGGCGACCTGGCGCTCGCCCTCACGCTCGAATCCCGCGCCGCCCTCAATCCGGCGCTGCGCTTTCTCGTGATGTCGGCGACGCTCGACGCCGCGCCGGTGGCCAAGCTGTTAGGCGACGCCCCCGTCCTCACCAGCGAAGGCCGCGCCCACCCCGTCGACACGCGTTACCTGCCGCGCCCGCTCGCCGGCCACATCGAAGCCGGCGTGGCGCACGCGATCGGCAACGCCCTGCAGGAGGAGCAAGGCAGCATCCTCGCCTTCCTGCCGGGCGCGCGCGAGATCCGCCGCGTGGCCGCCCATCTGGCCGAGGCCGATCTCGGTCCGGACGCGATCGTCGCGCCGCTCTACGGCGAGCTCGACTCGCGCGCCCAGGACGCCGCCGTGGCGCCCGCGCCGGTGGGCAAGCGCAAGGTCGTCCTGGCCAGCGCCATCGCCGAGACCAGTCTCACCATTGAGGGCATCCGCATCGTCGTCGACTCCGGCCTGGCGCGCCTGCCGCGCTATGACCCGCGCTCCGGCATGACGCGCCTGGAGACCCTGCGCGCCAGCCAAGCGACGGCCGACCAGCGACGCGGCCGCGCCGGCCGCCTCGGCCCTGGCCTCTGCATCCGCCTGTGGACCGAAGCCGATCAGCGGGCGCGCGCGCCCCATCCGGTCCCGGAGATCTTGGCCGCCGACCTCACGCCGCTCGCCCTCGAGCTGGCGGCCTGGGGCGCTGGCGACGGCAGCACCCTCGCCTTCCTCGATCCGCCGCCGAGCGGCACACTGGCCCAGGCGCGCGACCTGCTGCGGCAGCTCGGTGCGCTCGACCCGCAAGGCGGCCTGACCGCGCATGGCCGTGCGATGGCGCGCCTCGGCCTGCATCCCCGCCTCGCGCACATGATCCTCGCCGCCGCGCCGCACGGCCGCGCGCGGCTCGCCTGCGAGACCGCCGCGATCCTCGGCGAGCGCGACCTCTTCCGCGGCGCGACCAACGACCGCGAGGCGGACCTGCGCACGCGCATCGCCGTGCTGCGCGGCGATCGCTCCGACTCCGATGCCCAGGTCGATCGGGCGGCGCTGACCCAGGCGCGCGCATTGGCGAAGCAATGGCTGCAGCTCGCAAAGGCGAAGGGTGCGCCGCCCGCTGACGATCTCAGCCGCCTGGGCGAGATCGTCGCGCTGGCCTATCCCGACCGCATCGCGCAAGCGCGCGGCGACGCCCTCGGACAGTTCCGGCTGACCAGCGGCCGCGGTGCCTTCCTGTCCCCGACCGACGCCCTGGCGAAGGAGCCTTTCCTGGCCGTCGCTGCGCTCGACGGCGACGCCCGCTCCGCCCGCATCTTCCTCGCCGCGCCGATCGACCGCGCCGCCATCGAGGCGCTCTTCGCCGAGCAGTTCCAGGAGACACAGGACATCGCCTGGGACGCGCGCAGCGAGAGCGTCGTCGCCACGCGCGAGCGCCGCCTGGGCGGGCTCGTCCTCGATCGCAAGCCGATCGCTGCACCCGATCCGCACGCATTGGCGCAGGCGATGGCGGACGGCATCCGCCAGCTCGGCCTTTCGGCGCTGCCCTGGACGTCGGCGGCGCGCGCCATCCAGGCGCGCATCGGCTTCCTGCATCGCCTCGATCCCAAGAGCTGGCCGGACGTGTCGGATGCGACCCTCGCCGCAGATCCCCTCAGTTGGCTGGCCACGCACCTCGACGGCATCACTCGCCGCGCGCATCTGGCGCGCCTCGACCTTGCGGCGGCTCTGCTCGACCGGCTCGACTGGAAACAGCGGCGCGACCTCGACCGTATGGCGCCGACTCATCTCGAGGTGCCGACCGGCCGCAGCATTGCTATCGACTACGGCGGCGAGGCGCCGGTGCTGGCCGTGAAGCTGCAGGAGATGTTCGGCGCGCGCACCACGCCCACGGTGGCCGACGGACGCGTGCCGATCCTCATCCACCTGCTGTCGCCGGCCGGCCGACCCGTGCAGGTCACCCGGGATCTCCTGGGTTTCTGGGGCAACGGCTACGCCGCGGTGCGCGCCGAGCTGCGCGGCCGCTACCCGAAGCATCCCTGGCCCGACGATCCGCTCACGGCGCCACCGACCAGGGGCGTGAAGCGGCGCGCGCCGTAGTCTCCCCCCGTTCGAATCGGGGTTGCACTCCGCCAGACATGTTAAGCTTCGCGACAGGGGAACGATTCGCAGAATGCGAATCGAGCCGGCCATCGCGGGGATACACGCCGATGCGCTTTCACGCCGATCTTCACATCCATTCGAAATACTCCCGCGCCACGAGCAAGGACTGCGACCTCGAGCACCTCGCCTTTTGGGCGCGTAAGAAGGGCATCGCCGTCGTCGGCACCGGCGACTTCACCCATCCGGTCTGGCTTGCGGAGCTGAAGGAGAAGCTGCTGCCGGCGGAGCCCGGCCTGTTCCGCTTGCGCGACGAGATCGTGCGATCGATCGATGAGCGCCTGCCCGCCAGCTGCGGCGGCGCGACACGCTTCATGCTGTCGGTGGAGATCTCCACGATCTACAAGAAGGGCGCGCTGACGCGGAAGGTCCATCACCTCGTCTACGTGCCGGACTTCGCGGCCGCCGACCGCTTCGCCGCGGCGCTGGCGCGCATCGGCAACATCGCCTCCGACGGCCGCCCGATCCTCGGCCTCGATTCGCGCCACCTGCTGGAGATCGTGCTGGAATCGAGCCCCGATGCCTACCTCGTGCCGGCGCACATCTGGACCCCCTGGTTCGCCGTGCTCGGCTCGCGCTCGGGCTTCGACACCGTCGCCGAATGCTACGGCGATCTCGCCGACCGCGTCTTCGCCGTCGAGACCGGCTTGTCCTCCGATCCCGCCATGAACTGGCGCATCTCCTTCCTCGATCGCTACCGTCTCGTCTCCAACTCCGACGCCCACTCGCCGCCGAAGCTCGGGCGCGAGGCCACGCTGTTCGACACCGATGTCGACTACTTCGCCCTGCGCCGCGCGCTGGAGACGGGCGCCGGCTATGTCGGCACCGTCGAGTTCTTCCCGGAGGAAGGCAAATACCATCTCGACGGCCACCGCAAGTGCAACATCCGCCTGACGCCGGAGGAGACCAAGGCGCAGGGCGGCCGCTGCCCGGTCTGCGGCCAGCCGCTCACGGTCGGCGTCATGCACCGCGTCGCCGCGCTGGCCGACCGCGCCGAAGCGGAGTCCGCGCCGCCGCCGACGGCGGGCCAGGTGTGCAGCCTCGTGCCGCTGCCGGAGATCCTCTCGGAGATCACGTCGAGCGGGCCGACCAGCCAAGCCGTCGAGCGCAGCTACGAGCGGCTGCTGTCGAGCCTCGGCGCCGAGCTCGCGATCCTGGAGGAGGTGCCGGTCGAGGATATCGCGCGCGCGGAGTCCTCGCTGCTGGCGGAAGGAATTGCGCGCCTGCGCGCCGGCAAGGTAATCCGCGAAGCCGGCTATGACGGCGAGTACGGCGTCATCCGCCTGTTCGAGTCCGCCGAACTTCGGCGCCACACCGCCGGCGGCCTGCTGTTCGATCTGCGGAAGCCGGAGACCGCACAGCGGCCAACAGTCGTCGAAGCACCACCACGTCCTCCTGCTCAGACTCCGAGCAAACCGACCGTCACCCGCGAGGAGGCCGAGCCGCGCGCATCGTCCGCCGCCCTTGCAGGTCTCGATCCGGACCAACGCGCCGCAGCTGCATCCCTTCGCGGCCCGCTGCTCATCGTCGCGGGGCCCGGCTCCGGCAAGACGCGCACGCTCACCCATCGCATCGCCCATCTCGTCGCTGACAATGGCGTATCGCCCGAGAAGTGCCTCGCCATCACCTTCACGCGGCGCGCGGCCGCCGAGATGAAGGCGCGGCTGACGAAGCTGCTGCCGGGACGCGGTGAACAGGTCGCCGTCCATACCTTCCACTCGCTCGGTCTCGCCATTCTGCGCGAGCACGCCAACCTGGCGGGCCTGCAGCGCGGCTTCCGCGTCGCCGACGACGCCGAGCGTACCGCGTTGCTGGCCACGCAGCTGGACGCCGCCGAGCGCAGGGCCCGCGGCCTGCTCCAGGCGATCGCGAACGCCAAGCGCGCCCAGCAACCGATCTCGGCCGACATCGCGGATGTCGAGCGCGCCTATCGGCAGGCCATGGCCATGCGCAACTGGATCGATTTCGACGATCTCGTAGGACTCCCCCTGCAGTTACTCGGCACGGAGGTCGGACTAGCCGCACACTATCGCGATCGCTTCCAATGGATCTCCGTCGACGAATTCCAGGATCTCGATGCCCAGCAATATGCGCTGCTCAGGCTTCTGGCGCCGACAGGGAGCAACCTGTGCGCGATCGGCGATCCCCAGCAGGCGATCTACGGATTCCGTAGCGCGGACGCGACGATCTTCGCGCGCTTCCGTGCCGACGACCCGGACGCCGCGATCGTCCACCTGACGCGCAACTATCGCTCGAGCGGGATGATCGTCTCGGCCGCAAGGCAGATCATCGCGCCGGCCGGCGATGTCGGGCCAGCGGCCGATAGCATGCGCGACATGCTCGACCGCGTCACGATGCATGTCGCCCCGACCGAGAAGGCCGAGGCGGAGTTCGTCGTGCACTCGATCGAGCAGCTGATCGGCGGGCACAGCTTCTTCTCGATCGACAGCGGCCGCACGACGCACGGCTCGGCGGCGAACCTCTCCTTCTCCGACTTCGCCGTGCTCTATCGGACGGACGCGCAGAGCGGCGCGCTCTGCGAGGCCTTCGCGCGGTCGGGGATGCCGTACAAGAAGCACTCGCACGAACGGCTGATGGATCAGCCGGCAGTAGCGGCGCTGCTCCGGTCACTCGAGGACCTGACGACCGGCGCGAGCATCGGCGGTTCGCTGGGGTCACGGTTGGCGGAGGCGGCGGCGCGTTTGGAGGGAGAAGATTCCGGCATCGAGGCGACGGCGCTCCGATCGGCGACGATGCATCTCACCATGCTGGCACAAGTTTGCGGCGCCGATTGCGGCCGCTTTCTCGAAGCGACCGCTCAGGCGACAGAGGCCGACCTCTGGGATCCGCGCGCCGACCGCGTCTCGCTCCTGACCATGCACGCGGCGAAGGGGCTGGAATTCCCGGTCGTGTTCGTGGTCGGCCTGGAGGACGGCATTGTGCCGCTGCGATGGGGCAGCGCGGCCGCCGACGATCTCGCCGAAGAACGGCGGCTGTTCTACGTCGCCATGACCCGTGCGGAAGACCACCTCTTCCTGACCCGCGCGCAGAAGCGGCCATGGCGGGGCCAGCTGCGCAGGCTGCCGCCCTCACCTTATCTAGAGGACATCGAGGACGAGCTGCTCCGGCATAGCCGCTCCGAACCCGGTCGCGGCAAGGCGCCGGCGCCGCAGCTCGAACTGTTCTGAGGGCGAATCGCGCCCTTCTGTGATTTCCGTCACTCGTTCAGCGACTTGCACGCGCTTCTTCGTGATTGGCATCACGACGGAACAGCGTCTCCGCTCCTAGATTCCATGCATGGGCCGCGTGTGCCCATGGATTCGGGTCCAAGGGGCTGGCGCGTTAAGAATGCCGCAAGGCTTTCTTAAGAATTGTTAAGGCGGTGGCCTCCTAGAGTCGAATCAAGCGCTCGAGATACGGCCCCAAAACGGACGCCGTGCCGAAGCCAGAGAGGGCGGGAGCCCTGGCGAGATGTTCAAGGTCATGATCCTGGTGTGCTCGATCAATCTGTCGCCGGCCGACTGCCAGATGGACAATGCCATCGACATCATCAACGGGCCCGACGCCCAGAACGAGATGATGTGCGGCTTCTATGGCCAGGCCTACGTCGCCGACACGGCGCTGACCGGACGGCGCGAGGACGAGTACCTGAAAGTCAAGTGCACGCGCACCTCGATCGGCAAGACGGTCGGCTGATCCGCCCGTCGCGGCAACCCCCACCCGGCTGATCGGCGCGCATTCGCCGCGCCGATCGCCGACGCAGACCACGGCTCGACGATACGATCGAGCGGCCATCGCAACTCCCGGACATCCCCTTGCTTGTCACCCCCGCGAAAGCGGGGTCCAGGGCAGCCGACGAGTTCTGCGCCTCCTGGATTCCGGCTTTCGCGGGAATGACATGCTGGATTGTTATTGGGGCCACAGAGCAAGGACGCGCCAACTCAGCGAGCCCCGATGCGCCGGTATTCGAATTCCGGCGCCTCGGCTGCCGAATCGGCCTCCGCGATGCGCACGAGCGCTTCATGGTGCGGGGACAAGCCGCAGGCGGGATCAGTCGCGGCTGCATCACCGAGAATCGCAAAGGCCTGACAGCGGCAGCCACCCCAGTCGATTTCGCGCCGATCGCAGGAGCGGCAGGGCTCGGACATCCAGTCGGTGCCACGAAACCGATTGAAGGCTTCCGAGTTCAGCCAGATGTCTGCCAGCGGACGTTGCCGTACCGAATCATAGCTCAGCGATGTCACGGACTCCGCGGCATGGCAGGGCAGGACCCGGCCGGCCGGCGAGATGTTGAGGAACTGGCGGCCCCAGCCGCCCATGCAGGACTTCGGTCTGCGTGCGTAGTAGTCCGGCACGACATAGTCGATGACGACCCGTCCCTTCAGCCGCTCGCGCGCCGCAGTCACGGTCGCGGTCGCGGCCTCGAGCTGCGCGCGCGTCGGCATCAGCGCCGCGCGATTGCGGAACGCCCAGCCGTAGTACTGCACATGGGCGATCTCGATGCGATGGGCGTCGAGATCGAGCGCCATGGCGATCAGGCCTTCGAGATGGTGCAGGTTCTGGCGATGCACGACAAGATTGAGGGTCAGCGGCAGGCCGGCGGCGCGGATCAGGCGCGCCACCTCGAGCTTCTTGGCATGGCCACCCTTGAAGCCGCCGATGCGGTCGCCGCCGCCGGGCTCGCTGTCCTGGAAGCTGAGCTGCACATGGTCGAGCCCCGCTTCGACGAGCCGCGCGATCCGGCGCTCGTCGAGCAGCACGCCGGCAGTGATCAAGTTGGTGTAGAGCCCGCCGTCGTGGGCGTGGCGGACGAGATCCTCGAGATCCGGCCGCGCCGTCGGCTCGCCGCCGGAGAAGTGGATCTGCAGCACGCCCATGGCCGCGGCCTCGTCGAGGGCGCGCTTCCATTCCGCGGTCGTCAGCTCCTGGCTCGCCCGCTCGAGATTGAGCGGGTTCGAGCAGTAGGGGCACTGCAGCGGGCAACGGTGGGTGAGCTCGGCCAACAGCGCCAGCGGGGGCGAGATCTGGCTCATAGGCTCATCACGCCCTTGTCGGCGAAATCCTGCAGCATGGTATTGACGTCGCGCAGAATGATGTCGCGCGGCGCATCGAACTTCGCGGCGAGCCCGTCGACGATGGCGCCGACGGAGGCGACGCCGTCACAGCGCTGAACGATCTCGAGCGCGATCGGATCGAGGACGAAGAGCCGCTCCGGCGCCTGCACGATCCATTGCTCCCGATGCTTGTCGAACTGCAGCCGCGTGCCGCGCGCGAGACGCGGCACGGACGCTTCCCCGACGAGCGCGCGTTCGCTCACCGCCGATCCTCGGGCACGAACGCGCCGGGCGGGATCAGCCCCGGCGCCACATAGGCGAAGTGGAGCGCGTCGAGCTGGGCCCACAGCACGTCGGTCTTGAAGCGCAACGCCGCCAGCGCCGCCTCCTGCTGGTCGCGCGTGCGCGCCTCGCGCAGCACGTAGCTCAGGCCGAACTTCACGTCGCGCGGCGCCTGGTCGAGCCGCTTCTTGAAGTAGGCGAGCGTGCGCTCGTTGGCGAACTCGTAGTTCTCGAGCAGCGCGGCGATCCTGGTCTTGTGCAGGTCGGGAGCGAACAGCTCCGTGAGCGACGAAGCCACCGCCTCCAGAAGGCTCTTGTCGCGCACGAAGCGCACATAGGCGTCAACGGCAAAGCGGGTCGCCGGCAGCAGCCCGCTCAGCGATTGCACGTAGTCGCGGTCGAGCCCCACGCCTTCGGCCAGGATCAGCCATCGGTCGATGCCGCCCTCGGTGCCCTCGGTTCCGTCATGGTCGAGGATGCGATGAATCCATTCGCGCCGGAAGGCCGGATCCTCGGCGCGCGACATCAGGCCGGCGTCCTTCAGCGGGATGCTGCGCTGATAATAGAAGCGGTTGAGCACCCAGGCCTGCAGCTGGCCCTTGTTCAGCTTGCCTTCGTGCAGCAGGCGATGGAACGGGTGCTTGCTGTGATAGCGCTCCTCGCCGATCTGCCGCAGCCGCCGCTCGAACTCCTCGGGATGCAGCAGTTCGGTCACAGCGTGATCTCCATGCCGTCGTGGGCCGCTTCCCAGCCGGCCCGGGCGATGGCCGCGCGCTCCGGCGAGTCGGCGAGCAGAATCGGATTGCTGTTGTTCATATGCACGAAGACCTTGCGCTTGACGCCAAGCTTCTCAAAGGCCGCGATCGTGCCTTCGGCGCCCGAGACGCTCATATGGCCCATCCGGCGTCCGGTCTTGCTTCCGGTCCCGGCGACGATCATTTCGTCGTCACGCCACAACGTGCCGTCGAACAAGACGAGCGGCGCGCCG
>Ga0335082_10003286_pt1 | contig 17554 bp, 17 predicted proteins | sample Lox_Sample_41_FD_206718 | JGI IMG/M metagenome (GOLD analysis project Ga0335082, IMG submission 206718) | Soil microbial communities from Loxahatchee National Wildlife Refuge, Florida, United States - Lox_Sample_4.1 | ecosystem: Environmental > Terrestrial > Soil > Wetlands | place: USA... | reverse complement strand
CCTCTTCTTCTCCGGCTTGATAACGAACGCACGATGCACCGGCACAATGGCCTCGCGGCTGGGATCGACCGCGTGCGCGCGCGCCATCACTTCATCGCGGACATAGGTGACGAACTCCGCCATTTGCCGCTGCATTTCTTCCATGCGCTCGCGCATTTGCAGAATAATCGCGATGCCGGAAATGTTCACTCCCAACTCGCGTGCCAGCGACAGGATCAGTTCCAGCCGCTCGAGGTCCTCGTCCGTGTACAGGCGCGTGTTGCCCTCGGTGCGCGAAGGCTTCAGCAGGCCTTCGCGTTCGTACAAGCGCAGGGTCTGCGGATGGATGCCGTACATCTCCGCCACCGCGCTGATCATGTACGCGCCTTGTTTCTTACGCTTGGGCATAGTTCTCACGCTTTATGGAATACATCAGGTGCGGCAAGTCATGAAATGTAACTTGCCGCTCCACCGTCATTCCATTTCTCCCGGCCACGCGTCGTGAGGGCACATTCTCGGGCAGGATCAGCGAAACTACCTTCTCCGCGCCCAACCGCTCGAAGGCATAGGTCATGCAGGCCCGGGCGGACTCGGTGGCGTAGCCGTGACCCCAATGTTCGCGACGGAAGTGATAGCCGACCTCGAGCACGGGCCCACCTTCGATGTCCTGGAGCATCAATCCGCAAGTGCCGATGACCTCACCGTTGGACTTCAGTACCACGGCAAACAACCCATAGCCGTCGCGGCGATAGCGCTCCTGACTCTTCGTCACCCAGCGCACCGCGTCCTGGCGGGTGAACCTCTGCGGATAGAACTTCATCGTCTCCGGGTCGCCGATTACGGCGAAGACCGCGTCAACGTCGCCGAGAGTCAGATGGCGCAGGGTCAGGCGCTCGGTCTCGAGGACAACGTGAGCCTCGCGAGACCGAATAGCGGCGGGCTTTAGACCTGCTTCCATATCGACTCCCGCGGATCTTCCGGATTCAGCTTCGCCAACTCGCGCAGAATTTCTTTCGACTTTTCGTCGCGGACATTCGGCGGAACTATCTTCACTTCGACAATCTCATCGCCACGTTTACCTTCGGTCGCCGCCGACGGTACGCCTTTCTCGCGCAGGCGGAGTTTTTGCCCCGACTGTGTACCCGGAGGAATCTTCAGCAGCGCCCGGCCATCGATGGTAGGAACTTCAATCTTTCCGCCCAGGCCGGCTTCGCTGAAGCTCACCGGGACGGTGAGATAGATGTCATCGCCATCGCGCTTGAACACCGGGTGCTCGCCCGCACGGACGATGATGTAAAGATCGCCTGCAGGCGCACCCATCGTGCCGGCATTGCCGCGCCCGGCAAGGCGGATGCGCTGGCCATCACGCGTGCCGGGCTTGATGCGGACTTCCAGCGACTCAGTGTGCTGTACTCGGCCTTCGCCGTGGCAGACGTGGCACACGGTGCGGTTCTTGCCGCTGCCGCCGCAGCGCGGACACGGCATGTTGAACTTCATGCTGCCGCTCTTCTGCGTGATCTGCCCTTTGCCTTTGCATTCCGGGCAGACGCCGGGGCCTTCGATGTGGCCCTGACCACGACAGTTGGAGCAAACTTCCAGATGCGGAACGTTGAGCTTCATCACTGTGCCGCGAATCGCGTCCCAGAAACCAACGTTTACCTGGTACTCGAGGTCGGTGCCGGGCTCGGGTCGTTCCTGCATCGCCTCAGTGCCGCGACCGCCGAAGATGCCGGAAAAGATGTCGCGGAATCCGCCCCCCGTCCTCCGCCCGCCGCCTTCGCCCATGTCAGAAAAATCGAAGCCGCCGAAGTCGAATGGAACTTCCTGCGTGTAAACGTGCGTTCCGCCCGGGCCGGGCCCCGTTCCCGGAGCACGGAAACCGCCCGCGCCAAAGCCGCCACCGCGCGCATAGGCCTCGGCCGCGGCAGGATCAATGTTGTCCGAGTAGAAGCCGAGTTGATCGTAGATCTTGCGCTTCTTGGGATCGCTGAGGACGTCGTTAGCCTCGGAGATGGCCTTGAATTTCTCCTCGGCAGACTTGTCCCCGGGATTGACGTCGGGGTGATACTTGCGCGCCAGCTTGCGAAAGGCCTTGCGAATATCCTCCGCAGAGGCCGTCTTCTTGACCCCGAGAGCGCCGTAGTAGTCCTTGTCTTTGCCGGTGGTGGTGGCCATGGCTTGTGGCTGTCAGCTATCAGCTCTCAGCTAAACTTCCCTCGCACGTCCTTCAGTTGACTTTGGCCGCACCTGCGTCGCCGATTGGAACCACGACATTGGTGACGAGACCCATCTCATCATCGTTGACCACCCGAATCGCCTGCACGCCGCCCGTTATGGTTGGTGTCAGGAGATACCAGCGCCCATCGTCGCGGTTAAGACTTAGCATGTACGACTGACCGTTCACTTCAAATCTCAATTCCTTCCTTCAATTCCGGGGAGTTCGGTTGTCCGCTCTTCGCTTTTCGCCTTGCGCTTTTCGTGTTCGTTCGCTTGGTGATAAGGGGCGCATTACGCGCCCCTTCCTCAGCGAAAAGCGAACAGCGAAGAGCGAATGGCGTTACTTCTTGTCCTCCACATCCACGTACTCAGCGTCGATGACGCCTTCGTCCTTCTTCTTCTCGGCTTGGGCCTCACCGTTGCCTCCCGGAGCTGGACCGCCCGGCGGAGGCTGCTGGGCCGATGTCGCCTTGTACATCGCCTCGGCCAACTTGTGCGAAGCCGCCTGCAAGCGATCGCGCGCGCCGTTCATGGCACGTGCGTCGTCGCCCTCCAGCGCCTTCTTGGCATCGGCCACCGCATTCTCGACGTCGCTGCGCTCCTGCCCGGAGATCTTGTCGCCATGCTCGCGCAGCATCTTCTCGATGCTGTACACCATGCCGTCGAGCTGGTTGCGCGCTTCCACTTCTTCGCGCTTGGCCTTGTCTTCGGCTGCGTGCGATTCAGCATCTTTCGCCATCCGCTCCACCTCTTCCTTACTCAGGCCCGAAGACGACGTGATGGTTATCTTCTGGTCCTTGCCGGTGGCCATGTCCTTGGCGTTCACGTTAAGAATGCCGTTGGCGTCGATGTCAAAGGTGACTTCGATCTGCGGTATGCCACGCGGCGCCGGAGGCAGGCCGGTGAGATGAAACTTGCCCAGGGTACGGTTGTCGCGCGCCATGGGCCGCTCACCCTGCATCACGTGCACCTCGACCGAGGTCTGGTTGTCCGCAGCGGTCGAGAACATCTCCGACTTCTTGGTCGGGATGGTAGTGTTGCGCGGGATCATCGGCGTCGCCACGCCGCCCATCGTCTCGATGGAGAGCGTCAGCGGAGTCACGTCGAGCAGCAGCAGGTCTTTCACCTCGCCGCCCAGCACGCCACCCTGGATGGCTGCACCAACCGCAACCACTTCGTCCGGATTGACGCCCTTGTGCGGCTCCTTGCCGAAGATTTCCTTTACCAGGGCCTGAATGCGCGGCATACGCGTCTGTCCGCCGACCAGCACGACTTCGTCAATGTCGCTGGGGCTGACGCCGGCATCCTTCAAGGCAGCCTTGCAAGGTCCGATGGAGCGGTCGATGATGTCCTTCACCATCTCTTCCAGCTTGCCGCGAGTGAGCGTCTTGACCAGGTGCTTGGGACCGCCGGCATCCGCCGTGATGAACGGCAGATTGATTTCCGTCTGCATCGTGGTGGAAAGCTCGATCTTGGCGCGCTCGGCTGCATCACGCAAGCGCTGCAACGCCATTTCATTTCCCTTGGCCCGCAGGTCAAGGCCTTCGTCCTTCTTGAACTCGTCGATCAGCCAGTCCACGATGCGTTGGTCGATGTTGTCGCCGCCGAGGTGCGTGTCACCGTTGGTGGACTTAACCTCGATGACGCCTTCACCAACTTCCAGGATGGAAATGTCGAAGGTTCCGCCACCGAAGTCATACACGGCGATGGTTTCATCCTTCTTCTTATCGAGCCCGTAGGCCAGCGCGGCTGCCGTCGGCTCGTTGATGATGCGCTTCACCGTCAGGCCGGCAATCTGACCGGCGTCTTTGGTTGCCTGGCGCTGAGCGTCGTTGAAATACGCAGGCACCGTGATGACCGCGTCGGTAACCGTCTCGCCGAGGTAGTCTTCCGCGGCCTTCTTCAGCTTTTGAAGAATGAAGGCGGAAATTTGCGGGGGCGTGTACTCTTTGCCCTGCGCAATCACGGCCACGTGATCGCCCGACTGGACGACCTTGTAGGGCACCATCTTCATCTCTTCATTGACCTCGTCGTAACGGCGGCCCATGAAGCGCTTGATGGAGTAAATGGTGTTTTCCGGATTGGTGATGGCTTGGCGCTTGGCTACCTGTCCTACCAGCCGCTCGCCGTTCTTGGTGAAGGCGACGACCGATGGCGTCGTCCGCCCACCTTCTTCGTTGGGGATGACTTTGGGCTCGCCGCCTTCCATGACGGCGACCACGGAGTTGGTCGTGCCCAAGTCAATTCCGATAATCTTTCCCATGCAGCACCTTCCTCAGAGATATCAGTCCGTAAGTTGCTGATAATAAATAAGCTTGACTGCAAACTCAAGGCCTTAACAATACAATGACTATAGAACTTGAGTGAGTTATTGTCAATGATTAGATGTGATTGGGAGGCAGGGAGTTGCAGGACATTGGGCGCCAGGTTTCCAATCGGGAAAGCGCCCGATCCTGGCTACCAAGTGGACCAGTCCCGCGGTGTGCGCGAGGTAGATGTTGCCGCCGCGGTGACATTATCTGGCCCAAGGGTTGATCAAGCGAATCTCGCAGCTTTCGAAGTCGGCGAGGTTGCGCGTTGCCAGAGTCGCGCCGCAGACCTGCACGATGGCGGCGATTTGAGCATCAGACTGGCTAATGGGTTTGCCTATGGCGCGGCGCCGTGCTGCGATTGTGGCAAAGACGCGCGCGGCATAGCTGTCAAACCCGACGACACGGCCCACAAATCGGTCCTTGAAGATACCTTCTGCCGCCACTTCCAGCGATACTCGACGTTTGCCGGCGGGGAGCCGTTCGATGCCATAGAAAATTTCTGCTGCCGTGATGGCGGTAGTGAATAGCTCGCCAGCCGGTTGACTTCTGTTCCAACTGACGACCTGGTCGGAAGGCGTCGGTCGCATCAACTCGGAAACTACATTCGTGTCGAGCACGATCATTTAGAAAAATCCGGAGGCTCGCGGATCGGCTCTCGCTTCGGAATCTGAAGTTCGACGCCGCCCAAGGCGGCAAACTTCCGGCGAATGGCCTCCGCTAGACTGTCTTCCTCCGGCCCTGTGCGGTTCACCGCCGAGCGCAGGATCTCACGCGCCTCTTCTTCCATGGAGCGTCCGTGGTGTGCAGCCCGGACGCGCAAGCGGGCCTTCGTTCTCTCATCGAGTTGGCGAATCGTCAGAGTAGCCATGCATCCAATGCTAGCATTGATGGCAATGCAATCGCAACCAGCGATAAGAGCCGGCAGCCTTCAGTCGGCTAAGCACTGTAAAACTGCGTCAATTCGCACGTCCTGTCGATTCGTGGCTAGAAATACTATGCGCCCAACCGCACCAACTCCGTGGTGTGCTTGAGCTGGCCGCAGGCGGCGTAGATATCTCGGCCGCGAGGACGACGGACGAAGGTCAGAATGCCGGCCCGCATGAGCACACTCTGGAATGCGAGCACGCGTTCGTCGGCGGGTGTGGAGAAGGGGATCTCCGGCCCCGGATTCAGCGCGATCAGATTTACCTTGGCGCGCAGCCCACGCGTCAGCTCGACTACTTCGCGCGCGTGCCGTACGTCGTCGTTCACTCCGCCCAAAAGGACGTACTCGAACGTCAGCCGCTCACGGTTGCGAAGGGGGAATTGGCGGAGCGTGGCCATCAACTTTTCGATGGTCCACTTCCGGGTGATCGGCATGACCTCGGTGCGCAGCGCTTCACTGGGAGCGTTCAGAGACACGGCCAGCTTTGGACGTACCGGCTCCGCGCCGAAGTCGGCGATGCGCGGCACAATGCCTGACGTCGAAACTGTCATCCGCGACTCCGGAATACCAACCGCTTCAACCAGCAGGCGCACCGCCTGCATGAAGTTGTCGTAGTTCAGGAAGGGCTCGCCCTGGCCCATGAAGACCAGGTTCACGCGGTCACGCTCAAGCTCGACGTGCTGGTCATTGAGAACGGCCAGTATCTGGCCGACGATCTCGCCTGCGCTCAGGTTGCGCTTCAGCCCCAGCAGGGCAGTCATGCAAAAAGCGCACTCCACTGCGCAGCCCACCTGGCTGGAAACGCAGATGGTGGCCCGAATCCCCGGCACAGTTCCAAGTTTCGAGTTTCGACTTTCAAGTCGGGCTTTGCTGCCGCCTGCGGGCCGATTGCCAAATGCTAATTCGCGTAACTCGGCATCGCCGTCCTCGGAACCGTCGCCGGCTTCGCCGCCATCACCTTCGGGCATCCACACTGTTTCGACACTCTGGCCATCGGAGAACGACAGCAGGTAGCGAATGGTTCCATCGCTGGAGACAAATTTCTTCTCCACTGCCGGCAAGCCGACAACATATCCCGATTCCGCGAGCTGCTGACGCAAGGCAGAAGGCAGGGTTGTGAAGCGATCAAGTGCCGGCCACCTTAGCCGGTACAAGCCGTCCAATAGCTGTCGCGCGCGGTACGATGCCTGGCCCAATCCCTCCAGCATCTCCGTAAGTTGTTGAAGGGAAAGCCCTAATAGTTCGGTATGTTGCGGCTTGCTCATGCATCCAATATGCTGACTGGTTAGATTCCTGGGCGCCCGACGACGCTGCGGGCGAATTTCAATGCGCCTATTCTATCCCGCATTAGGACCGAGCCGGCGGGCAAGAGCATCATCGGGTCACGAGGAACGACACCAAGCTGCCGTCACGTAGCGAGCAGCAGGCGATATCCATGGTCGAAGAGCTACGTAACATTCAACGCGAGGTTTTGCCCAACCGGCTCACCATCCTGACCGAGCAGATGGACCACATCCGCTCCGTGTCCATGGGGATCTGGGTGAAGTCGGGCTCGCGCCACGAAGATCCCGACGTGAACGGCATCTCGCACTTTGTCGAGCACATGGTCTTCAAGGGAACCACCAACCGCTCGGCCGAGGACATCGCGCGCCAGGTGGATTCCATCGGCGGCAACATGGACGCCTTCACCGGCAAGGAGACCATCTGCTTCAACATCAAGGTGCTGGACGAGCACCTGCCCATCGCGGTGGATGTGCTGAGCGATATGGTCTTGCATCCGGTCTTTGCCGCCAACGAGATCACGCGCGAGCGGGGTGTCATCCTGGAGGAAATCAAAATGGACGAGGACAATCCCGACTACCTCGTGCACGAGATTTTCACCCAGAACTTCTTCAAGGACCACCCCCTGGGAAAGCCGATACTCGGGACCAAGGAGACCGTCCGGCGCTTCGACCAGGACGCCGTGCTGGCTTACTACCGCGGCAAGTTTGCTCCCAACAATCTCATCATTGCTGCGGCGGGAAGTCTCAGTCATCACGAGTTTGTGGAACTGCTGAGTAAGCAGTTTGGGCCGCTGACAGCCGGCTCCAACGGCTGGCACGATACGCCGCCCAAGACGAACTCACGCATCATCCTGCGCAACAAGAAGGCGCTGGAGCAGGTGCAGATCTGTGTTGGCGTTCCGTCGTATCCCATCTGCCACGAGAGGCGTTATGTTTCCTATATCTTGAACACGCTGCTGGGCGGAGGCATGAGCTCGCGTTTGTTCCAGAACGTTCGCGAAAAGCAGGGATTGGTCTATTCCATTTTCTCCGAGTTGAATCCCTTCCGCGATACCGGCCTGTTGTCGGTTTACGCCGGGACCTCGCGCGAGTCGGCGCCGAAGGTCGTGCAGGCCATCGTCCGCGAGTTCCGGCAACTAAAGGAGAATGCGATCTCCGGCGAGGAACTTCAACGCGCCAAGGACCAGCTCAAAGGAAGCCTGATGCTCAGCCTGGAGTCGAGCACTGCCCGCATGTCGAACCTGGCGCGGCAGGAGATGTATTACAACCGCTTCTTCGGGATGGACGAAATCATCGAGCGCATTCAGGCGGTGACTCTCGAAGATCTGCTGCAGTCGGCGAATGAATTGTTCCAGCCGAAGTTGATCGCAGTGACTGTCCTCGGCAACCTCAACGGCCTGAGGATCACACGCGACTCGCTGGCGTGCTGATCTACGCGGCGTTCAGTTGAGAAGTGCGAACTCCCACAAGTAAGCGCGCTCCACCTTCGCCAAAACGGAATATATTTCTCCTTCTAACTGAAATTTCCAATCTTGACTCCGTAGCTGTGTATCGCGAACCGAACAGGACCCGGGGCAACGAGGTTGTGGGAGGTCGTGGGGAAAGGCCGGGGCCTCACGTCCCACTGGCCCCGTGTCAGAGTGAGTCCGGCGACCCAGAGGGAGGCACTGAAGTATGGACGACCCTGAAAATAAAGACGACCTTAACTTGATTGAAAAGAAAGCACGCGCCGCCATCGAGGAGTCGAAGGACCTCGACACTCTCGCAAAAGCCACCCAAATCCTCCGCGATGTGGACGAGCAGAGGAAGATGCGGGCCGAGTTCCGGGCAGCACAGCAGAGCGTCCAGCGCGCCGCCGCGGAGCGCCGGGAGGACCGGGTGCGTTTCCTGGTAGCGACCTTGATGCCTACGCTGGCCTTTCTGGTGACCGCCGGCACGTTCATTTATCAGATCCGGCAGGGCAAGCTGATGGCGCAGCAGCAGGAGGATTCGCAATGGAGGTCCGCCCTGGAAAAGGTGCTCCCAGATCCCAAGTCGGCGCACGTCGGGGCGCTGGAAATGGAGAGCTTCTTCAGCTCCAAGCGATACCAAAACGTTTCCCGACCGGTGGCTGCATCGTTGCTCGTCACAATTAACGACCCCACCATATTTGACCTTATCTTTGGCGATTTTCTGAATAGAACAGCCGGAGAGGAGCAACAGGAGCTGGTCACCGTGGCCAGAGCGCTGACCTCACGCCTGCGCAACCGCTATGAAGGCCGCAAGAACGTGCGCGACAAGGATTGCCCGCAGCAAAGTTCCTTCGCGCAATTACTGCGCAAGCCTGAATGTTATTACGATGATGACAGTCCCCAGGATGCGGAGGAAGAAACGCTGGTCGATGCTGACATGTGGAAGCTGGACACAGTCAGCCAAAAGTTGATTAGCGTATGGAAGGACCCTGACTCGAAGTTCAAGCCGGCAAGACAAGCGCTCGAGGGTATAGCGTTCTATACCGAAAGAGGCGGGAACTACGACGGGTTGGATTTCAGTGGAGCACAACTGAGCGGATCCGGATTCTATGGTGGCTGCGATGTCAGCGGCGCGAAGTTCGATGTGCCTCAAAAATCCGTGGACTACTGCAACCGCTAAGGCGTTGGTAGAACGTTTCGCCTCCACCTTCGTCCAACCAGCGGAGCAGGCTTTGACATCGGTTCGCGGCTGAAGAATAATTTTAGTTAGCAGCTCCTGCGGGATTACCTCTTCCTCCAGCCGAAATTCCAATGAGTTCTACGGCTGGGGCCGCGGCGAGCCGATGAGAGGGGTTGTACCATGCGCAGACGTAATCGCGATCGCGGCTTCTCGCTGATCGAGCTCATCATAGTCGTCACCATTATTTTGATCATCGCGGCCTTCGCCCTTCCCAAGATCATGAAGTCGCAAATCCCGGCCCATGAAGCTTCGGCACTGGCCAGCATCAAGACGATTCATGAGTCGGAGATGATTTATTCCAGCATGCATCCTGACCTGGGATACACGGCAGACCTGGCTACTCTGGGCGGCACGGCGCAGAGCGGCGGCGAACAGACCATCGACAACAACCTCGCCAGCGGACGACGTAGCGGCTACACGTTTACCTACACGCCCGGCGAAAAGGTGAACGGCGCCATTCGCTCGTACAGTATCACCGCGGTTCCCGATCAGGTGGGTACCACCGGGCAGCGCCGGTTCTACTCGGATGAATCCGGTGAGATCCACTACAACGGTACCGGCCCGGCCGACGCCAGCAGCCCGGTGATTCAGTAGGGCGCGTTGATATCGATCCAAAGTCTCTCCCTGTACTGGAGAATTAGCGGGATCCTCTTCTGTCTCTCTGCGGCATGTCTGGCTGCGGAGATTGATCTTGCCTCCCTCACCACAAAAGTTGATCAGCACTACGACCGCATCCGCACCCTGGAAGCCCAGTTCACTGAGACTTACAGCGGCGCAGGCGTAACCCGTAGTGAAAGCGGAATTCTGCTGCTGAAAAAGCCGGGACGAATGAGATGGGACTACAACCAGCCCCATCCGAAATTGTTCCTTACCGATGGAAGCACGGCGTGGTTCTACGTTCCGGGCGAGCAGCAGGCCCGCCGAACGCCGGTAAAGCAGATCGATGACCTGCGCTCGCCGCTACGTTATCTCTTGGGCAAAACGAAGCTGGAAAAGGAACTGGAGGGATTGTCGGTGGCGTCGGACGTCCAGCCCACGACCCCGGGCGACGTCGTGCTACGAGGCATACCCAAAGGAATGCAGGACCGTGTGGCGGAAACTCTGCTGGAAGTTACCCGCGATGGCCTCATCACGCGCATTGTGGTCGAGGAGCTGGACGGCTCGACGACTGAATTCCGCTTTCTTCAGCAGCAGGAGAACGTCGAAATACCAGACCAGAAGTTTCACTTCGTGCCCCCGGCGGGCGTCGAGGTGGTGACGGGAATGGCGGAATAGAGCTGTCGGCCTTCAGCGTTCGGCCAAAGCTCGCCGCCAAAGACAGTGACTTTAATCGTAACTCTGGTTTTGGCGAACAGCGAGAGCGAATAGCGAGTCTTAGCTGAGGGCTGACGGCTAACGGCTAAATGCTAGACTACACCCAGACCCTCCGAGGAACCTTCTCACTATGGCCGAATACGTCATCAGGATGGCCGACGAGCGGGGCCACATGCTGGAGCAATCTGAGCATGGGACTTCGGAGGTCGACGTCCGCGACCGCTTCGCGCAGCAGGGGTTCCTGGTGTACTCGGTCAAGCCCAAGGGGCTGCTGACCGCTGATCTGCACCTGCCGCGCTTTCGCAAGGTTCCGGCGGACCAGTTTGTCGTATTCAATCAGCAATTCGTTACCCTGATTCACGCCGGCCTGCCCATTATCCAATCTCTCGAGTTGCTGATTAAGCGCCAGCGCAACCCTTTCTTCCGTACAGTTTTGCAAAACGTGCACGACCGTCTGCGCGCCGGCGAACTGCTGTCGGAGGCCTTTGCCGCGCAGAAGATTTTCCCCAAGGTTTACACAACGACGCTGTTGGCCGGTGAGAAGAGCGGCAACCTCGAAGAAGTGCTGGGACGATTCATCTCCTTTCAGCGCCTGGCAGTCAGTTTCCGCAAGAAACTGCTGTCGTCGCTGGTGTATCCCACTCTGCTGGTGCTGATGCTGATTGTGATGTTGACGTTTCTGATCACTTTTGTGGTGCCTCAGTTCGCTGCGCTCTACCACCAACTGGGCTCGGAATTGCCGCCGATGACCGCCCTGATGCTCGCGATCGGGGTTAATGCCAGAGCATACTTGCCCTATGCCGTGCTCGTGATCCTCGCCGCCGGGTTCATCCTCTGGCGTTGGATGAGGAGCGACAAGGGCGCGACCCAGATGGACCGCTTCAAGCTGAAGGTGCCTTTGCTGGGCGACATCTGGTTGAAGTACCAGGTAGCGGTTTTCGCGCGCATGCTCTCCACTTTGCTGTCGGGCGGGTTGCCCCTGGTGCCCTCGCTGGAGACTGCGGGGGAATCCATGCAGAGCCACCTGATGGCGCACGGCATCGAGCAGGCCACACGCCAGGTGCGCGAAGGCAGGAGCCTGGCCCGCAGTCTGGAGGAGAGCAAGGTATTCCCGCAAATGTCGGTCGAGATGATGGAGGTTGGCGAGTCAACCGGAGCTTTGCCCGCCATGCTCAATTCGGTCGCCGAGTTTTATGAAGAAGATGTGCAGAACGCCCTTGCGACCGCAATGTCGCTGATTGAGCCTGTCATCCTGATCGTCATGGGCGTGGTTGTAGCCTTCGTGCTGATTTCGTTGTATCTCCCAATTTTCAGTCTGGGGGCAGGCGGAATTCATTGAGCAGTGGATAGTGGCTAGTGTCGAATCCGATTAGCGGAGTAATGGCTGACAGCTAAGAGTCAAGAACAGGTACCCAATGGCAGATACAAAGAAAACGATTTTCGTAGATGGCGGTAATGGAAGTCCCGCCACGGCGCAGGATGAGGTACAACACGGCAAAGACCTGGCACGGCGCTATCGCTGCGAATTCGTGGACCTGAAGAACTTCCACATTCAGCACGACCTGTTCCGCAAGGTTCCTGTGGACCTCATGTTCCGCTGCAACTTCGTACCCCTGGAGGAGCAGGGTGACGGCCGATTGGTCGTGGCCATTGCCGATCCCAGCCAGTTGATGATGATCGATGAGATCGGCCTGCTGTTGGGACGGCGCATTACGACCAAAGTGGCCAGCCTATCGCAGATCAACGACATCCTGAAAAAGGCGGAGCAGTCACAGCGGGTTCTGGAGGAAGCCAGCGAAGGCTTCGCACTCGACGTAATTGCCGAGGACGAGAACACGGATGAAACCATCTCCATCGAGAAGCTGACGGCTGATACTGACATCAGCCCCATCATCCGCCTGGTGGACACCACCATCTTCACCGCCTTGCAGCGGCGCGCCAGCGACATTCACATCGAATCGCGCGACGACTCGGTGGCCATCAAGTACCGCATAGACGGCGTGCTGCAACAAGCCATGTCGCCGATTGCGAAGGAGCATCACTCTACCATCATCTCGCGCATTAAAGTTATGAGCGAACTCGACATCTCCGAGCGGCGCGTACCGCAGGATGGACGTTTTCGGGTGCGCTACAACAACCGCTCCATCGACTTCCGCGTCTCCATCATGCCCTCGATTCACGGCGAGGATGCGGTGCTGCGCGTCCTCGACAAGGAGTCGATGAGTGAGAAATTTCACAAGCTGACCCTGGATGTGGTCGGTTTCAGCGACGACGACCTGCGCACGTTCCGCCGCTACATCAAGGAGCCGTACGGCATGGTATTGGTGACCGGCCCTACCGGTTCGGGGAAGACCACCACGCTGTACGCCGCGCTGAACGAGGTCAAGACCGACGAAGACAAGTTCATCACCATCGAAGACCCGGTCGAGTACCAGATCCGCGGTATTACCCAGATCCCGGTGAACGAGAAGAAGGGACTGACGTTCGCCCGCGGCCTGCGATCGATTTTGCGTCACGATCCCGACAAGATCATGGTGGGAGAGATTCGCGATACCGAGACCGCGCAGATTGCCATCAACGCCGCGCTTACCGGGCATCTTGTGTTCACCACCGTTCACGCCAACAACGTGGTGGACGTGATCGGCCGCTTCGTGAACATGGGCGTGGAAGTGTACAACTTCGTGTCGTCGCTGAATTGCATTCTGGCGCAGCGGCTCGTGCGTCTGATCTGCGAGTTTTGCAAGAAAGAGGTCCATTACTCCCCCGAGGAACTGGAAGCCAGCGGATTGAACCCGCAAGAGTGGGCAAACATCCCGTTCTACGAAGGAGAGGGGTGCATTGAGTGCTCCGGGACCGGGTTCCGGGGCCGTTCGGCGATCCACGAACTGCTGGAACTGACCGACAATGTGCGCGAGATGATTCTGGCCAAAAAGCCCAGCAGCGAAATCCGGCGGGCCGCGCGCGAGGAGGGAATGCACTTCCTCCGTGAGTCGGCCCTGGACCGGGTGCGGCGTGGCCTGACGACCTTGAAGGAGATCAACAAGGTTACGTTCATCGAAACGACGCGATAAGCGTGAGATGAGATCGCGAGTTTGGGTGTTGTTAACGGCGGCTCTACGCTGGGAAAGCGTGTTCTCGTTGCGTCCAGGCGGTCGGGAATATTAACCGATTTGTAAACTCACGATTCCTGCGCGACCGGTCTGATCCGAGGTGGAATTCGGATTCGACTGGGGAAATTGACGTAAGTTTTTTACTATGTATTATGAACATATAACTGGTTTGTTATCTTCTATGTGCAAGCATTTTTTACGTAAGTTATTGATTCAACGCGGTGGCTTGGGGGGTGGTTCCTGTCCTCCGATCGCAGTTTCGACCGTCCAGGTGCCGAAGTCGAAACTCCGTGCCGCAGATTATTAGAGAGTAAATGGCCGAGCACAACATCCCGCGTCCCCATTTGGCCTGCGAGATAAGCGCCGATGCCGTGGTTGCCGCCCGCGCCGACACCAGCGGAAAGGCGCTGGAAGCGGCTGCCGGCAGGAAAGTTCCCGAAGGCGCGCTGACCCCCGGACTTGCGCACGCAAACGTGAATGCCCGCGAAGTCTTGGTAGCGCTGATGGAGGAATCGCTCGCCGCCGTCGCGGGCCGCTCCGGTGATCTGTGCCTGATAATCCCGGACGCAACAACGCGCGTCATGCTGCTCGACTTCGACACCTTGCCCGAGAAACCACAAGAGGCCGACGCCGTAGTGCGCTTTCGCCTGAAGAAGTCGCTGCCCTTCGACGTGGACCAGTCGTCGGTTTCGTTCGATCGCCAGGGCACGTCCAACCCGGTGAGAGTGGTGGCGGCGGTTACGCCACGCACTGTGCTGGAGGAATATGAGTCGCTGGTTCGCGAAGCCGGGTACAACCCGGGCACTGTATTGCCCTCCATGATTGCTGCTCTTGGAGCAGTGGACGGCTCGCGCCCAACCATGATCATCAAGGTTGAGCGCGGTACCACGACGTTTGCCATCGTCGATGCCAACGAGCTGCGGCTGTATCGGGCTTTGGAGAATCGCAGCGCTACCGTAACCGGTGAGGCGCTGGTCGATGACGTGAATACCTCGCTGGTTTACTTTGAGGACCGTTACGCGGTGGGTGTGGATCGCGTCCTGGTGACCGGAGTGGACTCAGCGCAGGAGTTGCAGGCCGCACTGAGCGCCACCTCCAACGTGCGGGTGGAGGATCTGATTTCCAGCAGCATGGCCGGCGCCGCAGCCGGCAGCGTTCCGCGTTCGGCGTTGGCCGGGGTCGTGGGAGCACTGGTGTCCTGATGCGGTTCAAGATCAATCTCGCCAGCCAGCCTTACGAAGCCGCCCGGCAGTTTCGGCAGCGCATGGGCGCCTTGGTGGCCGCGCTCGCTCTCCTCGCTTTGGTGCTGGTTGGTTACATCGTCTACCAGAGGGTCCATTCCCGCGACGTCAATCGTCAATTGGCCGAAGTACGGCGGGAAATCGACAATCTCAGCCGGGAGGAAGCGCAGGCGCGGGCCATTCTAAACAAGCCGCAAAACCGCGATGTCGCCGATCAGTCAGAATTCCTGAACGAATTGTTTGCGCGCAAAGCGCTTTCTTGGACTCGGGTTTTCACTGAGATGGAAAGAATCATGCCCTACAACCTGCACGTCGTTTCTATGAAGCCGGAGTACACCAAAGCCAATGATCTGATGCTGCGCATCATGGTGGCGACCGGCTCACGCGACCGCGCGGTCGAACTTGTACGGCGCATGGAAAAGTCGAATCACTTCCGTCGGGCAGAGATTGTGGCGGAAAACGTCACCGCCAACGTTGGCGACCAGAGCGCCGGCCCGGGCAATATCCAGTTCGACATTGCTGCCCTTTACGTGCCTGGAGCTCCCGACGCGGACGCCGCAGGGGATGACAAGAACAAAGAGAATGACAAAAACTCCGGCCAGCCGCCGAAGGCAACTGCTTCCGCGGCCAAGACTCAGGCTGGAGCTGGAACTCCGGTAGCGAATGCTGGCGCAGGACCAACCCAGGCTAAGAACCGGAGTCCCGCAAGCGGGAGAGAGCACTGATGGCCAGCATCGGCGAAATTCGCAGAAAGTGGATGCCCGCACTCATAGGCCTGGTCGTCCTGGATCTGGCCTGTGTGGGGTATCTGCTGTCACCGGCCGGGCGTTCACGCCAGGCGCGGCTGCGCGAATACTACGAGTTGCGTGCTCAACTGACAGCCAAGCGGCAGGAAGTGCTGCCCACGCGCGGCATGGACCAAAAGTTGAAGCAGGCGTCGCAGGACATCACGACCTTCAGTGATCAGCGCTTTCCGGTCCAGTATTCAGATGTGGCGGAGGAGGTGGGCAAACTGGCTACGGACACGGGCGTCCATCTGGCCGGGGTGAAATACGAGGAGAAGGAATCTCCAATCGAAGGCTTACGTAAGTTGAATATCGAGATCACGCTTTCCGGCGATTACCTGCAGGAGGTGAAGTTCATCAACGGGCTGGAGCGCGACAAGACGTTCTTCCTGATAGATGGCATCAACCTGTCGGAGCAGCAGGGCAATGTTCGGCTGCAATTGAAGCTGGAAACGTACCTTCGCGGTGCGACGGCGGCATCATGAAGCTTGGCGTCGAGGAAAAGAAGAAGACCGCAGTGGCGGCAATTCTGCTGGTGGTTGCGGTGGTTCTGCTGGTGCGCGCCTTCCAGAGGGAAGGAGATTCTCCACCGCCTCCACCGGCAAGTAGCGCTGCGCCACGCCCGTCCTCGACAACGCCGCGAGCAGGTACGCCATCCGGCCACAAGGCGCGCCCGCTGCTGGCTCAGACGCTCGATCCCACGCTGCGCTTCGATCTGCTGAAGTCCAGCGAAGACGTAGCTTACAAAGGGACGGGTCGCGATATCTTCCGTTCGCAGCCGGAACCCGCGCCCATTCCCAAGCCACTGCCTCCGGACAAGCAGCCGAAGGTAGTGCCGACTCCGCCTCCGCCACCGCCGATCGACTTGAAGTTCTACGGGTTTGCCAGCCGCAAGGATGGCTATAAGCGAATTTTTCTTTCCAAGGGCGAGGATATCTTTGTCGCAAAGGAAGGCGACATTGTGGATCGCCGTTACAAGATTGTTCACATCGGCCAAAACTCGGTTGACGTCGAAGACGTGCTGACGAACAATCGCCAGACCCTTCCTTTGCAGGCGGGATGACCTGCAGCGGCATGCGTTGCGTGTGTGTCAAGAATGCGGTTGAATTGCAGTATGCAGTGGGTCGATCACATTTCAGCGGCGCGAATTAGGTTACCGATGCGCCCGATATTTCCAGCGGCCCAGCGCCGCCGAGGTGAGGGTGGTTACCTGTTGCTGGCGGTTCTGCTGCTGATGGCGTTCATGATCATAGCCGCGACGATCGAAGCACCGCGCATCGTTCAGCAAATCAAACGCGACCGCGAAGAAGAGATGATCCATCGCGGCACGCAATATGCCCGGGCCATAAAGAAGTTTTACAAGAAATTCGGCCGCTATCCGGCAAACCTGGAGCAACTGGACAACACGAACCAGATCCGGTTCCTTCGCCAGCATTACAAGGATCCACTCACTAAGGACGGCAAGTGGAAGCTGCTGAGCTATGGCGACATTCAGACCCTGCTGAACCCGAACGCTCCCGGAACTCCGGCGGCAGCGCTGGGAACACAGGGACAAGGCGCGTTCGGCCAGGCGAGTGCCGTGACTTCCCTTAGTTCAACCGGCACACCGTCGTCGCAGAGTCCGGGCAACATCATCTCAACCTCGAGCACAGGCTTCTATCAGGGCACTCCGTCAGCTCAGCAACAGCAGCAGAGCG
>Ga0335082_10003285_pt1 | contig 17555 bp, 13 predicted proteins | sample Lox_Sample_41_FD_206718 | JGI IMG/M metagenome (GOLD analysis project Ga0335082, IMG submission 206718) | Soil microbial communities from Loxahatchee National Wildlife Refuge, Florida, United States - Lox_Sample_4.1 | ecosystem: Environmental > Terrestrial > Soil > Wetlands | place: USA... | reverse complement strand
CTCGTCGAGTTGCTCATGAAGCAGGACAACATGAGCATGGCGGCCTCAATCGAGAGCCGCGTGCCCTTCCTCGATCATGTTCTGGTCGAGTTTGCCACGCGCATTCCGCGCGAAGTGCAGATCAAATGCCTCGCGGGGAAGACGATTTTGAAGAAAGCCGTCGAGGACATCCTGCCGCATGAAATCATCTACCGCCCCAAGCTGGGATTTCCGACGCCGTGGAGCGGTTGGCTCGCCGGCCCACGCCTGGAGGCGATTCGCGAAATGCTGCTGGAACCGCGGAGCCTCGATCGCGGATACTTCCGCCGCGAAGCGATCGAGCGCTTATTCAACGAGCATCGTGCCAAACACCGTGACAATTACGACCGCATCTGGCGGTTGTTGAATCTGGAGTTGTGGCACCGGGTGTGCCTGGAAGGGGAAGCGCACGCGGAAACAACAGAAAAAGACACACGATTGGCATCCGCCCGCTAGCCTCTCCACGCGTCATTTGAGAAGAAATGATCTTCTCACCCCGTAGCTAGAAATCGTAGCTATAATCTCGGCCATGCGTATCGGGGCTGCAACACTCCCGCTGTTCATGCTCTCTGCTCTGACGTTTGCCCAGACTCCTGCTTCTTCCCAGCCTGGCTCGCCTCGCGAGAAGCGCGCAGACGGTACAACCATGGAACTCCGCGATGCCGTGAATGCGCAAACAGCAGACGACTCGCATCCATGCGCTGCCGACGTTGACAGTCCTAAGGTTCACGATGTGAAAGAGGTCAGTGGTGGAGGGCTCATTCACAAGGTGGCGCCCAAGTATCCTCGTAGCGCTCGCAAAGCACACACTGAAGGCACCGTCGTCTTGTGCGCTGTCATACAGAAGAATGGAGTCATCAGAGATCTGCGCGCTATCTCAGGCCCTCCGGAACTTGTTCCCGCAGCGATGGAGGCAGTCAAGAAATGGCGGTACCGGCCCTACGTCTTCCAGGGCCAAACCATTGAGGTCAGCACCGACATCAGGGTCAACTTTCAGCTCACACCGTGATTGCCGAGCATTCCGCGATATAGTGCGACCCACTGCCCGTGTACGGCGTCCCAGGTGTACTTCAGCGACTCCTCGTAGGCATTTTTCGCCAGAGACTCCGCCAGTAAAGGATCGCGCAGCAAGCGAATCACATTCGCCGCCAGCGCCTTCTCATCTCCGACCGCTGACAGCAATCCAGTGCGCTCGTGCTCAACTAAGTAAGGAATCGACTCCGGCGAAGTAGTCACAACAGGTGTGCCAGCTCCGAACGCTTCGATGATTGACACGGGCATGTTGTCGAGCCAGGAGGCGTTGATGAAGATATCCGCATCGTCGTAGTACTTGCCAATCGTTTCGCGGGAAGCAACGCCGGTGAAGTTGACGCCCGTGAGTCTCAGATCCGTGACCAGCTTGCGGATCTCACCGTCGAGTGGGCCACTGCCAACCAGGTCAAGCCGTGCGTCCGGGTACGTTTTCTTCACCTCGGCAAATGCCTTCACGACAACATCGACACTGTAATAGGTGTGAAATCCCCGCGTGCATACGAGGTGCGGCCGCAGCGGCTTGCGCTCGCGATAGCGAAACTGCGAGAGATCGACCAGATTCGGAACGATTGAGGCCTTCAGCCCAAACTCGCGGAAAACATCGACCAGATAGCCCGAGGGAACGACGATCGCGTCCGTCCGCGAAAGGACGAACTTGCCGGAACGAAATCGCTGCAGGTGATCGCGCGCTTCGCCGCTGCGGTAGTTGATCAGCGTCTTGGCGCCGCGCAGCCGGGCGAAAAACCATGCCGGCGCCGGAGCAAGCAAGAACGACCAGTACGACGCCGAAAAGATGTGGGCGACGTCGATGTTCTTGAGTCCACGCCAGAGATGCCAGAAGTAGACAGGCTCGCGGAGGATCGTGCGAAGACCCGGAATTCTTTCAACCCACGACAGAAAGCGCGGCAGGGGCGGATCGACTCCGATAAAGCTGGTTTCAATCTCTGGGTCGTCTTTCCAGAGCCGCATCAACAAATCAGCCTGAACCGCCTGGCCTCCGACGTAACGGAGGCTCGGTGCGACAATGGCGACCCTAAGCCGTTTTTGGGGAGTCTGCAATCTGGCCTTCGCGCCGTTTCAGCCCTCGAATCATGCCTCTACACGGCAAAGAGTATGTTACAGCGGAACTTGGCAGGCCTCCGTCCGCGGCCCGTGTGCAGCTGGGCACCTGCTACAATTGCATCCTCTGTCCTCCCCTCGCTCTTCATGACCCAAGGTTTACAACTCTAATGTGTGGCATCGCCGGATACTTCAATCTCAATGGAGCGAACGCGGACATCGGCATCCTTTCCCGGATGATCGACATTCAGCGTCATCGCGGTCCCGACGATCACGGCATGCGCCTGTTTTCGCTGGCGACGGGAAAGTCCGTCGAAGTGGGCAAGGATCGGCGACAGCCAGAAGGCATTTTCGAAGGCGCGCTGGGCTTCAATCGCCTGAGCATCCTCGACCTCTCCGAGCATGGCCACCAGCCAATGGAGAATGCCGACGGCTCCATCGTCATCGCCTTCAACGGCGAAATCTATAACGCCTTCGATTACACGCAGGAACTGGAGAAATCCGGCTTTCGCTTCCGCAGCCACAGCGATACGGAGGTAATCCTCTACCTCTACGAAAAGTATGGCCTGGATGGCATGGTTAGCCGCCTCAACGGCATGTTCGCGATTGTGATCTTCGACCTGCGCGCGAGAGAAGTTCATATCGTGCGCGATCAGCTCGGGATCAAGCCGATGTACTGGACGATCGCCGGCTCAACCTTCCTGTTTTCCTCGGAGGTGAAATCGTTCTATCCCCATCCGGAGTTTCGCGCGGAGATCGACGACGATCACATCGACGAGTATCTTGCGTTCAAGTATGTGGCTGGCGAAAACCACCTGCTCAAGGGAGTCAGGCAGCTCAGGCCCGGCCATTGTCTGCGCCTGACAAAAGAGGGCGTCACCGTTCGCAAATACTGGCAGATACCCGACGGCGTCGAAAAACTGAATATCTCGATCACGGAGGCGGAGGAGCGCGTCAAGAACCTGCTCGGCAAGAGCGTTCAATCGCAGCTTCTGAGCGATGTGAAAGTGGGATGCCAGCTTTCCGGCGGCATTGACTCTTCCCTGGTCACGGTGCTGGCACGTTCGCACTTCGCCGCCGAGATGGATTCGTTCTCCATCGTATTCGACGATCCAAACTATTCCGAAGAGCCCTGGATCTCGCAAGCCGCCATCTCCGCCAATGCTGACAGCCATCGCTTCATTCTTACCGAGGACTTTTTCCTCGACACACTGGATCAGGCGACCTGGCATATGGACGAACCGATTGGCCATCCGAACTCGATCGGAATATGGCTGCTGGCACAGAAGTCGCGTCCGACGGTGACGGTGTTGCTGAGCGGAGAGGGAGCGGATGAAGTCTTTGGCGGATACGCGCGCTTCTACTACGCCAATGTGCGGCGCAAAATGGCGCCATGGCTTCCCGTTCTGAAGATGGCGCCAAAGTTCGGCGCGCGCATGGAGCGGCAGTTTGGCGGCGATGCCGTCGACGGTTTTATCACTGCATCGCTGTATCAACGGCCGGAGGCGCTCGCATCGCTGCGGCCGCAAGCGAATTTTGAAAAGGTGATGTCGCGGCGGCGCGCAATCTTCGGCGAAGGGCAAGCGGACTATCTTGGAAATTGTCTCAAGTACGACATGCAGACCTACATGGTCGACTTGCTCATCCGGCAGGACAAGATGACCATGGCTCACTCGCTGGAAAACCGTGTGCCGTTTCTCGATCTGAATCTGGTGGCGTTGGCGAGAAGTCTTCCCGCACAGTATCTCGTCAGCGATTCGATCTCGCTGCGGAATACAAGCATGCGCGGGACTAAGGTGGTGCTGAAAAACCTGGCTCGTCAGACATTCGGAGACGGCTTCGTCTACAGGGGCAAGGCGGGCTTCAGCATCCCGCTGACTGAATATTTCCAAAGCAAACGCTTTGTGGCCCTGATGGAGGATCAGTTATTGCCGGGAATGGCGGAACGGGACCTGGTGAAGACGGACATCGTGCGGCGGACGTGGAAAGACTTGCCGGGGTTGCCGTCGAGCGCGAGTGAAACGGTCTGGATCGCCATCGCGCTTGAGCTTTGGGCACGCCAGTTCATCGACCGACCGGCTGCGTAGATCGCAATCATCATCGCTGGCGCCAAATCTCTACGCTGAACCGAATCAGTCAGCAGCAATCTTTACGCCTTTCCTCTCCAGCAAAGACAAGTAAAGTTCCTCGTAGGCGTCTTGCACGCGCTCCAGGCTGAAGTTTTCTCTTACGAAGGCGCGCGCATTCCGCCCCACTTCCTGGCGCAGAGCAGGCTGCTCGAGCAGCCGCATTACAGCGGCGGCGAACTCCTCTTCGTCTCCCGGACAGACAATCTCGCCGCGTTCGGCATTGACCAGTTCGCCGTTACCGCCGACGTTGTAAGCCACCACAGGCACGCCCGCCGCCATCGCTTCCAGAATCACGTTGGACAGACCTTCGGAGTTCGAGGTCAATACCGCCACGTCCACCGACGCGAGTACCGCCGCGACATCGCGACGGTCGCCGAGAAAGAGTACGTGGTTGGCCAGCCCCAGAGCACGGGCTTCCTCCTCCAGTTGACCGCGGAGGTGCCCGTCTCCGGCCAGGAGAAACTCCGTATCCGGAAACCGCTGGTGGATTCTGGCCGCGATGCGCAGGAACCCTGAATGGTTCTTGCAGCGGTCGTTCATGCGCGCCACCATGCCCACGCGCAGGCCTCCCGGACGAGGTGCCATGGCCGGTTTTACGTCAGCGAATGTCTCGCCGGGCAATGCATTGCCGATGACGAAGAGCTTTTTCCTCGGCATGCCATCGGCCGCCAGCCAATCCGCCCCCGCACGCGAATTGCAGATCACCGCATCACACCAGCGGAATGCGACAGCCTGGGTTCGGAATTGCCGGGGCGTCATCATATCGCCAAGCTGGCGAAAACTTCCGATCACGACCGGCACGCCGGCTAAACGGGCGGCAGGAACCATGGTCAGCGTCGTATAGAAATCGAAGGCATGAGCAATCTGCACTTGATGACGCCGCAGATGGCGCGCGAGCCGGATGCGTGTCTGGACTGACTTCCATCCGTACAAACTGCCGCCAAGGCGAAACTCCGGCACCGTTTCGAAGCCTGCTGCAAACGGACCATCGCGACGAATGCATCCCAGGTGCAGCTGGAACCGTTCCGGGTTCAAACTCCGGGCGAGGATAGCGAACTGGCGTTCGGACCCGCCGGTCTCGAAGGTATTGGTCATGAGGAACAGACGGGCAGGTTGAGTCGCGAGCGGGTGGACTCCCGCTTCTGCTATGGCGTTCACCGGGTCATTCTCCCATCCGGGACGACGCCAGAGCCGGGACTGGACTTGGCGCCTTTCGTCGAGAGTCGGCTACGATCGGCAGAGAAACCAGGCCGGCTGGACGCACAAACTTCTCCAGGAAGTTACGGTGCCAGAGTTCAAACATGAGCAGGCGCCACAGCGGACCCGTCATGGTACGGCCGCGCAGCAGATGATTGTCCATCAAGCGGCGCACACCGTCTGCGGCGAAGTAGCCCCGTTCGAGCGTGCGGGGCTCGAGCAGGATCATGAGCATGTCTTTCAATTCATTCCGCATCCAGTGCACCAGCGGCAGAGAGAAGCCGCGCTTTTCGCGATAGAGCACCTCCCGGGGCACGCCGACGCGTTCTGCCAGCTTTCGCAGGATGTATTTTTGCCTGCTGCCGCGAAGCTTCCATCCCGCGCCAAGGCTGGCTGCATATTCCACGAATTCATGATCGAGGATCGGCACCCGCACTTCCAGCGAGTTCAACATGCTCATGCGATCGACTTTGGCCAGGATGTCGCCCACCAGGTAGGACTTCGTATCCACGTAGAGAGTCTGGCTGACGCGATCTTTGGCAGGCGCGTTGGCGAAGTAGCGCCGCAAAAAGTTGCTGGGATCGTCGCTGCGCCGCAGCACCTCGCGGAAATCCGGCGACAGCAGGGGCGCGTCCCGTTCGAAGGCAGGCACAAACGAGAGGCCGTCCACATAGCGTTCCTGCCAGGGAAGAGAGACGTTGTAGCTGAACCGTCGCCCGCTCATGGTGTTGGGCAAGAGCGGAAAGACGCGGTCGCGATAGAACTTGCGGGCCCACAGCGGAATGTGCTCGAAGAAACGGCGGTTAGCGTGGATGCGATACCGGTCGTATCCGGCGAAAATCTCGTCGCCGCCGTCGCCCGATAAAGCCACCGTCACATGCCGGCGCGCCATCTGCGAAACATAGTAGGTCGGCAGCATGGAAGAGTCGCCAAAAGGCTCTTCGAGGGAACTCGTGAGGTGCTCGACGGTTTGCACCACGTCCGGCTCTAGAATCATCTCGTGATGATCGGTGGAGAACTTATGGGCAACGAGGCGCGCGTAGTCGGCTTCGTTGAAGTCGTCCTTTTTGAAGCCGATGGAGAAGGTCTTGACGGGCCCAGAGCTGGCGCGCGCCATCAGGGCAACGACAGTAGAGGAATCTGTACCACCGCTAAGGAAAGCTCCGAGCGGAACATCGGAAATCAAGCGGATGCGAGTCGCCTCCAAAAGGCGCCGTTCCAATTCTTCCAGGCACTCTTCTTCGCTTTTTGGGAAATGAGTCCCGTATTCGGGCAAATCCCAGTACTGGCGCGTGCGAATCGCGCCATTCTCGAATTCGAGCAGATGCCCGGGAAGAAGTTTGTGGATCCCCGTGAATGCGGAAATCGGCTCGGGCACATACCCGTAGTACAGATATTCGAGCAGTGCCTGCGCGTTCACTTCCGCCAGTTCCGGCGCCACCGCGAGGATCGACTTGATCTCCGAGCCGAAATACAGGTTGCCGTTCCGCAAGGCGTAGTGCAGAGGTTTCTTGCCGAGCCGATCGCGAGCCAGAATCAGTTTTCGTTTTTGCTTGTCGTAGATGGCCAGCCCGAACATGCCGCGCAGCTTCCGCACGCAGTCGGCACCCATTTCCTCGTAAAGGTGGATGATGACTTCCGTATCCGACTTCGTGTAGAAGCGATGGCCTCGGCGTTCCAGCCCAGGGCGCAATTCAGGGAAGTTGTAGATTTCGCCGTTGAACACCACCCAGGCACTGCGATCTTCATTGAAAACGGGCTGGTGCCCGCCAGAGAGATCGATGATGCTGAGGCGGCGCATGCCCAGCCCGGCACCATCCGCCACATAGATCCCTTCCTCATCCGGTCCGCGATGGAGGATGGGATCGCACATCTGGCGCACGAGAGCTTCGGTGATGTTGCTCTCGCGCGTCGCGCTTACGATTCCGGCGATTCCGCACATGGACCGTTGCTTATCCTTTCACTCCGACAGGAGCAACCTTCCATTGCTCAGGAGTCACGGACGTGTCTGCAATTCTCTTGAAGCGGTAATCGCGGTATTCACCGGGGTTCCCTGCCCGGCCATCGCACGCGGCAAGAATGATGTTTGTCATTTCGCGGACGGTTACAAAGTGCACGGTCTCCTGACGATCGGAAGCTCCGGTCACAAGCTCTTCGAGGAATTGTCGGAATGCGCCACCGACAACCGCGTCCTTCTGCGTGGGATCCATGCTGTGACAATGCAACTTGATGAACAGCCAGTCGGAGCGTCCTTGTACATGGATGCGAGCGCGCTTCCAAAGATCAAGACGTTCCAGCGTCATGGGACTTCTGCCGGCAATTGCGCCGGTTTCAATGACGGGCCGCGCCCGGCGAATACTGCGCTTCCAATCCATCAGCAGCGGTCCTTGCACGATCAAAGGAAGCTTATGCGGTGCGCGGCCGGCGGTCAGATCTCGTCCGGTTCTGTGGGGCGCAGCTTGTTCCAAAGGCAGGCCACATTCGTACAGCGAATTCATCTTTCGTGTCTGTGCCGCGTGGAAGTGACCCGTTGGAAGCGTGAAATCGGCATAGCAGCCGGTTTCCGCCAGGATCTTCATTTCCGAATCGACACCGCAACTTGCGCCGCCGGCGGAATTCGCCAGCGCGAAGTTTCCGTGTACAAATGCATAACGCGCCTGAGCAGATCCCTCTTCCATCGCGAGGCAGCGGTGGCGAGAGGCCAGCAGGTCGCGGAACTCGGTCAACCCACGGCGTGTGTTCTCAGGAGTATCAGGGGTGAAGATACCGTGATGCAGATGAACTTCAACTTCTCCCCATCCGGCGTGGCAGTGGTCGGCCAGCATCTGCAACAAACCCTCGTCGTACTGTTCCGCCGGATAAAAGTAGGAATGGACAAGCGGCCGACCGTCATGATCTCGCCAACGATCCGCTACTTTCGGGTACTCGCCGATCCACCATTCGAGACGCCGTTCCTGTTCGGACCGCGAGACACGGTTTTCGCCGCCCCTCTTTTCGTCAATAGCCGGCTCAAAATGGTCGGCCATGGCGATCACAAGGTGTACGGGCCCGCGTGGAAGCGCCGCCAGCCCCCGCCGCATAGCGCCCGGCAGCACCTTTGCCGCGTACGATATTTTCTTCTTCCAGCTCATGGTGAATTTCTGCCGTGTGAGGAATCTGAGAAAGTGACTACCCGCGACGGGCAGGCTTTCGTCCTCGCACTGCAATCGACGCTTCCCCGATGCCCATGTCCTCCATGCCTATATCGCGATACCAGCGAAAGACCTGTTCGTAGGTGTGTTTGGACTGATATTTCGGAGAGTACCAGTCGAAGGTATCGAGCATCCGCGCTTCAGGATCCTTCTGGCGGTTCACCGGGAGCACATGATGAATCACTCCCGCGACGGGACGTCCGACCAGCGGGACATGGCGCAGCCCCCGCTCGAGGTTGTAGATCACCGGCACGGCAACCTTCAAGATGCCGTGCAACGTTTGCGGCTTCATCTTTGATGTGAACCGGCGATAGAAATCACTGAAGCGATACCACTTGTTGTAGCCGCTGTACAACCATACGGCGAGGACGCCCCCGGGCTTCAGGTACTTCTCGAGCGCCTTCACAGCGGCTTCGCAATCGGGTGTGTGATGCAGCACGCCGACGCTGTAGATGATGTCGAAACTCTCCGGGGCAAACGGGAGTGCGAATACATCCGCCTGGAATGCTACGAAATCGCGATTTGCCAGGTTCTTGGCCGCGACTTCCGCAGCGGCACTCAAGTCGATGCCAACGACGCGCGCTCCCCAGCGTGTCGCGACTTCGGCAAACCGTCCCATGCCGCAGCCGACGTCCAGAACGAGCTTCCCTTTCAACTCTTCCGGACGGAGCGCGGTTTTCATCAGGAAGTGGCGTTCCGACTCGCGTATTTCATCGTGATCGAGTTGCGTTTTCTGGTAACGGTGCCACTGGAAGCCGAAGCTGGCGGCATAGTGCTGGGCATCGACAAAACGGGCGATGCCGTTTACAAAAGGGTACGCACGCTTGCAGGCCGGGCATACAAAGCCTCCGGCCTGGTCATCATCGAGTTTGGAACCGCACCTCAGGCAGCGCAGGATCGCCCGCAAGTCAGCGGACAGGGGTGACTGCGCCTGTTCTTCCGTAATCGGCATAGGTCTCCAGGTAATGACGTTTCTTTGGCGCAGGCGGTACAGAGCCGGGCTCCAGTTGTTCTCTTTCTTTGACTGTCTGCAACAAAGTCGACGTGAAGGCCACCGCAAAATAGGGGAAGAATTGATACGCCTCGGGCGCAAACAACGCTCCCACAATGAAGCCTATCAGCGAGCTGTGCAACGCTCCCACAAAGAGAACAATGTCGGGATCGAGATTTTTCGTCTTGAGCAGAATTCCCAGGTTCTTGAAACCCCGGCCGAAAAACATCAGGTAGAGAATCAGGCAGGGGATGCCTCCCTCGACGGCGATCTGCAAGTACGTCATATGGACTTCGTGCCAGATCCCGGAATAGGTCACGAAGTTGTTAATCCCCAGACCGAGGATGGGATAGTGCTCGATGCCGTTCAGGGCCCGCAACATGAGGTATTTGCGGTCCTCGTACGATCCGTAAGCCGATTGCTCGGTGGAGCTGTCGCCGGATAAAGCTGAGAAACGGTCGTATAGCTTGCCGCCGACTGTGGCTGCCAGAACCACAGTCAGGAGTCCGGTTGCGGCAATCAAGTAGTAGCGCTTTCCACGAACGCCAAAGTGCCACAGAGTGACCGCTCCGCAAATCATGAGGTCGATGAAGCCGGCGCGCGACGCGGTCATGAAGATGGCCGTCATCATCCACAGCATTCCAAAGAGCCACAGCACCTTTACAAAGATGCTTTTCGTCGTGAGCATGAAGGCCACGGCGAATGGAATGGTGAGCACAATGGCGAAAGCCAAATCATTCGGATTGGAGTAGATGCCGCCCAGCACGCCTTGCAGTCGCGGCTGGTTGTGGCCCTTGATGATGGAGACGATGCTGATGACGACGACGGACGAGGCCTGGATGAAGATGATCCGCCGCAAGCGGTCAAATGTCGTGATCAGCAGGAAAGTCAGCGCCCAGGCTACGAAGACTTTCGAAATGTCAATCGTGCGCGAAACGGCGCCACCCTTCCAGATGGGCGAGAGAAAAGCCCCTACGTAGAGAAGGCCGATCATCACCAGCAGATACTTGCCTTCTTTCGGGATGTCTTTGAAGGTGCGCTTGGTCCGCCCCAGGCTGGAAAACAGGCCCCACATGGCGAAAATGGCCGTGATCTTGGCGAGTGGAATGTAGTTGAATCCGGGAATCCAATCCCCGGGACGTGCGCAGTACACGAAGAAGAATGCGCTCAGCCAGAAAAATGCGCCCCTGGTGGAGTCGACCACGGGAGGAAGCTTGCGCCGCCCCAAAATGTCCGTCTCCACCGCCATTCCGTTATCGCCGATAGCCACAAGTCCTCACTTCAGGCTGTACGCGCCGGTACGGGGCGCACGCTCGAGTTCTGCTTCTCCACTACGGACAGCAAGACTTCGCCGAAGCGATCGCCAATTGCTTGCCAGTCAAAGCGGGCGGCCGTTTCCGCCGCCGCCTTCTCGTACCGGCGCCGGAGTTCCCGATCGCGCAGCAGCATGATGATGGCCTGCGCGAAAGACCTGGAATCATCGGCCAGCATGATATCGCGGCCGTGATGCACGTCGAGGCCTTCTGCACCGACCGCCGTGGAAACAACTGCTTTGCCCGTTGCCATGGCTTCGTAAATCTTGAGCCTCGTTCCCCCGCCGATGCGCAATGGCACAATCACCACCGCGGATTCCTGCAAATGTCCGACCACCGACGGGACCCGCCCGGTCACTTCGACCGACTCGGAAGCCCACTTGAGTACGCGCCGTCCAGGATTGCGTCCCACAATGCGGAATTTCGCTTCGGGTACTTCCGCCTTCACGGCCGGCCAGATCTCACTGCAGAAGTACTCAACGCCATCCGCGTTAGGTTCCCAGTCCATGGCGCCCACGAACGTGATCAGCGAAGTTGGCTCCGGCGCATCCAGATCAGGCCGGTATTCGCTCAAATCAACTCCGGTCGGAACAACGGTTACGCGGTCACGGTCGACCCACTCAGTCATGAGCGCGCGATCATTTTCCGAAACGGCAATGACGTGATGGAATCTGCGAACTTCGTTCTGCTCATAGCGCAGCATCTTGCGGAATTCCATTCCGTACATGGCTTTCAGCGCCAGATTGCCAGCCGTGTCGGCGTGACGCCGCCAAATCTCACTCTCCACGTTGTGCTGGAAGAGGACGCTGGGAGTGGTCAGGCGGTCAGGGAAATTGATCGCCACGTCGAGGAAGTCGCAGATAGCGACGTCAAACCGCTTCTCGCGAAACCAGCCGCGCAGTTGCCGCTGCACTTTGAGGTCGGCAAAACGGCTTACCGCATACGGCGCCGACGCCCCTACATGGAGCATGTAGTGCAAGCCGCGCCGCACGCCGGAAAGCTCTCCTTTGCCGGTACCAACCGCGACAGCACCGGGTAACTGCTGCCGCAGGGCGCGCTCGTAGGCTGGGTCGGGTTCGCCCCCGTAATATGAGTAAAACGTAACCTCGTGCCGGGAACTCAGGTGCCGCGCGATGTGATACGAGCGGATGTTGCCGCCGTTTTCGACGGGCAAGAGTCTGTCGGCTTTGACCCAGAGAATGCGCATGGCGTCAGCGAGCCCAGACCGCCTTTCTGCCGGTTACGAAGTTCACCATCGCGACCATCGCGGCAGAATTCAGGATCACGAACGTGCGGGCGGCATCCGTCAAGCGCGACAACGGTCCCATTTTCAATCGCGCCATACCAATCAGACTGAGCGCATAGAAGGCGATCTGCGCCCAGAACGCCACGCGATACAAGGGCCCCGCGAGAAAGAGCGAGGACGCCAACAGGGCAACGAGCGCCAGGGGAACAATCAAGCGCGAGAGCTTGTGGCTGACGAACTCAAAGCGGATGGGATTCTCCCCGCTAAGGAGCCACGGCGCCAGCTGCAACAGCTGATAGTTGCCGCTCAACGTTCGCACCTTGCGCGAGAACTCGCGCGTTTCCCCCAAGTCAGGCGAGTCCCAGGCGCGCGCGCGCGCGTCGAACACGACGCGGAGACCTTTTCGCGCGACCTGCATCGGCAACAGGACATCATCCAGTATGGTTCCCTGCGGCAGCGGATCGAGGAGATCCTTGCGCGCGCAGTAGATCGCTCCGGTAGCGCCCGCAACGGAACCGGAAGAAGATTCCAGCTCGCGGATCACTTTCTCGATGCGCCAGTAAAGTCCCATTCCCTTCCCTGTCTCTCCGCTCTGCGGATCTCCCAACATGAGTTCCCCGCTCACACAACCGACGGCCGGATCAGCGAAGTTCTCCATCATCAATCGCAAAGCCGCCGGCTCGATCATCTGGCGGGCATCGGTGAACAGGACAATCTCACCATCTGCCTTCTGCAATCCGTCGTTCAGCCCCAGGGCCTTCCCCTGCGAAGACGGCTTCACCACAGTCGCTACTCGTGGGTTGGTCCGATATCCGCCAAGAATCTCCACCGTTCCGTCGTTGGAGCCATCCGATACCACCACCACATCCAGCTTGTCCGGGGGATAATCCAGTGTCAGCAGGTTCTCCAGTTTGCGGGCAATGATCGCCTCTTCGTTCCGGACCACCATGACTGCCGAAACCCGCGGCTCAGATGCCCCACGCCGAACCGGACGCGGCGACCACCGGCTGCGCCACCCTAGCCAGGCGACGTATCCGATGTAGGAATAAACGATCGCCGCAGCCGCAATCCAGAACACCCATTTCATTGCGCGCCCCGGCGCAGCAACACTGTCTTGATGGTCTGGAACATGATCAACAGGTCCAGGCCAATCGACGCATTCTTGATGTAGAACAGGTCATACTGCAGCTTCTCGCGCGCATCTTCGACCGTGCTGCCGTACTTGTACTTGATCTGTGCCCATCCCGTAAGCCCGGGCCGCACGATGTGGCGAATACCGTAGTACGGAATCTCTTTCGACAGCCACTCGACAAATTCAGGCCGTTCCGGTCGCGGTCCTACAAACGCCATGTCGCCCTTCAGCACGCACCACAACTGCGGAATCTCATCGAGCCGGGATGAACGCAGGAAGCGGCCCACGCGCGTAATGCGCGGATCATTGGCGCCTGCCCACTGCGCGCCGTTAAGCTCTGCGTCCTGCCGCATGGTGCGGAATTTGATGACTTTGAAAACCTGCCCGCGGCGTCCCACTCTCTTCTGCGTGTAGAAGGCTGGCCCTTTCGAATCGAGCTTGACCATGAGCAGAACGATGGGGAACAGGGGGGCTGTGAAGACGAGGCCGATCAGCGAAATTACGACCGAAAGGACGCGGCGAACCAAAATAAAGGTACTGCTTCTCCGGAATCCTTCGGAGAAGACAAGCCAGCTGGGATTGAGATTCTCCACCTCAATCTTACCGGACATCTTCTCCAGCCAGGACGTTGCTTCCTCAATCTTGACACCTTGCAGGCGCAACTCGAGCAATTCGTCCATGGGAATGGTGCCACGCCGGTCGGGCATGGCCACAATGACGCGGTGCACCTTGTACTTGTTGGCGACCTCCATCAAGTGGGCTGCCACGGACTCCCGGGTCACCGCGCCTTCCAGCTTTCCGGTCCAGCTGGCAACTTCAATTCCCAGTTCTGGATTCTTGCGCAGCCCTTGCACAAGCCGTTGTGCCCGGTCGCCCGTTCCCAAGACGTAGATACGTTCCACCAGGATGGGAAGCTGCACTAACCAGCCAAAGCCAACGCGCCATCCGACCAACGCGGTGGTCAGAATCAGCAGGCCAAACTCAGAAGACCCATTCTTGAGGAGATCGTCATTCGGCCGGAAGTAGCTCACGGCCGCGAGAAAAAACGCCAGCATCGCGGGCACGAGCAACAAACGGAAGTAGAGTTCGCTCTTGGTGTTCACCATAGCGGTGTCGTACAGGTCAAACCAATGCGAGCACAGCAAGACGAGGACGGTGGCGACCAGGATCTTCAGATACCCGCCCTCGAAGTTGAGGACGATGTAATAGTCATCCGGGTGCGCGAGGAACGCACCCAGCAGAAGCGAGCTCCAGACAATCAGCGCTTCTCCGATCAACAAGATGAGCTTGCGGATCGGGTAGTAGACATTGAAGAGCCGGATCACTCATTCCCTCGGTTCGTCTTACGCGGGGCTGCTGACCGCCTCGCCGTAGTAGTACTTGGATTGCGGCAGCTGATCGGCTGGAATCCCGTTCAGCACGACGCCAAGCAGTAATTTCTCCTGGAATTCTTCGCGAGCCCGCCGCGCCAGATCCGATGGTGTCGCATTCGAACGAACGACCATCAGAACGCCGTCGCAGAAGTTGGCGAGCAGCGTGGAATCCGCTACCGGGACGACGGGCGGCGTGTCGAGGATGATCCAATCGAACAGAGGTTCGACACGCTGCAGGAACAGCTTGAGGCGGCCATTGGCCAGCAACTCGGGCGCGCCAGAGACGACACGGCCAGCCGGCACGAAGAACATGTTCTCCATCGGCCCGCGTTGCATGATGGCAAATTCGTCGCACTCGCCCATGAGGTAATCGGACAAGCCCGGAGTCTGGCTGGCGCCGAGATGGCGGTGCATGCCGGGGCTGCGCAAGTCGGCGTCAATCACCAGTGCACGACGCCCCTGCTGGCGGACGATGACCTGAGCCAGGTTCGCGGCGACAAACGACTTGCCCTCCTTGGGCAGGGCGCTCGTCACCATCAGCCGCTTGAGCGGCAGTTTTTCGCGAATCTGGTAGAGCCGCGAGCGCAACGTACGGAACTCTTCCGCCCCCTTGCGGTTCTGATCCTCCTGGAAAAACAGCATGGTCCGGGAATCAGGGTTCCATCGTGCCTGCGGGCAGCGCGCCAGCAAGGTCTCATAGCTGAATGCCGAGTTGGGCGCCGGCATGACTGCAGTCGCCGAGTGTATCGGCTCGGGTTGGGGCACCGGCTGCAAGTCCGTCGGTTGCATCGTGGGCTCGACGTGTCCCCCCAGAGAGGATGCTCTTTCCTGTTCGGCCCGCTTCAAAGCGTCATGGATACGGCTCATAGTTTCCTTTCCTTGGGGAGCTCTTGTTCGGATTGGCGCAACCGGTCGGCTAGTGTCGCCAGGGTTCGTAATGCATCGACCAAATCAAACTTCTCCGGAACAGCCGGAGGCACAACCGGAACCAACGCCGCCGCGGCCGTGCCATCGCCCAGATCAAAGTCCTTTGCTACCGAATCGACGATATCGGCGGCGACGGTTTTCTTCTGATCCACGAATGCACTGACGAGGCAGTGCTCGCAGAGCAGGTTGATCACGCGCGGCACTCCGCTGGAGTAGCGGTACAGCGACATGATGGCCTCCGGATCGAAAATGGGATCGCCATTCGATCCGGCAATGCGCAGCCGCTGATTGACGTAGGCCTTCGTCTCTTCGAGGTTGAAGGGGTGCGTCTTGGCGCGCAGAGTGAGCCGCTGCCGCAACTGGCGCAACTGCGGCTGCTTCAGCCGGTATTCGAGTTCCGGCTGGCCCACGAGGACGATCTGCAGCAGTTTCTCGGTGAAGGTTTCCAGATTCGTCAGCATCCGGATCTCTTCGAGCACCTCGTCCGACAGGTTCTGTGCTTCGTCGACAACCAGGACGGCGGTCTCGCCGGCGCGATAGCGGTCGAGCAGCCAGTTGTACAGGCGCTGCAGGATCTGGCTCTTTGATTTCGAGTCGCAGGGAATGCCGAAGTCCGCCATCATGAAATCGAGGAATTGCGGCACGTCCAGACGCGAATTGAAGATGAAGGCAGTCGCCACCTGTTGCAGGCGTAACCACTCCATCAGCTTGTTGATCAACGTCGTCTTGCCCGTCCCGACTTCGCCCGTCAGCAAGACGAAGCCCTTGCGGCTCTGGATGCCGTAGGTCAGGCAAGCCAGCGCTTCTTCCGTGTGCCGCGTCAGGTAGAGATAACGCGGGTCGGGATTGACGTTGAACGGATTGGCTCGAAGCCCAAAAAACTCTTTATACATACGCTTGCCTCAGACCCCGATCCTCTCTTTACCCCCGCCACCATCTTCGCGTGTCCAGAAATTGCGCCGGTGGCCCGTCCCATTGCCCTCATTGACGGCGACTCCCTCGATCTCTTCCGTAACCCAAGGCACGGAAACGAGCAGCGGCAGGTCCATGGCGACGGCGGCGTCGCGTTCGGTTCGGATCGACTTGTCGCGGATTTCCAGCCAGATGGCGATGGCAATTCCCAGTGCCAACCCCGCTCCCGACCCGGCGCCGGCAAACAGCCAACGGTTGGGGAAGCTGGGTGAATCCGGCAGGCCTGCGGGCTGCAGGACATGCATCTGTTCGCCCTGCTGCTCGGATTCCATGCTGGCGGCAAGCTCCGAGGAGCTTTTCTTGGTCAGCAGATCCCGATAGAAATTCTGCGCGTTGTCATAGTCACGCGTCAGCTGCTTGTATTGTTCTTCGATCGTCGGACTCATGGCGGTCCGGCCCTGGTAGACCTGAATCTGGTTCTGGAGCTTTTTCTGATCGGCAGCCGCCTGCGCGATGACGTTCTCGTACTGATGAACCTGGAGACGGAGTTGCCGGATCTCGGGGGGCTCGGCTGCATTGGCCTTCTGCGTTGTGTCGGTCACCTTGGCGGCGGCGTCGTTGATCTCCGCCAGCTTCTTTTGCACCTCGGCGATATCAGCCTTCGTCTTGATGACGTCGGGATGGTCGTCGGTATAACGCGCCTGGAGTTGCAGCAGCTGCGCCTGCAAGATATTCAATTGCTGCTCCAGGGTTTGAGGGTTGGTGCTTGATTGCGAAGTTTTCCAAGCTGACAACTGCTGGGCCAGAAGGCTCTCGGTGTAGGCCTTGTCCTGCTGCGCACGATTCAGCGTCTGCGTCGTCGCATCCAGTTGCGTGTTCAACGACATCAAGATGCGGAGATTATTTTCCGAATCGCTGGGCAACTGGCCCATGTACTGCTGCTTGAAGGCAGCCAGTTTGGAGTCCTGTTCGTCCAGGGCGCGCTTGGCATCGTCGACTTGGCGGCCGAGAAAGTCGGTGGTGCCGCGAGCCGCT
>Ga0335082_10003284_pt1 | contig 17556 bp, 10 predicted proteins | sample Lox_Sample_41_FD_206718 | JGI IMG/M metagenome (GOLD analysis project Ga0335082, IMG submission 206718) | Soil microbial communities from Loxahatchee National Wildlife Refuge, Florida, United States - Lox_Sample_4.1 | ecosystem: Environmental > Terrestrial > Soil > Wetlands | place: USA... | reverse complement strand
CGATAGCGATCGTCGAGACCATAGATTGTTGTGTTGTACTGATCGTGACTGCGAAGGGTCGTCATCAGGAATTGCCCGGGCTGGAGACGGATCGGATCGAGCGCCGAAACAGCGAAGCTCGCTTTCCCAGACTTGGTTTTGTACTCATTGTCGCGGGCGGCATTGGGCAGGTAGAAGCCGCCTTTCTGTCGCACGCGGCGATTCATGTCGTCGCAACCGGGTACGACACGCGAGATCAGATCGCGGATGCGATCATAGTGTTCTACCAGTTGCGTCCAGCTCACGGCGCTGCGAGTTCCCAGAGTCGCGACAGCCAGCCTCGCCACGATCGCGGGTTCGCTCAGCAACTGGTCCGATGGCGGCTGCAGGTTCCCTCTCGACGAGTGCACGATGCCCATCGAGTTCTCGACGCTTACAACCTGCGGACCGCCGGCTTGCATGTCACGGTCCGTTCGCCCCAGGCAGGGAAGAATCAAAGCTTGCTTTCCAGTGATCAGGTGCGCGCGATTCAGCTTCGTCGACACATACACGCTCAGATCGCAGCGTGACAAGGCCGTGGCTGTAAACTCTGTGTCCGGAGTTGCCGACAGAAAATTCCCACCCATGGCGAAGAAGACTTTCGCCTCGCCACGGTGCAGAGCCTTGATCGAATCCACGACGTCCCAACCGTGCTTGCGCGGCGGCTCAAAACCGAAAACATCGCGCAGCTTGTCGAGGAAGCTGCCCGGCATTCGCTCCCAGATGCCCATCGTGCGATCGCCTTGGACGTTGGAATGTCCGCGCACCGGGCAAACTCCAGCGCCCGGGCGTCCCATGTGCCCACCGAGCAGCATCAGGTTGACGATTTCCTGAATGGTCGCAACTGCCTGCCGTTGCTGGGTGAGGCCCATGGCCCAGCACGCGATCATTGCTTTGGATCTCATCACGACTTCCGCGATCTCCCGAATCTGCGCGCGGGAGACGCCGCTTTGATCAACGATGTCGCCCCAAGAGAGCACTGAAATCGCCTGGCAAAATCCGTCGAAGCCTGAGGTCTTCTGCTCGATAAAGGCGCGCTCGATCACCTGCCCGGGCCGCTTGGACTCTTCTTCGAGAATCTGTTTACACAAGCCCTTAAGGAAAGCGAGGTCCCCACTCAGGCGCACCTGAACAAAGTGCTTCGCAATCTTCGTGCCGGAGCCGAACAGGTGGAGCACTTCCTTGGGATGCTTGAAGCGGGTCAGGCCCACTTCGGCCAGCGGATTCACGCTGACGATCGTTGCGCCGCGGCGAGCAGCGCGCTGCAGAGTGGCCAGCATGCGAGGGTGATTGGTCCCGGGATTCTGCCCGATGATCAGGATCGTGTCAGCCAGATCGAAGTCTTCGAGTTTCACCGTCCCCTTGCCCACGCCGATTACTTCCCGCAACGCCAATCCGGAGGACTCGTGGCACATGTTCGAGCAGTCCGGCAGGTTATTCGTGCCGAACTGGCGCACGAACAACTGGTAAAGGAACGCCGCCTCATTACTCGTTCGGCCAGAGGTGTAGAAGATCGCCTGGTCGGGGCTGGTCAATCTATTCAACTCGCCCGCGACCATGGCAAACGCATCATCCCAGGAAATCTTTTCGTAGTGATCGCTGCCCGTGCGCAGCACCATCGGATGAGTCAGCCGTCCCTGATGCCCCAGCCAGTAGTCTGACTGTTTCGATAGATCGCTGACGCTCCACTGGCGAAAGAATTCCGGTGCGCAGCGCGTGGCGGTCGCTTCTTCGGCGATCGCCTTCACGCCGTTTTCGCAATACTCGTTGAGCGAGCGCTCGTGATCGGGATCGGGCCAGGCACAGCCGGGGCAATCGATGCCATCGAATTGATTAAGGTGAGCAAGGGCGGCGACGCCGCGAACGAGGCCGGGCTCTTTGAATGTAACCTCGGCAGCTTTGAGAACGGACTTCAATCCAGCCGCGACATGCGCTCGAGTCGTGATTCGAAGATCGCTGGTGTCAACGGGTGGCTGGGCGTGGCGAGCGCTGGGACTGCCCTGGTCTGCGAGTTCAATTTCACGAACGTCTGGAGCCCTGGATTCCCCCACGAATCCCCCACGTAGGCTTAGTGTACGACAGAGCGGCACTTCCGAGATTGTTACCAACGTTTCCGTGGTTTAGAGTATGCAGGTTGGCCAGTACCCTGCAGCCGCCGAGAGTTATGAGCGCGACTGCGGTCGGGAGGCACAATGAAGAATCACCCGCCGTCTCCTCGCCGTTCATCGTCAGTATCACGCCGCACATTCTTAACGCAGTCCGCCACAGCAGCGCTCGCCTTTTCCATCGTGCCGCGGCGCGTGTTGGGCGGCTCAGGATTCATTCCTCCGAGCGACAAGGTAAACATCGCCTTCATCGGCGTGGGCGCGCAAGGTCTGCGCGTCATGCTTCACTTCCTGCATGAGCCCGACGTCCAGGGTGTCGCAGTTTGCGATGTCAATAAAGGAAGCGCCGGCTACCCACAGTGGGCCACACATGAGTTCTGCAACTCTGTCCGCAAACTGCTCGGCGTGAATACCGGATGGGACTGGCTCAGCCCTGATGATCCCATCCAGTTGACGCATTCGATGCAGGTGACCAGTGGTGTTGCCGGACGCGAGCCGGCTCAGAAGATTGTAGAAGCGCTCTACGCCACGCAGCAGCGCTCCGGCCAGTATCACGGATGCGCGGCCTACAACGACTATCGCGAGTTGCTCGATAAGGAGAAGGACGTCGACGCGGTGGTCGTGTGCACTGCCGACCATGTGCATGCGGCCATTTCGGCCGCTGCCATGAAGAAGCACAAACACGTCTTCTGCCAGAAACCCCTCACACAGACGATCTACGAAGCGCGCCGCATCGCCGAGATTGCCCGCGAGACTGGCGTGGCGACTCAGATTGCGGTCGGCAACCAGGCATCGGAAGACACTCGTCTGCTTTGCGAGTGGATCTGGGACGGAGCGATCGGACCGGTGCGCGAAGTGCACAACTGGTCAAGCCGTCCGTTCTGGCCGCAAGGCATCGCCCGCCCGAAGGACACGGAACCGGTCCCGGAAGGATTGGATTGGGACCGCTGGCTTGGGCCCGCGCCTGTGCGTCCCTTCAATCACGCGTATCTCCCGTTCGTATGGCGTGGCTGGACCGATTTCGGCTGCGGCGCTCTGGGCGACATGGGCTGCTACAGCTATGACACGATCTTCCGCGCACTCAAGCTCGAGACTCCCATAAGTGTTGAAGCAAGCTCGACTGATCGTTACGACGAAACGTATCCGATGGCGTCGATCATCCGCTATGACTTTGCCGCGCGCGGTGAGATGCCGCCGGTCAAGTTCAGCTGGTACGACGGTGGCCTGAAGCCGCCGCGCCCGGAGGAACTGGAACCGAACCTCCCATTCCGCGGCGAGAGCGACGAAGAGGAGGGCCTGCTCTTCATCGGCGACAAGGGCAAGATTCTGTGCGGATTCAATGGCAAGGACCCGCGCCTGATTCCGCAAACGAAGATGGACGCCTACAAGCGGCCCCCGAAGACATTGCCGAGATCTCCCGGTAACGAGCGCGAGTGGCTGAATGCCTGCAAGGGCGACAAGACGCAGCCGGGCGGAAACTTCGAGTTTGAAGGCCTGGTCACCGAAACGCTGCTGTTGGGTTGCGTCGCGTGTCGGCTCGGCGAGAGATTCACCTGGGATCGCGCCAGCATGCGCGTCAACAACTCAGATGCAATGCAGAAGTACATCCGTCCCGAACGCCGTACTGGTTGGGAACTGTAGTCTGGAGGAGAAACGCAATGAGCACGATTTCGAGAAGAGAGTTTTTGGTTGGAGCCGGAAGCTGTGCTGCCGCGATTGGGCTCTTGTCGACTGGCGCGGTGAAGCTGGGTGCAAGTCCTCTCGGCCTCCCCATCGGATGCCAGACCTGGCCGGTTCGCGACATGATTGCCAAAGACTTACCCGGCACGCTGAAGGTTCTGGCAGACGCTGGATTCCAGTCGATCGAACTCTGCTCGCCGGCGGGCTACGCCGAATTCGGCTTTGGCGGACTCGCCAAGTACAAGGGAGCAGAACTGAAGAAGATTCTCGGTGATGCCGGCCTCACCTGCGTTAGCTCACATTTCGGCATGGACGAACTCCGGAAGAACCAGGACGACCGGATCGCCTGGGCGAAAGACGTGGGCCTTACGCAAATGCTCGTAGCCAGCCTCGGCGGCCCGAAGAAGCCGACCATGGACGACGTCAAGCGCGCGGCCGACGAATACAACAAGATGGGCGAGAAGGCGGCGAGTGCGGGCATTCAACAAGGCCTGCACAACGAAGAATTCGAGACTTCCACCGTCGACGGCAAGCGCACCTATGACATTCTTTTTGAGCTTCTGGATCCGAAACTCGTCAAGTTCCAGTTTCAGGTCTCGACCATCAGCCAGGGATTCGATGCGGCCGAATACTTTATGAAGTATCCGGGCCGCTTCGTTTCGATGCACGTACAAGGCTGGTCCGCCCAGGACAAGAAGATCGCGGCAGTCGGTCACGACAGTCTCGACTGGAAGAAGATCTTCACCGCGGCCAAGACCGGCGGCATCAAGAACTACTTTGTCGAGATGAGGCTTGACTTGATGAAAGAGAGCGCGCCTTATCTTAAGAACCTGCAGGTTTAAGAAAATCTGACCGTTCTGCTGAGTCAGGGCTAGCAGGCCCGTAAGTCCTTCGTTTTCTGCATTACAAAAACTTGTGCGCGGGCCTGTAATAATCCCGTGCAGCCTCCGTCTTTAGTGGTGAGAGTCCGCAATACGGAGGCGTACCCTGCCAAGCGTACTGATTATTGAGGAACGGGCAATCGCCATACCGCACGAACTCGAGCGCACGTTCCGGGCACACTACGGTCTGGTCTTCCGCACAGCCTACCGCATCACGGGCAACGCGGCAGACGCCGAGGACGTATCGCAAACCGTGTTTCTGCGCCTCCTTCGCAGGGCCGATGACGCGGTAGCGCTCGACAACGAAGAAAGCTACCTGCGCCGCGCGGCCATCAATGCGGCTTTGGATGTGATTCGCGCGCGGCAAGCCGACCGCACCGTAGAACTCGTCGACCTGCCTGGGAGCACTTCGGACGGCGACACCGCTGATCTTCGCCGCGCCCTTGCCCGCGCCATGAGTCAACTGAAGCCGAGATCCGCCGAGGTTTTTGCTCTGCGCTTTCTCGAAGGCTTCGACAATCACGAAATCGCGCGCATGCTTGGCATCTCGCAGGTGCTGGTGGCCGTGATTGTTCATCGCACGCGGCAACAGCTGCGCAAAGACCTTGGAAGATACCTAGGAGAAAGATCATGAAGGACGACAAATTCAACCGCTTGCTCTCATCGATTCGAAATGAAAGTTTGGACCAGAGGGTGGTCGACCGTGCCGGGGAACGAGTCTGGAAGTCGATTGCCGGCGAATCGCCAATCGCGGATCCGAATTCGCACACGCTGCGCAATTGTGACGACTTCCAGGCGCTGATCCCCTCCTATCTAGAGAAGCAGCTTGCCCCGGCGCGAGCCATGCTGCTCGAAGACCATGTGCACGCCTGCGTCGCCTGCCGGCACGCGTTAGAGCACGCTAAGCAGGGCGAGCAGCAACCGGTCTGGCGCCTGGAGCCACGCCGCAAGACCTCGATGGCGTGGCGATGGGCGATGGGAGCGGCCGCCGTCAGCGCGGTTGCCCTGATGACCTTCGCATTCGCCAACGGATTCTTCCCCGGACAACACACGGTTCGCGGCACGGTTCAGACCGTCGACGGGTCGCTGTACGCCGTCGTCGATGGCAATACGCGCTTGATCCCGGCCGGATATGAGCTCCGCAACGGAGATAAAGTCCGCACCGCGAAAGGCTCGAGTGCGGTGGTGCGACTGCTCGACGGATCGCTCGTCGAGATGGCCGAGCGTTCGGACGTTTCCGTGGCACGCGAGTGGAAGGGCACCACAATCCACCTGGATGGCGGACAAGTCATCGTGCAGGCCGCCAAACAACGCAACGGCCGGCTTTACGTTGCAACTGAGGACGGGTTGGTCTCAGTGAAAGGAACCATTTTCTCGGTGAGACGCGGGACTAAGGGTTCGCGTGTTGCCGTGGTGGAAGGTGTTGTTCGGGTCAATTTCGGGGACAACACGACCGATCTGACGGCCGGAGAAGAGGCCACTTCCAGCGCCGCGGTGTCTAAGGTTCCAGTCCAGAGCGAGGTTGCCTGGAGTCGCAATTCGGCCAAGTATCTTGCTTTGCTCGGCGATTTTGCGGTTCTGCAGAAGCAGTTCGCGGCGATCCCGGGCCCCGGACTGCGCTACAGCTCGGAACTCCTGCCATACGTTCCGGACAACACCGTGGTTTATGCGGCAATCCCCAATCTGACGAATACGCTTGGCGAGGCGCGCCGGCTCTTCGAGGATCGCCTGCACCAGAGCCCCGCGCTACGAAACTGGTGGAAGGAACAGCAGAAGGGCAACGGTCCGAAGCTGGAGGACGTTCTGGATCAGGTAAGAAACTTCAGCAGCTATCTGGGCGAGGAAGTTGTCCTGGCAGCGGGGAAAAACGGTGCAGAATACACCACTCCCGTCGTTTTAGCCAAAGTGCGGCAGCCTGGACTGGACAGCTTCCTGAAGACGGAAAGCAAGCGGCTGAATACGAATCCGTCGCAGCCTGAGCTACAGGTCGTGCGCGATCCGTGGTCAGTGACGTCGAGTCCGGGTCATCCGTTGCTGGTCTATGTGAGCAACGAGACGCAGACGCTGATCGCTACGGACGATGTGGCGCAACTGCAGTTGACGGTGCGGCGTGTGCAGCAGGGTGGAGGCACCCGGTTCACTGGAACTCCGTTCCATCAGCAGATTGTCCGATCGTATGAACAGGGCGCCGAATGGCTTTTGTGCGCCGACATGGAACAAATTGTCGCGCGCAACGTACAGAGTGATAGCAACGATGTTCCGCCCGGCATGGGGGACGTACGGTATCTGATGTTGGAGCATCGCGAAGTCGGCGGCAAGTCTGAGAGCCATGCGGACTTAACGTTTGCTTCCGAGCGGCAGGGCGTGGCGTCGTGGCTGGCAGCACCGGGTTCGATGGGATCGCTGGAGTTCGTTTCACCCAACGCGAGCATGGTGACGTCAGCGGTGATCAAGAACCCTAAATACATCATGGAAGAAATCTTCAAGATGATCGGCAGCGGCGACCCGAATTTCTCGGAGCACCTGTCCGAGTTCCAGTCGAAGGCCGGCGTGAACGTGCTCGATGATATTGCCGCGCCACTCGGTGGCGAAGTCACAATGGCATTCGACGGCCCGATGATCCCGACGCCGCGCTGGAAGCTGATCTTCGAGGTCTACGATCCGACTACGTTGCAGTCGACCATTGAGAAGCTGGTGGACACGTACAACCGCGAGTCCGATACGCACGGCCATCCGCTGCAGGTCACGAAGAAGGAAGTCGGCTCCCGCACGTACTTCGTGTTGAGCAGCCCCAGCGAACCGAACTTCGAAGTGGACTACACGTTTGTCGACAACTACATGATCGCCGCACCGGACATGGGGACGATCTCGCGCGCCATTCAGACTCGCGAAGCGGGATTCACCCTGACGCACTCCTCCACGTTCCAGGCGCTGTTGCCGACGGACGGATACACCAACTTCTCGGCGATCTTCTACCACAACATCGGCCCGGTGGTAGGACCGTTAGCCGAGCAGTTGAAGGCAAGTGGAGCCCTCACACCGCAGCAACGCCGGTCGGTGGACGCTCTCACGGCGAACTCCGCCCCCGGCTTGATCTATGCCTACGGCGAGCCGGACCGGATCGTCGTGGCCAGCAATACCGGCTTCATGGGCTTCGATCTGGGCACGCTTCTGACGATGGGAGATAATGGGCCGTTCCTGCCGCAGATGTTCCTGGGCCAAAGCATGAGCCATCCGGCACAACCGACTCAGTGAGCACGACGACACAAACCGGAGCACTGGAAGGCGAGAGCAAACAACCGCCGACTGGTGCTCCGCCAGTGCCATTGATCGAACTGCAAGGCCTGACCGTCCGCTTCGGCGATCGCGATATTTTGCGCGGGCTTAACGCCACTCTCCGCGGCCGTGCCATCGGACTACTTGGTCCCAACGGCGCGGGGAAATCCACTCTGATCAATACTCTGCTCGGCTTCTACAAACCCATCGCAGGCTCAGCCCGTGTATTCGGCGGCGATATTCACACCGACCTTCGGCGAATCCGTAGCCTCGTCGGCTACATGCCAGAGAACGACGCGTTCATCTCCAAGATGAACGCCGTGACGTTCGTACAGATGATGGGCGAGCTCTCGGGTCTGCCGTCGGGCGTCGCGCTCGAACGTGCGCACGAGGCGCTGTTCTACGTAGGACTGGCCGAGGCTCGCTACCGCCAGCTCGGCACCTACTCACTTGGGATGAAACAGCTCGCCAAACTGGCGCAGGCGATCGTTCACGGGCCGAAGCTGCTGATTCTCGATGAACCGACGAACGGCCTGGACCCTTCGGCGCGCCAGCGCATGATCCGCATGATCCGCGAGATTCGGGACGGAGAGGAGATGCGAATCGTGCTCTGCTCTCACTTGCTGCGCGATGTCGAAGACACCTGCGACGAAGTGCTGATCCTCAAGCAGGGGCAAATTGCACACTACTCAAACTTGAACGAAGAGCGCCGCGCGAATAAGCGCTTCCTCGAACTGGAGACCTACGGTGCGAATGGCGACTTCACAAAAGCGATCGAGCAGCTCGGTTGCGAATGCGCCGTAACGGCGAACCGCATGAAGATGGTTCTGGCCGATGGGATCGAGACGCGTGACATCTTCCGGCTGGCCGCAGAACAGCAAGTGAGAATCCGGCGCATGAACTTCCGGCGCGACACACTGGAAGACATCTTCCTGAAGGCGATGGAAAGCTGATGAGGCTCGGAGCGTAAATGGCAGTCTACCGGCGCAATTACAAACCATACGCAGGCACGCTGACACCGGCATGGTCGCGCTTCCTTGTGCTCTTTCGCTACGCGCGCCGGAATCTGTTTCGCTCGAAGCTGCAGACTGGATTCTTCGTCGCCTGCTTTTTCTGGCCGGTGATCTGCCTGGTGATGATCTACCTGGCCCACAGCGCCGGATTCCTCGCGAAGATCGGCATCCCCAGCGAGTTGATTACCATCGACAACCAGTTTTTCTTTCGCTACATAAGCGTCCAGGGTGTGCTGGCATTCCTGCTGACGGCATTCGTCGGACCGGGGCTGATCTCTCCCGATCTCGCCAATGGCGCGCTGCCGCTTTATTTCTGCCGCCCCTTCTCGCGAGCGGAGTACGTGCTGGGAAAATCTTCGGTACTGGCCATAACTCTCTCGCAGATCACGTGGATTCCCGGCATCGTCCTTTTCATTATTCAGGCCAGTTTCGCCGGCGCGAGCTGGACTTGGAGCAACCTTTGGATCGCTGGCAGTCTCGTTTTGTCTTCGCTGATCTGGATCGCAGTCCTGTCTCTGCTTTCCATGGCGCTATCCGCCTGGGTTAAGTGGCGAATCGTCGCCGGAGCGCTGCTGCTGGCCGTGATGTTCTTTGGAGCCGGATTCGCGCAGGCCGTCAACGCGGTGCTGCGCACCGAGAACGGGCATTTCTTCAATGTGGCCTATCTGATGTCGATCGTTTGGAACTCGCTGTTTCTGCTCGATTCGGATCAGGCGATTCCCGTGCTTCAGGCCTGGATCGCCCTCCTCGTCTACTGCGGAATCTGTCTCGCGCTGCTCATGAAGAAAGTGCGCGCTTACGAGGTAGTCCGGTGAGCGACCGCATCACCTTCGAAGACGTGTCGAAGTTTTACGGCGAGATTCTCGGCGTGAATCGCGTCAACCTGTCAATTCCGCCCGGCATCACGAGCCTGGTCGGCCCGAATGGATCCGGCAAAACGACGCTGATGAACCTGATGACCGGCCTGGTGAGACCATCGCGCGGACAGATTCGAGTACTTGGATTCAAGACCGATGACCCGGAAAACATGTTCAAGATCGTCGGCTACTCTACACAATTCGACGCGTTTCCCAAGGGTCTGACCGGCTATCAGTTCATATATTCCTATCTGTGCCTTTCGGGCGAAGGATCCGAGAATGCTGAACGCCTTGCCCGGCAGGCGATCGAACGCGTCAACCTGGTGGAAGCGTCCTCGCGCAGTGTCGCCAGTTACAGCAAAGGAATGCGGCAGAGAATCCGGCTGGCGCAGGCCCTCGCGCACAATCCTAAAGTTCTTGTGCTCGACGAACCGCTGAACGGTCTTGATCCTCTGGCGCGCTCGGAGATGATCGCACTTTTCCGCGCGGCCGCCGCGCAAGGCTGCTACGTGATCATCTCCAGCCACATCCTGCACGAAGTCGATGTCATCTCCGATCAGGTCATCCTGCTCAGCAACGGCTACGTCGTCGCCGAAGGACAGATCCAGAGCGTCCGCAGCGAGATCCAGGAGCACCCGACTCAGATTCTCATTCGTTGCGATCGGCCACGTGCACTCGCGGCAAAGCTCTTCGAGTCGGAGTACATGATTGAAGCTTCGGTTCACAAAGACGGCCACGGACTCCTCGTAAAGACACGCGATGCCGACCGCTTCTATTTATCGCTCAACCAGTTGGCTCTGGACGGAATTGAAATCGAATCAATCGCTCCGGCAGACGACGACGTGCTTTCAGTCTACGAATACCTGATTGGCAACGAAGAGGTGGTCCGATGACGCGAAAAACGTGGACGCAGGTCAGAGCCGTGATGCGTCTGGAAATGAAGAAGACATTCTTCGCGAAGCGCGGACTGTGGATCTACGCGGTGGCATTGCTGCCGGTTCTACTTTTCATCGTGTACGCCGCGGTCATGGCGAATGAGCAGCACGGCACGGCCAATATCGCTCGCCGAAGCGAGAAGTCGCTCACCTACCAGGACCTGCTTGCCGTCAAACCGGGCATGACCAAGGAAGAAGTCACCACTCTGCTCGGCAGGCCGCCGGACACTTTCCACTGGATCGAGAACCGTCCCGGCGAGAACGGCTCGCACGTATCAATCTCTCACGAGCAGTACCACTACTCCGACGGTCAGAACGATCTTTGGGTCGGAATGGTCGACAGCAAGGTCGAGAACATTAACATTCACGAGGCTTTCAATCTCGGCCAGGACGCCGTGATGTTTGCGGGCGTATTTCAATTCTTCTTTCTGCGCCTCGCTATTTTCTTCGGATGCCTGGGTATCTTCATGAATCTTTTCCGGGGCGAAATTCTCGACCGGAGCCTGCATTTTTATTTTCTTTCCCCGATCCGGCGCGACGTGCTGATGGCGGGAAAGTTCCTGGCGGGCCTGCTGGCTACCTGCGTCATCTTCGTTGCCAGTGAGATGCTGCAAACGCTGGCGTTTCTGTGGCACTTCAGTCCCAGCACGCGTGACCTGTACCTCTATCACAATCACGGCCTGGAGCACGCCTTTATCTACGCGGGAGTCACTGTATTGGCGTGCATTGGATACGGGGCATTCTTCCTGGTCGCAGGCATGCTGTTCAAGAATCCCATTCTGCCGGCGGCTGCGATCTTGATCTGGGAAGGGATCAATCCCTTTCTTCCCGCGATACTCAAGCAGTTCAGCGTGATCTACTATCTCAAGTCGCTGTGCCCCGTCGACATCCCGGTGTCGCCCGGTACGCCAGCGTTCTTTGCGTTGCTTGTCTCCAATTCCGATCCAATTTCTGCACCGCTGGCGGTGATTGGAGTCATCGTCGTCGCGTCGGTCGCGCTCGTGGTGTCAGGCCTTCAGGTGCGGCGCCTGGAGATCAACTACACGACGGAATAGCCGGCGGCAGCGACTTGCCCCGCCAGCCTCGCTTTATCCTGTGGTCGCACCGCAGTCCTACTTCGCCTGTCCTTTGGACTTGGCCAGTTCTTTCGCTCGCAATTTCGCGCGCGCAGCTTCGGTTTCCTTGCCGAGTCCCGAATACGCTTGCGCGAGCAATTCGAAGACCTCTGCTTCGTCGGGATGGGCTTTCGATAGCGGCACAAGCTCCTTCAGCGCCTCGTCAAATCGTCGCTGCAGAATCTCAGTTCTGGCCAGTCCCAAGTGACCTTCCAAATGTTCCGGCTGCAAAAGAATCGTTGCCTCGAATTGATCTTCGGCCGCGCCGTAATCCTGCAGCCGAAGATAAACCTGCCCCAGCAGGGCGCGCGCGTCCGCAGACTGCTGCGGATTCAACTTCACACAAGTCTCGAGTGCGGCCTTGGCGCCCGCAAGGTCACCGGACTTCTCACGAGCTTGCCCTTCGTAGAGAGCCGCGGTGGAGTCGTTGGGATTCAGTTGCCTCGCCTGAGTAAGATATCCGGCAGCCTTCTGATATTCCCCCGCGCGCAGCCAGAGACTCCCCAACTGCACTAGCGCTGTCTCCGACTTGGGATTAAGCTCGAGGACTTTCTCGAGAGCCGCACGAGCATCTTCAGACTTGCCTGCCTCTGCCGCCATCATCGCCAAGTGCAGCAGATTCTGTTCGCCAATTTTGTCCTTGGCATCGGGCAGCACGGCCGGTTCGGGAGCGGTGGTGGCGGCGGAAGTGGCCGCTGGGCGCGGCATTCGCGCCCAGCGATCCGCCAGCACCTTACGCGATTTCTGGACTGCCCCATTGGCTGGCTCGTATTCGTTGTGAAGCTCGCCCGGATCTTTGCCCAAGTCGTACAGCTCAGGCCGGGGTGCTTCAATGAATTTCAGGCCGTCCTCGCGAACTGCCCGCAAAGGCGCCCATCCAAAGTGGAGCGGATAGTCCGTTTCTGCGATCAAAGCTCGATCGCTTCCCTCGCCTTTTTCGAGCACAGCCTTCAAGGACTCACCATCAAGTTGAGAAGGAGCCTCTACGCTCAGCAGATCGAGTACCGTCGGGAAAATATCCGTCGTGCGCGCCTGCGTCTGGACCGTTCGCGCCTCACCCTTCCCCGGCAGCTTAACAATCAAAGGAACGTGCAACGTGGAGTCATAAAGAAAGACTCCGTGCGTTTCCTCCTGATGCTCCCCCAGACCTTCGCCGTGATCGCCGACGACGATAATCAGCGCATTCTCGTACCATCCACGCTGCTTCAGATGCGCCACAAAACTCCCCAGAGCCGCATCGGCGTACGCGATCTCGCCGTCGTACAAATGATCCTTGTACTGCGCCGAATACGGTGCCGGCGGCTCATACGGATCGTGCGGATCATACAAGTGCACCCACATGAAATGCGGGCCTGCAGGATGCGCGTCGCGCCAGGCCTCTGCGCGACGTACAACATCGTCCGCCCGGCGCTCGAGCCGGCCCCACCGGGACTTCGTCTGCGAATGCTCCGGAAAGTTGTCGAAAAAATCGAAGCCGCGATCGAGCCCGGGAGCCATAGCCTTGCTGTCGAGAATCACCGCGCCGATAAACGCGGCCGTCTGATAACCCTGTTGCTTAAGCATTTCCGCCAAGGTCGGATGATCGGCGACCAGCGGCCGGCCAAAGTCGGTCACGCCGTGCGCGCTCGGGAGAAGCCCGGTCAGGATGCTGGTATGCGAGGTGTTCGTGATCGGACTCGGCGTGAACGCATTGGCAAACCGCACTCCATCCTTGGCGAGACTATCGAGCGTCGGGGTCTGAATCCGGTCATAGCCGTAGCAGTGGACGTGATCGGCACGAAGCGTGTCAATCGTCACCAAGTACACATCGGGGCGGGAGGGGGGCTTCTCCGCAGGCATGCCCGCCCACGCCAGCCAGAGTGCTGAAAAACTAAACAGCCCCACCAGTATCAGGACCCTCATGGCGCCCAGACTAGCACGAGCCTCACCCGTGGCGAACTTCGTTGGGCTCGACTGACGGTCACATCCAGAAACTGTATTTGTGATCGCACCGATTTACTTTGAAAATCACACATTCTTCTTGACTTTAGTGCCCATTGCAGTCGACCATCTCGGCTAGCCGTTTCTCTGTGGATCTGCAAAAAGCAGGAAATCTTGGGGGCAAGATGGCAGCGGACCGTCTACTGCGTGTAGTGTCTGTACTCCTTCTCACCGGCATCATCACCTGTACTCCTCTCTTGGCTCAGAAGATCACCGGAGACATTTCCGGCACGATCACCGACGCGAGTGGCGCGGCCGTCGCCAATGCCAGCGTGCGCGCTGAGAACGTCGGCACAGGCGAAAAGCAGACCGCGACGAGCAATGAGACCGGATTCTTCCGCATCCCCAACCTGAGCACCGGCACGTACCGCCTGACGGTCGAGGCCTCCGGCTTCAAGACCATGTCGCGGCAGGCTAGTGTCGACATCGCACTGGTGACGCAGGCCAACTTCTCACTGCAGATTGGCTCGAAGACCGAGACAGTGGAAGTGCAGGACGTCGCTCCCCTCGTCGAGACCAGCGAAGACCGGCTCAGCACGCTGTTCGTACAGCGCGAAGTGCAGGATCTTCCCAACAACGGCGGCGACTTCAACAATCTTCTCGACGGTGTCCCCGGCGTGCAGCGCAGCCCCGGCGGCGGATTCCAGAGCTTGAACATCAACGGCCAGCGCGCCACGTCCAACAACTTTGCGGTCGACGGCATCCCCAACAACGACAGATATTACGGCGAATCGTCGCTCGGCCAGGCGGCGATTGCAGGTACGGCCGCAGCTCTGATCCCACTGGATGGGATTTCCGAATTCAACGTGCAATCGAATCCTGGCGTGGAATACGGCGTAAAGGGCGGGTCGGTCATCAACATCGGATTAAAGAGCGGCACCAACGTTCTGCACGGGAATCTCTTTTGGGACCGACATACGGATGCTTTCGATGCGAGGAACTGGTTTGCTAGCACGGTGACACCGTTTCGGCTGAACCAGTTCGGCGGATCGGGGGGTTTCCCCATCAAGAAGGACAAAGCATTTGTTTTCATGTCGTACCAGGGCTTCCATCTCAAAGATGTTTTTCCATCCACGGTGAATCTGCCCTCGCAAGGCGAGATTAACGATGCCATGGGATGCATCACAAACGGAATCAATCCAAACAGCGTCGGTGACCCAAACCCCGCTACCTGCATTAACGACGGATTCCCGGGACCGGGTCCGGATCAGGTTTTCGGTAACGGCGATGACGCCAGCCCCAGCACAATCGGCCAGAACCTGCTTTCCTTTGTGCCGCTGGCGCCCAGCCCCGGAGCGCCGGTCAACATCGCCGCCAACAATTCCCTCGACCTGAACAATTTTCACGTAAAGTTCGACTACGTCTTCAATCAGAAACACCACATTTCGGTGAAGTACTTGTTTGGCGACAGCCTGAACAACCAGCCAGCAGCTCCCGGAGTACCGCAATCGACCGGCCCGTTGGCTACCAATGCAAACATGTGGAACTCGGTCGCTCCCACTCGAGCCCAGTTGGCTGGGGTTAACTACAACTGGACAATTACCCCAACCAAGGTCCTCGAAAGCCGTTTCGGCTACCAGCGCTTTTCACAGCGCATAGGAATCAATAACAGCATCGATCCCGAGTCTTTGGGACTCAACACCGGTCCGCTGGGTGCTGGACCGAATGACAAAGAGAACTTCGAGGTTCCAACTCTTTACGGCTACTCGTTTGGCAATACCGCTTACGGATTTGTGGGCGGCGTGCAAGGCTACCCCATTGTGACTCGTCCGGATGCTTCTTACGACTGGCAGGAGCATTTCACGATGATCAAGGGCAATCACACCATCAAGGTGGGTGGACAATATCAGGATGCGTATACGAAGTCACGCCGGGATCGGGCGCACTCAGCGCTTTATTTCTATTATCTCGGCAACTATCTGGATTATTCGGGCGCGCCCAACGTCAGTCCGAATCAGGTTGGGGAAAGCGGACGCGTTGCCGCTCTGAACGAACTACTCCTCGGGCTTGCCAGTGGGGCTGGGCGATCCTTTGGAGTAACGGAACGGCACATTTTCCAGAAATCGGTCGGCCTCTACGTACAGGACAGCTGGAAGGTGAAACCGAATTTTACCCTCGAAGCTGGGGTGCGTTGGGATGTGGCGGGGGCATTAGGTGAAAGGGACAATCAGGGTGCCAATTTTCTGCCGGATAGTCCCAAAGCCGATGCCAACGGCTTTGTCCCCTTGAGCGCCCAGCCACTCTACAATCTCGACAAGAATAACTTTGGACCGAGAGTGGGTTTCGCCTGGGACGTCTTCAACAATGGAAAGACAGTGGTGCGGGCGGGCTATTCTCTAAACTACGACCTCGCCAATTTTGGCGCAATCGCGGCCCCGCAAACTTACTTCAACATGTGGAGCGGCACGCGCTCGGGGTTCTTCACACAGTTTTCTAACGGGATCTCGGCAATTTCGATAGGTACCTCCCCCTCAGCTTACACCGATTCGGGAGGAATCTTTGCCAGCAACAGTCTTTGCCAGGGCTTCGTTTGTATGGCGCCCGGCGTCAACATCTACGGAGACCTTTCCCCTGCACCGCCGCCTTATACGTTTGATGCCGCATCGGGGCCTTACAACGTTGTGCAGTTGGTACAAAACTTCCAATCTCCGATGAATCATGCTTTCAACTTGACCATTGAGCAGGAGATCAGCAACAAAATGGCTTTCAGCATTGCCTACGTCGGCACCAAGGGGCGCGATCTCCTGAACTGGCGGGACCTTAATGCATGTGCCGTGAGTGATGTGGCCTGCGGTGACCCAGGGAACCCTAAACCGTTCGATTCCCGGTTCCTTGACCCATCCGGAGCACCGTTGTACAACCACGTTTTGCAACTCAACAGCGACGGCTATTCGAACTACAACAGCCTGCAAATTGCATATAAAGTACGGGAAGTTCACGGCTTCACCGGCCAAGTGAACTACACTTGGGCACGAGCCTTCGACACCGGATCAGCCAATCGCGGTGGTACTTTCCTCTCCGATTACCAAAATCCTTACAACGTCAGCAAGGGGTACGCTCCATCGGACTTCGATACACCTTGGAACATAAATTTCACAGTAGTCTACGACGTTCCAAAAGTGCATGGGGTTCCCAAGTTGATCGGAGAAGGATGGTCTATCAATTCTCTCTTCCGCGCTCAAGACGGGCGTCCGTTTACCGTCTACGAGCGTGGCGATCCGTCGAATCAAGGATTGCGAGAAACCTATCTGGACTACACCGGCGCACCATTGGACTACCACTATCACGTCAGTGATCCGCAGCAAAGCTTCTTCAACACCGCAGCCTTTGTGGCGCCCGCCGATGGAACCATCGGCAATTCAGGGCGAAACAGCGTTCGCCAGCCCGGCATTGCGCAATTAGATGTGGGCATATTCAAGAGCTTCAAGTTCGGGGAACGTTATGCGGTGAAGTTCAAATGGGATGTGTTCAATGTGTTGAATCACGCCATGTTCGCGTACGAGACTGGAAACATCGACAGCAGTGGTTTCGGTAAGTACTTCGCCACTCCCGACGTCGGACTTGGCTTTAACCCCGTCCTCGGCACCGGCGCGCAGCGCAACATGCAGTTCGGTCTCTCCGTAGACTTTTAAGTCCGCACCGCGAAGATCACCTCCGGGAGTTTACCGATGGTAAACTCCCTTTTTGTTTATGCGG
>Ga0335082_10003283_pt1 | contig 17558 bp, 17 predicted proteins | sample Lox_Sample_41_FD_206718 | JGI IMG/M metagenome (GOLD analysis project Ga0335082, IMG submission 206718) | Soil microbial communities from Loxahatchee National Wildlife Refuge, Florida, United States - Lox_Sample_4.1 | ecosystem: Environmental > Terrestrial > Soil > Wetlands | place: USA... | reverse complement strand
GTGGTCCGCCAGGTGCTCAATGCAGAGAATCACCCGGCGGTCATCCTGCTCTTCATGATGAAGTACACACTTCCGATCCAGGAATCGACGGATACGGCCGAGCCCTGGCAGGCTGCGATCGGGGATCATTACGCCCTGCCGATGGTGAGCTACTACGACGCCATCGCGCCCGAACTCCTGAATGGCACACTGACCGAATCCGAGATCACCCCGGACGGAACCCATCCAACGGATGTTGGCCATGCATATGCGGCACTGTTTCTGGCAACGGCGCTCCAGCAGACGATGAAGATTTTCCCGCCGCAGTCTTCCCCTGACCAGATACCTCCGACCGCTCGTCCGCTGTATTCGGACAAGTTTGAGTTCACCACTCTTGTCGATGGAACAGGGGACCTCGGAGCGCCACTGAATCCGACCACAAACGTCGGCTGGACAGTCGAACCGGCGAGTCTGACTTCGAGTATCGGGAACTATGTACCCTCGGGGCTGCAGAGCTCCACACCCGGCAGCACGCTGGACTTCACGGTCCTGGGCCAGGACATTCTGATCGGATTCTGGATGATCAAAGGGCCCATGGGCGAGGTCCGCGCGACCGTGGACGGCAACCCGGTTCCAGGAATTCTGGAGGGTTGGTACAGCGCGGGTTGGGGAGGCTTCAGGGGCGAACGCCGTGTTGGGGCAGGTTTCTCTCCAGGCTTGCATCAAGTCCATCTGGAACTGCTCTCATCGCATGCGGCCGGAAGCACGGGCACTGCATTCAGAATCCTGTCGGTTGGAAGTGCCGGTATTGAAACGGGCAAGAACCCGCTTCGCTTTGCGCCGGATCCTTTTCCCGCCACCATCCCCTGACCCCGGGGATCGCCTGCGGTTACTGCTGGGGCTGAGTCGGCGTGGGCGAGATTGGAGTGATACCGCCATTGACTCCCGTGCCGGTTCCAGGGAGCCCGGTCGTTCCTGTTCCGGGGCCTGTCACCGGTTGCCCGATGGTGCCTGCATTCCCGCCGGCGACCCCACCGGCCGTCTCCATCTCCGGCCCGTAGGTGAACTCCCACTCGTTGTATTTTTTCTTCTTTTTGTAAACCAGGATCGATTTCTTCTCGCTGGCCGGCGAAACCCCCACAATGCCTCCTCCGCCCAGCGTCTGCCCGTTATCGGCGGACGCCGGATTGCCGTTGGCGTCGGTCAGGCCAGTGGTGGCTGTTCCCGCCGCACCAGCCCCGGTCGCCCCGGCTGCGGTTGTGGATCCGTCCGTGCTCCCCGGCGTGCCCCCCGCAGGCGCGGTCGGACTGCTGAAAATGCTGCCCATCGGGCTCGTCCCGGTCGGGCTTGTTCCCGTCGTTCCAATGCCGCCGGTCGCCGACCCATCTCCGCCGAAGATCGACCCGCCCTGCATCCCATTCCCGCCGCTCGGACCGGTCCCGGCGAGCGGTCCGCACCCGCTCGCCAGCGAAAGCGGCGCCCCGAACAGCCCCATCGCGATCGGCGCTTTGTTCTGGCAGTACATGACCGGCTTCCAGTCGTCCTTGCCCGTGATCGGATCGATATACCGCTTGCGCAGGAAACGGAGCTCATTGGTCTTCACCAGCGCGTCGACGCTCGGCGGATATGCGTTGAACTTCCGGTAGTACAACTGGATGGCCCGGATGTACTGCTTGCCGCGGTGCATCGTCTCAATCTCGCGATCCCGCTGCACGTCATAGGCGATCCTGGGCGCAGCCACGGCCAGGCCGATCACGAACAGCGCCAGCAGGATGAGCACGCCCAGCAGGATGTAGCCATCCTCTGATGCCCGGCGCGCGTTGCGGATTGGGCTACGGTTTGGGCTGCAGTTTGGATTGATCGGAGCCACTCCTGGTACCAATTGCCCCTACTGCTGCATGAGGGGCAGAGTCTGCGTGTTGTTGTACGCCAGGTCAGTCACCTGGATGCTTCCCGGCGAGATGTTGCCCACCTTGTATCGATGGTCGATGATCTCGCCCGGCTTGGCCATGAAGATGTCTTCGCCGTGCACCAGGAAAGCGCGGATATTCGACTTGTCCCGCGCCTGCTGATACCCGAAATACTTCAGGTCGATGGGCGGAGCCTGGGGTGGTGGAGGCGGCTGGTTGAGCGTCACGCTGGGATCGCCGCCACGCGCCGGAGCAATGGGCTCGGGAATCACCGGCGCCGACTCCGCGGAGAAGATATTGCGTCCTGTACCCGCATACTCCACCTCCTCGCTCTGCGCCAGCTTGTCCAGGTGCAGGGTGGGATCGATGCCGTCATTGCCCAGCCGCTCCGCAGCCGGACCAGCCGTCGCCGCGGTCGCAGTTGCCGGGGAAGCCGCCGGGTTCGCCGCCGCGTTCCGCTGCACGGCGGGCGCGGGCGCCTGCTGCATCGGGCGCGGAGGCGTCGGCGAACCGGCAAAGGCGCCGTACAGCTCCCAGATGGCCACGGGAACGATGATCGCCAGCATTCCAACCAGGATCGCTACCTTCTTCTTGTCTTCCGTGCCGGCTTTCATTGGGCTTGCCCCTCCTGCCCGCCGGATGTGGAAGCGGCGCCCTGCTGCGGCAGTCCGCTGGCGGCTGCATCCGCCGGCCGCAGCCACGTGGAGAGTTGCAGGCGCAGGTTCACCATGCCGCCCTGTTGCCCGGTCAGACCCATACCCCGAATCACAAAAAACGTCTTCTCGCGCTCCAGCGAATTGATGAACTGCATGATCTGCGAATAGTCTCCGGTGACGCCGGCATCGAGCGTGATCTCGCTCAGATTGTTCGCCGGCGGTTTCTGTGCGTACTGCAGCCGTGTCAGGCGCACGCCCGATGTTACTTCCAGTTCACCGATCTGGGACGCGATCAGCGAGTAGCTGGCGGGAATGCGTTTCGCGTAAAAGTCCTTGATCTGCTCTCTGGCCTCGTCGATGCGCTTGTCGAGCCCGCGCAGCGGGGCGGTCTGCAGTTCCAGGGCCTTCAACTGCACCTGCTTGTTGGCCAGCGCATCCCAGGTGCGCGAGCTTGTCGCAGCCCAGTCCATGGCAAAGCGCGCGGCCAGTGCGATGACCCCTGCAAGCAGCACGGCAAATCCCACGTAATGCCAGGTCAGCGGGGATGCCAGTCGCTCGCGCCACTCGGAAAGCTTCTTCTTCATCGCGGGCCTCCGGAGCGGGGATTCGGCCCAGCCGGACGCGCCGGGTTGACATTGAGCGGACGCGGCAGTCCAGGCCGTGCTGCGTGAGGGGCTGCCGGATGCGCATCGGACGCGGCGGTGCTCGGCGCCTTGCCCGCAAGATCCTGCTCGACCTGTTTCCCGTCCGCCTGCGCCTTCGCGCTCGCAGACCTCCGGTCCGTCGGCGTGACCGGATTGTAGTCAGCCAGCAGATCGAAGTTCACCCGGTTCGAAGCGCTTACAGGTTCCAGTTGCTGGTTTCCGTTGGTGTTCGACTCCGAAGCCTCGCCCACGATCCGCGGCTGCAGAAAGTGCCGCGAGTGTTCCAGGTTCGCCACCAGCGACACGGCCTTGTCGCGCGGACCCACCACCCGCATCCGCACGGTGATGTGGCCATCCTTCTTGTCGACGGTGGGCTCCAGCGTGGTCACCTGCACGCCGCCGGGAAGCACGGTTTCCAGGTCCTCCATCGCCAGTGTCCACGAAAAGGCTTTCACGTCAATGAGCTTGTTGAGTGCGGACACCTGCCCCAGAGCCTGCGCATTATCCGGCTGGCGCACCATGTTCTCGTAGCTCTGCCGTTCGCTGTTCACTTTGGCAATGGCGCTGTCGACGGCGCGCTCGCGGGCGCGCACCGCCTCCGCTTTGTGTTCCAGCGCGTGCAGTCCCAGCCCAAGCAGGATAGCTGCCAGGGCCAGCGCTCCCATGCCGATGCGAAGCCGCTGCAGCGCCGGCCCAAGGTCGGCAAACGGCCGCGTGGCCAGATTGATGGTTAACCGCATGGTCACGCCACTCCCGCAAGTGCGCCGGAGATGCCTGCAAAGCCGAGCGGCCCGACGGTTGTGATGGCCCCGGTGGCCGGCGTGGGAGCCACTTCGACCACTTCTAGCTCGGGATCGTTCACGGCGCGCGCAAAGTCCCCGCTTGGCACCGCGCCAGCATAGTGCAGTTTCCGCGGCCGATGACCCAGCTTGTCTTCAAAATACGCCATGGCCACGGCCACGCTGCGCTGCACCTCGGCAACCCGTCCCTCGTTGTCCTGCGGCAGTTCGATGGTGCGATACAGCAGCAGGTCGTCTCCATTGGTGATCGATGTCGTCAGCGCCAGGCTGCTCAGGTTGGCCGCGAGAGCCGGTTCCGGCGAGTCGAGCGCCGCCAGCGCCGCAAGGCTGGAGGGCAGCACCGACCCCGGCTCGTATCCGGTGGCGCGCACCGCGGCTTCATATTCGGCCAGGATCGATCCCGGGATTACGGTCACCAGCACCTTCATCGGCTCCTTGTCCCCGCCGCTGTTCCGCTTCAGCACCTGGTAGCTTACGGCCGCATGTTCCACATCGAACGGAACCATCTTGCGCAGCCGAAAACGCAGCACCGGCAGCGCATCGGACGCCTTCGCGGGAAGCGTGTCGAAATCCAGGACGAAGACGCGCGCCGAGGTGTCAGGCACGATCAGCGTCACGCACCGGTTGCGGGGCGACACCTGCTCCAGCACCACGCGCAGCGCTTCGGCGACCACCGGCGCCGCGTAAATGTTGGGCTCCGCGATGCCCGGTATCAGCGCACCCGCGGGCAAGGCGGCAAACGCAAACACCGGCGCGGCTCCGCCGCCGGGCAGGGAAGCAGCCAGGGCGCCCTCCGGAGCAACTTCCACCGCGGTCTGCGGGCGAGGCGCACCGGCGCCCAGGCTGAAGGATAACTTCTTCGTAAGTAGGGACACTATCTTGATGCCTCGATGAAGGTGACTTTGTTGATTTCCTTAAGCGTGGTGATTCCGCGCCGCACCCGGTCGAGGGCCGACTCGCGCAGAAAGGTCATGCCTTCCTTCTGCGCCAGTTTGCGCACCTCTGACGTGGGCTTCTTCTCCAGAATCAGCTCGCGGATCGGATCGGTCAAATCGAGCAGTTCATGAATGGCGGTTCGGCCGCGATACCCGGTGCCGCCGCACTCCATACATCCCTGGCCTTCGCGGAAATCGAATTCGCTCCACTCAGCCGGCTCAAGACCCGCCGCCAGCAGCGTCTCCACGTCGTAATGCACGGTGCGCGGGCAGTATTCGCAGATGGTGCGCACCAGCCGCTGCGCCAGGATGCAGTTCAGCGCCGAGACAAAGTTGTACGCCTCCACGCCCATGTTCAGAAAGCGTCCCAGCACGTCCACCACGTTGTTGGCGTGCACCGTGGTGAACACCAGGTGTCCGGTCAGCGCCGAGTTGATGGCGATCTGCGCCGTCTCCTGGTCGCGGATCTCGCCCACCAGAATCTTGTCCGGGTCGTGACGCAGAATCGACCGCAGCCCGCGCGCAAACGTCAGACCCTTCTTTTCGTTGACCGGGATCTGCGTGATGCCGCGGATCTGATATTCCACGGGATCCTCAATGGTGATGATCTTGTCTTCGTCGCTCTTGATCTCGTTCAGCGCGGCATAGAGCGTGGTGGTCTTGCCGGAGCCCGTCGGCCCCGTCACCAGCACCATCCCGTAGGGTTCGCGGATGTAGCGGCGGAAGCGCCTCAGGTCCGACTCGGCGAAGCCGACGACGTCGAGCGTGAGGTTGTGGAACTTTTCGCTCATCGACTCCTTGTCGAGCACGCGGAGCACCGCGTTTTCGCCGTGCACCGTGGGCATGATCGACACGCGGAAGTCGATCAGCCTCCCCTTGTAGCGCACGCGGAAACGACCGTCCTGCGGCACGCGGCGCTCGGCGATGTCGAGCTCGCTCATGATCTTGATGCGCGAAAGAATTGTCGTATGGTGCTCGCGCGCAATCGGCGCCATTGCCATCTGCAGCACGCCGTCGATGCGGTACTTGATCACCACCGAGTCATCCATCGTCTCCACGTGGATATCGGAAGCGCGCCGCTCCAGCGCCGTGAAGATGGTCGTATCCACCAGGCGGATGATGGGGCTGATGTCTTCTTCGCGGGTCAGCTTCTCGATGGAGATGTTCTCGTCCGTGTTGTCGTCGCCCGTCAACACGTCGAAGGTGAGGCCTTCGCTGGCCTCTTCGAGCACGCGCTGCGACTGCTCGGTTTTCTTGAGCACTTCGCTGATCTGCGACAGCGTGGCCACGCGCGCAATGATGCGATGCCCGAGAAGGCCCGCGATCTCGTCCAGCACCATCAGTTGCGACGGGTCCGAGACCGCGATCACCAGCGCTTCCCCCTGCTGCTCGATGGGCACGAAGTTGTAGCGGAACATCAGTTCCACCGGCACCGTGCGCAGCAGGTCGTGCTGGATCTTGAAGTTCTTCAGATCGACGAACTCGGCGCGATAACGCTTTGCCAGCGCCTCGGCCTGCGCGCGTTCATCAACCCCGGCGGGGAGCGGAACTGCGAGTACGGTGGTATCAGCCATATGCCTCTATTGGCCCGTCGGGGCCTGGCCCATCGAAAAGATGGGCAGATACAGCGAGATGAGAATGAACACCACGATGATGCCCATGATGATCAGGATGGCTGGCTCGATCAGCGCCAGCGCGGCGGTGAGCGCGGTGGATACGTCCTCTTCGAAGAAGTCGGCCACGGAGTTGAGCATCTGCGGCAAGGCGCCGGTTTGCTCGCCCACCTGGATCATCTCCGAGGCCAGGCCGGGAAAGACTTCGGTGCGGGTCAGAGACTCGGCCAGCGATTTGCCCTCGCGCACCGTGGTGATCGAGTTCATCACCGCCTTTGAAACCCGCCGCGACGAGATCGAGCGGGCCGCCGTCTCGAGAGATGGAACCAGAGGCAAGCCGCCCGTGAGCAGGGTCGAAAGCGTGCGCGCAAACAGCGCCACCTGGTACTTGAGCCAGATCTTGCCCAGCACCGGCGTCTTCGAGCGAATCAGATCCAGAACATCCCGGCCGCGGTCGGTCAGCGAGAAGCGCCACGCGGCGACGGCCAGCATCAGCACCACCAGCACGATGTAGAGAATGCTGTGCTGCATCCACTTGCCGAACGCCAGCAGGTCCATGGTGACAGCCGGCAGCTTGTTGCCCATCTGGTCATAGAGCGTGGCGAACTGGGGAATGACCACCGTAAACATGAAGGTCATCAGCCCCGTCACCAGCGTCAGCAGCACTCCCGGATAGATCAGCGAGGAGGTCAGCTTCTTGCGGAAGGTGAGGGAGATGCGCTGGAAGCTGACGTAGCGATCCAGCACCTCCTGCAGGTTGCCCGAGCGCTCGCCGGCCAGCAGCGTGGTGGTGTACATGATGGGGAAGCCGCTCTGCGACTCGAATGCATCCGACAGCGATTCGCCGTTCTTTACGCGGGTGGCCACGTCGTCGAGCTGCGCTGCGAAATGGGCGTTGCGCTGGATCTTGCTCAGCATCTGCAGCGAACCGAGGATCGGCAGGCCGGCGCGAATCAGCGTCAAAAACTGCTGGTTGAAAATCAGGAACGGCTCCAGCTTCACTTTGCGGCGCGAAAAGGCTCCCAGCCCGCCGCCCCGCGCCTTCACAGAGAAGACGTGGTATCCGGCATGGGTAAAGCGGGCGCGCAGTTCCTCGGCCGTGGCCGCGGTCTGCACCTGCTCCTGCACGTGGCCGCGCTCATCGGCCAGCTTGATTACGAACTCTGCCATGCGTTCTCAACGGCCTGCAGACTGCTCTTCCGCCCGGCCGCTCCTCGATAACGGATTCTGATTCAAGGGTAGCAGTGCCTGCTGACAACATAGACGCGCCCAGCCTGCACAGCGTTCACCTGTAAGGGAATCAGGCCACAGTACAGGCTCCGCGGCATTGTTCGCCCTCAATGTTCCGTCTCCGGGTCCCCTTTCGCAGCCTGGGCGGCCCCGGCGCATCCCTGCGGTCAGTAGCCGTTCGCCACCAGCCAGGCCTCGGTCAGTTCGAACTCCGGCTTCTTCTGCTCCTGCATCTCGGCCCAGGCCAGCTTCACCAGTACGTCAGCTTCCACGTTCACCGGCGCACCGGGGGCAAGGGTATGCAGATTGGTGCGCCAGTAGGTCAGCGGCAGAATAGCAATGCTGATCTCCTCGCCGTCCCAGGCTGCGATCGTCAGGCTGATTCCTTCGATTGCCACTGATCCTTTTGGAATCATCCACTTGTGAACTGATTGTGAAACTTTTACTTTAAGAGTCCAGTCCGTAGTCTGTACGTCGAAACTCGGCCGGGAGCGTTCGATTACGGGCTCCAGCGCCGTCAGCACGCCCGTCGCGTCCACGTGCCCCTGGACGATGTGTCCGCCCAGCGGACTACCCGCTGCCGTAGGCAGCTCCAGATTCACCTTCGCGCCTGGCTGGAGCGATCCCAGCGAGGTCCGGTCCAAAGTCTCCTGGGCCAGGTCTGCATGAAAATAGGTGGGATTCACGTCAAGAGCGGTCAGGCACACGCCCGATACGCCCAGAGAATCGCCTTCGCGCAGGCGTCCGGCGATCTCCGGCGCCTCCACGGTGATGCGGTGAACGCCGCCGCGGCTCTCCACTGCGACCAGGGTGCCGGTTTGCTCGATGATGCCGGTAAACATGCTCCCATTTTAATGGGGCGCGCTGGCGGACGGTTCCGGGCGGTCAGGCCGTCAGCGTGCGGTGATCGGCGAAATGGGGAAATCTGTGCTGCAAACTCTGCAGTCCCGGCCTCTCCGACAAGCTCTTGTGCAGATTGATCAGCTTCAAATGGCAGCCGCTCGTTGCGCCGAGCTGGAACAGCCCCGCAAGGGTCGCCACGCCCTTGGAATCGATCCACTGTACGTCCGCAAGATCGAGAATCACGAGTTGGCTCTGCGGAATGAGCTTGCCGGCCACGGTGTCAAGATAATCGGCCAGGCCCGACACAATCATCCCGTGGCACCGGACGATGGATACTTCGGCGTTCCGGTCGACCTCAATGACGAGGGATACCGGAGGTCCTTGCGATTCCATGTCTTCTCCCAGGGGGGTGGGGGAAATCAACACGGCCCTGATGAGCCCAGTGTCCCACGGAACGCCCCGGTCCAAGACGATGCGAAGTACCAAAACGGGCTGAAATTGTCTTGTTTGCCGGAAAAATGCCCCCTTCGAATGCTTGCTTCTCCTTCCCGCAACCCGCACAGGGAGCGCCGACTCGGTACATGAACAATTCGTCATCGGCACCGCGGCTTTCATCACGGAGGCGCCGCCCCGCGAGTGCCCGGAAATCCTCATTGCGGCTGCCAGGGATCCCGCAGCAGCGAGCACAACCCCAGATCGTTCCCGTAGCGCTCCACCTCCACTGGCCCCATACGGACCGCGGGGCTGAGCGACTTGAACGCCGGAACCGCATCCGAGCCCATGATCTGCGGGCTCACAAACAGGTGCACGCGATCCACCAGTCCGGCGGCCAGCAGAGCCGTGTTCAGACGCGTGCCGGTCTCCGTCAGCAGCGTCAGAACGCCCTCCTCCCCAAGCTTGTCCAGCACCACGCCCAGGGGCACGCGGCCGGCCTCCGCCGCCAACACCTCCACCCGCGCGCCGCGACTGACGAGCTCGGCGATCTTCCGCTCATCCTTCGACACGGTAAAGACCACCACGTCCTCCTGCGCCGTGCGCAGCATCTTCGCGTCCAGTGGCATGCGCAGGGCCGAATCCAGCACCACCCGCTGCAGCGGTCGCCGGCGGCGCAGGCCGCTGCGATCGGTGAGGTTCGGGTCGTCGGCCAGCACCGTGTCCACGCCCACCAGCACCGCGTCGGCCTGCCAGCGCAGCGGCTGCACCGCGCTCCGTGCGGCTTCGCTGGTAATCCAGTACGGCTCGCGCGCGGAGTGCAGGCCCGGGGGAGGCGCAATCCGCCCGTCCAGCGTCATCGCCACCTTCATCAGCACAAACGGCCGCCGATGCTGAATCCAGCGCGCAAAGCCCTCGTTGAGCCGCCGGGCCTCGGCCTCGCAGACTCCCGACATCGTTTCGATTCCCGCCGCGCGCAGCCGCTCCATGCCGTGCCCGGTCACGTTGGGATTGGGGTCGCCGGTGGCCGCCACCACCCGCTTCAGCCCCGCGGCCATCAGCGCCTCCGTGCACGGCCCTGTCCGTCCTGTGTGGTTGCACGGCTCCAGCGTGATGTACGCCGTGCCGCCCCGCAACCGGTCCTTCATCCCGCACGATGCGGCGTGTTCCTGCGCCACCCGCAGGGCCACGACTTCCGCGTGATCCAGCAGGTCGTACTCGTGCCAGCCCTCGCCAATCACCTGCCCCGCGCAGTCCAGAATCACGCACCCCACCGCCGGATTGGGCGACGTGACGGCGATGCCGCGCCGCGCCAGCTCCAGCGCGCGCTGCATCCAGTAGACGTCCTGATCGATCCGTGCTGCCATATTGAACCGCCTGTTGAAGTCTAATGGATGCGCCGAAGCCCTCGGTGGACACAGTCCTGGAAAATTATCCTGAACCTTGTTCCGCATATTCCCCTCCGCATCCCGATACCTCGCGCCCGTCCCGCAGCGCTCAAGTCCGATCGCAGTGGTGCCGATAATCACTTCCGAGGCGGAGCTCTGCGAAAGCCGCGCCAGGGGAGGGCAGTCATGATCTCGATCCGCAAATACCTTGAAGATGGCTTTCCCCCGGCGGACCCTCAACCGGACCAGTCGCGTAACCGGCGCGCCGTCGCCGATCCGCTCTCCCTGTCCGTCGAAGCCTACCGGTCGGCCCTGGCGGAGATGGGCCGCTCGAGTGTCGATGCCTGCGCGGCTACCGGCCCGGAACTGGAGCGCGGACTGCTCGCGGCTGCCGACACCCTGGCCTCCGGCTTCACCGCCGACGCTCTCGCATCCGCCGCCGCCCGCGTCCGCACGCAGTTGCAGAGCTGGGGCCGCGGCACCGCCCGCCACTATCGGCAGAAGGCCGCCGAGGTAAGAGGCATGCTGCTCGTTATGGCCCACACCGCCGAGTCCGTGGGCCAGCGCGACCATCGCTGCGCCGAGCAGATGCGCGCCGTCACCGCGCAGTTGCAGCAGATCGCCAGCTTCGACGACATCACCGCCATGCGCAGCTCAATCGTGAAGAGCGCCGCGGACCTGAAGGGTTCCGTGGACCGCATGGTGGCCGAGGGCAAGGCCGTGCTCGACGACCTGCAGACCAGGGTCGTCACCTTCCAGGAAAAGCTGGAAGAAGCGGAGCAGACCGCGGCCAGCGATGCCCTCACCCGTCTGCGCAGCCGGCTCTGCGTGGAAGGGCAGCTCGAACAGCGCATCGCCGCCACCACGCCCTTCTGCGTCGCCATCCTCGATATCGACGGCTTCAAACATGTCAACGACACCCATGGGCACGTGGTCGGCGACGAGTTGCTCCGGCAGTTCGCCGCAGAACTCCGCGCCGCATGCCGCTCCTCCGATATCGTGGGGCGCTGGGGCGGCGACGAATTCATCGTGCTCCTCGACTGCGGCATCGCCCAGGCCACGGCGCAGATGGACCGCGTCGCCAAGTGGGTCTGCGGCAACTACGTCGTGGACGGAATCGCCGGGTCCCTCAAGCTTGCCGTCGCGGCCTCTACCGGGCTGGCCGAATACACTTCGCCGGAGACGCTGAAACAGCTCCTCGATCGCGCCGACGCGGCCATGTATCGGCGCAAGCCGGCGCCTCGCGTCGCCGGCGGCAAATCCTGAACTCGCACTCCGGCCGCATCCTGACGCACCTCCTCCGCACGCTCTGGCCTGGCCCCATTCCACGCCGGCGGCCCCCTTGGTCCTTCTCCCAATTTGGAACACCTCTCCGCGGGTCCCGATTGTGGAAGCCTCCTTCTCCTTTTCCAATCCCCCTTCTTGAGTTCCGCTCACCGTCCCGGCACAGTGGAGCGGTGTCTCAACTGCTGCATGAGTTTTTGCTCATCAAAGTGACCTGATTGTGGGCAGGATGATGCAGGGGCAGGGCATTGCCGGCGCCCCGGACCCAGCGGAGCAGGAGCGGGGAGCGGCGATGGGAAGGGAATCTATGAGGCTGTTAATTGCCGAGGACGATCGAGCTCTGGGAATGTTTTTGACCCGCGGACTTGAAGCCGACGGTTACCGCGTGCGCCTGGCCGTGGATGGAGCCGCCGCCGCCGAAGCCTTCCGCCAGGAGCTGCCCGACCTCACCATCCTGGACCTGAACCTGCCGGTGAAGGATGGCGAGCAGGTTCTCGAAGAGATGCGCGCCGCCGATACCGACCTGCCGGTGCTGGTGCTCACCGCCCGCCAGGAAGTGGAGACGCGAGTACGCTGTCTCGACCGCGGCGCCGATGACCTGATGACCAAGCCTTTCAGCCTGCACGAATTGCGCGCCCGCTGCCGCGCGCTGCTGCGGCGCAAGCGCGAAGCCCGCCTTCTGCTCCGTGCCGGCGACCTGGAACTGGATCGCATGGAGCACTCTGCCCGCCGGGGCGGCGAAACCATCTCCCTCACCAACAAGGAATTTGCGCTGCTCGAGCACCTCATGCTCAACCGCGGCCAGTGCGTTTCCCGGGTTGAGCTGCTCGATTCGGTGTGGCGCATGGAGCCGGCCCAGACCACCAATATCGTGGACGTCTATGTGAATTATCTGCGCCGCAAGCTCAGGGATCCGGCCCCCGGCCGCCTGGTCCGCACCGTGCGCGGCCAGGGCTACGTGGTGCCCTCCGAAACCGAGCTTGCGGCACTCGCCCCCGCAAACACGCTGGCCCCGGTGATCTTGACCGCCGCGGTGGAAACCACCACTCTGCCGGTCATGCAGGTCCAGTAATCCGGCATTTCGCTGCCCAGGAGAACGCCCGTGCCCCTACCGATACCTGTCTCGACCGTCGCCCTCGTCCCCCTGCCCCGCACCCGTCCCCGCACCGCGATCCTGGCCAGCGCCGACGCGAGCTTCCGGCAGCGGCTGCAGCAGCGACTCAGCGGCCTGCGCTGGCAAGTGCGGGAGGCGGAGACCGGCGCCCAGGCTTGGGCCGAGGCCGAAACCTCCGCGCCCGAAGCCGTCATTGTGGACTCCTGGCTCCCGGATCTGGACCTGGCCGAGTTCCTGCGCGAGTTCCGCGGCTCGTTCCCGCGCGTCGATGTGCTCACCTCCGAAGGCGGCAACACCGCCGACGGGCCGCGCAGCCCCTACCGCCAGGAGCTGCTCTACGCCCTGCGCATGACCGAGGATACCGACACAGCGATCTGGAACACAGCCTGCGATCTTGAGGATGCGCGTTCCCTCGCGGTGTTCGCCGACACCCGCAAGCCGCCCGCGAGCGTCCATCCCCAGCCCGCGTTTCCCCCGCTGGCCGAGCCGTGCGATTGCCCCGTGGTTGCCGGTCCCATGCTGGTGACGCCTGCCCCCGCTCCGCCCCGGCGCGAAGCCCCGGCAGTCGAGCGCCTGCCTGAACTGGTCGGCAACGCTCCCTCGATGCTCGAAATCAGCCGCCGCATCCGCCTCGTCGCGCCGCGCACCACGCCGGTGCTCATCGAGGGACCGACGGGCTCCGGCAAAGAGATTGTGGCCGAGGCCCTGCACCGGCTGTCCACGCGCAACCGCAAGCCCTTTGTGGCCATCAACTGCGCGGCCATCCCCGAGGCCCTGCTGGAAGCCGAGCTCTTCGGACACACCCGCGGCGCCTTCACCGGCGCGGTGCAGGGGCGCATGGGGCGCATCGAAGCCGCCGACGGCGGCACGCTGTTCCTGGACGAGATCGGCGAAATGCCCCTCAGTCTGCAGTCCAAGCTGCTGCGTTTTGTGGAGTGCGGCGAGCTGCAGCGCGTGGGCGACAATGAAACCGTCAAGGTGGACGTGCGCATCGTGGCCGCCACCCACCGCCCGCTGGCCAAACATGCGGCCGAGGGCGCCTTCCGTTCCGATCTGTATTACCGCCTGGCGGTGTTTCTCATCCGCACCCCGGCGCTGGCCGACCATCGCGAAGACCTGTCCCCGCTGGTCCAGCACTTTCTGGAGCGGATGGGCCGCACCGAGCCGGTGAAGCGCATCCACCCCGGCGCGGTCGCGAAGCTCGAGGAGCACACCTGGCCCGGCAACGTGCGCGAGCTGGAGCATGTTCTGGAACGCGCCGCCATTCTCGCCGGCGACAGCGCGGAGATCACCGCCGAAGAGATTGACTTCGGCCTCGCGGTGAACTGAAGGAGGCCGGCATGCACATCGAAAGCCTGATGAGCGATCAACTGGCGCGTTATCTCGATCTGGCGTCCGCCCAGACCAGGATGACCGCCGAGAACATGGCCAACATCGACACCCCGGGATACCGTGCTGTGGGCATGGACTTCGAGTTCGAGATGCAGCACGCCCTGCGCGATGCCGCCGCGGGAGAAGGCGCGCAGCCGGTGCACGTCAGGTTCGAGGACGGACTGGTGGCGCGCCCGGACGGCAACAACGTCTCCATGGACCGGGAGAGCCTCAACCTCGCCGAAGCGCAGCTCAGGTACCGCACCGGGGTGGCCCTGCTCAAACAGCAGTACCAGCGCGCCATGGACGCGATCCGGGTCGACAGCGGCAAGTAGGGGGAAGGGAAGGTGGGCATGAATCTCTTCGGACTGATGGAAACTTCGGGCAGCGCCATGCAGGCCGAGCGCATGCGCGCCGAGGTGGTGGCGGTCAACATGGCCAACGCCGAAACCACGCGCACCCAGGCGGGCGGCCCCTACCATCGGCAGCAGGTGATCTTCGCCGCCAATCCCGGCGAGGCCACCTTTGCCGAAGCCCTGGGCGCCGCCGCGAACGACACCGGACCGTTCAGCCTGTTGCCCCTGGATGCGCAAGGAAGCCGGAACCCGGCGGGCGGCGTGCACATTGCGGGGGTTGTTGAAGATCCCGCGCCGCCGCTCAAGCGCTACGACCCTGGCCATCCCGACGCTGGCCTTGACGGGTATGTGGCGTATCCGGACATTAATCCCCTCACAGAGATGGTGGATCTGATGGGCGCCACCCGTGCATACGGCCTCAACGGTTCCGCGGTGCAGGCGGAGAAGGGCATGATCGCGGCGGCGCTGGACATCGTGAAGGGCTGAAGGCGGGGCGGCGCGGAGCAGAACCAGCCCGGGGCGTCAACCCGGCGTAAGAACAAGGAGCACCCATGACAACCCCCGTCTACGCAGTTTCGAATCTGGCTTCGTCGGCCGGCGCGGCCGCGGGCAGTCCCGGTGCAGCAGGCGCGAACGCTGCCAAAGCGACGATGCCGTTCTCCGATCTGCTCACCGACGCGGTGGGAGAGGTGAATGTGCTGGAGGCGCAGGCGCAATCGGCGGTGACGGGACTGATCTCCGGCACGGGCGTGGATGTGCACACGGCGATGATCGCCACCGAGAAGGCAAGCATGGCCTTCGAGCTTTCGCTGGCGGTGCGCAACAAGGCCGTCCAGGCCTACCAGCAGGTGATGAGCATGCAGTTCTGACCACGGGGCGGACTGAACCCGCACCGGGAACGAAATGGGCCTGGCCCGAAACGGGAACGAAACGGAAAAGGATCGCGAGCGGGGCACACCACGCATGGCCAACGAGACACAGTTGCAGAAGAGCGCGCCGGCCATGGCCGGCGCCTTTCCGCTGGCCGGCGGACTGGGGACACTGTGGACGCGGGGGCGCATCTGGTGGGCCGGCATGCAGCCCCGGCAGCGGACGTGGGCAACCGTGACCGCCGTTCTGCTGGCCGGGCTGGCGGCGTTTCTGCTCTGGTACGCGCTGCGGCCCGACTGGCGCATCCTCTACGCCGGCCTTGACCCCGAAGATGCGCGCCAGATCAGCCAGGAGCTTGCCGGGGCGCAGATCCCCTTCGACGTGGCGGAGAGCGGCGGCGTTCTCCGCGTTCCCGCCGCGCAACTGGACAAGGCGCGCCTGGCCACCTCGGCCAAGGGCGGAGTCCGCAGCGGACGGCTAGGCTTCGAACTCTTCGACAAGCCCAACTGGGTGGGGTCGGAGTTCGATGAGCAGGTGAACTATCAGCGCGCTCTCGAAGGCGAGCTGGAGCACACCGTCGGCTCGCTGGCCGATGTGGAATCGGCGCGGGTGCACCTGGTCCTGGCGCACGATTCGCTCTTTCGCGAGGCGGAGCGGCCAGCCAAGGCGTCGGTGGTCCTCAATCTGCGCCATCGCATCCTGGCCGACGGCGAGCCGGAGGCGATCCGCAACCTGGTGGCGTCAGCCGTCGACGGCCTCACCCCCGAGCGCGTGGTGCTGGTCGATGCGGCCGGCCATCTGCCGCTGGGTCCGAAGACCGCCGATGCGCTGCGCCTCACGGCCGAGCAGGCGCTTGAGGAGAAGCTGGTCTCCACCCTGGAGCCGGTCACGGGAGCGGGCAATGTGCGCGCCTCCGTCACTGTGGACTATGACGCCGCCGCCTCCGAGCAGACCGACGAGACCTACCGACCGGACCAGACCGCAACGCTCACCATGCAGCGCACCGAGCAGAGCAGCGGACCGCAGGCGGCCGCCGCGGGCGTGCCGGGAACGGCGTCCAATGCGCCCAATGCCCAGGCGCAGCCGCTGCCGGTCTATCCGCGCGAAACCACCCCGCCGCAGACGGCAAAGTCCGAGTCCGGTACCTACGGCGTTTCGAAATCGGTGCGGCACACCACCGAGGCGCCGGGCCGCGTGCGCCGCCTCACCGCCGCCATCGTGGTCAACGACCGCCAGGTGCAGGCCGCGGGCGGGAACAAGCCGGCGGCGTGGCAGCCGCGCTCCGCCGACGAGTTGCGCAATCTCACCGCGCTGGCGCAGGCTGCGGTGGGCTTCGATGCCCAGCGCGGCGACCTGCTCACCGTCGAGGACCTTGCCTTTGACGACAATCGCCCTCGTGAGCCGCTATCGCCGGCGGCGCGCGCCCTCCGGGAAGCCGAGAACTCGCCGCTTCTGGTCCGTTATTCCGTGGTGCTGCTGGGGTTGCTGCTGGTGATGGGGTTCGGGGTGCGTCCGGCGCTCCGCCGGATGGGAGACCCGCTTCCGCATCCGGGCTTGATGGCGGAAAAGAAGCTTCCCGGCGCGGCGGTCCCCGAACCGGCGCTGCCGGCGCCCGAGGGGCAGGCGGCAGATGCGGATCGTCTGCGCGCGCAGGAGATCTTCGAACAGGTGACGGGAGCGGTACGGCGGCAGCCGGCGCAGAGCTCGCGCCTGCTGCAGGGCTGGATCCATTCCGACTGAGGGACGCCCTGTAGCGGCAGGAGTGCGGGCCAACGGCATTTGAGGAGGCAGGAAACGTGGCAGAGACTTCCAGCGAATCCGGCGGACCGCGGCGGCGCTCGGCGGCAATGGTGAGCGGCGTGCGCAAGGCCGCGGTGCTGCTCATGGCGGTGGGCGAGGAACTCGCGAAGGAGGTTCTGCGCGCGCTGCCCGAAGCCGACGTGCAGCGGCTCACCGAGGAGCTGGCCGAACTGCATGTTGTCCCTCCGGAGCTCTCCTCCGCGGTGGTGGAGGAGTTCTGGCAGGTGCTCGAAACGCAGAACTTCATGGTGCACGGCGGCTTCGACTATGCCCAGAAGCTGCTCCTCGACACCTTCGGCAAGGATCGCGCCGAGGACCTGATGCTGCTGGTGC
>Ga0335082_10003281_pt1 | contig 17559 bp, 13 predicted proteins | sample Lox_Sample_41_FD_206718 | JGI IMG/M metagenome (GOLD analysis project Ga0335082, IMG submission 206718) | Soil microbial communities from Loxahatchee National Wildlife Refuge, Florida, United States - Lox_Sample_4.1 | ecosystem: Environmental > Terrestrial > Soil > Wetlands | place: USA... | reverse complement strand
CGGCACAACGCCGGCCCCAGCACAGAGCCCGGGCGCTTGGCTCCGCAATCTGAGGTCTTCTAGTTAGGAGCCGACGATGAAGGAGACGCTGGTTGTGCCGCTGCCGCCGATGTTGAGCGTCGCGACCTTCTTGGCGCCCTCGACCTGGTAGTCACCGGCTTGCGCGGTCACCTGTTTGTACGCGTCGAGCACCTGGCGGGTACCGGTCGCACCGACCGGGTGGCCGCAACCGATGAGCCCGCCGCTCGGATTGATCGGCATCTTGCCGCCCATTTCGATGGTGCCGTCTTCGACGGCCTTCCACGATTCGCCGGGCTTGGTGAGGCCGAAGTGGTCGATCGCCATGTATTCGGAGGTCGTGAAGCAGTCGTGGGTCTCGATGGCGTTGACGCCCCAGACGTCGGCGACGCCGGCGCGCTTGAAGGCGTCGAGGATGGCCTGGCGCGTATGCGGCAGCACGTACGGGTTGTCGCGACTCTCGGCGACCTTGGCGTCAAACTCGATCGGCGCGGTGTGATGACCCCAGCCCAACAGGCGCGGCAGGCTCTCCAGCTTGACGCCGCGCTGCTTCGCGTAGGCCGCCGCGGCCTTCTCGGAGGCGATGAACACGGCGGTCGCGCCGTCGGTGACCTGCGAGCAATCGGAGATCTTGATACGGCCGCCGATGACCGAGTTGAACTTGTCGGTCGAGCGGGCGTGATCTTCGGTCATGTACCAGGTGCGCGTCTGTGCCAGCGGGTTGCGCTTGGCGTTGGAGTAGTTGACTGCCGAGATGTGTGCGAGGTGCTCGTCCTTGAGGCCGAAGCGCTTGTCGTACTCGTCGCCAAGCCGACCGAAGAGCTTGGGGAACGGGAACTCGATGCCTTTGGCTTCGCGATCGTACCACGCGGCAGTGCCCAGGAAGTCGCCGCCCTTGGCCGGGTCGACGGTCTTCATCTGCTCGACGCCGACGATCATGGCGAGGTCGTATCGTCCGGCTTCGATCTCGGCCGATGCGGCGAGGATGGCGATGCTGCCGGAGGCGCAGGCGGCTTCGTGCCGCGAGGTCGGCAGGCCGGAAAAGCTCGGATCGATGTCGACGAGGAAGGCGCCCAGGTGCCCCTGCATGGCATACAGCTCGGCAGCAAAGTTGCCGACGTGCCCGACCTCGATGTCCTTGGGCTCCAGCCCGGTGGCTTCCAAGCCGCCCAGCACGGCCTCGCGCATCATCGCCACGATGTGCTTGCTCTCCTTGTTCCAGTTGCGCGCGAAGTCAGTCTGATATCCGCCGAGCACGTAAATGGGCGCTGCCATGGTGTCGCCTCCTCTTCGAAACGATACGAACAAACTCGTACGTCACCCTTACCATCGCGGTTCCTCGTCGCGCAAGGCGGGGTAGTTCGTCACGAGCCGAGCGAGCAACCCGTCCTCGCGCGATTGATCGCGCCGAGCAGGTCCACGACGCTGATGCCGCCATCGTTGTTGATGTCGCCTGCGGGGCAGGTAAGGGCTTGATTGCCCAGCGCCACGCTCAGCATCGTCTGCACATCGTCATTGCCAACCTGACCGTTCCCGTCACAGTCGCCGCCGCACGGGGTCGCGGTTGGGGTTTGGGAGCTGACTGGAATGCCGCTTGGCGTGGGCATCGTGGTGGGGGTGTTCGTCGGGCTCGACACCGTTGGCGTCGCCGTCGGCAATGTCACCGGGGCACCCAGCCCGAGCACCAGGGTGCTGACGACGTCGCCAACGGCAGGAGCAGCCAGATCGAAGTACACCCCCGCAAAGGCGGCGCCGTTTGCCTGTCCCATCGGGAGGGCGCTGCAACTCGCCGCGGCTCCGGATACCGAGAATGGTCCCAGTATCTGGCCGGAGCTGCCGTTGCTGTTGATGACCTGACCACTCGCCTCTCCGGTTACCAGCACGATCGGATCGGCGATCCCGCGGGCTGTGAGAGGGTCGTCGCTGGTGCAGAACGTGAGGTCCGTACCGTTCGCCGATTCCGGGCCGTTGCAGGGGGCGACGGTGAAGGCGAAGCTCGTGAAGAGCACCGCGGAGCCAGCAGGCCCGGGGTTGCTGTATGTCTGGAGAACGCTCTGGTCGGCGCTGTTGGCCACGGTGCTGACGTCGGCCGCGTCGCCGCCGCTGCAGCCGATGCTACCGACGGCGGCGTTGCCGGCGCCGAAGGCGAACGTGCACGGCTTCCCCCCGTCGCAAACAGTGGGATCACCGCCATATCCGTCGGTACAGTTCGCGGATCGCGTCACGCCGTCGGCCTCGAACAGCGTGCCGCCGCAGGTGCGCAGCACCGGAGCTCGCGCGCACGGACAGAGGCCGGCGATCGGCAGCGCATGCAACTGTGGCGAGCCGTCGCGGAAGACGACGGGGATTCGATCGTCGACCTGCTTCCCGATGGTCAGTGTCAACGCACCCGACAAGGCAATGGACAATGGCGGAAAGGCGGCGCTGTTGCCGACGGTGGTGGTGGCGGACGTCAGGGCGAAGCTGGCCTCCGTCTCGAACGTGCAATTCGCCGCGCAGCCGTCACCGCCGAAGGTGATGCAGCGCCGGCAGGCGCCGCCGAGGCAGTCCGCGTCGACACTGCATGCGGTCTGCGGCCGCGCGCCACTCACACACACGCCTTCGCCGATGCATTGCGATTCGGCCGTGCAAGCAGTGCCGGCGTTGGTGCCGCCAATGCAGGTGCCGCCGTGGTCGCAGTCTTCGCCCATGTCGACGTGCCGGTCTCCGCAGCGGGCGACCGCGGGGCGTGAGCCGAGCATGGCAAACAGTGCGAGAGAGGCGCCGAGCAAGAGACGACGGGTTGCTCGGTGCCGCATCGCGCCGGCTCTCCGTCGCGAACCGCGCAGCACGTGGGGCGTACTCAAGCGGCGAAGAAGCGTCCGGCGTTGACGTTGGGCTCGCGGAACAGGCGCTCGGTCGGTCGTTTCACGGCGTCTTGCACGAGGCGCGGCACCGGCAGCTGGAGTTTCTCCAGCAAGCTGACCGTGGTCTTGACGCCAATGACGTCGACCAGCACGGTCGGCGGCGCCCAGTTGAAGCCGAAGCCCATGATGCGGTCGACATCGCGCGGGCTGCGCACGACTTCACTGTCCCCGGTGCCGACGCGGTTCAGGGCGTAGCTCACGTACCCGAGGACGACGCGCCTGGCCAGGTCGGCTTCGGGGCCGGTGGCCTCGGCGAACACCTTGAATGCCTCGCGATACAAGCCGATGCGATGCAGCTCCTTCATCTTCTCCACGAACGGCAACTTCTTCACGCCGTTCTCGCGTTGGTCCTTGTAGGCTCCGGTCTTCGGATCGAGCACCAGGCTGATGGTCTGCTTGCCTTCCTTGACGCGACGGTAGAAGCCGCCGTGCTCGGGTGTCTTGTTGCCGAGGTGGCCGTGATCGATGAGGCCGTCCATGTAGGCGGGCAGCGCGAACATGGCATGGGCTTCGTCCTTGGCGAGGGCATGCACGTTGTCGACGATGGCCTTGTGCACGTCCCAGCCGACGAGGTCGACGGTGGCCAGCGGCGGCATGGCGCGGCCGGTATGCGGGCCGATGAGGTAGTCGATGAAGCTGACGCCGTGCGTCTCGGCCAGGATGGCGATCTCGTTGAGCACTTTGAAGCCGACGCGGTTGCCGCAGAAGGCGGGCTTGTCGTCGGTGACGATGGCGACGCGGCCGAAGCGGGTTTCCAGCAAGCGCACGATCTCGGGGACCAGTTTCGGGTCGGTGCCGGCGTGCGGGATCACCTCGGTGCCGACGATGACGTGTGGCGGGTTGAAGAGGTGGATGCCGAGGAAGTTGCGCCGGAAGCTCTCACTGCGGCCATGTGCCATGTCGGCGATCGACAGCCCCGACGACACCGTGGCGACGATGGAGTCGGGCCGCCGGCACTTGTCGACGCGGGCGAAGAACTGCTTCTTGAGCTCGATATCCTCCGCAAGCGCTTCGAAGATCAGATCGGCCTTGGCGACCACTTCCTCGAGGTCCTGGCTGTAGGTCCCGACGGAAATCCGGTCGGCGATGCGCGCCGACTTCGCCATGTTCTGTGCCGTGACCAAGCCTTCGTGCGCCTTCTCGGCGGCGCGGGCGAGGAACACCACGTCGCACCCGCCGGCGGCGAACACTTCACCGCTGCCGGCACCCATGGTGCCGTTGGCACCCAAAAGGACTACGTCTTTAATGTCGACCATGCGCGCGACTACTCCCCGAATTTGCGAACTTCCAATGAAGTGTCGTCCTAGTCGCATGTTTTCTGATGCGACTCAAGGCCGACTGCCCAAATGGGCGGGAGAGAGCCGGTGCGCAATAGGATTCCAGGCACCACGAACACAATCGACCCGGAGGACTCAATACTTGGGTTGGGTGGAAGACCATGCCCTAGGCTGGCCGGCTCTCTTCCGGGCCGGTTCTGTCGGCTGTCGTGGAGGTCGTGGGGGGGGATTGCGTGCGACCGATACGGTGAACATATCGTCACAGTGAGAGAAGATCCATTAGTTGACTTGCAGGCAGTCATGTGGTGTAGGCCAGGCACAGGACGTGATGGCGGAGCGACTCATCGGCGCAACGCAAGTAGGGGGGCGAGTGGACGCAGCGTTATGCTGGCGGGGCGTACTGTTGTGCGCTCTTGCGCTGGCGGCCTCAGCTGTCGCGCCCGATGGCCTGCGCGCTGCCATGACCGACAAGATGAACGTTGTCCTAGTTCTCGACAGCTCCGGCAGCATGAGGTGGAACGATCCTGGGCGCATTCGTGAGAGTGCGGCGCAACTGTTCATCGACCTTGCGCGTCCCTTTGATCGGATAGGTCTCGTTGAATTTGCCGATACGGGGCTTGTCGTCGAACCATTGGGATCTCTTGAGGAGCCGGGAAAACGTGAACGTCTCAAGCGGGCAGTTACGCAGATAGCCGACCGCGTGCAGCGGAAGGAAGGCGGCAAGTTCGAGTGCTGCACCGACATCAACGCCGGCCTCGAGATTGCCGTAGGAGAATTGCGCCGTGGTGCAGGGCCAGACGACGCGCACGCGGTCATCCTTCTGACGGATGGTTTCATGGATCCGAATGAGACGAATCCTCGCTATCACGATGACGCGTATCGAGATGCGACGGCAGCGAAGGAGACGCGGCGCGCGCTAGACGCACTGCGCGAGGCGGCCAAGCGTATTCTGACGAACGAGGTGCTGCCGCAGTACGTTTCCGGACATTGGCCTGTTTATGCGATCGGCCTGCAAGGAACGAAGCGCGAAGTTGACATTCCGCTCTTGCAAGACATCGCTGCTGTCACGGGCGGTGCAGCCTTTCAAGCCGGCGAGGGAGTCGACTTGTTGCGGGTATACTCCCAGATTCTCTCCGAGCTTGGAAAGAAGTCGTTGGAATTTCTGCCGCTGTCTCCGAGCAGGCCAGGTGAGGTGGCAACGCAACCGATCGCGGTTGACACGCATGTGCGCGGACTCGAGATTGCCGTCTCCGGGCCGCGCGGTGCGGCGACGCCGCAAGTTGCTATTGCCGATCCGAGCAACCGCGACGTGACCCACACGACTGACAAGCGTGAAGGGGCGGGGTACCAGGTGTTTTCAGTGCCTCAGCCAGTTGCGGGGGAGTGGAAGCTGCACGTCGCGGGGGCCGGCGCGGGTGTCTCGGCGGGCGTCTACCGAGATCTGAGCTTCGCCCTCTTTGTGGACCCGTTGGATCCCACGTATCGCGTGGGCGAGCCGATTCCAATCCGTGCGTCCATTGTGAACAAAGATGCGGGATCGACTGTCGATGACCAGAGCATTCTGGCGCGTACAACGTTGGAAGCCGAGTTTACCTTTCCCGATAGGTCGAAGGCGCATCTGGTATTGTTCAACGATGGGACCCACGGCGACGGTGGCTACCTCGATGCCGTGTGGGGCAACACCTTCCGAGATGCGCGTCAAGAGGGCATCTACGAGATGGCGTTGGCCGGCGAGGTCGCGTTTGACTCCGGCCTTGTGCACCTTGGGCCAATCACGCGGGCGCTGAAGGTGGTTGCGCCAACAAACATCCGACTGGTCGTTGATGATTCCATGCTGCACAAGCAACATCGCGCGCGGCTCACCGTTGCACGCCTACGAAACGATGAGTCGGTTGAGGCGGACCCTCGTTTGCTGAACAAGGCCCGCTTCTTCGTCGAGGTCATCGATCCCGGTGGCATCCGGGAGAGCCTCTCCGCGTTTGATGACGGCAAGCCAGAACACGGAGATCGTACGGCGGACGACGGAGAGTACAGCGTCTTCCTTCAACCTGGGCGGGATGGTGAGTACCGGCTGGTTGGCGTGTTCGAAACCGTTGCCGCGCAGCCAGGCGAACCATCTCGAGAAACGGCGCGCAGCGCGGTCGCGTCCTTGCTCGTGGCCGGGATTGAGGCACCCGGTTTGGAGGACGCTCTTGTGCGGTGGTCCGAAGCGATACAGGCGTTCTTGCGGGCGCTCATCGACGCGGGGCGTGGGATTGTCTCGTTCCTTGTGGTCCACCTCGGATGGGTGGCGACAATCGTTGGGGTGTCTCTGATTGTCGCGACTTGGGGACGATACGCGGCGCGGTTGCGTGCGCAATGGCGAGCATTGCGCACGCAAGCAAGGCAGTATGAGCAACTTCCCGTTGCGGAACTGCGACGCGAGTTGGCATTTGAAAGGACTCCAGATGGCAAGGTTCGCCCCCCGATCCAATTGGGGGAGGGCGGCGAGTCCGAATTCGTCGAACTACCCCCAGGACACTCCATAGAGGTTCTCGTCCGGCCCCGTTCCACGAGTGTGCGCTTGCGCGGGGGTGGCATGGCAACCGTGAATGGACAGCCGCTGAGCGAGCTAGATGGAGAAACACAACTTGCGCCTGAGACTGTCCTGGAGATCGGCGACTATGTCCTTCGCTACCGAGAGGAACGGGTCGACGATGCGCTCTGACAGGTTGGCCAGTTGGGAGCGCGGCGGGATGTCCACGGCGCCGGGAGGAAATTGATGATTCCAAAGCCAGTGGTGCTAATCGGGCTCGGCGGATTTGGCACCAAGGTGCTCCGCATGTACAAGCAGTTGCTCATCAACGCGTTCGGTGGAGAGGCGGAGATCCCTCCGATCATCAGGTTGCTCGCCATTGATATCCAAGACCAACGAGCCGACGCCTCATCGACGGAAGCACCGCTGGCAAAGAACTCGCAGTTCCTTCAATTGGAGGGGATCAACCCACGCGAGTTTTTCGCGGACGCGAGCGCCTATCCGAGCCTTCAACAGTGGATGGACCCGCGTGTGGGCGATGTCGGAGTGCTGATCGATGGGGCGAAACAAATTCGGATGCTGGGCCGCTTCGCGCTCCACATGCGGATTGGGGAGGTCGTAACCAAGCTGGAGACGGCACTCTTCAACGTCGGAACACTGGATGCACACGCTCGCACGCGTCGACTCGATTCATACAAAGGCATGCGAGGCGCAGCGGTATCGGTCTATGTGGTTACCTCCCTGTGCGGTGGAACAGGATCGGGAATGCTGCTGGATGTCTTGACCCTGTGCAATCGCCTCGCCGAGAAGAACAAACTGCAAGCGTATGTGGACGGAATCTTCGTCTTGCCCGAGGTCCTCGATCGCTCGCTGCGCAGCGAATTGGGTGCGAACACGTTCGCGACCCTCGTGGAGCTTGACGGGTGGATGAGCGGCACGACCATCCCATCGCCCATCGAGTTGTCCGGCCATACTGTCGAATCCTGGGACGGTAAACCCCTCCGGACCTGCTATCTGGTCGAACTGGCCAACAACAGGGGTAAGACGCTCGAGGGAGCTGACGATGCGGGGCTCATGATCGCGCAAGCCATCTTGCACCAAAGCGTATCGCCGCTCGCCGGTAGCTATCAAGATGCGATGGATGACATCGTTTCGTTGGTCGACGAACGAGTCGGGGATGAGCCCGCCATGTACAGTTCGCTCGGGTTTGCCGCCTTGGTGGTGAATCCTCATCGGCTCGTACGGTCGTTAGCGGCACGGCGAGTCGTGGAGGTATTGGATGCGTACCTAGCTGCACCAGACTCGGTTGCCGAACCTGAGGGCGATGCGGTGTTAGCTCGGTTCAACTGGCTTGTATCGCCCACCGCGCTTGCGTTGCAGCAAGAACTGGCCAAGACCATCGATCCTACGCTCTTCCATATAGCGGCGGGTAGCTTGAGAAACGTGCCGTCTCAAAAGTGGGCGCAACGCATTGCGGCCGTTGGTGCCAAGAACCTCGGATCGATTCGAACACAGTTGGTGGCAGAGCTGCCGAAGGCCGTGGCGCGTATGGCCGACGAGTTCAAGCGCGACCTCAGCGTGCAGATCGCTTATCGTCTGTCTCGCGCGGAAGGCCGAATTCCAGACGCGAGAGCGCTCTGCCGAGCCGTCAAGCAGGGCCTAGCTGCGGGCCTACGGCAGGCGGACGGCGCGGCACAATTGGAACGGCTGGATAAGCGCCTCAAGACCGTGCAAGCCGAGCGGTACCGCTATGAAGGTCAATTGGCAGCCGCTACCCGATGGTGGTTGGGACGAGGTCGTGCGGCAGACCTAGCCAACTTTCTGATCTGGCGTTGGAACGAAGAAATCGACGCTACCTATCAACAAGAACTCTGGCGTGCGTGGCGGGACGCGGTAGAAGCCGCTCTGCTGGTCTGTGATGCGGTGGTGCAGGAGATCGGTGTTGTCGAAGCACGACTCGTGGACGTGCGGACCGACGCGCGTCGAGTGGCTGAAGAGTATCGGCCCGGCCCGGACACTTGTCACCCAACCGGTTATGGAACGACAGCCCTCGACGTGGTCGACGCCCCATTCTTCGATCGACTATTCAAGTCATTCGGACTCGCTGACTCGCGGGCGGAACTCCAAGACTGGTTGAACCACTATCTCGCGCTGGATTCTCTTGGGTTGTGGGCAATCGCCCAGCGACAGTCGGTCGAGCAGCTTCGTGACACCGCCCTGGCAGCTCAGCAGCTCCGAGTTGCAGCCGTAGCTGGCATGAACGTGATCGAGGCGGTTGCAGCCAAATATCCCGGGAACGCTACCGCTGCCGAAGTTGAGTACGAGGGAGTGGTCGAGGCGGCCACGCCTTTTCTGCGATATGTAGATACACCCCGTTACAATTGGCGCCCTCGCCATCTGATGGTGTGTGGTGGTGGCGGTGTAACCGGAGAGAATACAATTCCCTTGCGAACGGCCGGTGCGGTCTCCGATATGCGCCGCGAAACGATGCGTTGGGATGAGAACCAACTAGAGCTTGCGGTGCAGCGAAGCGTCCACGGTGTGCCGTTTAGCTATCTGACACGGCTGCGAGAGTATGCGGCGGCTTTCCAACATCGTCAGAGGATTGTGCGCTATCCGCTCGTCTCTGACAGGCGCTTTGAGCCAATCGTTGCTGAACGGCTGCAAGCTACCCTGAACGCGCGTGCAGGTGGAACCCGGTAACCTGAGTGTCGCGTGCTTGGATCGTCTCGCGATCACGTGGTGCCTCGGGCGCGGCGGCCGTTACCATGGATAGCAAAACGTTCTGGTCGGGTGTCGCTGCCAGTCTCGTCGCCGCGATGCTCTATGCAATCGGAAGCCGCCTATTTGGTCGGGCCAAGGCTCGACCGTGGCGGGGTGTCGCTGCGCTTGCCGTTGCCGCAATGATATTCTGGATCGTAGCCTGCCCGCACGAGGAATCGACCGCACCGTTGCAGCCGCAACATGTCGATCATGTGGGACTGCCCGCTGCGGCAAGCGCGAAGGGTGTTACCATCGAAACCGTCGAGGAGAATGTCCGCATTGCGGGCTTGGTCAGCGGGCTTAGCTCCGATGAATATCGTACTTTCAAAGTGATCGTCTACGTCCGAACGGATCGCTGGCGGATACATCCGTTTGAGCGCGGTGGCGCTGGTTACTCGTTCGCGCAGATCGACCGAGACGGCCGCTGGCGACTTGGAACCGTCGGGCGGGTTGATCGGTCGAACCTCGTGGCACTACTGGTTGACGCAACGTGCAACCCGCCGACCGAGGTCGACGACATCACCACCATCCCGGCCGTTTCGAGTAGCGGGACTCCGTCCGCCCTCGGCGTGAATTCGCCGTGAATCGGGCGGGCTTGCCTCAACCTCCACGCGCGCCGAAATGTTGAACGCCGAGCAATGTGACCCCGCTTCATCCCACCAGGGGAATGAGCGATCGCAGCTTTGGCCGACGATCAATCGGGTCGGAGCGGTCTTGGCCATTATGGCAGCCATTGGCACGTTGATCGGCTTGTGGGTGCAGCTACCGCGGCTTGCCGAAATCAACGTGCATGTTCTTGAGACGGAGCGTCTCTGGCCGACCCTCACGGTTCCCGGCCTCGATTACCAAGTCGCGTACAATGGCGAGCGCGTCGATCATCTGTGGAAAGTGCGCGTGCGGCTGGTCAACACGGGGCAGGAAACCATCATTGCCTCGGGCCCACACGCTAACCTGGTCCACGACAAGATGCGCATAGGCCTGACGTCCGGCACAAAGGTTCTCAATGTCGTGAAAGAGACGGCCTCGTTTCCTCACGTCCTCGTTCTGAACGACTCCGGAGACCTCGAACTGCGATTCAGCCAGTGGCGACAGCGCGAGGAGGCTGTGTATTCGCTGTACGTGAGCATGGCAGAAGCCGGTCGCGTACCCGGATTGGTCATTCCAGAGCGCGACATCATCGATGGAGAAGTGCGGGTCACTGGTCCCTCTGCGCAGGCGGGGCGAGCGGCCGCACCGCTCCTGGACCACGCGCCAAAGATTGTCGCAAGAGTCGGCCGATTCACGGCCATACTACTCTCAGGCGGAGTCGCCGGCCTCGGGCTTGTCCTTACCGCAGTTGTACTTCGCGACTGGATCCGGGTGGCTCGATGGACGGTCCAGCACCGCGTCGCGATCGATGAGTCCATTGAACGCGACCCGTTGCTCGACGATGATGATCGGCGACGCTACGAGCAGCAGCCCTGGAAGTATCCCGGAACACTCGCAGACAGCGTTCCGGCACCGCCGGAGCGCTTTCCGATGGTGTCATCTTGGCTCGGGGCAATCGGCTTCACAGTGTCGGCAATGATCGTGTTGCTAGGAGCTGTTGCCCAGATGGCGGCGATCATTCTGTGGTAAGGTGCCGTTGCTGGCCGTGGGTTGCTCGAATACCGGTCTCGCGGGTATGGTGACCCCATGTCCCACGCCAAGACCCCTGGCTGATGCGCACCTACGCGGGCCATACCAACCCGCGTGCCGCCAACGAGCTGTTCCGCAAGAATCTGTCGAAGGGCCAGACCGGCCTGAGCGTCGCTTTCGATCTGCCGACGCAGACCGGGTACGACTCCGACGAGCCGATGGCGGCCGGCGAGGTCGGCAAGGTCGGTGTGCCGATCTCGCACATCGCCGACATGGAAGCCCTGTTCGATCAGATCCCGCCGGCTAAAATGAACACCTCGATGACCATCAACGCCACCGCTTTCGGGGGTTGACTCAAACCTGCCGGCCTGGCGGCGGCGTGGGGACTGTCTCGAACATTACTTCCGAAACTGCTCGAGCGGGTGTAAGAAGTTCAGCCATTCAGCTTGGCCGTTACTAGCCGCGCCAGCTGTCGCGCCGTCTCTCGTGTATCTCGTCGGAGAAGACCTCTGGCGAGATCCGCTTCACGCTTCAGGAGAGACACGTCGGTGTCGACAAGGCCATTGGCCTACCTACCTTCGGTGTCGCTCGCGCAGGGTCGCTCTGAGAACGGGGATGACGGCTCGGTCCTTGGCAAAGTCCAACTCTTCTTTGACGGTGATCGGCGCCTCCAGATCAAGTACACGGAGAGGCGTGCCAGCGAGGACGCGACGATGCGAGTATGGCAGCAATGCGTGGAAGTCCCGTCCCTTGCCGATGGCTCCAAGTACGTCGAGCGGTCCATGTCTGGTCATCAGCAAGTGGTGTCCCGTGCCACACAGTGCGTCACGTGAAGGGCGAAGAGTGGGGCGGCCGCGGTAGTGGGCCTTCATCTCGATGAGGGCCTGCACCAAACAGTCGATGTTCCGATCAGTGCGGTCGGCGACAATGTCGACATCGAAGGTAGCAACTGGAGCTCCCTCAATGACCGCGGCCACGCCGCCGACGAGAACGAAACGCACCCGATGGCGCCGCAGTGTTGCGAAGATCTCCGCAAAGTCAGTCGGTCGGCGCGGCACGGCGGAGCGCGTTCACGAAGTTGACGTGATCTTGGAGGACGGCCAGCCGCTGGGTGGGGGTGAGGCGCGCCATCCAGCGAATAAGGGTCAGATCCACGCCCTTCCGAGTCGCACGCGAAACCTGTTGTCCGGTACGTTTCAACGCCTTGTTCATGATTCCGATCCTTGAATACTGCCACTCCTCTCTTGAGACAAGCAATGAGCCCGCTCCGCTCACGTTAGGAGCGGCAATGGTCCCTTGATAAGACCGGGCGCGTGTCGCCGCGCCAGCTCTCGACCTCTCTCGCCTCTCGTCCCGAAGCGTATCTCGTCGGGGGGTAGTGTCCCAAGTTGACGACGATCGCGCGCGAACCTAACCCCCTGGCCCCCTTCCCTACGACGAGGGAAGGAGGACAAGACCCTTCCCTCCCCGCGTCGGGGAGGGATCGAGGGAGGGGTCTTCCCCAATCGAGGACGCCGGATCCGAAGTTGGGACACCACCTGTCGGAGAAGAGCTTTGGCGAGAGCCGCTTCACGCTTCACGAGAGACTCATCGGCGCGTCGCGGTGTCAGTTGCCTGAGAGCGCGCCAAATTGTTATGGTTCTGCCATGTCCCCACGCCAAGACCCCTGGTTGATGCGCACCTACGCGGGCCATACCAACCCGCGTGCCGCCAACGAGCTGTTCCGCAAGAATCTGTCGAAGGGCCAGACCGGCCTGAGCGTCGCCTTCGATCTGCCGACGCAGACCGGGTACGACTCCGACGAGCCGATGGCGGCCGGCGAGGTCGGCAAGGTCGGCGTGCCGATCTCGCACATCGCCGACATGGAAGCCCTGTTCGATCAGATCCCGCTGGCGAAGATGAACACCTCGATGACCATCAACGCCACCGCCGCGTGGCTGCTGGCGCTCTACGCCGCGACGGCGGAGCGGCAAGGCGCCAACCCCCGTGAGCTGCGCGGCACGACGCAGAACGATATCCTCAAGGAGTTCCTGGCCCGCGGCACCTACATCTTCCCCCCCGAGCCGTCGCTGCGGCTGACCGCCGACACCATCGAGTACACCGTCGAGCACATCCCGAAGTGGAACCCGGTGAACATCTGCAGCTACCACCTGCAAGAGGCCGGCGCGACGCCGGTGCAGGAGATCGCCTTCAGCCTGGCCAACGCCTTCGCCGTGCTCGATCGCGTCACGGCGCGCCCGGGCATCGCCATGCCCAACGTCGTCGGTCAGATCTCCTTCTTCGTCAATGCCGGCATCCGCTTCATCGAGGAGATGTGCAAGCTGAAGGCGTTCACGCGTCTGTGGGACCGCCTCATGCGCGAGCGCTACGGCATCGACGACGCGGCCAAGCGACGCTTCCGCTACGGCGTGCAGGTCAACTCGCTCGGGCTCACCGCGCAGCAGCCGGAGAACAACGTCCAACGCATCGTCCTGGAGATGCTCGCCGTCACGCTGTCGAAGGAAGCACGCGCCCGCTCGGTGCAGCTGCCGGCATGGAACGAAGCGCTCGGCCTGCCGCGGCCGTGGGATCAGCAATGGTCGCTGCGCATCCAGCAGGTGCTCGCCTACGAAACCGATCTGCTCGAATACGATCGTGACATCTTCGAAGGCTCGGCGGTTGTCGAGGAGAAGGTGCAGGCCCTGATGGACGGCGCCGAGGCGGAGCTGGCGCGCATCCAGAAGATCGGCGACGCCGCCTCGGCGATCGACGCCATGAAGCGCGCCCTGGTCGCCAGCCACGCCGACCGCCAGCACAAGATCGAGCGCGGCGAGTTGACTGTCGTCGGGGTGAATAAGTTCGTCGAGCACGAGCCGTCGCCGCTGCTCACCGCGGAGGCTGAAAGCATCCTGGTGGTGGATCCGGAAGCCGAGCGCCAGCAGATCGAACGACTGCGCGCTTTCCGCGCCAGTCGCAAGCAGACGGAGGTGGCCGAGGCGCTGCGCGCGTTGACCGACGCGGCCAAGACGGGCAGCAACATCATGCCCGCATCGATTCGCGCCGCACATGCCGGCGTCACCACCGGCGAGTGGGCCGGCACGCTACGCCAGGTGTTCGGCGAGTATCGCGCACCCACCGGCTTGCAAGGCGCCACCTTCTCGGGAGATGCCGCGACGATCGCCGGCGTGCGAGCCCGAGTCGCCACCGTGGCACGCGAGATCGGACATCCGATCCGTCTGCTGGTGGCCAAGCCCGGCCTCGATGGTCATTCCAATGGCGCCGAGCAAGTCGCCGTGCGCGCCAAGGAGGCCGGCCTCGAAGTGATCTACGACGGCATCCGCCTCACCCCCGAGCAGATCGTCGAGTCGGCGCTGCAGGAAGACGTCGACGCCGTCGGCCTGTCGATTCACTCCGGCTCGCATCTGACGCTGATCCCGCGCATCACCGAGCTGCTGCGCGAGCGCGGCCTGTCGGATGTGCCGGTCTTCGTCGGCGGCATCATCCCGGAGCCGGACCAAGCCGTGCTCCAGCGGCGCGGCGTCGCGCGGATCTACACGCCCGGGCAGGCGACGCTCACCCAGATCATCGCCGACATCGTCGACACCGTCGCCGAGAAGCGCGGCCAAACCGCCGGCGCGGCGTAAGCGTCGGACGTCACCCGGCCGCGGCGCCGATCACGCCTGCAACGGCAGCTGCATGATCGTGCGTGGCTTGCCAAGGTAGTCGGCAGGCTCGCGCGTCTGCCATCCGAGACGCGCATAGAATGCCGGCAGCTCCCCCGACGTAAACAGGTAGAGCACCGGCACGTCGAGCGTCGCGCACCGCGCGGCGGCGGCGCGGACGAGCGCCGCGCCGATGCCCTGGCGGCGCGCGCTCGGTTCGACGAAGACCTGCGCCAGCCACGGGGTGAGGTCGGGACGTGTCGGCATGTCGCAGACAACGACGCTGGCCGAGCCGGCGAGCTTGCCGTCGCAGAACGCGATGACCACGAACGGGATCGCGCCGCCGTCGGCGCAGCGATGCAAATGAGCCGAGTACTCCTCGAACGAGGCAAATCCAGTGAGCTCGCGCCACAGATCGAAGTGCCACTGGGCAATCTGCGGGATCAGCGCGCGATGCGCGGCAAGGTCGTCGATGCGCAGGGCCATCGACGCACCCCATACGTCGAGTCACTACGCCGTACAAGATGCCGGATCGGGGCGTGGCGCCGGCGCTAGCGCTGCAGGAAGCGATCGAGAATGTGCTGGCGTGACGGTGCATCCACCGCCATGGCTTGTTGGCGCTGGCGCATCAGGTACTCGTAGGTCGGCGGCGGATCCGGGTTCCGGTACAAGACGCCGGTGTACAAGTCCCTGCCGTAGGTCTGTGCCAGCGCCATCGCCTTGACCCGGGACGTCGGCTGGTAGCCGATCTTGGCGAGCGCCTTCATGCCGTGCTTGTGCGCCTTGAGCTGTTGCTCGGGATCTCCGAAGGTGACGCACGGCGACTGCACGTTCACGAAGGCAAAGCCGGGAAAGCGAATCGCCTCTTCGATCAGTGCCGCCAGGCCCGGCATGTCGGCCGGCGTCGACTGGGCGACGAAGTGCGCCCCGTACCCGAGCACGTAGAGCAGCGGATTCACCGGGTCCTCGAGGCTGCCCTCCGGCGAGGTCACGGTGTGCAGGCCGCGCGGGGAGGTCGGCGACAGCTGGCCCTTGGTGAGCCCGTAGATCTGGTTGTCCATCACGATGTAGGTCAAGTCGATGTTGCGGCGGATGACGTGCGGCAGGTGACCGCCGCCGATCGAAAAGCCGTCGCCGTCACCCCCGGCGACGAGCACCAGCAGATTCGGGTTGGCCAGCTTGATGCCCTGCGCGATCGGCAGGGCGCGCCCGTGCACGCTGTTAAAGCCGTAGGCGGTGGTGTAGCCCGGAATGCGACTGGAGCAACCGATCCCGGAGACGAAGGCGATCTCGTGCGGCGCCCGGCCGATGTTGGCGAGGGCGCGGTACAGGGCAGTGAGCACGCCGTGGTCGCCGCATCCCGGACACCAGATCGGCTTCAGATCACTCTTGTACTGGTTGGCTTCGACGGTGGCCGCACTCGTGTGCATCGTGTCCCTCACTCGGCTGGCTGCAGGGACTCGCCACGGCGCCGCTGCAGGCGCAGGGCGATGTCGCGCAGCCGCTCGACGATCTCGACGGGTCGGAACGGGTTGGCGCCGGTGCGGGCGAACGACTCGACGTCGGCGGGCAGATCGAGGAACATGCGCAAGATGCGAAACAGCTGCCCCTGGTGCGATTGCTCGACAACGAGGCCGGCGCGCACGGTGAGGAAGAAGGTGCGATACACTTCGTCGATGACCGGGTAGATCAGGTACGGGATCAGCAGCTTCACCCGCAGCCCCTCGTCGCGTGCCAACGCCAAAGCTTCGCGGCACACGCCCGCGCTGCTGCCCCAACTGATCAACGCCAACGCCGCGTCGGTATCGCCTTCGACCCGGAAGAGGTCGGCGCGCTCGCGCAGTGGATCGAACTTGTGAAACCGCTTCTCGGTCATGCGTGTGTGCATCGCGCCGCTCGCCGTTGGTGAGCCGGCTTCGTTGTGCTCGATGCCGGCGCCTTGATAGTTGCCGCCCAGCATGCCGGGATGACTGATCGGGCTCACCCCGTCGTCGGTGAAGCGGAAGCGCTGGTAATGCTGCCGCTCGGCGTCGGTCGGCACGCGTCGCGCGATGCAGGGAAATTGGGTGGTGTCGATCGGCTCGACCGATTCCTTGCGCTGCGCAATCTCCTGATCGGAGAGGATCACCACCGGCGTCTGGAAGCGTTCGGCGATGTTGAACGCGTGCACGGTCACGGCAAACGTGTCGCCCACGCTCGTCGGCGCGAGCACCGGACGCAGGACGTCGCCGTGCGCGGAGAACACGGCTTGGAACAGATCGGCTTGCTCCGACTTGGTCGGCATCCCCGTCGCCGGCCCGCCGCGCTGCACGTTGACCACGACCAGCGGCAGCTCGGCGATGCTGGCCAGGCCGAGTATCTCGGTCTTCAGCGACATGCCCGGACCCGAGGTGGCGGTCATCGCCTTCTTGCCGGCGAAGGAGGCGCCCACGGCGGCCCCGATGCCGGCGATTTCGTCTTCCGCCTGCAGCAACGCGCCGCCGTACTTCCAGATCTCACGGCTGAGTGACTGCATGATCTCGGTCGACGGCGTGATCGGGTAGCCGCTGAAGAACTCGCAGCCCGCGAACAGCGCGGCGGCTGCACACATCTCGTTGCCGTCGGTCAGCAACTTCGCCGGCCCGGCCGCTGCCGGCTGTTCCATCAGACGCGGCTGGCGCAAGGGATGCTGCGCCGCATAGTCGGCACCGGCGCCGAAGGCGTGCTGCGCGCCGTCCAGGACCGCCGGCCCCTTCTTCGCGAAGCGTTTGCGAATCCCCTTGAGCAATGCGTCGGGGGCGATCCCGAACCATCCCGCGAGCAGCCCGAGGACGACGATGTTC
>Ga0335082_10003280_pt1 | contig 17562 bp, 14 predicted proteins | sample Lox_Sample_41_FD_206718 | JGI IMG/M metagenome (GOLD analysis project Ga0335082, IMG submission 206718) | Soil microbial communities from Loxahatchee National Wildlife Refuge, Florida, United States - Lox_Sample_4.1 | ecosystem: Environmental > Terrestrial > Soil > Wetlands | place: USA... | reverse complement strand
TCTTGTATTCACCCTCGTGGGTTCAGCGGTCCAGTTGCCTGGCGTGGGAGGTGGTTCCCAGGCATTGTCGATCATCGCTTTCACGCGCCTCTACGACGTTCCCCAGGAGCCCGCAGTAGCTGCCGCGATGGTTCTATGGTTGATCACATTCGCGGCTTGCTCCATTGCGGGTATCCCCATCCTCTTCAAGGAAGGGTTGTCGCTTGCCGAGATTCGCCGTCTCCGTGAGCGCGAAGACGCGGAAATCGATTCCGCGATCATCGAGCATCCTTCCAACTTGTCCTGACTTCGAAATTGTCCGAGACGATCGAGCCTTTCACTCGATTGTCCCTTTGCCACCGTTGATTTCTGCTATCCTCGTGTCTACAAGTCAGGAGAGTTCTTCGAGTGAAGTGTCCATTCTGCGCGAATCTGGACGACAAAGTCATTGATTCCAGGGAAGGTCGCACGGGCGACACGATTCGCCGCCGCCGCGAGTGCCTGAAATGCTCGCGCCGCTTCACCACCTATGAACGCATCGATGAAATTCCCTACATGGTCATCAAGAAAGACGGACGGCGCGAACGCTTTGAGCGGCAAAAGATCCTGCAAGGTTTGCTGAAGGCCTGCGAAAAACGGCCGGTTCCCACGCCAAAGTTGGAAGCCATCGTCGATGAGATCGAAGGCGTGGTGCATGACGCCACCGAAAGGGAACTGACGACGACGGAAATCGGCGAGATGATCATGCACCGCCTGAAAAAGCTCGACAAGGTCGCCTATGTCCGTTTCGCCAGCGTCTATATGGATTTCAAGGATGTCCAGGAGTTCATGTCGGAACTCAAGAATCTCCTGAAAGACCGCGTCGTCAAAAAATAACGGCGACTACCAGATTCTTACTCGGTCGCTTGGCGCAAGGTACAGCTTTTCTCCCGGTGCCACCGAAAACGCCGGATACCACGCATCGATGTTCCTCACCGTCAGCGCCCGGTATTGTCCCGGCGCGTGCGAGTCCGTCAGCACTTGCTGCCGGAACGCTGGCTCCCGGGATTTCCCTCCCCAGTTCTGCGCGAACGCGATGAAGAACTGCTGATCACCACTGAAACCGCCCTGTTCCGGAACCGCCTTTCCTCCAAGTGTCGCGTGGTACCCGTCGAACGCCGCGGAAACTCCGGCTACATCGGCGATATTTTCCGCGAGGGTCTGCTTTCCATTGATCACCAGGTCAGGGAATGGTTTGTATGTGTCGTATTGGGAAGCGAGTCGTGCCGTGGATTCTTCGAAATGTTTCAGGTCCGCGTCCGTCCACCAATTGCGCACACGCCCTTTCGAGTCGAACGCCGCTCCTTCCGAATCAAACGTATGGCTGATTTCGTGCCCGATCACCGTTCCAATCGCTCCATAGTTCGTGGCATCCGGCGCCTGCGGATCAAAGAAGGGCGGTTGTAGTATCGCTGCCGGAAAGTTCAACGCATTTTGTAAGGGCAGGTTCACCGCGTTTACTGTTTGGGGTGTCATCGACCACTCCTTCCGGTCCACCACTTTCCCCAGCCTCGCTACGTCCTTCTGGTAGTCGAATAATCGCCCGCGCCACACATTGCCGAAGATATCGTCTGCCTTCACCTCGTACCCGGAATAGTCCTTCCACGTTTCGGGATACCCGATACCCACATACAGCGTGCTCAGCTTGGTCTTTGCTTCGGTTTTCGTTTTCGGGTCCATCCATTCCAGAGCATCGATGCGCTTGCGGAACGCAGCGATGAGATTTGCCACCATCGCGTCAGCTCTCGCCTTGGATTCCGGCGGAAAATATCGCTGTGCATAGATCTTGCCCACCTCATCGCCCAGAAATGCGTTGACCACACCGACGCCCCGTTGCCAGCGCGGCCGCTGTTGCTGTGCGCCGGTCAGCGTCTTGCCAAAGAACGCGAACCGCTCTTCTGCGAGCGCCTTTGGCAAAAAGCCCGCCCCAGCCTCGATTTCGTGATAGGCCAGCCAGTCTTTCCACGCGTCCAGTGGCTCTGATGCCACCAGAGCGGATTCCCCTGCGAACGCCGTTGGCTGCCACACGATGAAAGTCGCCTGCTTCGTCAATCCCGCTCCGCGGAAATACTCTGCCCAATCCAGCCCAGGGGCCTTCGCGGAAAACTCACTGAACTTCCAGGTATTGTTCGCCTTGTGGATGTCTTCGTTTTCCGCCAGGCTCAAATGCTTTTCTGCAATCGCGTGCTCTAGTTCCACCACGCGCTTTGCCCTCGTCTGTGATTGATCAAAGCCCGCCAGTGTGAACATCGCGGCCACATGGGTCTGGTACGCCTCGCGTACCTTCTTCATCCGGTCGCTGTCCGCCAGGTAATACTCGCGATCCGGCATCTGCACGCCGCCTTGCAGCAAATAAGCCATGTAGCGATCCGAATCATCGAACCCGGGCGCTACCCACAATCCGAACAAGTTCGCCGTGTGGAAATTCGTATTGTTCAGCGCGTCGACGTCGGCCCGTAACGTCTTCCCCAAAGCAAACGCCAACGCTTTTTTATCCCGTATCCCCGCAATCCCGTCGAGAATCGGCTTTAAGGGCGTCAGTCCTTTTGCTTCGATTCCTCCCTCGTCCATGTAGGAGTTGTATAGGTCTGCAATCTTCTGTGCGCCGGTTCCAGCCACATTCTCTTTGGCCGCTTCCTGGATCAGGTCCGCTGTCCTTTTGCTACTTACCTCGTCGAGCTTTGTGAACACACCGATCCGTGCTCGATCCGCCGGAATCTCCGTTCGCTTGATCCACTCGCCGTTTGCGTACAAATAGAAATCGTCGCCCGGCTTCACGGAGCGATCCATGTTGCCCAACGCAATCCCGTGCGCCTCTTGCGGCGTCTCCTGCGCATTCAAGACAGCCAGACCAATTCCGAACGCGAGGATCGCTCCGCCGCAGCACACCATCGACTTCGAAAGGTTCTCTCTGAATCTCATGTCGCGCTCCTGAATGTTCCGACGTGCGGCCGCAACGCATCCCCGCACCTGTCCATCTTCAAGTATAGACGCGACTAAGCGGCCCGAGTTAGAGCTGCATGTTCGCCCCACCGGCCACTTTGGCAGCTCCCGCGTTATACTCGCCTCCATGGCGGTTCTTGTAGCTTTGCTCCGCGGTGTGAACGTCGGCGGCCATCACAAACTGAAGATGGACAATCTGCGTGCGCTCTGCGAAGGGATCAAGCTGGGCGGCGTCAAGACGTATCTGCAGAGTGGCAACGTGGTTTTCCGCACCAGTGAGCGGAATCTGCCGGCTCTCTCCGACAAGATCGAATCCTGCGTCGAGCGCGAACTCGGATTCCGGCCGGAGGTCCTGCTGCGCACCGTTCCAGAGATGCGTGAAGTCATCGAACGCAACCCATTCGCAGAGCGCAAGGGAATTGAACCGGGCAAACTCGCCGTGGTTTTTCTGGAAGACGAACCCACTGCAGTTATGCGGAAAGCTTTGCTGGAGATGGATATCGCGCCGGAAGAACTCCACGTCATCGGTCGCCAGCTCTATATCTATTTCCCAAATGGCCAGGCGCGGCCCAAACTGTCCTGGCCGCAAGTCGCGAAAATCTTGAAGACCTCGAGCACCGCGCGCAATTGGAATACCGTAACCAAGTTGCTCGAACTGGCCGAGATGCTCTAGCCCCATTTCTCTTGTCAGAACCCCGGCGGCTGTTCCTCGATCACAGCGAACGCTTGTTCCATGGCTATGCCGGCCCGTCCCAGAGTGCCTTCGTCGAACAATCTGCCGATCAGCGTTACGCCGTGCGGTACTCGGCGCGCCGGTGAGAACTTCGCAATAGGTCGCGAAGGATCCGGAGCCCAATCGCTGCGCGCCTCGGACACTTCCACAAATCCGGCGCGAAACGTGAGCGAAGGATGGCCCGTATGGTTCGTGATGACCAGCATTTCGTCGCGTAGAGAGGGTACCAGCAGCAGGTCCACTCGCTCGAAGACCCGCGCCATCATCTCGCACACCATGCGCCGGAACCGGTCCGTTTGGACAAAATCCACGGCCGAGAGGAATCGTGATTGTCGAAAGATGTTCGGCCACGCATCGTAGGTTTGCTCGCGGAGTTGTGCCAGTCTTCCTGAAAGAGTCAATTCTTCGAAGGCGGCGGCCCCTTCGGCAAAAAGAATCAGGTTCAGCGAGTCGTACGACCAGTCCGGAATCGAGACCTCCACAAGATTCATGCCCAGCTTTTCCGCAGTTTTCAGAGCCATCCGATCGATATCCGTCGACGGAGGCTCCTTCATCCAGCCTGGAAAATAGCCGAGGCGCAGTCCTTTCACACTCGCGTTGCCGTCAAAGTCCAACGCGCATCCGACGCTCGACACATCGCCAGGATCCGGCCCGCTGATCGCCTCCAGGATGAGCAATCCGTCTTCGACCCCACGGGTCATCGGCCCAAGTTTGTCCAGCGACCAGCACAACGTCATCGCGCCGGTTCGCGGCACTCGCCCGAACGTCGGGCGCAACCCGGTCACCCCACACCGCATGCTTGGCGATACGATGCTGCCGCCCGTTTCGCTTCCGATGGAGAATCCAACCAGCCCGGCCGCGGTTGCAGCTCCCGGGCCCGCGCTTGATCCCGATGCTCCCTCTTCGGTCAACCACGGATTCACCGTCTGCCCGCCAAACCAGATGTCGTTTAACGCCAGCGCTCCCAAACTCAGTTTTGCAACCATTACAGCGCCGGCCTCATGCAGCCGCTTTACTACCGCGGCATCCTGAGTAGGAATCCGATTGCGGTACGGCTCCGCTCCGAATGTCGTCGGAATCCCTGCTGTGTCCAGCAGGTCCTTTCCCCCCCAGGGGATGCCATGCAACGGCCCCCGATAGCGCCCGGCGGATATTTCTGCGTCCGCTTGCTTGGCTTGCCGCAGAGCGAGCTCTCGCGTCACGGTGATCGCGCACCGCCGCGTAGGGTTGTATCTCTCGATCCTTTCCAGGTAAATGCCGGTTAGACGCTCCGATGTCAGCTGGTTTTGCTCCACCCATCGAGACAACTTCCACACGGGCGCGTAGGCGATCTCTTTGTCATTTGGCGGTAGTGGCCCGGCATCTCGCTCGCTCCGCACAAATCGGCCCGCTGACGGCGCACTTTGCCCCGGCAGCACGCTTCGGTAGGTGGAAAATGGCGCCGTCCAAGCAGCGATCGGCGCTTTCTTGGGCCCAACACGCCGTTCGTACACACCTGCCATGTTGCCCCGCCAACTCGACGCTGCCTGGGCGTTCTCGGCTTCGGTCATCGGAAATTGGATCAGCTTTTCTGCTTCCACAAACGTTGCAGCGGAAACTTCCGGCCCTACGGCTGGCCCCGTGCCGAATGCGGGTGGAGCCCCCGCGGGAGGCTGTTGCTGCGCTGGCTCCTGAGCATCGACAGAGGACGACAGGTCGCTCGCTCCCAAGATGCTCGCCGCGACACCGAGCGAAGCGTTGGCTAAAAATGTTCTTCGAGACTCTGCCATATTTTCCTCCGCGGCATTCTAACTGACTTCGTTTGCGGCAACTGCTGCGGATATCCGGTGATATGATTCACGCACCATGCGCCACCATCTCATCCTTGCCTCAACCGTCCTGGTCGTTGGTTTTCTAGCGGCGCCTCTCTGCAATGCGCAATCTCCCGGTCCCTCCGCGTCTCCGACTGTCCTGCGCGCGGCGCGCCTACTGGAGATAGAAACCGGCAAAATCATAGCTCCAGGCGAGATTCTCGTTGAGGCGGACCGCATCGTCGAAGTCGGTTCCAGCGTCAAGCACCCGCCATCGGCGCAGATTGTCGGTCTCGGCGACGTCACTCTCCTTCCGGGGCTGATTGACGCGCATATTCATTTGTTCCTTCACCCCGGTGCCGAGGATCTGCAAACGGTCGAAGAGTCCGTCCCGCAGCGCACCATCATCGCCGCGCAGGCCGCTCGCGAAGATCTTCTCGCTGGATTTACCGCCGAGCGGGACATGGGCACGGAAGGCGCCGGGTCTGCCGACTCCGCCGTTCGCAACGCCATCAACGCCGGCTTGATACCCGGTCCACGACTCCGCGTCAGCGGCAATGCCGTCGATATTCTCGGCGGCCACGAAGATGCCAACCGCTTCAATCCCGAACAGCGTGTTCTCTCCAACGCCACCTACGCCAATTCCACCGAGCAACTCGTTACCGTCATTCGCCAGCAATTCAAGGAAGGCGCCGACTTTATCAAGATCTACGAAACCGGCCGGGACATCGTGCGCGACGGTCGTCTTTCCACTCCCTATCAATACACGGAAGCGGAACTCGCCGCCGCCGTTCAGGAAGCCGCCCGGGTGGAGAAGCGCGTCGCTGTCCACGCCACCGGCGAGCCCGGCGCTCTCTATGCCGTGCAGGCGGGTGTTGTCTCCGTCGATCATGCCGATCAGCTTGGCGACGAAACCATGCGGCTGATGAAGCAGAAGCAAGTCTACGCCGTTCCCACCTTCACCATCACGGAGTATTTCGCCGACCATGCCGCCACTCCCGCGGCTGCAAGGCGCGAGCATCAGCTCCACGATCTCCACATTCAGGAGTTCAAAAAGCAGCTTGCCGCGGGCGTGCCCATGGCCGTCGGCTCCGATGTCGGCCCGTTTCCCCATGGCACTCAGGCGCGCGAGTACGTCCTGATGGTGCAGTATGGAATGAAGCCGCTGGAGGTCTTGCAAGCTGGCCTTCTCAACGGCGCAAAGCTGCTGGGTTGGTCGAACGAAATTGGTGCTCTGAAACCGGGCTACCTTGCGGACATCGTCGCCGTGCCGGGAAATCCCCTCGACGACATCAGCGCCCTCACGCACGTCGCATTTGTCATGAAGGGCGGAGTCGTCTACCGAAAGCCCTGACCAGTTTCACTGTTCTCGAAACAACGGGTGCGTCGTGAACCCAATGAGTGGGCGTTGGACGCGCCGGAAGACCTCCGTCGGCTTATAAAAGTAGATTTTCCCGCAGTCGTCGCACCGGACCCGGAAGTCGCCGCCCAGCGCCGGGCACGGACTGGCCGCATCCGTCACAGCGAGTGCAATGCGGTGAGGATTGAACGCCCTCCGCCGCAAGTGAAACCACCTGTTCTTGCAGCGGACGACCCAGCAATAGGTCTTGCTTTGCGACATGCGTCCTACCTTGGCTTTCTGGGCGGCCGGAAAGGGGACGCGAAATATTGCTGAATTCTCAACGATTCGTCAATATTGCACATCGGTGTTAACCAGAAATTTACCCTACGCCGCCGCAACGCGCGTCCGCGTCCAAATCTCTCTTTTTGCAGGGCAGACGGTTAGATATACTGCCTCTCCCAGAACGGCCGGTCGAATAGCTTCTCCGCCTCGAAGTTCCGCGCCGCAGTATTCAGATTTCGCCAAGCCACTATCAAAGGAGATCGCATGAAGCATTGCATTGGACTCGCTGCAATTTTGGCGTTTTGTCTCGCAGTGGCACTCGCCGCCCAGCCTTGCTCCGCCGCGCAAGCTCAAGAAGGCGTTAAGAAGCTCGAAGCGCTCGCCAAGCAACTGAACCTTACTCCGGAGCAAAAGGGCAAACTCCTGCCGATTCTCGAGGAAGAGGGGCCCAAGCTGAAGGCCATCAAGTCAGATACCACTCTCACCAACATGCAGAAGCTCGAAAAGATTCGCGCCATTCACCAGGAGACTGACCCCAAGGTCAAAGCCATCCTCACCGATGCCCAGTATCAGCAGTGGCAGACGATCCGCCAGCAAGAGGTGAAGGAGATGGTCGAGAAGAAACGCGCGCAGTAAATGCTCCTCGCTTGAGGACGCCCATTCGGGGCACGCGCCTGCGTGCCCTTCTTTTTCGCCCCCCACAGCACTCGTGCTACAGTTTCCTCAATCATTCTTTCGGGAGAAAGCATGCGCAGATCGATCATTTTCGTGGTGTTTCTGTCTTGTGTCGCGGCGGCGCTCGCCGAATATTCCAACGCGCCTAAGCTGGACCCTGAGAAAATCCGCGCTCACGTGAAGTATCTTGCCAGTGATGAACTGGAAGGGCGCGGAATGAATCAGAAAGGCGGCGACCTTGCCGCGCAGTACATTGCCGACCAGTTCAAAACCTACGGCTTGCTGCCGGCGGGCGGCAATGGCACCTACTTCCAGCAGGTCCCTATGGTCGCCGTCAAAACCCTCCCCGGCACCACCTTCGCTCTCGTGCCCAATTCCGGTGCGCCACTCGAGTTGAAAGCGCTCGACGATTTCGTGACCACCAACGAGCGCCAGACGGATTCCGCGACCATTGATGCGCCCATCGTGTTTGTCGGTTTTGGTATTTCCGCTCCGGAGTATCAGTGGGACGATTACAAGGGGTATGACCTGAAAGGGAAAGTCGCGCTCCTCTATGTGAGCGAACCGGCTTCAGATGATCCGAAGTTCTTCAAGGCGAAAGCGCTCACCTACTATGGCCGTTGGACCTACAAGTTTGAGGAGACGGCGCGGCGCGGCGCCGTTGCCACGCTCATCATTCACCGAACGGACCTCGCCAGCTACGGCTGGAGCGTTGTGCGAAATTCGTGGGGCGGTGAGAAGTCATTCTTGAAGCTCGACGGAACGCCAAAACTGGAAGCGGCTTCCTGGATTCAGCAGGACGTCGCGCGAAAGCTTGTGGCGCTGGGAGGCCTCGATCTGGACAAGTTGTTCCAGCAGGCGCAATCGCGCCAGTTCAAGCCCATCGAGCTGCCCGTGAAACTGAAGGCGCACGTGGTCAGTTCCGTTAGGCCGTTTGATTCCCGCAATGTCCTGGCGATGATCGAAGGATCGGACGCGATGAAGAGGTCGCAAGCGGTGTTATACACGGCCCACTACGATCACTTTGGCATCGACCCATCTAAACCTGCGGGCGCGAATATCTACCATGGCGCGGTCGACAATGCCACCGGGTGTGGCGTCTTGCTCGAGTTGGCGCGCGTCTGGGCCGCCACTAAGCCTGCTCCGCCGCGCTCGATCCTCTTTGCGGCTGTGACTGGGGAAGAGCAGGGCTTGCTTGGCTCCGAATACCTGGGCAAACACGCAAGTCGGCTGCCCGTTCGGCCCGTACTCGACCTCAATTACGATGCCATCGCGCCCCTCGGAGAGCCTGAGGAAGTGGAAGTCGCAGGCGCCGAGCGCACCACTTTTTACAGCACGGTCGAGCAGACCGCCAAGGAGTTCCAACTTGCCATTCGCCCCGACTCGCGCCCGGAGGCGGGGCACTACTACCGCTCGGACCACTTCAGCCTTGGTCGCGTCGGCATTCCTGCATTCTCTATCAGCGAAGGCACGAAATTCCGTGGGCACGATGCCGCCTGGGGCGAGGCGCAAGCGAAAGAATATGTCGATCAGCGATATCACCAGCCTTCCGATGAGTACAAAACCGGAATGGATTTCCGGAGTGATGCAGTGATGGGACAGTTTGGCTACGTGTTGGGCGCGAAAGCGGCGTCTGCCCCAACTGTGCCTGTTTGGCTTCCCGGCGATGAGTTTGAAGCTGCGCAGAAGAAACTGGTTGAAGGGCAGAAGTAACGGCAGGTTCTTTGCTCTCGCTACTTCGGCCAGACTCCCGCGGTGAAAGACTTAATCGTGGCGAATCCGAGCTTCTGATACAGCTGAACCGCGCCCTGATTCTCCGTCGTCACAGTCAGCGACAATTCTTTGTAATGCATGGACCGTAGTGCTTCCTGCGATGCGTGCATGAGGGCATGGCCAAGTCCATGGCCCTGGAATCCTGGTTGCACACAGATCTGCGTGGTGTGGCCGACGCCGGCGGAGACTTCGCTCGTCAGCACGGCTCCCACGAGTTCCTCGCTGCCGGGATGACGCAGGACGAACGATGCACTGGAAAGAAACTGTCCGCAGCCGGGCAGATGAATAATGTTCTTGAGAAATTTCAAGGCGCCGTGCCGCGAGCGGTACTGATCGTTGATCTCGCCATCGATATGATTTGCATACGCCAGGTAAATCAGCTTGGCACAGGCGTCGAAATATCGGTCATTCCAGCGTTCCACCCGCAGGCCTGAATTGATGCTCGGTGTTCGCGCGGGCGCCCTGCGCAGGTCCAGCAGCATAAATTTGCGAGTATGCAGCCGAAAGCCCTGCTCGCGCAGCACGCTGTCAACGGGGCCGCCAAAAGGCATAAGCTGCGCCTCGATGCGGTGCATCTGCGGCAGTGCGCGCATTGAATAGAGCATTTCTTCGAGCAACCGGCGTCCGATAGCTTCTTGGTCCTCGCGTGGAGACACGTACAGGCCCCCGATGAGCCCTTTGTACTCTTCCAATACGTAGAACGCGTAACCGATGGCCGCCGTTCCTTCCATGGCTACGGACCCGCACAGCGCGTGAGCGTCCAGGAAACGCTTGATCAATTCCAGCGCACTTCGGTAGTCCCAGTGCAATTCCTCGCGCCAGTGGCTCGCTTCCTCTAAAAGGAGCGGCTCCAACTGCCGGGCAGTCGACTGGCGAAGGTCGATAATGTTCATGAATAAGGCCTTACCCCGGGCCAACCAAAACCAGTGCCATGATAGCCGATTCTGGGCAGTCCTCGCCAAATGTGCCCGAAAAGTTGGATACGAATCGAGCACATGCGACTCACAATGCCGCCGGGCACCCCAAAGTCGCGTGCTAGCCTACAAGCAGAGTCCTGGTAGCTCTCATCGGGTGAATTGAGCTGCAGGGCCCGAGCCCAATCCCATGTCGATTCTCGACGAACTTCGCTATCCACGCCGCTGGTACACCAAGCTGGCGAATATCATCCTGGTTCTTATTGTCTTCGTGGCTCTTGCCACTGCTGCTATCTCCGGAGTCCTCATCTATTGGATCGTCAAGCCTCAGCGCACGAGTTCCGAAATCAACATGGCCAGTTTCCCGGGCAAGCCGGACGAGATCGATTTCTCGGTACCGGGCGTGAAGCCGCCCGACCGCAAGGGATGGTTCTTCCCAGGTTTGCGCGGCGCGCCCACCATCATTCTTTGCCACGGCTATGAGTCAAGCCGGGGCGAACTGTTGACCCTGGTTTCGGCGCTTCAGGACCATCAGTACAACGTGTTCGTCTTCGATTTCGCGGCACATGGTTCTAATGCCGGACTTACCACCTTCGGGTATCGAGAATCCGACGAGGTTCGCGCTGCGATCGATGTGATCGCCCAGCGCAGCGACGTGGACGCCAAGCGCTTTGGCTTGTGGGGATATAACCTCGGCGCATATTCGGCTCTGCGTGAGGCGGAAAAGGACAATCGCGTTCGCGCTATGGTTTTGGATTCCGTCTACGACTATCCGAAGCAGATGGTGAAGATTGGTGTCGAAAAAACCGGCGTCGGCGGCTTCCCGCTTATGGTGAAGTCGGCTCAAACGACCTTTGAATGGCTCAACTATGCCTACAAGGATGACCCGCCGTTGTCGGCACGCCTGGCCCAACTGGTTGATGTGCCGACCCTGTATATTCAGGCCACAGACGATCCGGAGTTGGGCGCAATCACCCGGAATATCTTCACAAAGGCCCCCGAGCCCAGGGAACAGGCAATCATCGCCCACGGTAATTTCGTGAATCTGCCGGATGAGGAAAAGCGAACCTACGAAAACCGTGTTGTTACATTTTTCCTAACGAGGCTGCCGATCACTCTGGTCCCTCCCGACATCGCTGCGCCCGCCAAGCCCGCCAAGGTCGTCAGGCCCGCCCACTGACCGGCGCGATTCTACCCGGTACAAGAACCACCCGCTCTTTCTCAGTTCCTGCGGCGTCGAACAGACAAAGGAAGGGCCGGTCACCTCATCGCAGCTTCGCGACGAAACCAACAAGTATCGTGAACCGGCTTCGGCGGCATTCCACGGCTGAATTTCCCGGTGCAGGTAAAAGTTCAGGCTGTAGAGCTGGCCGCGCTTCATTGCGTGCACCTGGACCTCACTTGCGGGCACGTGATTCGCTGCCAACGCTCCGGCAAGTGTGCGCCCAGACGGATCTTGCCGGAACCACGGGTAGGCGAGCCTCGAGAACGTCGCCAGCAAAAGGAACATCGGGAGCACACACAGCGCCGCTATGGGCAGATGGCCTCTTCCTAAGGTCAACAACACGCTCGACAACGCAAAAGCCAGGACAACGCACCCCCCAACAATCAGCGCGTCGCCTTTCCACGGAGCGGCCGAGATTTGCTTTCCGATGGTGATCAGCGCAATCCCGCCAGCTAGCGACATCGCCGCATACGTCGTCACTACCCAGCGAAAGCTCTTCGCGTGCACAAGAGGCAGAATGAGAATCGACCGGGTGAAAAGCAGTCCAATCGCCGGAATCGCCGGCAACACATATCCAGGCAGTTTGGACTTGGACGCAGTGAAAAACAGGATGCAGAACGCCACCCAACACAACAGGAACAAGGTCGTGGCTCCAACTCGCTTGTTCTGCATCACACGGCCCGCTCCCAGAACCGCGCACCAGGCCAAGATCACGGCCCACGGCAGCACCGCAACCAGAATGACAGGCACATAAAACCAGAACGGTTGAATGTGTTGGAATTCCGGCGTGAGGTAGCGCTTGAAGTTGTGTTCGAGGATGAACACCCGGAAAAAGTCCGAATTCCGCTGCGCGCACAACACGTACCAAGGGAGAGCGGTTGCACAGAAGCTAGCAATCGCGACGGGATGGAGGCACCGGAACGCGTCGCGCCACCTTTTTGTGAGGGTCGCCCAGGCGAGAACGGCTCCACCGGACAGAATAATGGCTGCCGGACCTTTCGCCAGAACCGCCAGTCCCAGGAAGAAACCGAAGAGTGCCAGAACAGGGGAAGAGCGGAGACTCGATGGCTTGACGTCTGGCAACAAGCCGACTACCCCCGACGCGCAGACTAGGGCCAGGGTCAGCATCCCTGCGAACGGCATATCGGTCGCCGCGGCATGCGAAAATCCGATCATTCCTGCTGTTGTCGGCAACAGGAGCAGCAGCCATCGGGCCGTCTCCCCCCCGTAGATTCGCCAGGCCAGCCAGGCCATTCCCAAGGTCGCCAGCAGCGCGGAAAGCGCACTCGGCAGACGCGCGCTGGCTTCACTGACCCCGAACAGCTTGAAACTCGCGGCTGCCTCCCAGTAGTAAAGAACCGGCTTCTCAAACCAGGGCTTGCCGTACAATCGCGGCGTTATCCAGTCACCGGATTCCGCCATTTCGCGAGCGATCCACGCGTAGCGGGGTTCATCCGGGCCGACCAGGCCGATGACACCCAGGTTGTGGAAGTAACTCAAATACAGGGTCGCGATGATAAGGGCCAGCCAGGCAGCTTGCATCGCCGGAGAGAGAGGGGCGGAGTTGACCGGTGGCTGGTCTGTTTGTGTCACGAAAGGATCAGTTTAGCATTGTCGGTGTATCTTGGAATGGCTGGACTGGGAGACACTGGGCGACGATGATCGAGTGGGCGCAGTACGCCGTGGCGTGGACGTTTGTGAAGTTGCTGGGAGCGCTGCCCCGTGTTGTCGCACGGTGGGCCGCTGGCTGGACGACCCGCTTCCTGCTGCTATTTCTGCCGAAATTACGCAGAACCGCGGAGTTGAATTTGAAGTTGGCCTTCCCAGGGTGGACGCCCGTTCAGCGCAAGGCCGTCCTCAACAAGATGTCGCGGAACCTTGGGTGGATGGTGGTCGAATTCGGCCGCTTCCCTCGTTATACGCAAGAAAACATCGAGGACGTGATTGTTCTCGATGGCCACGAGAATTTTCTGGCCGGGCACAATCGCGGGAAAGGGGTCATCTACTTGACCGGCCACATCGGTGCGTGGGAGTTGTCCAGCTTCGCTCATGCCCTGTATGGATTCCCGCTGCACTACATGGCGCGGCCGCTCGATAACCCGCGGCTCGACACCCTGGTCAACCGCTATCGCGGACTGTCCGGAAATCAGCCGATCTACAAAAATGATGCGGCGCGTCTGATGCTCAAGGTCCTCAAGAGCACCGGCACCGTGGGGATTCTGGCCGATCAGAATACAATGCCCGGCGAAGGAGTTTTCGTCGATTTCTTTGGCATCCCCGCGTCAACGACCACCGGCATCGCCCGCGTCGCTCTCCATACCGATGCGGCTGTCGTGCCAGGCTACGCCTTCTGGGACGAGAACTTGCGCAAATACCGGCTGCGCTTTGAGCCTCCTGTGCAGTTGACCAGAACAGGCGATTTGGACCGCGACATCATTGCCAATACACAGAACTTTGCAAAAGTGATCGAATCCATCATCCGCAAGTATCCTGACCAGTGGGTGTGGATCCACGCACGGTGGAAGCACCGGCCCCCCGGCGAGCCCAAATTGTATCCATTCCTGTCGTGACGGGAAGCGAAAGGCCAATATCATGAAGATGACAGCGCAGCAGCTTGCGGAACAGATCGGCGCGCGGCTCGAAGGCGATGGCGCCGCCGCGGTCATTGGCGTGGCCTCGCCGGAACGTGCCGCCAAGGTTCATCTCATCTACGTCGAATCGATGAAACATTTGCCCCGCGCGCTCGAGTCCAAGGCAAACTGCGTTGTTGCGCCCCAGAGTGCGGAACTGCCTGGGAAAACCGTCCTTCGTGCTTCTCAGCCCAAAGTAGCCTTCGCCAGAGCGGCCGCCCTTTTGCTCGACCGCCCTCCTGTCGCCAGTGGCGTGCATCCCACGGCCGTTGTGCCTGCTTCAGCCCGGATCGAAGAGGGCGTGACTCTGGGTCCGTACGTCGTGATCGGCGAGCGAGCCCACGTTGGAAAAGGGACTCAAATCGGCGCACACGTCAGTCTCGGGGCGTATTGTTCGCTGGGCGAGGACTGCCGCATTCATCCACGGGTCGCGCTCTATCCCGGTGTGCGGCTTGGAAATCGTGTCGAGGTCCACGCGGGCGCGGTCATCGGTGCGGACGGATTTGGTTACGCGTTTGACGGCGAACGCTACTGGAAATTCCCCCAAACCGGAATTGTCGAGATCGGAGACGACGTAGAGATAGGCGCGAATGCGACGATCGATCGTGGTTCGCTTGATGACACCAGAATTGCCCGCGGAGTGAAACTCGACAATCTCGTCCACGTCGGCCACAACGTCCAGATTGGCGCGCACACCGTTGTCGCTGCGCAGACCGGTATCTCCGGATCCAGTCGGCTGGGTGCTCAAGTCGTCTGTGGCGGGCAGGTCGGCATCGCGGACCACTGCACTCTCGAAGACCGGTCCATCGCCGGCGCACAGGCCGGGATCCCCACCGGGAAAATAATTCGCTCTGGCCAGACGGTCTGGGGTACGCCGGCTCGTCCGCTCGACAAATTCAAGGAGGCCTACGTATGGTTTGCCAGGCTGCCGGAATTGGGCGAACGTCTAAAGAAGCTCGAACAGCATCTATTCGGGAAGTGAGGAGACGCCGGTGTTGGCGGAATCGCGTGCAAAACCGAAGACGTTGTGGCGGCTGATTGTCGTCGGAGGCCACACCCGGTCCATCGGCAAGACGCAGCTCGTCTGTGACATCATCCGCGCGTTTCCGCGAACGGATTGGGTTGCCGGCAAGATAACGCAATACGGGCACGGGGTCTGCGCACAAAACGGCGAAAACTGCGACTGCGCTCCCACAGAACATGTCTGTGCCCTCGACTGGGAAGGGAGTCCAGAGTCAGGCACCGACAGCGCGCGCTTCCTAAAGGCCGGCGCCCAGAAGTCCTTCTGGCTTCGAACGAAGCAAGGCTATCTCGCCGAAGGGTTACCGCTTTTGCGGGAAGCTCTTGGGGGATGGCCGCCGGACGGCGAATCTCCACGGGCACTTATCGTCGAAAGTAACTCGCTCATGCAGTTTGTGAAGCCCTCGCTGTATCTGGCCGTCATTGATCCTTCCAAGGAGGACTTCAAGCAGTCTGCTCAGCTTGCCCTCGACCGCGCTCACGCCCTTATCTTGCGCGACAACTCCCCCTCTTTCTCTCCGTCGCCGTCTCCACCTTCCTCCCCTTTCCCCTCCCCCTCTCACCTCTGGCTTAACCTTCCCGCCCACCTCACGCGAGAGAAGCCCTCGGTTATTCAGCGGGAAGGACAAGAGTTACCTCAACCGATCTGGGCCTTGGTGCATCGAATACTAGAGGGCCCCCCGGGGGCAGCCATCTGATCCCCGCAGTTCTCACTTCGGCATCTTATTGATTGACCGACTGTGGGGGGGGCGGGGATAATAGAGAGGTACTGGGGGTACCCATCTCGGACCGCACTTTCAGACGAAAGTGTCTCGTAATAGGCAAGTTAGCTTGATTCGTACGGGGGTTCGGGGTGTATGTAGGATCCTGTGATGCGCTCTAGGGGGGAGCAGAAATGGCGTCGTTTGCACGCGTAGGAGAGCAGCTACCGGTAACACCTGCCCCCGCGCCTTGGAAGCAGGAAGGCTGGGCTCAGCGGGTCGAGACTGCGGTGAGCAGCGGTGCTGAGTATCTGTTGTCCGTGCAGGCAGAAGAAGGGTATTGGCACGGAGAACTGGAAGCCGACACCACTCTCGAGTCTGACTACATCTACTACCTCTACGTTCTCGGCAAAGCTGAACCCGCCCGAATTACCAAGCTGGCGAACTACGTCCGGCAACGCCAGATGGGGGAGGGGGGCTGGCCCATCTATCCGGGCGGTCCCTGCGAGCTCAACGCGACGACCAAAGCCTATGTGGCTCTGAAGCTGGCAGGAGATTCGCCCGATGAGCCGCACATGGTGAAGGCGCGTGAAACAATTCACCGGCTGGGTGGCCTCGAGCACACGAACTCGTATGTACGGTTTTACCTGGCGCTGGTGGGCGCCGTGGGATGGGAACTGGTGCCGGCGATCCCGCCCGAGTTGATGCTTCTGCCCCGATGGTTCTACTTCAATATTTATGAAATGTCCTCCTGGACGCGGGGCATTGTGATCCCGATGGCAATTCTCTCGACCGTACGCCCGGACTTCCGCCTGCCGGAATATGCCCGCGTGGACGAGTTGTTCAAGGACCCGTCGCAAAAAGCGGCCGCTTTCAACTGGAGCAAGCAGATCATCTCATGGAAGAACGTGTTCCTGGCGGTGGATCGGGCGTTGAAGCTCTACGAAAAACTGCCATGGAAGCCGCTGCGGCAGAAAGCAATCAAAGAAGCGAAGCAATGGATGGTCGAGCACCTGGAACGTAGCGAGGGACTGGCGGCTATCTACCCATCCATGATGAACTCGATTTTTGCGTTGATGGCGCTCGGGCACGGGCCGGACGACCCGTTGACGTATCGGGAGATCAAAGAGTTCTCGCGCTTCGAAATCGAGGACGAAAATACGATTCGTCTTCAGCCTTGTGTCTCGCCGGTTTGGGACACGTGCATCGCGATGGTTGCGCTGGAAGAAGCCGGTTTGCCGGCGGATCATCCGGCGCTGGTCAAAGCAGCGGACTGGCTGCTCACCAAGCAGATTCTGGGCGGCGGCGACTGGCAAGTGAAGAACAAGGACGCCGAACCGGGCGGGTGGGCTTTCGAGTTTCGCAATGATTTCTATCCTGATGTAGACGACACCGCGTTCGTGCTGATGGCGTTGCAGCGCGTGAAGTTTCCTGACGAAAAGCGCATGGAAGGCTCCGTACGCCGAGGCATCCAGTGGCTGCTCAGCATGCAGAACAGGGATGGGGGGTGGGGGGC
>Ga0335082_10003278_pt1 | contig 17566 bp, 14 predicted proteins | sample Lox_Sample_41_FD_206718 | JGI IMG/M metagenome (GOLD analysis project Ga0335082, IMG submission 206718) | Soil microbial communities from Loxahatchee National Wildlife Refuge, Florida, United States - Lox_Sample_4.1 | ecosystem: Environmental > Terrestrial > Soil > Wetlands | place: USA... | reverse complement strand
CTGGACGTGGTGAACATCGGATTCACCCAGGACTTCACGCCGCGCTAGCTCGCCGGCAGCAGGTCAGGGCCGCTCTGCGGAGCGGCCCTTCTTTTTTTGCAGCGAGGCGATTGCGCCGGCGGTCCGGGCTTCCTACAATGCCCGGCGACACCATGGCTCGACGGTCGCTGGGGAATCGCCGATGGCAGGCGGGGATGCGCACCGCGCTGCTGACGTGGTACGGCCGGCATCGCCGCGCCTTGCCCTGGCGCGCCACCCGCGACCCCTACCGCATCTGGCTCTCGGAGATCATGCTGCAGCAGACGCGGGTGAAGGCGGTGCTGGGGCACTATCGTCGCTTCCTGGAGCGCTTTCCGGATGTGCGGGCGCTGGCCCGTGCCCGAGTGTCCTCCGTGCTGGCGGCCTGGAGCGGCTTGGGCTACTACCGCCGCGCCCGCTCGCTGCACGCCGCCGCCCGCGTGCTGGTGGGGGAGCAGGGCGGGGAGTTTCCGCGCACCGCGGAGGAGTTGCGGATGCTGCCCGGGGTGGGTCGCTACACCGCCGCCGCCATCGCCAGTATCGCCTTCGGCGAGCCCGAGGCGGTGGTGGACGGCAACGTGGAGCGTGTCCTCAGCCGCCTCCGCGGCTGTCACCTGCCGGCGCGGCAGGCGTGGGAAATGGCCGAGCAGCTTCTCGACCGCGAGCGTCCCGGAGACTTCAACCAGGCCATGATGGAACTGGGCGCCACCCTCTGTCTGCCGGGCGAGCCACTGTGCACGCGCTGTCCGGTGGCGCGCTGGTGCCGGAGCCGCGGGGCGCTGGCGAGCGCGCCTCCGCCGCCGCGCCGCCAGGCCCGCCTCGCCTACCGCCTAGCGCTGCGCGACGGTGCCGTGCTGCTGCGGCGCCGGCCCACCGGGGCCGCGCTCATGCCGGGGATGTGGGAGCTGCCGGCGGCGCGCCCCGCCTCCGCCGCAGCCAACCGCGCCGGGGTCCTGCTGCGCCTGCGCCACTCCATCACCATCACCGACTACCAGGTGGAGGTACGGCGCGGGGCGGGCAGCGCCGGCCGTGGGACGCGCTGGGTGCCGCGCGCCCGCCTGGCCCGTCTTCCCCTCACCGGGCTGGCCCGCAAGATCCTGCAACGCACCGGCCTGCTGGCGAATCCAATGAACTCCGATCGGAGGGACTGAAATGCCTGCTCTGGAGACTGGAGCCGCTGCCCCGGAATTCACCCTTCCCGGCATGGACGGCAAGAAGTTCTCGCTCACGGAGGCGCTGAAGCGCGGCCCCGTGCTGGCCGCGTTCTTCAAGGTCAGTTGTCCCGTCTGCCAGTTCACCCTGCCTTTCCTGGAGAGGATCCACAAGGCCTGTGCGGGGACGAAGGCCACCGTGCTGGGCATCTCCCAGGACGACAAGAAGGAGACCGCCGCCTTCTTGCGCGAGTACGGCATCAGCTTTCCCGTGCTGCTCGACGACACCCGCAGCTATCCCGTCTCCAACGCCTATGGGCTGACCAACGTGCCCACCGTTTTCCTGATCACGTCCGAGGGTGGGATCGAGATCTCGAGCGTGGGCTGGAGCCGGCAGGACGTCGAGAGCCTCGCGGCGCGGCTGGCGCAAGCCGCGGGCAAGCCCCCGGCCGCGGTCTTCCGCCCGGGCGAGGACGTCCCCGACTTCAAGGCGGGTTGAAGCTCCAAGAACTGACCCGCGGTCCGCGGGTCGGACCAGCAGCGCATCACCGCCATCCGGCCTTCGGCGGGATGGCGTCATCCTGAGCGGCCTTCAGGCCGCGAAGGACCTCGCGGGCACCGCGACGCGCCGTATTCGACGACACCAACTGGCCTCTTTCTCCCGCCGCCGAGTACAATGTTCGGTCTGCACCAGCGCTCTTCCTTGGAGAGTCCATCATGCGCAGATCCTTCTTCGCCGTCCTCCTGCTGTTCGTCCTGAGCCCTCTTGCCCTCGCCCAGAAAGAGCCTTCTCGCACCGCCGCGAAGGACGGGCGGGTTGCCGCGCGCCTGCCGCGGGCCGCCCTGGCGGCGATGGAGAGCATCTCGGCGGAGCGCATGCGCGCCCACGTCAAGTTCCTGGCCGACGACCTGCTGGAAGGCCGGGGCACTGGGGCCCGCGGCGGCGACCTCGCCGCCCTCTACATCGCCACCCAGTTCGAGCTGGACGGCCTGCAGCCCGCCGGCGACCACGGCACCTGGTTCCAGAAGGTCCCGCTCGTCGGCATCACCACCCAGCCCGAGAGCACGTTCACGCTCCTCCCCGATCAAGGCCCGCCCATGCCCCTGAAGCTGGGCGACGACTACGTGACTACCGACGAGAGGCAGGAGGCCGTGGGCGACATCGACGCCCCCATCGTTTTCGTGGGCTATGGCATCCGCGCCCCCGAGTACAAGTGGAACGACTTCAAGGACGCCGACCTCAAGGGCAAGGTGCTGCTCATGCTGGTGAGCGAGCCGCCCTCCGATGATCCCGCCTTCTTCAAGGGCAAGGCCCTGACCTACTACGGCCGCTGGACCTACAAGTACGAGGAGGCGGCGCGCCGCGGCGCCCTGGGCGTGATCCTCATCCACAAGACCGAGATGGCCAGCTACGGCTGGGAGGTGGTGCGCAACTCCTGGAGCGGGGAAAAGTCCTACCTGCGGGGCGGCGACGAGCCCCACCTGCGCGCCGCCGGCTGGGTGCAGTTGGCGGTGGCGCGGCGGCTGCTGGCCGCCTCCGGGCTGGACCTCGACCAGCTCCTGCAGCAGGCCAACTCGCGCGACTTCCAGCCCATCCCGCTGCGCGCCCGCCTCGCGGCGCACCTGGTCAGCAGGATCCGCACCTTTGAATCCAGCAACGTGGTGGGCCTGTTGCCGGGCTCCGACCCGGCGCGCAAGGACCAGGCGCTGATGTACACCGCGCACTACGATCACCTGGGCATCGGGCCCGCGGTCGACGGCGACCGCATCTACAACGGGGCCGACGACAACGCTACCGGCTGCGCCATCCTGCTGGAGCTGGCCCGCGCCTATGCCTCCGCCGCGGAGCGGCCCCCGCGCTCCATCCTCTTCGCTTCCGTGACCGCGGAGGAGCAGGGCCTGCTGGGTTCCCAGTACCTGGGCCAGCATCCGCCGCTGCCCGCGGCCCGCCTCGCGCTCGACCTCAACTTCGACGACGTGCAGCCTCTGGGCGAGCCGGAGGAGGTCGAGGTGGTGGGCGCGGAGCGCACCACCTTCTATCCCGTGGTGGAACACACCGCCCGCACCTTCCGTCTGGAGATCGTGCCCGACTCCAACCCCAGCGCCGGCTACTACTACCGCTCCGACCACTTCAGCCTGGCGCGGGTGGGCGTACCCGCCTTCTCGCTCAACGAGGGCGACAAGTTCCAGGGACATCCGCGGGAGTGGGGCGATCAGCAGCACAAGCAGTTCACCGCCAAGCACTATCACCAGCCCAGCGACGAGTATCGCCCGGAGATGGACTTCACCGCCGACGCCGCGCTCGCCCGTTTCGGCTTTGCCCTGGGCTGGAAGGCGGCCAGCCTGCCCGGACTCATCCAATGGCAGCCGGGTGACGAGTTCGAGGCCGCCCGCAAAGCCAGCCAGGCGAGCGCGGGCGGGCGTCCCTGAGAGAACACCCCCGGAAGGGCTTGGGAAAGGCCCTTTTCGCGTGGTAAAGTCGCCTCCACAGACCCCCATCTGATCCTGGCCCCTCCGGGCGCGGGAGCAAGGAGAGAGCCGGCCGCCCCGGCGCCGGCCGGTCGAAGACTAACTTCCTATGGCGCGTTTTTCATTTCTGCAACGCGGCGAGAACCTTCCGGAACTCGCCCGCGACTTGCAGATGGAGACCTACTCCCCGGCCATCGTGCTGGAAGGGCTGCTCACCGGGGTGGACAACGTGCGCCACGACGTCTTCTTGAGCCTGCGCTTCGCCGAAACCGCCCGCCTCAACATCTTCCGCCTGATCGCCAAGTACGGCGCGGTGGAGGAGTTGGTGCGGGAGGATCCCCAGGCGCAGCGCCCGCCCTCGGTGATGCAGCGCGCGGAGGGCAGCGGCTCCATGAAGCCCTACAAGGGCCCCGACGCCGCCGACTTCAGGCCCATGCTGACGGCGCTGCACACCGTGGCCCTCAATCGCGCCAAGACGGAGAGCAACATCTCCGTGGACCTGCTGGCGCGGCTCGCCCTCATCAAGTTCCTGAAGACGGAGATGCTGGCGCAGTTCCACCTGGCGGTGGAGCGCTGCCGGGCCAAGCTGAAGACCTATGAGGGGCCGCGCACTCCCAATCCCGCCAAGGCGATGGAGCTACGCGAGCGCTTCGCCCAATTCCAGGTCTCCAAGAAGGCGCTGTTGCGGCGCGTGGGGCAGGAGCTGTTCCAGACCCTGCGCGATGTGGAGAAGGAGACCCTGGCGCGCCTGCGCCGCTCGCTGTTCGGCGACGGCGCCGCCGAGGCCAGCTACGAGCTGTTCCTGAACCGCCTGCTGCTCACCGAGGACGGCCGCGACGACTTCCTCAACGCCGAGCATTACGTCATGCTGGGCAACTACGAGCGCGATCCCGACCGCTTCCAGACGCTGCTGGAGATCGCCGCCTCCTTCTTCAAGTCCCTGGAGCTCGACGGGGCCGACGAGGAGCGCCGTCTCGACGCTCTCTTCAGCGCCCCCAACAACGCCGAGGAACTGCTGGGAGGCGGCACCCCCGATGAGAGCACCTCCAAGGGCAAGGCGCAGAAGGCGTTGCTGGCCGCCTGGGTGGACCTGCTGGAGCGCGAGAACGTGATGGAGCACATCATCGCCTCCTACGAGGCCGTGCCCCTGCTGCCCCAGTATTCCCCTCCCATCAATCCCCAGCAGCTCAAGAACGCCCTCATCTCCAGCACCGAGCGCAAGCGGGTGGAGACCCTGCTGCAGGAGCACGGCAAGATCTCCCCCGACAACCTCCACAAGGCGGTCAAGCGCCTGGACGCCTGCAAGGGAACGGAGCGCGGCAAGGTGGCGGGGCGCTTCCTGCGCGACTTCATCCGCTACCACCGCGACCTGCGCCGCCTGGAGGCCCTGGACGCCGCCATGGAGGGCGTCAACGTCATCACCACCGAGAAGCTGCGCCAGCTCTCCGCCATCAACAACACCCTCTACGAGTTCCTGCTGCCGGAAGAGCAGAAGCCGGTGGAGGACAGGGTGGTGCACCACGTGGTGATCAAGGCCGACATCCGCGAGTCCAGCATCCTGACCCGCACCCTCTCCGAGCGCGGCCTCAATCCCGCCTCCTACTTCAGCCTCAACTTCTACGAGCCGGTGAACAAGCTGCTGCCCAAGTACGGGGCCGACAAGGTCTTCATCGAGGGCGACGCCGTGATCCTGGCCCTGTTCGAGCGCGAAGGGGAATCCGGCTTCGGGGTGGGCCGCGCCTGCGTGCTGGCCAAGGAGATCACCGAGATCGTCCGCGCCTACAACCAGAAGTCGCAGCAGGCCGGGCTGCCCACCCTGGAATTGGGCATCGGCATCTCCTACCAGGAGTCGCCTCCCATGTACCTCATGGACGGCCCCAACCGCATCATGATCTCGGGGGCGCTCAACGAGAGCGACCGCCTCTCCTCCTGCAGCCGCGGCTCCCGCCGCTACCTCAACGGCGCCGAGACCCTGTTCAACGTCTACAACTTCCAGACGGTGGACGACGAAGATACCGGCGGCAACCCCGAGGAGTTCCTGCTGCGCTACAACATCGGCGGCATCCACATCAACGAGGCCGCCTTCCAGAAGCTGTCCCAGGAGATCTCCTTGCAAGCCCACGACCTGACCTTGCCCACCATCTGGGACCAAGAGGTGGTGCGGCTGTACAGCGGGCTGGTGCCGGTGGCCCAGGGCAGCTTCCACCGGGTGGTGGTGCGGCAGGGGCGCATTCCCCACGTCGAGGCCCGCGACTTCACCCTCAAGCAGTGGACCGACCGCCTCTACTACGAGATCTGCACCAATCCCGCCATCTACGAGTACGTGGAGCACGGCGTGGACGCCCCCTCACCCGCGCGCAGCACCACGGTCTAGGGGCCGGCGGCCTCAGTACGCGATCTTCTTCCCGATCACAAAGGGGATCTGGACCACGGCCTCCAGGTCCACGGCCTGGCCGTTCTTGGTGGCGGGGCGAAAACGCCAGCGCAGCAGCGCCAGGCGTGCGTTCTGGTCCAAGCGGTCGTCCACCCCGCGCAGCACCTTGACGTCGGCCACCGAGCCGTCCGCGCGGATCACGGCGTAGAGCGTCACCGTGCCCTCCACCCCGTCCTTGATGAGCTGGTTGGGGTAGGCGGGATCCACCTTGTCGAGGGCGACGGGGGCGGTCAACTCGCCGGCCTTGGGCTCGTCGGCCAACTCGGCAAAACGCATCACCCAGCTTCCCCCGGCGGAGGTCAGGTTGGGCGCGTTCAGGATCATCTGGTAGTACTTCTTGCCGCCGAAGACTTCGTCTTCGATCTTCTCGCTGCCGGCGCGGCCGGGGCTGGTAGAGGGAGCAGGGACGCTGGTATTGCGGGGAACGTCGGCCAGGCGGGGAGGCGCCGCCGCGGCCAGCAGCGCGCTGCGGGTGGCGGAGCTACCGGGATGCCCGGCACCCGCGGGGGGCGCACCGGAAGGCATCTTGGCCACCACCGCCGCCGGCCCGGGATTGTACGCCCCCGGCCCCACGTAGACGCCGCCAGGAATGGCGCCTCCCGAGCCGCTGCCCAGGCCCCCCTGCGTGCCCGTGCCGGTGCCGCCGTTGCCGTTGCCGCCGCCGGCGCGGTCCAGGGTCCCGGGCGCGCCCGGAGTGCCGTTGGGCCCGGCGGCGAATTCGCCGCTGCGGTTGCCGCCGGGGGCGTAGAGCTTGCCGTTGGGATCGATGGGGTTGAGGCCGAGGGCGAGCAACTGTCCCGCCGCCTGCATGCCGCTGCCCGAGGCCTGGCCCGCAGGAGGAGTGGCCTGAGGCTCACCGGCGCCGTTGGCGGCGCCTGCCCGCTGCTCCTCGACCGGGAGCCTGGGAGCGGCCACCTGCACCTCCATGTGGCCGATGTTGATTTCGGCGATCTTGCGCTCGGAGGAATCGGGCGGAGGCGGTTCCACCACCGCCGCCTGTGGCAGCTTGGGCAGGTTGAGCTGGGCGGTGTCGCGCTTGCCCGCCTCGGGAGGCGGCGCCACCACCGTCACCGGCATCACCGGTAGGGTGAGGCGGGCGCGGCCCGGCGAGGCCGCCACCGGCGCCGCCGCCGGCACCGGCGTCCAGATCACCAGGTTGGGCATGGGCACGTTGTGCGCCAGCTTGACCGCAGTGCTGGGATCGATGATGGTCTGCGAGAAGTTGTCGGGGTGGTCGGGGGCGGAGATGATGACCTGCTTGGCGTAGGCGGGGCGGCCCTTGCTCGCGACTTTGGCGGGCGCGCTGCCGCTGTTCACCGGCGGCAGGTACTCGGAGACGTCGTAGTAGGAGAGCAGCGGACGCAGCGGCTGGGAGTCCTGAGGGGCGCGCAGCCCCAGCAGCCACCACGAAGGCAGAGCGTAGAGCACCACCACCAGGGCCAGGTGATAGAGGCCGGAGGCCGCCAGGGTGCGCCGCGGCAGCCTCGAGCCCACGAAGACGTCGGGCCAGTAGGTGCCGGGGCGCGAGGTCAGGGCGAGGGGCGGGGGCTCCCGCCGCAGCAGGAGATCCGCCAGGTTGCGCCGGAAACTGGGCCACCAGGGCTCCAGCTCGAGCAGCAGGCGCGGCACTCCCGACCCGTCCTTGGGGTACACTGGTGACTTCGAGGGTTGGCCGGAATTCGGCATCTAATCCAACTACGGGAACCGGGCAAGTAGCGGGATTATATCGTAAGCCGCCGGTGCCCTGGGCCGGGAAAGTGGAATCGCTCAAGCCGATGAGAGCCCGCCTTGCAGGGATCGCCGGATTCGTCCTGGCGGCGCTGGTGGCTCTGCCCGCGCCGGCGCAGGCGCCGCCCCAGGCCGGCGACCAGGACATCTCCGGCACCTACAGCTTCGTGCACGACGGCGAGACCCTGCAGCTCAACCTCGAGGACGGCCGCGTGGACGGCTGGGTGACCCGCTTCGGCGAAGACGAGAGCGACAAGGGCCAGCGCATCGACCAGTTCTTCGACAAGGCGGCGCTGCGGGGCGACCAGATCAGCTTCACCACCAAGGTGATCCACGGGGTGTGGTTCGACTTCCAGGGCACGGTGGCGCGCGGGCCCGCCAAGAGCCGCTCCGAGGAAGGCTACTTCGTCATCCGGGGAACGCTGCGGCAGTACACCACCGACGCCAGCCGCAAGGTCACGGCGCGGGAGCGCCAGGTGGAGTTTCGCCTGTTTCCCGAAGAAGTGGACAAGAAGTCCGGATAGAGGTCCGCCCCGCCCGGGGCAGCCGTTGGCGAGACTGGCGGGAAGTGCTACTCTGTTGCCACTCTCAGACATGTCGGCCCCCACTCCAACCCCTTCGCCCAGCCCGCGGGCCGCCGGTGCCCTGCCGGTGATGGCGGTCATCCAGGGCGACATCCGCCGCGACGTGGCGATCGAGCACATCCCCTTCAGCGTGGGGCGCAAGACCGACAAGGACCTGGTCATCGCCGATCCCCGCGTCTCCCGCGACCACGCCGAGATCGTCTCCGAGGAGGACCAGCTCTTCCTGGTGGACCTGGGGAGCAAGCACGGCACCTTCGTCAACGGGCAGCGGGTGCAGCGCCACAAGCTGGAGCGCAACGACCGCATCGAGTTCGGGATGCGCGACAGCGTGTACGTGATCTTCGATCCCACCAGCACCCAGTCCAGCTCCACGCGCGAGTTCCTCAGCCAGATCTCCTCCATCCAGGTGCGCCGCGACGCCACCGACCTGGAGAAGCTCACCCTCTTCCTGGAGGCGGCGCGCAAGCTCAACACCAGCGGGGTGGTGGACGAGATCCTGGTCACGCTGCTGGACGCCACCCTGCGCTTGACCCACTCCGAGCGCGGCTACGTCTTCCTGCGCGACGACTCCGGGCGGCTGCGGCTGGCGGCGGGACGCAGCGCCCAGGGCCAGGCCCTGGTGGACGACCGCACCATCTCGCACTCCATCCTGGAGGAAGCCGCCGCGGCCTCGGCGGAGTTCGTGGTCTCCGATACCACCAAGCAGAGCGACCTGGCGGGACGGCAGAGCATCATGGCCTACGATCTGCGCACCGTGATCTGCATCCCGCTGCGCAAGGTCTATGCCCGCGCCGACAAGGCCACCAGCGACGCGGCCAAGCCCAGCGAGGCCATGGGCGTGCTCTACCTGGACTCGCGCTTCGCTTCCCGCGACATCTCCACCGTCAGCCACGACATCCTGCGCGCCATCGCGACGGAAGCGGCCGCCCTGGTGGAGAACGCCAAGCTGGCCCAGGCGGAAGAGGCCGCGCGCCTCTACCAGCAGGAGCTGGCCATCGCCGCTACCATCCAGCAGCAGCTCATGGCGGTGACCATCCCCGAGGTCCCCTTCGCCGCGCTGCAGGCCAAGAACCTCTCCTGCAAGGAGATCGGCGGCGACTTCTTCGACGTGATCATGACGGAGAAGGGCCTGGCCATGGTCATCACCGATGTTTGCGGGAAAGGAGTGACCGCGGCCATCCTGGCTTCCATGCTGCAGGGCATGATCTACGCCCAGCTCCTGGCCCAGGTGCCGCTGCAGGAGGTGGTGACCTCCACCAACCGCTTCCTCTGCCAGAAGGAGCTGGGAGCCAAATACGCCACCGCGATCGTTGGGCTGCTGCGGCCCACGGGCGAGCTGGAGTTCGTCAACTGCGGCCACGTCCAGCCCCTGCTGGTTTCCGGCGGCAAGGTGCAGCGCCTGCAGAACTCCAACTTCCCGGTGGGACTGCTGGCCGACGCCACCTACGAGCCCGCCACCTGCAAGCTCAACCCCGGCGACCACCTGGTCATGGTGACCGACGGCGTGACGGAGGCCGAGAACGGCAGCGGAGAATTCTTCGGCGACGATCGCCTGGAAAAGGCCGCCGCCGCCGGAGAGCCCTTCCAGGCCATCTTCGACGCGGTGAACGCCTTCCGCGGCGAAGTGCCCCTCAGCGACGATTGCACCGTCTTCGACCTCACCCGCAAGGGCTAGGGCGGCGCGCGAGTGCCGAGCCGATCCCCGTCTCCTTTTGAGACACCACCCGCCTTCTACGATTGACAGCCCACTAGCCGCGGCCTGAAACTCGTGACGCTCCTGCTGCCGGCAAGCAAAGCCGGCAGTCCCCTCAGGGCCCATGACGCCGCCATCCAACCTGGAAGGTGGTACCCACCGCATGCGGATGCGCGCTCCCGGCGCGCGGGGTCGCGAACGTGACGCCCTGCATGCCTTGCTGGCCATCGCCTCCGCCGCCCAACAGGAACGCAAACTCCCCGGCCAGCCAGACCAACTCGCTTCCCCGGCGGCGGGCGAGGCGCCTGCATCCGCCCCGCAGCCGGCCTGCCCGAGCGCCCTGCAGCGCATGGCGGAGAGCGTGTGCGCCGTCACCGAGGCCAGCGGCGCAGCCATCGCGGTGACCCGCGGCACTGCCATGGTGTGCGTGGCCAGCACCGGCAGGTCGGCGATCGAGTTGGGGGCCTCGATCGATCTCGAGCAGGGCCTGGCCGGGAAGTGCGTGCGCACCGGCGAGGTACAGGATTGTCCCGACGCGGAGAGCGACGCTCGCGTCAACCAGGAGGCCTGCCACCAGTTGGGCGTGCGCGCCCTGGTGATGGTGCCGGTGCGGCGGCGGCGCCAGCCCGCCCTGGGGGTGCTGGCGGTGTTCTCCGATCAGCGCGCGCACTTCAGCCCCCGCCATCTGCGCTTCCTGGAGTTCATGGCCGGGCTGGTGCTGGAGGCTGCCGAGCTTGGCCGGCCAGAGGCATCTCCGCCGCCCGCCCGGCCGCGTCGGTCGCGTCTGACGGAAGCCCTGGCAAGAGCGCGAGCGCGCAGTGCCCCGCAGCCTGGGATCCGGGAAGATGAACCAGCGCTGCAGACACTGGGCTCGCGGCTGCGGACCGCCGCAACCGTGTCGCTCCTGGCGGTGATGGCCGCGGCCGTGGCCTGGATGGGCTGGCGGCAGATCCCAAGCCGCTGGCGTCCGCAGCTAAGCCCGCGGCCGGCCGTCGTCCGTACCCCGGCGCCGGTGGCGCCCGCCGCTTCCCAAGTCCCTCCGGAAGTCCAGGCATCTCGCGCGCCGGAGCCCCCGGCCCTCCCCCTGGCCGCACCCCATGGCCCGGCGCAACTTACCGCCGTGCACTATTCCTCCGTGCCCGGGGCCACGCGCGTGGTGCTGGAGCTGGATCGCGCGGCCGGCTACCACGCCGAGCGCCTGGACAACCCGGCCCGCCTCTTCTTCGACCTGGAGAACACGCACCTGGCCCTGGCGGGGCGCAGCTTTTCCGCCGAGGATGCGCGGCTGCGCTCCATCCGCGTGGCCCAGTACCAGCAGGACGTGACGCGCGTGGTCCTCGACCTCAAGGTCCCCGCCGAGTATTCCGTGGTGCTGGAACCGGCCCCGCCGCGCCTGGTGATCGAATTGCGCGCCCCCGCTGCTTCCGGCCGCTAGGCCCTCACTTCACGAACTCCGGCTCCTTGCCCTGCGCCCAGGGATCGTAGTGCAGCACGAACTGGATGCGCTCCTGGAGCGGCGGGTGGTCATAGAGCCACAGCTTGATAAAGGGATTGGGGTCGGGATCGGAGAGATTGACCTCGCCCAGGATCTGGAAGGCGGCGGCGGCGTTCTGCTGCGGGTCGGCTACCAGGCTGTGGGTGACCTCCAGGCCGTAGATGTCGGCCTGGTGCTCCTGGTAGCGGCTGAAGCTCGCGCTCACCGGCGAAAACAGGAAGCCGAAGATGGCGAGCCAGAGCAGGAGCACGGGCAGGGAGGCCCAATCGTCCGCCCCGCGGATGCCCCAGCCCGCGCCTCGCCGCGCCAGCGTCCAGCCCAGCGCGCGAGAGCCGAGGTAGAGGAACAGCAGCAACACCGCCGCGGTGAAGGCGATCCCCTTCCAGATGTGGTTGAGCACGTAGTGGCCCATCTCGTGGCCGAAGACGTAGAGGATCTGGGGCACGCTCATCTTCTGGATGGTGGTGTCGTAGACCACCACGCGCTTGGAGGCCCCGATGCCGGTGACGTAGGCGTTCAGCGAATTCATCTTCTCGCTGGCCTTCATCTCGAACATGCGGCTGTCGGGGATGACCAGGCCGCCGCGATGCACCACCTTCTGGATCTCGCTGGTCAGCACCGGCTGCTCCTGCTCAAGCGGCTCGAACCGGAAGAACAGCGGCTCGATGACCATAGGCGCGATCAACAGCAGGAAGACGATGATGGGCAGGGAAGCCAGCCAGAAGTAGAACCACCAGCGCCGCGGGCGCTGGCGGATCACCGCGTACAGCAGCCAGATCAGCAGCGAGCCCAGCACGAAGCCGAGGAGCTGGCCCTTGCTCCAGTCCCAGGCCCACGATCCCCAGCCCTGCACCGACTGCTGGTAGTGCCGCGAGAGCCAGTGCCCATAGATGTCCGGCGGCAGCCCCAGCACGCCCAGAGTCAGCAGGAAGAGCGGGACGAAGATCCACGCCTGCAGGAAGCGCAAGCGCACGGCGCGCTCGGCCCAGTCGCGGAACCTGGCAGCCAGCCGCCAGCGCAGCACCAGCAGCAGCACCAGCAAGCCCCAGGCGAAGCTGAGGAAGTAGAGAGTGTAGCGGGCGCGCGCGTAGGCTACCGCCTGCTCATACTTTTCCGGCGGCAAGGTGTAGCCCTTGACCTGGGGTTGAGGCGCCTGCGCGGCGGGGGTGGCGGGCGGCGTCGCTGGCTGGGCCTGCGGGCTCGCTTGCGCCGGGTCCGCCGGCGGAGAAGCAGCCGGCGCGGGCGCAGTCAGAGTCAGAGCAAGGATCAGGATTCCCAAGAGCCGGTTCATGGCGACCTCCCGGCGGAGAATAGTGGCGGCGGGAGAAGGATAAACCTGCTCCCGCCCGCGCCGGAAGTCCGCGCCTAGGGTTGCCCTCCCGGGGCGATAGGGTGCTCGATGGCTTTCTCCGAGGGCACCACGCCCGGCACCTGGGGCAAGCGAGTGACGCGGCCGCTCTCGGCGTCGCCCATGGAGATGCCCAGGGACTCCAGGGTGCGCCCGGTCACCACGTCCAGTTGCACCCGCGACTGCTCGTACGCGGCCATGGCGCCCACCAGGTTGGACTCGGCGGTGGCCAGGTTGGTCATGGCCTGCAACACGTTGAAGGTGGTGCCGATGCCCTCGGCCAGCTTCTTCTGCTCCGCGTCCAGGCTCTGGGCGGCATACTCGCGTCCTTTCAGCGCCGCCTCTACCCGGGAGCGGTTCTGCACCACGGCATATTGGGCGTTGCGCACATCGATGGCGACGCCGTTCTGCAGTTCTTGCAGGCGCACCTCCGCCTGCTGGTACTCCAGCACCGAGCGCACTTCGTCGGCCTGGGCGGCGCGGTTCTTGATGGGGATGGTCAGGGTGAGGCCCACGAAGTAGGTGGGATGATCGTTGAGCAGGCCCATGGCGTCGCTCCAGCCACCCAGGGGCACCGCCGGAATCGGCCCTACGAAGGCAGGATTCAGTTGGCCGGCCAGGGCGGCGCCGCCATAGTTGGCCACCAGGTCGAGCGCGGGCAGCAGCGCGTTGTGGGCCGACTGCTTGCTCAGGCGGCGGTTGGTGAGGTCGATGCGCGCCTGCGCCAGCTCGGGACGCTTCGCGAGGGCCTCCTGCACCAGGTCCTGGATGGGGACCACCGGCTCGTTGGCGGGAAGCTGCATGCGGTCGGTGGGCACGACCACGGCGGCGGCCAGCGCGGGATCGCTCTGCCGCTTGGTGATGGCGTTCTTCATCAGCGACTGCTGCAGTTGCAGGTTGGTCTGGGCGACGATGAGGTCCTGCTGGCTGGCCGCCACCTGCGCCTGCGCGTTGATGACCTCGATGGGAGCCATGGTCCCGGCCTCCACCTGGCGGCGGTTGTTGTCCTCCAGTTGCTGGGCCAGCTTGAGCGCCCGCTCTTTGGCGGTGACGTCTTCGTAGGAGCTCACCAGGTTCCAGTAGAGGTTCTCGATCTGGGTGACGGTGAAGATGACCTGCTGGCGGAAGGCGACGTCCACGATCTCGCGGTTGTTGCGCGCGATCAGGATGAAGCGCTTGTTGGGGGCGAAGCCCAGCCCCTGCAGCAGGTGCTGCCGCACCTGGATCAGGTAGTTCGCATTCAATTGCGGCACCAGCGAGGTGCGGACGCTGTTGGAGGTCACGCGGTTGTTGTTGAAGGTGAGGTTCAGCAGCGTGCCGGTGGGAAAACCCTGGCTGTAGGTGAAGTTGATGCTACCGGTGTTCTGCTGCAAGGAAGGGACGCCGGTGAAGACGGTGTTGGACTGCGGTGTGTTGGTGTGCTGCAGACCGAAGGAGGCGGTGGCGATGGGATCGAAGGAATCGATGGCAGGTCCCACCCCCAGGGTGGAAGCCACGATGCCGCCGATGCCGGCGCCCGCGCCGCCCGCCGCCGCGCTGGTGCCGCCGGCGCCGCCCCCGGCGGCGCCGGTATTGCCGATGACGCCCGCTCCGCCTCCCGGGGTGCCCTGCACCAGTCCCGTGTTGACCCCGCGCGTGGCCGCCCCCGACTGCGTGCGCAGGATGTCAGTGTCGGCGATGGGCAGGTTGTAGCGCGCGATCACCAGGTCCAGATTGTTCTCCAGCGCCAGGGCAATGGCGTCGTTGAGCGAGAGCGTGAGCCTGCCCTCGTGCAGCAGCGATGCCACGCGCCCGGAGTTGGCCAGGTTGGGCTCGGGGACCGGCCGCGCCGCGTAGGGCCGGAAGACGTTGGGGAAGATGGGGACGGAGCGGCTGTAATCCTGCTGCTGGGCGACGGCGGCGCCGGCCAGCCACAGCAGCACGGTCAGGGTCAGGACGACCGCGGTCGGACGTGGAGCGGGAACAGAGCGCATGGGCTTCCTCCTCGGGTGCCGTGGTGCCCTAGAAGGATAGCAGCGACCGGGACCGCGGGAGGTTGCCCGCGGGCGCGTCGCGGCGTACAATCTGGCATCCTGTAGCGCGCGCGCAGGCCTCCTTCCTTTGGAGGGAGCGAACCGGCCGAAACACTTCGCGGGCGCGCGCCCTTCGAGGAGAGAATCAGCGAGGATTCGCGCCTCCGTGATGAACCGCAACTCCATGGCCGCCGCCGTCGCCGCGATTCTCGGGGCCCTGGCTCTGTGCCCGCCGGCGTCGGCCGCCGATCCCAGCGCCGATGCCCCCTCCCTGGACCGCGGCTATCACCTGCTCTACAGCCTGCATTTCCCCGAGGCCCAGCAGGAGTTCGAGCGCTGGCAACAAGGGCATCCCCAGGATCCCATGGGCCCGGTGTCGGAGGCGGCCGGGCTGCTGTTCTCCGAGTTCAACCGGCTGGGAGTGCTGGAATCGCAGTTCTATGTCAAGGATTCGAGCTTCGACAGCCGCCCCAAGCTGCAGCCCGATCCCGCCATCAAGGCCCGCTTCGACGCCGACCTCTCCCGCGCCGAGGACCTCTCCCGCGCCCTGCTGGCCAAGGATGCCAACCAAAAGGACGCTCTCTTCGTGATGGCGCTGTGCTCGGGCCTGCGCGCCGACTACGCCGCCATGGTGGAGAAGCGCAATCTGGCCTCGCTGGGCTACATCAAGCAAGGGCAGCAGTACGCCGACAAGCTCATCGCCCTGGATCCGAATTACTTCGACGCTTACCTGGCCCTGGGCATGAGCAAGTACATCATCGGCAGCCAGACCGCGCCGGTGCGCTGGCTGCTGCGCCTGGGCGGCTACGCCGGGGACAAGCACGAGGGTGTGCACGATCTGCAGCTCACCGCCGAGCACGGCCATTACCTGGCTCCCTTCGCGCGCCTGCTGCTGGCCATCGCCTACCTGCGCGACAAGGACAAGCCCGGCGCCCGCGCCCTGCTCGCCGGCCTGCAGCACGACTTCCCCGATAATCCCCTCTTCGGCAAGGAAATCAACCGCCTGGACAGCAGCTACCCGTAAGCCGCGGGCCGTGGATCGCCGCTCATGGAAGCCTTCCGGCTCTTCGCCAGCCCGTGGTGGGTGAACCTGCTGCTGCTCGTGCCTCTGCTGGCCTGGTTCTGGTGGCGCCGCCGCGGCCTGGAAGTCAGCCGGCAGCAACTCGCGTTCGCCGCCCTGTTCGGGGGCGCCTTCGGATGGGTGGAAGCGGCGGTGGTGATCTACCTGCGCGCCGCCGTGGGCCTGCTGCCCGGCTACGGAGGCACGCTGGCCGACGTCGCCCGCCTCTCCGCCGGCCTCTATCGCCAGACCCAGTCGGTGCGCGAGTTGCCCCCCAGCCTGCTGGCCGTGGAGGTCCTGCGCGAAGCCGCCACCCTGCTCATGCTGCTGGCGGTGGCGCTGCTGGCCGCGCGCCGCCTCCGCGAGCGCTGCGCTGTCTTCCTGTGGAGCTTCGCTCTCTGGGACCTCTCCTACTACGCCGGCCTGTGGGCCACGGTGCGCTGGCCGGCCTCCTTGCGCGAGACCGACATCCTCTTCCTCATCCCCCAGCCCTGGATCGCGCAGGTCTGGTACCCGCTGCTGGTGAGCCTGCTGGCGCTGCTGGCGGTCCTGCTGGCGCGGCGGCCGGGTGCGGGACGCGGGAGCCTGCGCGAATATTGACAATGCTTCCGGCAGTGCTATAGTCGCGCTCAGGCCGAGGCTGCGATGAAGAACATCTACGAAGTCCTGCGCCAGAAAGAACAGGAGATCCGCCGCCTGGAGAAAGAGATCGAGGCCCTGCGCATCGTGCTGCCCATGCTGGCCGAGGATTCCGACGTGCCGCGGCAGCGCGAAGTGCCCGAACCCTATCGCCCGCCTGTGCCCACGCCCGCGGTCTTCGCTGCCTCGACCGCGCCGGCGGTGGCGCCTCCTCCGGTGCTGAGCGCCCCCGCTCCGGTCCAGCCGGGGCAGTATTCCGCCACCCAGCAGGGCAACGGGACCCAGTCTCCGGTGACCGAAGCCTACCGCCCGGGCCGCACCTGGCCGTAGCGGCTGCCCGCTAGGGCGTTGCCAGGTCCTGCGGAAGTTCCATCCCGAACTTGCGCTGCACTTGCTCGCGCAACCACGCCTCCGCCTCGGGCCGGGCGCGGAACACCCGCACCGACCATCCCGGACGCTCGGTGAGCATCTCCCACATCCGCGACAAGCCGAAGCCCAGGTCGTGCGCGACCACCACGACGATGACCAGTTCGGGGAGCCCGACCGCCAGCTCCGCGTCCTGTTCCACGATGGTCTGGATCTCCGCCGACGTAACGTCCAGCGAGGTCGCCCCGGTCTCGTCGATCAGGCACCAGCGCGTGCCCAGGTAGTTTTCTTCCGCGCTCAACATCTCTGCGTTGCGCGCGATGAACTCTCGGCCCGTGGCTGCGCCGCGGCAGAGGAACAGGCGGCCTGCACCGCCGTGCACGACATGAACGTCGACTGGCATCCTCAGGGTCGGAGCGCGACATTATACGTGCAAAGAGCCGGCCCTCCGGACGACCCGGCCAGCCCGGCGGGAGCATCCCGTATCTTATAGACACCACTTCACTTATCTGCGATCTCCTCGTTACGGAAGTAACGTTTTCTTGGCCGTCCCAAGCCCGTACGATGGG
>Ga0335082_10003276_pt1 | contig 17575 bp, 13 predicted proteins | sample Lox_Sample_41_FD_206718 | JGI IMG/M metagenome (GOLD analysis project Ga0335082, IMG submission 206718) | Soil microbial communities from Loxahatchee National Wildlife Refuge, Florida, United States - Lox_Sample_4.1 | ecosystem: Environmental > Terrestrial > Soil > Wetlands | place: USA... | reverse complement strand
AAATCATACGCACGTTGATGTCGGATATCGCAGAGAAAACTTTGGCGGCGATGCCGGAGGTGCCGCGGATGTTCTCGCCCACCAGGCAGACGATGGCCTTGCGTCCCTCGTATTTCACGAAGGCCAGCCTCTCGAGGTCGGCGGCGATGGCGGGGATGGCCTCGTTGGAGTCCACGGTGAGCGAGACGCTGACCTCGGAGGTCGAGACCACGTCGACGGCGCAGCGGTGGCGGTCGAAGACGTCGAAGATGGACTTCAGGAAGCCGTGCGCGCCCAGCATGCGGGTGGCGACCACGTCCACGATGGTGATGCGCTTCTTGGCGGCGATGGCTTTGAAGGTGTTGCGGCAATGCGGCGCGCGCGAGGTGATGCGCGTGCCCTCGTTCCCGGGGTTGCCCGAGTTCAGCACCTGCACCGGGATGTTCTTCTTGACCGCAGGCAGCAGGGTCGCCGGATGCAGCACCCTGGCGCCGAAGTAGGCCAGCTCGGCGGCCTCGTCGAAACTGATGAGCTTGATGCGGCGGGCGTTCGGGCAAAGACCGGGGTCGGTGGTGAGCATGCCGTCGACGTCGGTCCAGATCTCAATGAGAGAGGCGTCGAGGCCGGCGCCGATGATAGCGGCGGAAAAATCCGACCCGCCGCGCCCGATGGTGGTGACGGTGCCCTGGGGGGTGGCGCCGATGAAGCCGCCCATCACCGGGACCCGGCCTCGGTCCAGCACCGGTTTCACTTCCGCGCGCAGCCGGTCGTTGGTCTCGTCGAAGTCGGGAACAGCCTTGCCGAACTGGTTGTCGGTTACCACGACCTGGGTCGAGTCCACGTGGTGGGCGTCGATGCCGCGCTGAGAAAAGGCGGCGCTGATGATCTTGCTGGAGATGCGCTCGCCGAAGGAGGCGATGTTGTCGGCGGTGCGGGGCGTGAGTTCGCCCACGGCCGCGATGCCTCGCAGCAACTCGTCGAGGGCGTCGAAGTGCGATTCCAGCTCGGAATGGAACTGGGTGAAGACGCCGGTGCCCAGCGCCTCGCCGGCCACGTTGTAGTGGCGCTCGCGCAACTGGCGGGAGAGGTCGAGGGCCCGGTCACGATCGCCGGCGCCGGCGGCGTTGCCCATGGCGATGAGGGCGTCGGTGACCTTGGCCAGAGCGCTGACCACCACCACCGGGCGCTGGGCCAGGCGCGAGCGCACGATCTGGGCGGCGCGCTCGATGGCGGCGGCGTCCTGCACCGACGTCCCGCCGAATTTCATCACGATCATTCGAGGTAGCCCTGCACCTTGAGGAGTTCCGCGTTCAGCAGCGCCGCCCCGGCGGCCCCGCGGATGGTGTTGTGCGAGAGCAAGGTGAACTTCCAGTCGAGCAGCGGGCAGGGACGTAGGCGTCCGATGCTGACGGCCATGCCAGCGCCGCGGTCAAGATCGAAGCGCGGCTGCGGGCGGTCGGGAGCCGCGTCGTAGACGATGGGCTGCTCGGGCGCGCTGGGCAAACGCTTCTCCTGTGGAAGGCCGCGGTACTGGCGCCAGGCCTGGATGATGCCTTCCTCCGTGGCCGGCTTCCTCAGTTTCACGGAGACCGACTCGGTATGCCCGTCCTCGACCGCAACCCGATTGCAGTGCGCGCTCATCACGAAGTCGGCCTGGAGGGCGGAGGCCCCGTTCACCGAGCCCAGCATCTTGGGCGTCTCGGCTTCCATCTTCTCTTCTTCGTTGGCGATGTAGGGGATGACGTTGCCCAGGATGTCGAGGGAAGCGACGCCGGGGTATCCGGCGCCGCTGACCGCCTGCATGGTGACCACGAAGACCTTCTCCAGGCCAAACTGTTTCTGGATGGGCGCCAGCGCCAGTGCTAGTCCCATGGCCGAGCAATTGGAGTTGGTCACGACGAAGCCACGCGAGTGCTTGCGCCAGGACTGAGCTTCGATCAGGCGGAGATGGTCGGCGTTGATCTCGGGGATGACCAGGGGCACGTCCGGCTGCATGCGCAGGGCGCTGGAGTTGGAGATGACGGCGTGGCCTGCTTCGGCGAATTTGGGCTCGAGCTCGTGGGCGATGGCGGCGTCCAGCGAGGCGAAGACCACCCTGGGTGCGCCTTCGGGCGAGGCGGGAGCGACTACGAGATCGGCGACCGAGGCAGGCATGGGCGTCTTCAAGCGCCAGCGTGCGGCGTCGCGGTAAAGCTGGCCGGCGGAACGCTCGGAGGCAGCCAGCCACGTGACCTCGAACCAGGGATGGTGTTCGAGGAGCTGGATGAGGCGCTGGCCGACAATGCCGGTCGCGCCCAGGATCCCGACAGGAACATGCGCGGACATCGCTGCCGACGATTTTACACTCCCGTGGGCGGGCGGCCGGTTGACCATCCCGTCACCGCCACCCCCGCGCCGCATCACAGGCGGTAGCGCCTCAAATCACACTCTGTTCGCGCAGTTTTTGGTATGCTGCGCCCCTGTCCCCAGGAGGCATCCATGCCTGAGCTACGGCAGAACCGCTTCACCAAAGAATGGGTCATCATGGCCACGGAACGCGCGAAACGGCCGGAAGAATTGTGCATCAAGCGCGACCTCAAGCCGCTGCCGCATTTCTCCGAAAAATGCCCATTCTGTCCGGGGAACGAGAAGCTGGCGCCGCCCGAGGTGATGCACGTGCCCGACGGTAATGGCTCCTGGCGATGCCGCGTGGTGCCCAACAAGTTCGCGGCGCTGTCGCGGGAAGGGCAGCCCACCTTCAGCGTGCACCGGTCGAAGCGGACGATGAACGGGGTGGGCATTCACGACGTGATCGTGGAGACTCCCGACCACGCCGCGACCACGGCCCTGCTGAGCGACGACCAGGTCGCCGACATCATCCGCTGCTATAAGTCCCGGTTCGACGAGTGCAGCGCGGACCCGCGGGTGGAGAACGTCACCATCTTCAAGAACCACGGGGCGGGAGCCGGCACCAGCCTGGAACACCCGCACTCGCAATTGATCGCGACCCCGGTGATCTCGTCGCAGGTACGCTACCGCCTGTACGAAGCGCTGCGCCACTACGACGAGTTCGGCGAGTGCATGTTCTGCTCCGCACTAGCGGAGGAACTGGCGGAGAAGTCGCGCATCGTGATGGCGACCGATCATTTCGTGGTGGGGGAGCCGTTCGCGTCGGCGACGCCGTTCGCTACTTACATCTATCCGCGGCGGCACATGGCCAGCTTCGGGGCCATCGACCCGGTCGAGATCGAGGACCTGGCGCACGTACTGCGCACCGTCCTGGCCAAGCTGTACGTCGGGCTGGAGAACCCGGACTTCAACTACACCATCCGCACCGCGCCGCACGAGAACTCGGGCGTGAAGTACTACCACTGGTACCTGAGCGTGATCCCGCGCCTGACGCGGGTAGCCGGGTTCGAGCTGGGCTCGGGGATGTTCATCAACACGGTGCTGCCGGAGGCGGCGGCGGAGTTCCTCCGCAACCTGAAGATCGATCAGCTGGAGACGGGGAAGAGCTAAGACATACGACGGATCTTCACGGATGACACGGCTTGAAAGGGATCCGTGAAAGATCCGTGCGTGTCCGTGGTCACTCTTGTTGCCTGGCGAGGCGGAGAAGGCGGACCGCCGGGTAGAGCCAGCGGGCGGGTTCCGGCAAACGTTTGAAATTCCAGTCGTCCAGGGTGGGGGTAAGCGCGTAGCGCAGCATGTAGGCCAGGCGCTCGGCCGAGGTGTCGCGCGAGGCGCGAATGAAGCGATGGCGGGCGGCGCGGTCCACTTCCAGGTCCACCCCGTTCTCGAGATTGCTCTTCACTTCTTCCACCAGAGGTTGGGCTTCACGATCGTTCGCAGCGACCGAGCGAACGTCGTCGGGCAGCGGCGCGCCACACCAGTCCGCAAGCATGCAAGCGATGCAGAAGCCCAGGCCGGTGCGGCGGTCCAAGGCTTCCCCCTTCACGTAGTCCCAGTCCATCGGACACACCCCCAACAGGGCAGCGATGTCGGCGATGTAGCTGAGCCTGTTCCAGCCGTGCTTGGTGGCGTGGACCGTCAACATGAGCAGATCGTCTTCAGGCGAAAGCGCGGGTATGTCGCGATCGCCGACGCGAATCTGTGTGGTCCGAGCAAAGAGTTGCTCCAGGTCGAACTCATTTCCGAACTGCCGTGGGGCGTATTGCCAGTGCAACTCGACGTGGATGCGGCCATCCGACATGGCGTACTCGCAGCCGGAGCGGAGATGGGCCCGGAGCTGCCATGGCACCAGCGGCAATGCAGCGGTGAATCCAAGCTTTTCCAACTCGATGATGGCCGCGGGGATGTCGGTGGGACGGAGCAGCAGGTCGAGATCGCAGTACTCGCGCGCGGCGACGTCTCCGTATAGACGCTGGGCGAGGGTCGGACCCTTGAAGGCGAGGGCGGGAGGCAGAGCATCGAGCAGCCGGGGCAGCTCCGACGTCAATTGCAACGTGCGCCGCAGGTTCTGCTGGAAACGCTCTTCCAGCCGCGGGCGAAGATGCGGCAGGCGCCGGTAGAGCAACGGCGCAAGACCTTGGCGGACGGCGAAGGACAGGTCCGCGCGAGCGAACTGGGCGTCGTCGCCGCGGAGGAACGCGATGAGGGCGGCGAACTGGTCGTGCGGGGCGGCGATCGAGGCGGCTGCGATAACGCTATTCTACGTTGAAAGCACAAGGTCCCTTGACTCGGGCTGAAGCCCTCGCTCGGGATGACAATGAAAGAGAAGCTAAGTCAGTCGGCCACAGCTTCAGCGGAGGGCGGCCGGGGCACGCGAGTCCGCGTGATCGGCACCAGCCACAGCAGCAGGCGAGAGAGCATCAGCACGCCGAAGATGGCGGCGTAGGTCTGCGGGCGGATGGTCACGCGTTTGACCAGCCAGAGAAAGTGGATGACTCCGGCCAGGGCGCTGAAGTAGATGAGGCGGTGCAGCCCCTGCCAGCGCTTGCCGCCCAAGCGGCGGATCCAGCCGCGAGTGGAGGTCAGCGCCAGCGGCAGCATCAGCAGGAACGCGGTGAAGCCGGCGGTGATGAAGGGGCGCTTGTAGACGTCGGGGATCATCCCCCGGAAATTGAAGTTCTGGTCCAGCCAGACGTAAGTCGTCAGGTGCAGGCAGCCGTAGAAGAATGCGAACAGGCCCAGCATGCGGCGGAAGCGGATCAGGTCGGGGATGCCGGTGAGCTTGCGCAGCGGGGTGATGGCCAACGTCGCCATCAGGAACACCAGCACCCACTCGCCGGTCGAGCGGGTGATGAACTCGATAGGGTTGGCGCCGAGCGTGCCTTGGTACGCCTTCCAGATCAGCCTCCCCAGGGGGCCGAGGGCGGCGAGGAAGACCAAGGCTTTCAGCAGCTTGATGCGCATACCTAGAAGTATTTCCTCAAGTCCATGCCGCTGTAGAGGCCGGCGACTTCAGTGTAGCCGTTGAACATCTGGGTCTCGTGCTTCTTGATGGAGGCGAAGAAGCCGCTGCCGTCGATGCGGCGCTCGTATTTCTGGCTCCAGCGCGGATGGTCCACATTCGGGTTCACGTTGGAGTAGAAACCGTACTCGTTGGGCGCGGCCTTGTTCCAGGCGGTGCCGGGCTCGTGGTCCACGAAACGGATCTTCACGATCGACTTGCAGCTCTTGAAGCCGTACTTCCAGGGCAGCACCACACGGACCGGCGCGCCGTTCTGGTTGGGCAGCGTCTCCCCGTAAAGGCCGAAGCAGAACAGCGCGAGGGGGTGCATGGCTTCGTCCAGGCGCAGGCCCTCGGTGTAGGGCCAGTCGAGCACCGCCGAGCGCACGCCCGGCATCTGCGCCGGATCGGCGAGGGTGACGAATTCCACGTACTTGGCCTTTGAGCTCGGCTCGACCTGCCTGATGAAATTCGACAGCGAGTAGCCGACCCACGGGATCACCATCGACCACCCTTCGACGCAGCGATGGCGGTAGACGCGCTCCTCGAGCGTCGACATCTTCATGAGCTGGTCGATGTCGTAGACGCGGGGGGTCTTCACCAAGCCTTCCACCGAGACCTTCCACGGCGAGGGCTTCAGGCGATAGGCCTCGCGCGCCGGGTCGTCCTTGTTGACGCCGTACTCGTAGAAATTGTTGTAGCTGGTGACGTCCTTGTAGGGAGTCCTCATCTCATCGGTCTTGATGGTGGTTTTCAAGCCCGGAATCTTGGCGCCGGCCAGCACCGGCTCGGGCGAGGCGAGTTCGAACAACTTGGGCCCGGCCAGCAACGCGGCCCCGGCGATCCCCATGCCGGTGATGAACCTGCGACGGTTGAGGTAGGAGCTCTTCGGAGTGATCTCGGACGAAGGTATGTCAGAAGGCTTCTTGATCAGCACGGTCCCCCACAAGGTCCATGAAAAGCGAATCAGTGTCCCTTATTGAGATACCCCAAACCGCGAAAGGTTGCAGGGAAGGTGAGACGGCGTCTCACTCGTACCGCAGGGCCTCGATGGGATCGAGTTGCGCGGCTTTGCGGGCGGGATAGAAGCCGAAGAAGACCCCTACCGCCATGGAGAACAGGACGGCAACGACCACGGCGACGGGCGAGATGAGCACCGGCCACTCGAAGACGCTGACGATGACCTGGGAGGCGATGATGCCGCTGACGATCCCGACGAATCCGCCCAGCAGGCTCAAGATGACCGCTTCGGAGAGGAACTGCTTCTGCACGTCGGTCTCGGTGGCGCCGATGGCCATGCGGATGCCGATCTCGCGGGTGCGCTCGGTGACCGAGACCAGCATGATGTTCATGATGCCGATGCCGCCCACCAGCAGCGCCACGCTGGCGATGGAGGCCAGCAGCAGGGTCATGACGCGGGCCTGCTGGTCGCGCAGCTCGGCGATGTCGGCCAGGTTGCGGACGAAGAAGTCGTCGTCCTGCTCGGGGCGGATGCGGTGGCGGTCGCGCAGCAGCTCGGTGATCTGGCGCTGGGCCACGTAGCTGAGTTCCTTCGACTTCGCGCTGACCATGATGTAGCGCAGCCAGGTATCGCCGGTCAGCTTCTTCTGGTGCGTGGTGTAAGGGACGAGGATGACGTCGTCCTGGTCGTCACCCATGGCCGCGGAGGTGCCCTTGGGCGCCAGGACACCCACCACTTTGAACGGCAGCCCCTTGATGCGCAGCGTCTGGCCGAGCGGGTTGGTGGGTCCGAAGACGTTCTTGCGGACGGTCTCGCCGATGACCGCGACGTCGGCGGCAGCGTCTACATCCTGCTGGGTGAAAATGGTGCCGGAGGTCGTCGGCCATTCCCGGATCTCGAAGTATTCGGGAGTGGATCCGGTCACACGCGTGCCCCAGTTCTGGTTGGCGAAGACGATCTGGGCGGTGGTGCCCACCCCGGGCGCCGCCTGCTTGACCGCGGGGCACTCGCGCACGATGGCCGGTACGTCGGCGTAGATCAGCGACTTGGTGTTTCCCATGCCCATGTGCAGGCCGCCGCGGTTCACCGTCCCGCTGCCCACGAACAGCATGTTGGACCCCATGGCCGCGAGCTGCTTCTGGCTCTCTTCGGAGGCGCCCTGTCCCAGGCCCACCACGGTGATCACCGCGCCCACGCCGATGATGATGCCCAGCATGGTCAGCAGGGAGCGCATCTTGTTGCGCTGAAGCGCTCGCAGCGCGATGCGGAGTGTGTTCAGAACATCCATCAGTCTTCCAGTGTCGGCATCGTCTTCAATACCTCGGAGGCCCTGGGCCGGGTCAGCACCGGCTCGTCCTTCCGGATCTTGCCGTCGCGAAAGATGATGGTGCGTCGGGCGTACTGGGCGATGTCGTGCTCGTGCGTGACCAGCACGATGGTGATGCCGCGCTCCTCGTTCAGGCGCTGGAAGATGTCCATGATCTCCACCGAGGTGCGGCTGTCGAGGTTGCCGGTGGGCTCGTCGGCCAGCAGGATGGAGGGGCGGTTGACCAGGGCGCGGGCCACGGCTACGCGTTGCTGCTGCCCGCCGGACATCTGCGATGGGAAGTGATGGGTGCGGTCGCCCAGGCCGACCATGGTCAAGGCTTCCAGCGCGCGACGCTCGCGCTCGACCTTGTCCAGACGGGCGTAGATGGTGGGCAGCTCCGCGTTCTCCAGCGCGGTGGTGCGGGCCAGCAGATTGAATCCCTGGAACACGAATCCGATCTTCTGGTTGCGGATGGAGGCCAGCTGGCGCTTGTTGAGCCCGGAGACGTCGGTGCCTTCCAGGAAGTAACGTCCGCTGCTGGGCTTGTCGAGGCAGCCCACCAGGTTCATGAAGGTGGACTTGCCGCTGCCGGAGGCGCCCATGATGGCGACGAACTCGCCGCGCGCGATCTCCACCGTGACCCCGCGCAGCGCGTGCACGCGGGTCTCGCCCAGGTCGTAATACTTGTGGACATCCTCGACGCGGATGACGGCGGCGATCGAGGGTTGCGGGTCGTGGGTCGCGGGCGAGATGTCGGTCGTGGCCATCACCGTCCCGGCGGACGGCCGGGGGCCATCGGATTGCGGGAGGAATTCGCCTTGGCGGTCTGGGCGCCGGTGACCAGGTCGTCCCCTTCCTTCAGATCGCCGCCCTGCAACACCTGGGCGATGGCGGTGTAGGTGTGGTCGGTGATGCCGGTCTTGAGCTTGAGGGGCTGGAGCGTGCCATCCCCCAGCAGCTTCCACACGATGGCGGAGTCCGACCGAGGCTCGCGCGCCGGAGCGGCGCCGCCGGGCGCGTTGCGTGCGCCGGCGGCCCGCGAGGCGCTGGCAGCCGGTGCTGGCGCGGCCGAGCGGCTTCCTCCCGGCGCGTCCACGTTGTACCTGGCGAACAGGGCGCGGAGCTCGTCGGCGCTCATGTCGGGACGATACCGCATGGCGCCGTTCGGGATCTTCAGTACGTTGTCCGCGGTCGCGACCGGAAGAGTCACGTACGCGGTCATGCCGGGGAAAAGCTTCAGCTCGGGGTTGTCGAAGTCCACCACCGTCGTGTAGGTGACGACGTTCTGCACGGTTGTGGCGTTCAGGCGCACCTGCGACACGTGGCCGGTGAAGGTCTCCTTGGGGAAGGCGTCCACCTTGAAGGTCGCGGACTGGCCGGGGCGGATGTTGCCCACGTCGCTCTCGTCGGTGCTGACGTAGACCTGCATCTTGGTGAGGTCCTGGGCGATGGTGAAGACGGTGGGGGCTTGCAGGGAGGCGGCCACCGTCTGCCCTACATCCACATTGCGCGCCACCACAGTGCCGTCGATGGGAGACCGAATGGTGGTGTAGTTGAGGTTGGTCTGAGCGACCGAGACGGCCGCTTCCTTCTGCTGGACCTGGGCGGCGGCCTGGGTGACCTGCGCGTCGGAAGCGGAAACCTGTGCGACCGCGCTATCAGAGTTGGCTTTCGCCAAGTCGAGGGCCTGCTGGCTCACCACGCCTTCTTTGGCGAGGCCGATGTTGCGGTCGTAATCCGCCTTGGCCTGCACCGCGGTCGCCTTCGATTTTTCCAGGTTCGCTTTCGAGGACGCCAGGTTCGCCTTCGCGTTCTCCAGGTCAGCCTTGGCCTGGAGCAGCGAGCCCTGAAACAGCGCGGGATCGATCTGGGCGATCACCTGGCCCTGCTTCACGCGCGAGTTGAAGTCGACGAACAGCTTCTGGATGGTGCCGGAGACCTGCGAGCCGACCTGCACCGTGATGACCGCATTGATGGTCCCGGTCGCTTCCACTACATCGCGCACATCGCCGCGCTCGACCTTGGAGGTGAAGTATTGCGGCTTCTCTTTGCGGGTCAAGCCAAAGGCCGCGAACAGGCCCACTGCGGCCAGCAGGAGCGCCAGGATGAACCACTTGTTCTTCAGAACCTTCACTGGTATGAGTCCATTCCGTGCCGCGAGACAGAGTGCCGGCACGGGAAAATGCCTGTCAAAACGATAAACCTTCCACGCCGGGAAAAACCCTGACTTTACCGAACTTTACACTTTGATTGTAGCAGCGGGTACACGCGTCAGTTGCGTTACTTGCGCATGGGATGCGGCTCAGAACCCGACGAAGACCGGCTCGGGAACGAGCGTGACGCCGAAGGAATCGAAGACGCGCTTCTGGATCTCGTCCTTCAAGGCGATGATGTCGGCGGCGGTAGCGCCTCCGCGGTTGACGATGGCGAGGGAATGGCGGCGCGAGATGCCGACGGCGCCCCGGGTGTATCCCTTCTCAAGGCCTGACTGCTCGACCAGCCAGGCGGCCGCCAGCTTCACCTTGCCGTCGGGCGCGGGATGACTGGGCGGGGTCAGGCTGCGTTGCGCGGCAATGCCGGCGATGCGCGCATATTCGGTCTGGCTGACGATGGGGTTCTTGAAGAAGGAGCCGGCGCTGCGGCAGTCGTCGTCCCCTTCGACGATCAGCATGGCCTTGGAGAGACGGATCTGGCGAACGGCCTCGCGGGTCTCGGCCAGGGTGGGGGCGGGCTTGCCGGCAAAGAAGTCCTTCAGGTCGGCGTATGCGATCTTGGGCGCGCCGCCGGGAGTGAGCGCGTAGGTGACGCGCAGCACGATGTAGCGGCCCCGCTGCGTCGAATTGAAGATGCTGGTACGGTAGGTGAAGCCGGCGTCGGAGTTGCTGAGGTCTTCGATCTTTCCACTCTGGGTGTCGAGCGCGCGGACGCTGGTGATGGTGTCGGCGACCTCCTGGCCGTAGGCGCCGACGTTCTGCACCGGGGTGCCGCCCACGGTGCCGGGGATGCCGCTCAGGCACTCGATGCCGGCGCAGTCGTCGGCGACGGCGCGGGCGACGAAAGCGTCCCAATCTTCGCCGGCGGCAACGTCGAAAATGCGCTGGCCGCTTTCATTCCGATGTTGAATGCCGCGCAGCGAGATCTTCAACACCAGGCCGGGGAAGCCGGCATCGGCTACCACCAGGTTGCTGCCGCCGCCGAGCACGAACAGGGGAAGCTGCGACGAGGCAGCGTGGTCCACCGCCGCGCGCACATCTTCCTCATCGCCGGCCTCGACGAGCCAGCGCGCAGGGCCTCCGACCTGGAAGGTGGTCAGCGGCGCCAGCGGCACGTTTTCCAGCATCTTCACTGAGGGCAGATTACCGCAAGGACTCCCCCCAACGCCGGATTATTCACAGCCTGGAGACATCCAGCACGCAGGGCGACAGTCTTGCGATTGGTCGTCGCGCGACGCTCTTGCTATATTGTTCCCACATCCAACAAGGAGGGTGAGAGAAGAATGTATCCAGAGCTGATGGTGGTGCCGATGCGCGAGGAACTGACCAGGCTGGGAGTCCAGGAACTGCGGACCGCCGGGGAAGTGGATGCGGCGCTGAAGAACCAGCCAGGGACGGTGATGGTGGTGGTGAACTCGATCTGCGGATGCGCCGCCGGGCGGATGCGTCCCGCGGTGCGCCTCGCCCTGGAGCACGGCGTGCGTCCTGACCGGGTGGTCAGCGTGTTCGCGGGGCAGGATCGCGACGCCACCGAGCAGGCGCGCAGCTACTTCACCGGATACCAGCCGTCATCGCCATCGATCGCCATGCTGCGCGACGGGCAACTGGTCTACATGCTCGAGCGCCACGACATCGAGCACCGCGAGGCCGAGGACATCGCCGCCGACCTGACCAGCGCATTCAACAGGTTCTGCGCCAAGGCATCGGCCAACTAGGACGCGGGCGCATACGGATAAAGTCCCGGCTGCGGCTGGGCTTCTTATTTCCTGGGAGCGTCGGGCTGCGGCTCGCCCGGCTCTTCGGCTTCCTCGATATTGCCGAGAACCCGCTTCGCCTCTTCCAGCCTGGGGTTGAGCTTCAGCGCGGTCTGCGCCGCCGTCCTTGCCTGTTCCGCCTTGCCCTGGCCGGCATAGGCCAATGCGAGGTTTTCCCAGGCGTCGCCATCCTTGGGATCGAGTTGGATGGCATGTTGCAGCGGCGCTTCGGCCTCCCCGGGCCGGTTCAGCCGGACATACGCGAAGCCCAGGTTGGTGAAGCCGCTGGCCTGGTTGGGAGCCAGTTGGGTGGCGGTTTGCAGCACCGGCAGCGCCTCGGCGTACTTCTTCTGGGTCAGGAGAACGTAGCCCAGATCGAGGTACGCCGCCGCCAGCTCGGGATCGTGCCGGATGGCCTCGCGAAACGCAGCGGCCGCCTTGTCGTACTGCTTGGCCTCCATCGCCTGCTCGCCCTGGATCCAGGCGATGGGTCCCTGGTTCACCCGCCGTGTATAGCTGAAGCCGCTGAACAGCATGACCCCGGCCAGTCCGAACACGGCGATCTTCCTGCCCGCGCCGTCGTCGGAACCTGCGACCGGCAGGAATGCGCCCAGCAGAAGGCCGGTCGCCAGGCCGCCCACGTGGGCGGAGTTGTCGATGTGGGGGCTGATGAATCCGAAGAACAGGTTGTAGCCGATGAAGACCACGATGCTCTTGGAGTGGCGCTTCAGGTAGTCGGCGGGGAGCGCAAGCTGTCCGGAGCGCAGGATGGTGACCAGCATGCCGGCGGCGCCAAAGATGGCGCCGGATGCCCCGACCCCGACCGCGAAAGGATGCCACCAGACGCTGGCCACCGCACCGCCCACTCCGGCCACCAGGTACGCCAGCGCGAAGGTGGCGCGGCCCAGGTAGCGTTCCACGAACATCCCCAGCCACCACAGGCACCACATGTTGAATCCCAGGTGCAGCAGGCCGGCGTGCACGAAGCAGGAGGACAGCAGGCGCCACCACTGGCCCCCCAGGGTCTGAGGCCCGAAGTCGGCGCCCCAACGCAGCAACTGCGCGGTAGTGGGCTCGGCGGGGGAGACGCCCTTGGCCACCATCACCGCGAACACCAGCACGTTGATGGCGATGATGCCGGAGGTGACGGGAAATTCTCGGATGAGTTCGGAGGTCGGGGGACGACGCCGGCCCTCCGTCGGCTCGGGCTGCGGCTGCTGCGCCCGGCATTGCGGGCACAGCTCGCTGGTCTGGCCGACGACCGGGGGCGAGAACTCGGCGCCGCAGTTGCGGCAGTTCGCGATGTTGATGCGGCTCACTGCGGGCCCGGCTTCTGCGCGACGAAGGCCTTCACCGCGATCTGGTTGGGTTGCAAGCCGACCGGGATCAGCAGGAACATGACGTATGGATTCGTGTCCTTGCCCTTGGGCTTCCTTTTCTGGATGACGGCGACGTCGCCGCTCTCCGTGTCCACCACCAGGATGTAGTTCTCGCGGGGCGAGAGCGCGAGCGCGTCCGGCCGGTTGCCGACCGGGATCGACATGAGGAGTTTGCTGTTGTCGATAGCGAAGATGGAGACCGCGTCCGATCCGAAGTTGCTCTCGTAGAGCAGGGAATTGTCGACGCTGACCACCCCGCGCACCGGGTTGGTCCCGATCAGGTAGGTCCCCCCGACCTCGTTCGCCCCGGTCTCGATCACCGAGACCGAGGAAGCGTCGAAGTTGCTGACGAACATCTCGCCGCCGTCGGGCTTGAGCGACAGGTGAAGGGGTGTCTTGCCGACGTCGAGCAGGGCGAGCACTTTCTGCGCCCCCAGGTCCACGGCAGCCACCTGGCTCGACCCGGTGCAGGCGATGAATGCCTTGGACGAGTCGGGGAGGATAGCGATGTCCTCCGGCTGATGGCAGATGGGGATGGTCGCGGTCACCTTGCGCTGGCCGGCATCGAGCAGGGAGACCGAATCGCCGCCGCGGTTGGAGACCACGACGATCTTCCCATCCGGGGAGACCCGCGCCAGCCCGGGCGCCGCCCCGACGCCGACGGTCGAGAGCACCCGCCGCGCGTCCAGGTCGAGGATGGAAGCGTTCGCCGAGCCGGAGTTGGCCACGTACGCCCGCTTCCCGTCAGCCGATACGTCAATGAAAAAGGGCTTGCCGTGCACGCCGATGGTGGCGACCACCATATTCTGCTCGGCGTCGATGACGCTGACGTTGTCGGAACCGCTGTTCACCACGTAGACCTCGTTCTTCTTCGGATTGACGGCGACGCCGGTGGGACCACGCCCCACCACGATGGTCTTGATCACCTTCAGCGTGAACAGGTCGATGACGCTGACCGTATTGCTGCGGCCGTTGCTGACGTAAGCGTACTCGCGATATCCAGGAGGGAAGTGCTCAGTGGAACATCCGGCGAGCAAGAGGCAGAAGGGAGGAAGCAGGAGGCAGGCAAGTGCAAAGATCCCCCTTCGAATCCCTCCGTGTCTCCGTGTCTCCGTGGTGAATATTCCGTTCACGTTTGAGAAGACACGTTATCGGATGCTTTGTCTGCGCGCAATCAGCGGGCCGCGGCCGGCTGGGCGGAGGTCACCGGGGCGACGGTACGGCCGACGATGGGCGCGATCTGCCGCACCGCGCCCATCAGTTCGTCGAACTGGTCGGGATAGAGCGACTGCATGCCGTCGGAGAGCGCGCGGTCCGGGTCGCAGTGCATCTCGACCATCAGGCCGTCGCAACCGACGGCCACCGCCGCCCGCGACAACGGCGACACCTTGTCGCGCTTGCCGGTGCCGTGGCTGGGGTCCACCAGGATAGGCAGGTGGCTGAGCCGCTGCACTGCCGGCACGATGCTGAGGTCGAGCGTGTTGCGGGTGTGGTCGGCGAAGGTACGCACCCCGCGCTCGCACAGGATCACGTTGTAGTTGCCCTCGCTCATGACGTACTCGGCGGCCATCAGGAACTCTTCCAGCGTCGCCGACATGCCGCGCTTCAGCAGCACCGGCTTCTTCGCCTTCCCGGCGCGCTTGAGCAGCGAGAAGTTCTGCATGTTGCGGGCGCCGATCTGGATGACGTCGGCGTACTCCTCGACCAGGTCCAGCGATTCGTAATCGATGGCCTCGGTGACGATCATCAGGTTCCAGCGGCTGCGGACTTCGGCCAGGATGCGCAAGCCTTCTTCGCCCAGTCCCTGGAAGGCGTACGGGGAGGTGCGAGGCTTGTAAGCGCCGCCGCGGAAGAAGCGAGCGCCGGCGCGCGCCACGCGCTCGGCGGAGGCGAAGGTCTGCTCCCGGCTTTCCACAGAGCACGGCCCGGCGATGATCATCAGTTCCTTGCCGCCGACGCTGCCGCCGTTGGCGAACTGGACGACTGTGTTGTCCTGTTTGACGTCGCGGCTGACCAGCTTGTAGGGCTTGCTGACCCGGATGACTTCCTGGACCCCCGGCAACTCCTCCAGCCCGATCTCCACCAGGCCCTGGTTGCCGGTGATGCCGATGGCGGTGCGCTGCGCGCCCGGGATGGGGTGCGCCTTGAAGCCCGCTCGCTCGATCTTCTCGCATACCGCGCGCACCTGCTCGTCGGAGGCGTGCGCCTGCATGACCACTAACACCGTTAGACCCCCAAGAAACCTAGTTTATCGCATGAGGCTCGCCTTCGAGCCCTTTGTGCCCCTCGAGGCCTTCTGCGGTTAATTCTTCCGCCGTTGTAAAATCAGAGTTTACCCCCATGCCCGAAACCAAGTCTGACAAGCCGAGAACCACGCCTAGCGAGCCCCGCGATGAGCGCTACGACGTCCAGGCGGTCGAGACCAAGTGGTCCGAGCGCTGGCACTCCGATGCCAGGCTCTACGCCGCCGACCCCTCCACCAGCACGCGCAAGAAGTACTACGTGCTGGAGATGCTGCCTTACCCGTCGGGCGAGCTGCACATGGGACACGTGCGCAACTACGCCATCGGCGACGCCCTGGCCCGCTACATGTGGATGAACGGCTACAACGTGCTTCATCCCATGGGCTGGGACTCGTTCGGACTTCCCGCGGAGAATGCGGCTATCAAGAACAACACGCCGCCCCGCGAGTGGACGCTGCGCAACATCGGCAACATGAAGAAGCAGATGAAGCGCCTGGGCTTCGCCTACGACTGGTCGACCGAGGTCACCACCTGCTTCCCCGACTACTACCGCTGGAACCAGTGGTTCTTCTTGAAGATGTACGAGCGCGGCCTGGCGTATCGCAAGAAGAGCAAGGTGAACTGGTGCCCCAAATGCGCCACCGTGCTGGCCAACGAGCAGGTGGCAGGCGGCTTCTGCTGGCGGCACGAGGACACGCTCGTCGAGCAACGCGACCTGGAGCAATGGTTCCTGCGCATCACCGACTACACCGAGGAATTGCTCCGTGACATCGACAAGCTGGAGCACTGGCCGGAAAAAGTGCGGGTCATGCAGCGCAACTGGATCGGCCGCAGCGAGGGCGCGCTGGTGGACTTCAAGCTCGACGGACCGGCAGGGAAGTCGGGCGACAAGATCACCGTCTTCACCACACGCATCGACACCATCTACGGCGCTACCTCGATCCAGCTCGCACCTGAGCACCCCATGGTCGCCGACCTGGTCGCCAATGACCACCACCTGCGGGCAAAGGTTGAGGAGTTGATGGCCGAGCAGCACAAGGCCAGGGAGCGCGGCGACGTCGGGGAGATCGAGAAGCACGGCGTCGATACCGGCCGCTCCGCCATCAATCCGTTCAACCATGAGAAGATCCCCATCTGGGTGGCGAACTACATCCTGATGGACTACGGCACTGGGGCCATCATGTCGGTGCCGGCGCACGACGAGCGCGACTACGAGTTCGCCAGGAAGTACGGCCTCGAGATCCGCATCGTGATCCTGCCGCGGCACGAAGCCCATGCGGAGCCCACGGTGCCGTTCACCCATACCGACAGCCTGCTCATCAACTCGGGGCCCTATAACGAGATGTCGTTCGCCGAGGCCACCCGGAAGATGGCGGCGGACGCCGAGAAGGGCGCCTTCGGCAAGGCCGCGGTCACCTATCGCTTGAAAGATTGGGGCATCTCGCGCCAGCGCTACTGGGGCACTCCCATCCCGATGATCTACTGCGAGAAGTGCGGCATCGTGCCTGTCCCCGAGCAAGACCTGCCGGTGTTGCTGCCCGACAAGGTCGACGTGACGGTCACCGGGGGCTCGCCGCTGTCGCATGTGCTCGAGTTCGTCAACGTGAAGTGCCCGAAGTGCGGGGGCGCGGCGCGGCGCGAGACCGACACCATGGACACCTTCGTCGATTCCTCCTGGTACTTCTACCGATATACCGATGCGCGCAACGATAAGCAGCCCTTCGATCCCGGCGCGGCCGGGTATTGGTTCACCATCGACCAGTACATCGGCGGGGTGGAACACGCCATCCTGCACCTGATCTACTCGCGCTTCTGGACCAAGGTCATGCGCGATATGGGGATGGTGAAGAACTCGGAGCCGGTGGAGCGCCTGTTCACCCAGGGCATGGTGATCAAGGATGGCGCGAAGATGTCGAAGTCCAAGGGCAACGTGGTCGCGCCCGACGAGATGGTGGCGCGCTACGGGGCCGACGCCACCCGCATGTACACGCTCTTTGCCGGGCCCCCCGACGGCGAGCTGGACTGGCAGGACAGCGGGGTGGAGGGCATCTCGCGCTTCGTCGGGCGGGTGTACCGCCTGGTCACCCGCTACGCCACGCCATCCCATGCCGAATGGAAGGCCGACGTTCCCCCAGAGGCAGGCCTGTCTCCGGACGAGAAGAAGCTGTTGCGCAAGCTCCACCAGACCATCCGCCGGGTAAGCGACGATTTTGGCGGACGCTGGCACTTCAACACCTCCATCGCCGCGGTCATGGAATTGGTCAATGAAGCCGGCCCCGCGCTGGAAGCCGCGGGTCAGGCGAAGCTCGAGCCGGCGCACACGGCACGCACCGGGTTCATCACGC
>Ga0335082_10003274_pt1 | contig 17580 bp, 13 predicted proteins | sample Lox_Sample_41_FD_206718 | JGI IMG/M metagenome (GOLD analysis project Ga0335082, IMG submission 206718) | Soil microbial communities from Loxahatchee National Wildlife Refuge, Florida, United States - Lox_Sample_4.1 | ecosystem: Environmental > Terrestrial > Soil > Wetlands | place: USA... | reverse complement strand
CCCCTCCTCCCCCCCCTCCGCAACCGTTAACTACGACGGTCGCTAGCAAAACAAACCCACAGAAACGAGCAAAGTTCCGGAAATCCCGGGTTGAAGCGAAGCCCGGAAAGCCGATCAGGAGCCACGCGCCGGCGATGCTCAGGAACCAAAGCCCCGTTGGTACGGAACGGGCGGACGCGGTTTTGATCGCCGACGCGGCGGCGACCGTTGGCGTTAGCGTGATATTCGTGGTCGCGGCACCACTGGAAACCGGGACATTGGGCTGTGCGAAGGCGCACGAATACCCGACCGGCAGGGAACTGGTGCCTGTAGCGCAGGTCAACGCCACGGTGCCAGTGAATCCGCCGCTCGGAGTGATGGTAACCATTCCGCTTCCAGAACCACCGGCAGGGACGGCGATTGTCGGGGTGACGGAGAGTGTGAACGTGGATGAATCGAGTTGGATATTCGCAGAGTTTCTCGCCTGCCAGTTCGTGTCGCCGCGATAGCGGGCCGAGAACGTATGTGCGCCGGGTGGCACGGTCAGTCGAACGGCCGAGACCGCTATGCCCACACCACCTGCGGTGAGGATCTGCGAGGCAAGCAGCTGAGCCGTTCCACCGTCGAGTGAATCCCACAGTTCAATAACCCCAGTCGGCGTAGGAAGCTGCAGATTTGCGGGATTCCCGGTCACGCGGAGGTTCACGGTGATCTGCTGCTGTGCGGAGGTGCTTACGGGCGCGCTGAGAGCGACTTGGGGGATGCCTTTCTGAACGTTGAACGACACTGCCGTTGATGTGGACGATGCATTGGTGGCATCGCCTGAATACACCGCATAAACCGAGGTTGAACCGGCTTGCGTCCACGCGAACTGAATGACCGCGGATCCGGAGGTGATAAGGGCGGCAGCGGAACGAGGTCCCACGGAATCCCAGATCGTTGCCGTGCCGGTTGCCGCTTTCGGTGCCACTGCGATTGAGAACCTGCCGGTATCTCCCAGATTAGCGGGGATCGAGGTGATAGTGAGTTTCGTCGTGGTGGCAGAGCCAGTGTTCGTGTTGACGCTGACCATTTGAGTGAGTTCGAATGCCGGGTCGCCGCTCGTCACGCTGAGATAGTGGGGATCTGTCCCCGCGCTATAATTTGCTCCAATGACGTGCGTACCGGGAGTCAGGCCGGTGAGCAGCGCACTCGCCTGGGCCTGGGCGCCAAAAAATCCCCCGGTCTGCAAAGCGACTGGGGGACCGCACGGCGAGCCGTCCGACGTGAACTGGATAGTGCCTGTGGCCGGAGCGGCGGCAGACCCAGAAACGATCACATGAGCACCGAGAGTCCCGCCAACCGGTATGGAGTTTGAGTTCAGCCCAACAACAACGAAGGGACTTCCTTTATCGATCGAGAACGGCAGCGGCTCGGACCCACTCGCATGGAAACTATTGTCACCCGAATAGGTTGCGGTCAATGAATGAGCCCCTGGCGCAAAGGCGTACGCGCTGTTGCCACCGGACGAAATGAATGCAACGCCCTCTGGATTCAGAGAGGCGGAACTGATCGGACTCCCGTTATCGAAGATTTGAACTGAACCCGTTGCCACACCGTATGCCGAAACACCGGCGACTACGATCTTGACGGACAAGGAAGTTCCGTAAGAAGAGCCGCCGCTGGCGAGTCCACTGACTGCGACCGTCGTTGTGCTGTCTTCCGGAGTGATCGTGATTGGCAAAACCGGCGAATCACTGGGAGCGAAAACCCCATCCCCGGCATAGTGGGCCAGAAGATTGTATTGACCGCCAGGGAGGTTTCTGAAGGTGCCGGAATATTCTCCCGCGGCTGCGAGAGGCAAGATCTGGAGACTATCACCGTAGAAATCCGTCTTGATCGACACCAGCCCCGTCGGAGTCGTGGAGCTGTCGGAGGCTGACACCGCGCCGCTGAGAACGATGGGCGATCCGTGCGTTACCGTGAGAGTTGATGCCTGGAGGCTTATCTGCGAAGAAAAACGGGTGGCATTCGTCCATGCGTTCGCCAAATTTGTGGCGTTCAGCGAACCCAGGCCGGTCGCGAGGTCATATCCGCTGCCGGCGAAATGCCCGACAAGAGTTCCATTCGTGCCGGAATCGGCGGACGAGCAATCGGGCGACCCACCGACGCACGGGACGCTGTTACTTCCGGTGGTGATGTCGTAAAAGACGCACGAATCCAGGGCTGTCGGATTCGTCTGCTGAGAGGAATCGCAACTGTTTCCCGGCATCGCGGCCAGGTGATACAGGTTGTAGTTAATCTGCCCCTGAAACAATCCGTTTCTTTGTTCCAGAAGGGCCAGAATGCCTGCCATCGCCGGCGTCGCCGCCGACGTTCCACCTACGAGTGTCAGTCCTGTGACCTGGTGCTGCGAATCGGACTGACAGGGCGAGCCTTCGAGGCTGGTGCAATAGACGAAATCGTCGTGTGCGGAGGCAGAGGCCAGTGCTATGTCGGGAAGATCGCGCGCATTGTCGTTCGGAACACCAGTCCCAGTTTGCCAGTCCGGCTTCGGATAGACGGTGCTCATTCCGCCGCTCCCCGCCAGGAGATTGATGTTGTTGTTCCCATACGCGCAATTCGTGGACGTGACTGGCTGGCTCTGGTCGCAGCTCTCGTTCCAGGCGCGTTCGGGGATATAGCCGATTGCCGAGGAGTAGTCGCTCGAATTGGAGGCATTCCAATAAAGCGAAGTCTGCGAAACATCGTCAAATTCGGTCCCACCGACGGCGACATTATATGGTGTGGACGCGACGCCGTTCACAGCGAAGCCGAGCTGAGCGGCGGTTCCAGCATTCGGATTGTCGCAACCCGCGGCGCCGTTGTCCCCAGAGGCGACAAGCACGGTGATTCCTTCCGCCGCGGCCTGTTGCCAGAGAGCGTTGTAAAAGGCGTTGCCGGTTGAGCCAAGTGCCTGCTCGCAAGCGCCATAGGTATAGGTGAGGATGGGCGCGACCTCGTTGTCGATGGCGTAGGCCGCGGCGAGGTCAACTCCGCTGGTCGTGTCAGTGCTTTGCGCGACGACAAGGTTGATCGTTGCACCAGGCGCAACGGCTCCCGCCCATTCAACGTCGAGCAATGCTTCTTGAGCGTCGAGCTGTGAGGCGATGCCCGGATCGGAACCAGCCACGAGTATGTTCGGATCATTCGCTTTCAAGCCAAAGATGCTCCGAAATTGTTGAACGTCGGTCAGTTCGATCTGAGATTGCGCGGTGACAGCAATGGAAACTCCGGTGCCATCGATGCCACTACTGAGCAGTCCCTTAGTCCCGTATATTGAGGCAAAATCACCGGGAGCGACGTAAAAGGTGTTCGTCGATCCGGCGGCGGTCAGGTTCGGCGCCAGGGCGACTTTGCGGCCCTGGGCATCGATTCCAGCGGTCCCCCGGGGGGCGCTGCCTGGTGGGCGACGCCCGAAACTGTTCAAAGAGAGCACGCCGTGCGTCAGCGATGCGACCGAGGCGGGAACAGCGAGGTCAGTCGCGTTGGCCAGGTAGGTTTTTCCGTGCAATGGGTAATACATCATTTTTGTTCGGAAGGCCGTTTCTACTTGACTGGCGGTGCCGCTAAACTCGATCCAGCGACGTCCTGAGGCTACTCGATCGACACGCAAGCCCGCAGAAGCAAGCCAGGCGCGAAGCTGTTCGACTTCGCCAACTGAGAGGCCAAATCGCTCAGCAAATTCGGACGCGTTGACCCAGCGGTGATAATCCGGGGAATTCCTGTCCTGTTGATCCTCAAGCAGCGTTTCGAGCTCAGTCTCTTGGGCGGGCGTCGACGCCAGCACCAAAATCATGCGCTTGAACTCCCGACTAGCTTCAACTGGACCGCTGGAATTTCGACCCTTGGTGAAAAACGGCTGGGTATGGCGAAGTACGACCGAGGGTTGGCCACTTTGCCGCGCGGATTGTTGCGAGGTTTGAGCCCAGAGGGAGGAAACCGACGCGGAGACGATGACAGCGAACAGACTCAGGCAGGCTATCTTTTGAGGAACCAGCAACCCTTCTCACCCCTTCACGATGCCAGATTGCGATATCTTGGACCCATCGCTCTGGAAGTTGTTTGTCGACGCGGGCGCCGGTTTCCCCGCGGACAAGCAACACTGAATTCAGTGTACACACAGCGAGAACGTCGCACAATTGCAGTAGATTCTGGTAATGTGTCGGGTTAGTTGATAGAGCGAGTCCTACCAATTCAGCTCGACATTCCCGCCCGACAGGATGATGCCAATCCGGGGATTGCGCTGGCGGTCCAAGCCAATCTCCGCGAGGCCGCTGCTTCTGAGCAGAGGTGCCAGGGCGACTGCACTTGACGGTTCGATCACGGTTTTCATGCGTTCCCAAACCAGCTTCATCGCGGCAACGATCTCCAGTTCGCTGACCAGGAGGATGCCGTCCACGCATCGACGGAGAATGGCGAAGGTCCGGGGTGCGAGGGAAGCGCGAAGTCCGTCGGCAATCGTGTCGCTGGTCTCCAGCGATTGCAAGGACCCGGATGCAATGGAGCGGTAGGCGTCGTCGGCGCGTTCCGGCTCGCACCCGAATACGCGCACACCTGCGCGCGTGCCCTTGGCACCGAGGCAAGTTCCACTGAGCAACCCGCCGCCGCTTACGGGAGAGAGTACGGCATCCAGATCGGCTATATCTTCCATGAGTTCCTTTGCCGCAGTAGCCTGGCCGGCAATGATGCGATCGTCATCGTAGGGATGGATGAGCACAGCGCCAGTTTCGGCTTGAATGCGCGCGGCCGTTTCTGAACGCGAGGTCACGTTTGGTTCGCAAAACGTGATCTGCCCGCCATACGACTCTACGGAGCGGCACTTCACTTTTGGGGCGTTTTTGGGCATGACAATCCACGCCGGAATGCCCCGCCAGGAGGCCGCGCACGCGACCGCAGCGGCATGGTTGCCACTGGAATGGGTGACTACACCGTGCTGCGCTTCTTCGCGGGACAATGAAAGAATGGCGTTTGCCGCGCCCCGGATCTTGAAGGAGCCCGTTTTTTGCAGATTTTCGCACTTAAAAAACAGTTGCGCGCCGGCCAGCCCATTGATCGAAGTACTGGTGAACACCGGGGTACGATGAATGCGCGGGCGAATTCGGTCATGAGCCGCAAGAATGGTGTTCCAATCAGGTTCAAACTGGGTCGGTTTCGTTGCGATATCCGTCGAAGGCATTTTTTGAGTGTAGTCTAAGTTCGTGATTCAAGTCAGGGGCAAGACCTCGAATACTGGGCGTACCAAACCATCTGGACTATGGGGTCTGTCTTGACGGTCCCGGCCCATCTGATAACCTTGGTGGTCAGATGAGCTTCCGGGCTTCTGTCGTCCCCTGGCCCGGGGTCCGGAGAAACTCTTGGCTCCTGCTGAACGCCGGCAACTGGAACGTTTCCGCGTGCGAGTCCCCTTGCGCTTCCGGCCCATCGGGCTTGCCTCTGACCATTCCGAACATTTCACCGAGACCGCAAACATTTCGCGCGGCGGATTTTTCTTTGTGACTTCCGCTCCCCTGCAGGTGGGCATGCCGATTGAGGCCACGCTGAACATACCAGCCGAAATCACCGGTGGGAAATCCGATGAGACGCACTGCCGGGCGCGGCTGGTACATGCGAAGCCCGACGCTTACAGCGATGGCCGAATGGGTTTTGGCGCAGAAATCGAGATGTACATCGAGCCCAAGAAACCAGACGCCGCAACGGCCGGCCTGCCCTCATCCCAGCCTGAAAAACCAAAGAGATAGCCGCCGACGCGACGCTCCTTCTTTATCGGCGTCAATTGCCGCCGATGGCGACAATCGTCTTTGCCGAGCCTACGTTGTCGAAACGATCGAAGGCACGGACGGCAATCGTGTGTTCGCCCGGCATCAGGTGCCGCACCGTGAAGGAATACTTCTCCGTCTTGTAGTCGTTGATTCCTTTTTCCGGCGCAAGCAGGATCCACTCGCCGCCGTCCAAACTGTATTGCGCCCTCTCGATGCTGCTGGTCGGATGACTGGCGGTGAAACTGAAATCGTAGGAGGCGCCCTGCGAGCGGTCTGCATTCATTCCGGTCGCGCTGGCTTCAATCTTCCCAATCGTCGGATTTGTGTTGTCCACTTCGAAGCGTTCGGTCTCGCGCTCAGTTGACAGGGAATCGGCAGGCGGGTTCGCGGGAGAATCGCTTGCGACGATCTTGAGGTAGTACGGTCCGTCAGGCATCGAAGTCGTGTCCCAGGAGTAAAACTTCTGATCCAGGTTGTCTTTGAGAAGCAGCCAGTTCTGCTGATTCTCTCCGCGGAAGTAGAGGGCGTACTTCAAGTCGTCGTCGTTATCATCGTGCGCCGACCACAATACGGATTGATACCCCTTTTGCAACAGGCCTTGGGGCTGCGGTTCGAAGCGCGGAGGAGTTGTTGTGACCACCATACCGGTCGGCGTCAAAGGGCTCGGAGCGGGCGGTTGCTTCAGGGCGACATTCGCTTGTGGCCCTTGCATAGCCATGGGTGCAATGGCGCGCACGCCGGCATCCTGCAATGCGATTCCGTCGACAACCGGAGCCACATTCTTCGGCTGGTACGAGACGCTGACCCAATCGATCCCATCGCCGGGACGGCCATCGTGAATCACGGCTTTCCACTGAAGAAAGCGAGCTGGCGGCGCTTCGACCACAGCGTCGGTTGACGTGTACGGGCCAAACCATTGCGACCATTCCTTGCCGGGATCTTCCGTGTTGCCGCTGCGCAGGAAGATCTCGAGGCGCGGACCTTTGGCATCTTTGGCGTTCCTGCCGGCACCAGTGGTGGCGGGGGGGCCCCACCATTCAATGCGTCCCCACTGCGAGAACAGTTTGGCATCGAAGGATTGCGATTCGAATGTTCCCTCTGCTTCGTAGTCGGGGCCGACGGAGAAAACTTTCCCCGGGTTGGCAGTGCACAAATAGACCTTGCCGCCGGCAGCCCGCGAAATACCCGTGATTTGCGCCGAACCGGATTTCGCCAACTGGGCATAGACGCCTCGGCCGTCTATCACCAGCAAAGCCCCGTTGTTGCCAGTGCCTGCCAACACGCGTCCATCGGAACTAAGACCAAGTGCGTAGACAACTTCATCGCGCGACGTCCATATCTCTTCGGGAACGCCGTCGGTGGAAATGCGGTAGATGCTGCTGGAGATCGCCTGAGGAAACGCGACAAATGGAGCGGCGATAGCCCCGCCAGGGGCTCCAGCGGCACTGATTGTCGTGGTGCCCGGCGTTTGAATTACCGCGGAAGGAGCCTGGCCTGTTTTTGATTTGTCGCCGATTGCGGAGACATAGACGCTTCCATCGGAGGCTACTACCAGCGAAGTAACTTCCCGCTTCGCGGTTTCGTACAGGACGAAGCCATTCGTGGCGCTTTGCTCGAAACTTTTCCCGCTCGTACTTGCCGGCCTGCTGATTCGTAGAACGCGGGCGTTGGGTTCGGTGCCCGCCAGTAAATTGCCTTTTGCGTCGAAAGCCAGAACCTTGATGTGCGCTTCGTCGCTGTTATAGACAAGATCGCCCTTGCCTTCCGGGGACACCGCGAAAATCTGGCCCTTGTCGCCTGTTGCGACATACAGCGTGCCGTCCGGCCCGAAAACAAGGTCCCAGATGTATTTCGTCTTCGGTTCAAAGAAAACACTCTTTTCGCCAGACGGCAAGACCTTGTAGACCTTGCCGTCGGGCGAAGTTCCCACGTAGAGGGTCCCTTTAGCGTCAAAGGTGATACATTGCGCGAGCAAGTCGGTGGACTCGAATGCCACCTTCGGTTTGCCGGCGCCTTCGAATTTGAAAACCTTGGCTGGCGAGCCGCCGCCTGCATACAGAGTTCCGGCAGGGTCAGTGCGCAAGGACCACAGATAAGACGCGTCGGCATCGGCGATGAGAGAAAACCTTGGCGCCAGTTCCAGGTGTCCATCGCTGCGGACGGCGACGCCCTTAGGCGTTCCTTTCAGGAATTCCTCATAGCTCGACTGGCGCCAGCGACGCGTGTGATCAGCGATCGATGTGCCGGCCAAACCGCAGACAACCAGGAGGCAGAATAGAATCCGTATCCATGTCTTCGCCATAGTCGAGGTCACCGGATTTGAAGATTCAATGAGATCAGTCCGCTTACGGGCCCGCCCATCACAGCGGAGGCCTCGCTGGCCAGGGATTCACGCAGGACCTGAACGCTCCCGGGGGTCGGGCGGCCATCGATGACGCTGATCTGCGAAAGAGGAACGTTAGGCAGTTCCTTGTCGTCCCAGACCATGGTGGGAGCCGGCACAAACAGACCCACATAGAGGCGGTCGTTGTGACGCTCGCGGTTCATCAGAGCGATCAACTGGTCGAGTCCTTCGGGGCCGGATGTGCCGCCAGGCATGGCGCCGAAGTTGAAACCGCGCGACGCCCGGTTCATCCAATCGGCGTCACTGACCAGAATGCGCAGGGTGGTGCCCCGCGCGATCTGATCGGGGACGCGAATCGTGGTCTCTTCAATACGGGACTCTCCGCGATACGGCCGGACGAGTGCGCGTACCCTCAAGCTCTCGCCGGGTGACGCTTCGCCTTTTTCGAGCCACGCGCTTTCGATGGTGAAGGATTTTCTCCCCGCTGTGCTTTCGACCCTCAGCTGGACATGATCGACATTGGGCACTTCGAAACTGTTCGTGAACAAGCGGCCGAATGCGGTTTGCACGACGATCGCGATGGGCATCCCGTCTGGAGTCATCGAATCGTTTGGCGCGAAAGTGTTTTCGAGCTGAACGGCTGGATGACCTTTCAATTGAATTTCGCCAGTCAGGTGGAGCGTGGTGCCTTCGCCGTAGACGGAGTTCTGGGTCAAGCCATTGAACGTCGTGAGGGCTACCAGCAGGGGAGTCAGCTTCGGATGGTTGATCAGGTCAAAATGGAGCTTCTTTTCGCCAAGGGGCGTGACGACAGTGAGGTCCAGAGGAATCATCGAAGGCGTGGCGCCCAGCCTGCCTGTGACGGCTGTCAAATGGTCGCCGGTGATGGTGCCGATGGAACCGCCAACATTGACGATCTTGGTCGAGGCGAGTGAGGAAGAAAGCGTGGTGACGACGCGACTGCGCGCCATGGGGATGGCCACAGCACCCAGGTTCATGAGCGGATGGCCGCACAAGTACACCTGATCGCCTTGAATCGCAGTGACCGTGCAGGCCGAGTTGATGGACGCGTCCCCAGAGACGAGTACCATGCCCGCCATATCTCCAGGTGACAGCTTGCCATCATCGGCTTGTGGTGCTGCTGTTCCTCCCTGGGTGGCGACAAACCCAAACGCTCGCAGTTGCGTGGAGAATTGTTGCAGGGCAGTCGGCTCAAAGCCGGAGAAGACGAGCGGAGTCTCGATTGGCTGCAGCGAGGAGCCGGTGGGCAAGGTGTTGCGCGCCAGCGCATCCTTCGGTAATTCAAATTGCTGCGGCGTGGGCAAAGCAACTTGCGCTGCCGCCGCAGTGGGAGACGGCTGGCGCAGGACGTCCTCGATCGGGGTTACGCCTGCAATGGCTTCCTTCGTGAAGATACCCAGCTTTAGTGATAAGGCGCCGGCGAGCTTCCCATCGAGGTAGACGGGACTGCCGCTCATGCCCGCAACAACACCCGTGTGCTCGACTTTTGGCCCCTTGAGTTGGACGAGAATGATGGACTGTTTGGGCCCGAGGAAGTTTGGCATTACGCCCAGGACTTCGAGATCGAATTTTTCGACCTGGTCACCGGCGAAGATCGTATACGCGTAACCCTGCATGCCTGCCCGCACCTGATCGACCGGAAGAGTGGCACCTGCCGGGGAAGGTTGTTGAGCAGGTGCTGCGCTCCCGAGCAAAAGGCTCGCGAGACTCAGGATAGCGATGCGCCGTAGAAGCAAGAATCGACCCGTGAATTGGATAAATGCCCCCAAGAGGGAAGCCAGCATGATACCGGGGAGGAGTCCGGGTAGGCAATTGAACCACCAGGCAGGCCCGACTAGCCCCAAGGGCTTAGACGTTCTAGTCCTGGTATCGGTTGTTTATGTGCCCAATGAGCTGGCAGGCATGACATATGGCGGCGTCCCGTGCATCGTCGTGGCACTGGTAGAATGTGCTGCCCGTATGCGAGGATGTTCTTTCAGGAGCGACCATGTCTGAACCTACGAAGGAAGAGTTGTTGGCGCGGATTGCCGAACTGGAGAAGAAAGCTGAACGGCCGAAGCGGGGCAGCCTGGAATTCCGGGTTGGTGAGAAGGGCGGCGTGAGCGTCTACGGGTTGGGGCGCTTCCCGGTCACACTTTATTACGAGCAGTGGTTGCGGTTACTGGATGTGGCCAACGACCTGCGGGCCTTCCTTGAGGAAAATAAGCACCGGCTCAAGCTGAAAGAGCAGTAACAATCAGTCTTGCCCTCAGTCCGTGTGGTGCATCGCAAAGATCTTCGAATTGCTGTTTTCGAAGGGGTACACGTGTACCATCCAGCCAAAAATCACGGGATAGAATTTTCCCCCCGCGGCCTCACAAGCTTCCTCTGTGTGGATGCTTCCGCGCAGCCCAAACTTCATCCAATCCGGTTTTTTGCCCGGCGTTTTGGGCGGAATGCATAGATTCGTGTGCTGATGCCAGGTGGCGACGCTGAGGGGCACCCGCTCGTTTAGCTGATCTTCGGTCGCCCCGCGCGGCATGGTGTACATCGCGCCAACGAGCTCAAATCCACCGTCGGTGGTCTTCTTGTATAGCAGGGAAGTTGGCCGTGCCGGATCGAAGGTGAATGCCTCCAGGAAACCGTTGGCGTAGTTGGTGAAGTGATATTCCTCCTGGCGGATATTCGGCAGGAAGATCTTGTAGCCGTCCGTCAGCGCGATATGGTAATCCCGATATTTTTCGATGCCCGCCCGCAACTGATCGACGATTTCTTCCGCGCGGCGCTGGTCCGTTGGTGTCCCGGGCCGGGACGCGGTCATACGCGTATGCAGGCTGTCGCCGTGGTGCATTCGCTGCATTTCCAGCATGGCGCCATGTTCCCCAACGGAGGCGTCCTGCGGTGTCATGTTCATGCCAGTTGCGGATCGCGAATCTTGGGCAATTTGCGCGGCCGTTAGTTGGACTGCCGGTGGGCGATGGTTGGGAATCGCCGCGAGGAGCACACCCACAACACACAGCGCCCCAACGCCAGTTCCTAATTTCGTGGTCAGTTGAATCCAGGTCTTGCGGCCCAGCATGGTCCCTCGTTTCCTTGCGCAATAAATGCGTTTGTATGTGCACTTCCATGATACGAAGCCGCCCATGTATTTCTTTCTTACGATAGAGTGCGGAGTTTCTATTTCCCAACTGTCCGCGGGTACAGGCGCGCGCATGCCTTATTTGCCAGGATGCTTTGAGGCGTCCCGCCATGGGCCAGCCGCATCGGCCCATGTTTGTCCAGGTGGCATGCTAAACTTCCAAAATAAAATGAAAATTGAATCTATCCGTCCTGTCCACAGCCTGTCCGGCAGCGTTGAAGTTCCCGGGGACAAGTCCATCTCTCACCGCTACGCAATGTTGGCAGCGTTGGCCGAAGGGGCCAGCGAACTGCGTAATTTTGCCGCCGCACGCGATTGCCACAGCACTTTGGCCTGCATGAAGTCGCTTGGCGCGTCCGTCGAGGTTCAGGGAACAACAGCGCGCGTGACCGGGCACGGATTGCACGGATTGAAAGCTTCGTGGCGGACCCTCGACGCGGAAAATTCGGGCACCACGATCCGTTTGCTCTCCGGCATCCTGAGCGGGCAGGCCTTTTCGACGAAAATCACGGGCGACGCGTCATTACGTAAGCGCCCCATGAAACGTGTGATCACGCCGCTTCGCGAGATGGGCGCCGAGATTCACGCATGGGACGAGAACTTTCCCCCGCTGGAGATCCGCGGTGGCAAACTGCGCGGAATTCATTACGAAACTCCGATGGCCAGCGCCCAGGTGAAGTCCGCTGTCCTGTTGGCAGGCCTGTACGCCGATGGTGAAACCTCCGTCACGGAGCCGGCCGCGACGCGCGATCACACGGAATTAGCGCTCCAGGAATTCGGTGCTTCCGTGCGCAAGTCGGGAAGGACGACCTTCGTGCGGCCAAATCCCGCTCTGCATCCCGTCTCGCTCGATGTGCCGGGGGACTTGTCCTCCGCCGTCTTTCTGCTTGCGGCCGCGTCGCTTTTCCCGGAATCCAACGTCTATATTGCGAATGTTGGCCTGAATCCCACGCGTTCAGCCATTCTGGATTTTTTCAATCAGATGGGCGCGGCAATTACGGTGGTGAACCTCCAGAGCAAGGGTGGGGAGGTCGTCGGGGACTTGGCGGTGAAGGGCGCTCAGCTCAAAGGCGGCGAGGTGTCTGGAAGCCTCGTTCCCCTGTTGATTGACGAGTTGCCTATGCTGGCGGCACTCGGCCCATACACGCAGCAGGGAATTGAGGTTCGCGACGCGGGCGAACTTCGGGTCAAAGAGAGCGACCGAATCGCGGCCCTGGCCGAGAATCTGAAGCGCATGGGTGCGAGCGTGGAGGAGCGCCCCGACGGATTGCGCGTGGAAGGCCGTTCGGCTGGCGCGCTGCGCGGCGCTGACATCGATCCGCGCGACGACCATCGCATCGCCATGGCGTTTGCGGTAGCTGGATTGGGCGCTACCGGAGAAACGCGCATCCTTAACGCGGATTGTGCCGCGGTCTCTTATCCGACGTTTTTTTCGGAAGTGCGCAGGCTCGCCGAAGGTTGATTGCTACTGCTCGGTTGGGGGCGGAATGACCGGCGGCGCTGCCGGCACAGGTACCGCCGGAACTTTCGGCGGCGCGGGCAGCGACAGCGCTGATTTGCGCACCGCAATATTTCCGTAGCTGGTCTTCAACGTGATCTTCGGGCCTCGTGCCGAGCCGGCTTTCCCCGCCAGGCGCGAATCTCCGGATTGAGATTTCGTAGGCTGAAGACCTGGAAACTCGCTGTCGATATCGCAATTGCGGCACTCCGCCACAATTTCGAAGCTCGCGCCGCCAGGGAGCGTCAACGAGATGTCCGCGGACGAATTGGTAATCTGCACATCGTCTTTGGGGGCCGTCGAGAAGCGAACACTGGTCTGGGCATTCCTGTTCTGGATGTCCAACTTGCCGCCCGGGTTTTCAACGTTCACTTCGGTGTCGCGGGTCCGCAATGTGACATTGCCATTGCCGTTAATCAGATCAAGATTGCCGGAGCCGGCTTCGAGATGGCCATTCAGCGCGGAAACCGTCAAATCGGTGCGGGCAGAAACGATACGCACTCCTTTAACAACTTTGTCAGCGCGAACCGGACCGTAAAAGTCTCCGTCGACCGTCAGGCTTCCCGAGGCTTCATTCACTTCAATCTCGCCGCCCTTGCCGGAAACCTTGACGTCACCCTTTGTGTCGGAGACCTTGACGTCGCCTTTGCGCATTTCCACCGATACATCTCCGGCTGTATTGCGGATTTCGACGGTGCCATTCTGGTCCGTGGCACTCACGTCCGTCATCTGGTCCGAAATCGTAATGTCGCCGCGGTCGGTCTTTGCCACCAGAACCGCCTTCTGCGGCACGGAAATTTCCATGTCGATGCTGATGCGGTTGTCTGACGTGTCGTAGCCGGCGGGGTGAATCTCGTATCCATCGCCGTTCTGGGAGATTTCTACCGTGACCGGTTTCGCAAGGCGGCCCGCTTCGTTCTCATTCCAGGTTCTTACATTCACCTTGGCGGTGACCCTGATCTCCGGATCATCGGAGCCCCGGACCGTGATGTCTCCACGAATCGCCCGAGCGAGCACGTGCGCTGCCGGGGGAATTTCCTTAGGTTTGACGTCTAGATCGTAGTTGAAGGTCTCGCCGCCCAGGTCGAGATCCTCGACCTTCGATTTGACATACTCCTGTGCCACCACGATGCCCAGAAGCGCCAACATACCAAAGACCAGAAGCAGCTCACCACCCGTGACCGCGCCTCCGCCGAATCGCCGGCCGGCCATCCGCTCAAACAGCTTGATCACACCCCAGAAAATAATGAGCAGAGGCCACCAGTGGTGAAAGAAAGCGGACAACTCCAGGTGGCCGTAGTTGTGAAGAAGAAGAATCACTCCGACGGAGATGAGTACAAGACCGGAAAAAAGACCGCCGCTGCGCGTCTGGGTGCCAGCCATATTCTCCTTATTGCCCCTGGCTTCCATACGCGGAAGGCGGATTTGCCGGAGGAACTGGAGGAGGCGCGGCAGGGGGAACTATGTTCGAATCGACATGCCCCTCGCGCGAAGCCAGCGCGGCGCCGAGCTGCAGAAGGCCGATGACGAGCAACAGAACCGGCCAGGTATTCCCGAAATACAGGAATCCTCCGTGCACCCGGTCCAGCAAGAACAGAACTCCGATCGTGATTACCAGCGCCGGCCCGGTCATACCGCGAACGGTGCAACTCTGGCAGCGACAACGAGTGTGTGCGCTCATACCGACCCTCGTCTCAATCCTGGCCCCCGACCCGGTTCCGCAACATCAGGAAACCCACTCCAATCAACACCAAGGGCCAGAACACTTGACGCACCCGGAAATAGTCGAAGAATCCGAAATTGTTCAGCAGGAAGAGCCCGCCGACCGCGATCAGGATCATTGGGCCGATGGGGCGTGTCTTGCTCCACGACTCCAGCGGGTCAGCCACTGCTTCGCCGGCGTTCCGCATTTTCACTGTTCGCATGGCGTCGATTGCCATGTAGAAGATGAAGCCGGCTAACACGAATGCAAGTGCCACGTCCGCTCCCGCTCCCACATCGCTGCTCAGTCCAACAATGATGGCCGCAAATACGACGATATGAATCAGCGCTTTGTTGTATTCACCGTTATAAATCGCGCCAAGGCCCGGAATCAGGCCAAGCAGAAAGGCCAGCCCGGGACTGCCAGAGGTACGCGTCGGTGCCGCCTGGGGTAGCGGCACACCGACCGGTGGCGCTTCCGTGTCGCTGGCCAAAGACGGCGTCTCTGTTGGAACGCCCATCACCTTGGCCAGGCAATCTTCGCAATAGTAGACGTCCTTGACCGGTCGCACGCAGTTTGCGCACATCGGCTTGCCGCAATTGCGGCAGTACCCCGATGCCTCCGCTTCCGGATGGACCGCACAGTTCATCGAATACTCCTCTCCCAGATCACAGGAAACTCTGCCGCCAGCAATTCCACGCGTCGGGCAAGTTCGTTGGCCCGATTCTGCTGTTTTGGCGTGGTGTGCGTCTGATCGTCGTTGTGACCAGGCTTCTCCTGGTTCGACTTCGGACCACTGTCATCCGGGTTCACCTGCAGTTGGTTCTCGTCTTGCCGCAGACGCGATTGAATTTCATACACAACCCGTAGATCCATGACATATTTCCGGCTCTTTGCATATGTCACATGCGCTTGCCGTTCCACGTGCCGGTACATCGCTGCCGGGCTGAGATCCGCGAGTTTTGGCCTGCGCAGCGAAGTGCCCGAAGCGCCGACAACGATCAGACACGTCGCCATCACGCTCCCGGCGCCGTATGCGAATTTCGGAGTGGCCAGGCCGCGTACCCATTTGACGAAGATCTGCCACGGGGTCAGGCGCGGCCCAAGGGTTTGATCCAGAATCGAGTAGACCAGCTGCGGTGGAACCTCGAGCTGATCGATGTTCCGCATGTCGCGAACGATTCCCTTAACGCTGGCGTAGAGCTGCGAGCAGTTCGAGCAGGAGGAAAGGTGAGCAGAGAAAGCTGCCTCTTGCGTCGACGTCATCGCGCCGTCAAGGTAGTCTGTCAACCGTGCTTCAATTTGATCGCATGTCCAACTCATAGCTCGGCTCCCAATGCCCGCCCGGCCTTTACCAATATCAAATTCTCGCGCATTCCGCGCAAATTCATGACGGCCGCACTCCCATTTGGTGAAGAATCTTGGCTAATTCGATACGTCCCCGATTGATTCGCGACTTCACCGTGCCTTCCGGAACCTCCAGAACCTGCTGAATCTCGGCGTACTCGAGTTGCTGCAAGTCGCGAAGAATGACCGCTTCGCGCAATTCGGGAGACAGTCTCGTCAAGGCCGTCTGTACCTGCCCACTCAGTTCGCCTAGCAGCGCCTGTTCGTCCGGCCTGCGCCCCGCCGATTCCTTGTTCTCCACGACGGGCATCGCGTCGTCCAGCGAATCTGTGATTCGATCGCGTTTGGTGCGCCGATAGTGGTCGATCAAGAGGTTGCGAGTCACGCTGGTCACCCAGGTCGCAAATCCGCCGTGGGCCGAGCGGTAGCTTGCCAGGGTGCGATAGACCCTCAGGAACACTTCCTGCGATATGTCCTCGGCTTCGGTTCGATTGCCCACAAAGCGATAGCATACGTTGTAAACTCGGCGCGTATGGCGACGCACAAGTTCCTCCCAGGCCGAGCCCTCGCCCTGGAGGCATCGCTGGACCAGTTGGGCATCCTGCTCCAAGCTTCCTCAGCCCCATTCTCCAGTTACCTGCCCAGGCATAACCCGTAGTGGGGTTACTCGGCCTGTCATTCTATGGAACGAAAAATGCCTTCGAAATGTTCCCATTACCGGACATCGGGAGTCACACCGACCTTGCCGCATCTTACCTGCCTCCCGCGAACTAAACAAGCCCTTGCAATTGAATTATTTACCGCTACTTCGCTTGACCGCTCGCCGGTTCCCCAGTACGCTGACTAAATATGCTTTTCAAGTCGAGGAAGGGGTGGGTCATCCTCCTGTTGGCCGTGGTCGTGGCCTTCCTGGTCTACCACTCACGGGGTTCGCTTAAGCTAAGCCAGTTCAGCGGCGCGACTTTGTGGTCGTCCCTTCGCAGCGCGAATTACTTCTATCTCTTTCTCGCGGTCGCCACGATTTATGGGTGCTACGGTATTCGGGCACTTCGTTGGAGGACCTTCCAGTCACACGTAGGATCTGCCAGTTTCTGGAACATCTATTCCATGAACCTGGCTGGCTTCACCGCGTTGTTCCTTCTTGGCCGTGTGGCCGAGCCTGTGCGCCCAATCCTTATTTCGCGCAAAGACAAGGTCCCTCTTGCGGACACCTTCGGTATTTACGCTCTCGAGCGGATCCTCGATGCCTGCTGTACTGCCGCCCTCGCTTCCGTCGGCCTTTTGGTCTTTGAATCGTCCGGCCATCTCCACGCGGATGGCGCTGGAGCGGCGTTTGAGAAAGGTGCCAAAACGGCAGGCACTGCTTTCTCAATCTTTGCGGTTGTCGCCATCTGCGCGCTTGTTTACCTGCGGATTCACGGTTCCGCCGTTCTGGAACGGCGGATGGAAGGATGGCTGGCTTCGCATACCTGGCGTTCCGGTTTCGCTCGGGTAGTGCTGGGGTTTTCGCGCGGCGTGCAAACCGTCCGTTCCTGGGGTGATGTCGCCTCGGCAGTGCTGCTGTCGATTGCGCACTGGTTGCTGGTTTGCTTGTGCTACTACCTGGTCATTAAGGGTTTCACCGGCAAGCTGGGAACACTGACTTTCTCCGATGCGATTCTTGTGCTTGTATTCACCCTCGTGGGTTCAGCGGTCCAGTTGCCTGGCGTGGGAGGTGGTTCCCAGGCATTGTCGATCATCGCTTTCACGCGCCTCTACGACGTTCCCCAGGAGCCCGCAGTAGCTGCCGCG
>Ga0335082_10003273_pt1 | contig 17585 bp, 14 predicted proteins | sample Lox_Sample_41_FD_206718 | JGI IMG/M metagenome (GOLD analysis project Ga0335082, IMG submission 206718) | Soil microbial communities from Loxahatchee National Wildlife Refuge, Florida, United States - Lox_Sample_4.1 | ecosystem: Environmental > Terrestrial > Soil > Wetlands | place: USA... | reverse complement strand
TGGTCCGCAATGAGAGAGAACAGGTTCATCATTAGTTCATCCAAGAAAACACTCCTTATCGCATAAACGACTGAATCACAAAGATCACGGAGCAAACATAAAATGTGTTTCGCCCTGCTTCTTCGCGCTTCCTTCATAGGTTCACGTTAGCTGAACTTTAATCATACTGCATATAATACTTCCCCGTAAGCTGTTTTACCAGTCCTTTCAGTTCCAGGTTAATCATACCCCCGCTCAGCTCGCCAGGGGTGTGCTGCAGGTGTTCATGATCAAATCGATATACTTCCGTTCATTCGGAAGAACACCGGATGAATGTTTTATTTCATGAGCGTGTCCGTTGCTCGGTCATATTCTGCACTTAAGGGTAGGAATTATACAGACTCACGAAAGATAGTCAAGGCTTTTTTTGGACGGAAGTCTGGGAATGCTTTCCGGATTATACAATGGAACGGCACAGGTGTGCTACTCTGTTTCTTGTTTTTTATAAGGACAGGCTTTCAAAAAGTTGGTATAATGCTTTTATATTACTTATTACAGGGGTCTTCACTGACGAAAAATATGACAAAAAGTTGCAGAAAGTATCCCCATCAAGGCTTTTAATATGATTGTTATCTATTTTCTTAACGGCCTATGTTTTTTTACCTTGAGACTGTCCATAGTCTCTCATGCCGGAAAACGAAGCGTATTCAAGCTTGCAGATACGCAGTGGCTGATTGCAGCGTTTGGTGTTATCTATGACTGAACGGAAGCGTGTTGATGCTGCTTTGCAGAAATGGTCTGAGATCTTCAATCACATCAAGACAGGGGTAGTCATTGTGGGTACTGAGGCAGAGACGCTAGATATGATGAACCAGGCAGCTGCCGTCATGCACGGATATACCGTCGAAGAGCTTACAGGAAGGCCGATAGGCGACATTATGGAGGCCGGGGGCCTCGCGGAACTGAGACGCCAGCTCAGCACGATAAATCAGAAGGGAAACCATGTTTTTGATGCCATCAATATTCGTAAAGATGGCACCACCTTCCCGGTTCAGGTAGACGTGGCAGCGGTGAAAGACAGTGACGGGAATGCTCTGTACTACATCACCAATATGCTGGACATTTCCGAGAGAAAGCAAGTCGAGGAAATCCTTCGTTTTGCCGCGCGCCAGTGGCGAACGACGTTCGATGCCATGAAGGACATGGTCTTCCTGCTGGACCGGGAAGGAAAGATCAAACGGTGCAACATAGCAACGGCGGCGTACTTCGACAGACCTCTTGAGGAGATCAACGGCCGGAATTGCTGCGAGTTCATTCATGGAACGACGGTCCCGGCCGAGCAATGCCCTTTTCAGCGCATGCTCCAAACAAAACGGCGGGAGCATACCGTCATGCAGCGAGGGGGAAAATGGTTCGATGTCGTTGTTGACCCGCTTCTTGATGATGCGGGAGATGTCAAGGGCGCCGTCCATATCATGTACGATGTCACCGAACGGAAGCGGGCCGAGGAACAGATCAGGGAGTCGCTCGGAGAGAAGGAAATTCTTTTAAAGGAAATTCATCACCGCGTAAAGAACAACCTGCAGGTCATCATGAGCCTCCTGCGACACCAGGCGGAATATGCGCAGGACCAGAGGATTCACGATATATTCCTCGAAAGCCAGAGCCGCATTAAAGCCATGTCGTTCATCCATGAAAAACTGTACCAGTCCGATAACTTGGCAAAGGTCGACCTCCGCGATTATATCAGCAGCCTTGCGAAGAGTCTGTTCAGTACCTATAAAGTGAATGCCGCGCAGATAAAACTGGCGGTGGATGCCGATGGCATTTCCCTGGGAGTTGATACCGCCATCCCATGCGGGCTGATCATCAATGAACTTGTTTCCAATTCGTTAAAGCATGCCTTTCCCGATAACCGGACCGGGAAGATCGACATAACGGTTCGTCCGGTCGGGCCGGGAGAACTTGAACTGGTGGTTGGCGATGATGGGGTCGGTGTCCCGATGGACTTGGATATCATAAATGCCAAATCGCTGGGACTGCATCTGGTCACCCTCTTGGCCAAAAACCAGCTGCGCGGACACATCGAAATGGTGAGATACAGGGGAACAAGTTTCCGAATTCGGTTTAAAGGGGTAGGGGCATGAAAAAAGGCACAATCTTTGTTGTTGAAGACGAGGTTATCATTGCCGATGATATAAAAAGCTATTTGCAGAAATTCGGCTACAAGGTCCCATTGACAGCTACATCGGGAGAAGAGGCGCTGAAAAGGGTACGCGACGTTCGGCCCGACCTTATCCTCATGGACATTGTATTAGGCGGCGAGATGGATGGGATTGAAACGGCAGAAAGGATCCGGTCCGAGTTTGATGTCCCTATTGTGTACCTTACCGCCTTTGCCGATGATGAAACCCTGGAACGGGCGAAAATAACCGAGCCGTTCGGGTACATCATCAAACCCTTTGAGGAGCGGGACCTGTATACGACCATTGAGATGGCCCTCTACAAGCACAAGATGGAGAGAAAATTAAAAGAGAGCGAAGCGAAATTCCGCCGTATCGTGGAAACAGCGCAAGAAGGCATCTGGGTGCTGGATACGGAGGACAGGACAACGTATGTCAATAAGCGTATGGCGGAGATGCTCGGATACCGCGAGGACGAGATGATCGGGAGGAAGCTCGTTGATTTTCTCATCGAGAAGGAGCATTCCAGGGTGCCAGAAGGGTTTGAGCCCCTCATGTCGGGAAGCAGGGAAGTGCTCGACTTCAAATTTCACCGGAGAGACGGCTCATTTCTCTGGGGGATGCTTTCCACCACACCAATCCAGGATTCCGATGGCCGGGTCATCGGATTCTTAGGCATGATTACCGACGTGACCGAACGGAAACGGGCTGTGGCTGCGATACAAGAATCTCATGAAAGACTCTTAACAATCCTGGAGAGCCTGGACGCCATCGTATATGTTGCTGATATGGAGACGCATGAGGTCTTGTTCGCGAATAATTATGCGCAGAAAGTGTTCGGCAACGTAGCCGGTACAGTATGCTGGGATACGTTCCAGAAGGGACAGGACGGGCCTTGCAAATCCTGCACTAACGACAAGCTGCTCACAGCGGACGGTAAGCCCGCAGGCGTATGCACTTGGGAATTTCAGAATACCGTCACGGGCAAGTGGTTCGATATCCGGGATCGGGCCATCCCATGGGTAGATGGCCGTATGGTCCGTCTGGAGATCGCAACAGACATTACCGCACGCCGAAGGATGGAAGAAGAGCTCATCAAATCGCAGAAGCTTGAATCCATCGGCATTCTTGCCGGCGGTATCGCCCATGACTTCAACAATGTTCTGACGGGCATTATGGGCAATATCTCACTGGTAATGCTCGACAGGGAGCTGCCGGAGAAGACTCAAAAGAGACTAACCGAGGCGGAAAAATCCTGCATCAGGGCAAAAGATCTTACCCAACGACTGCTCACCTTCGCGAGGGGCGGGGCTCCGGTCAAAAAAGTCTCTTCCCTGTCATCATTGCTTAAAGATGCGGCCAGTTTCGCGCTTACGGGAACGACGGTCAAGAGTGAATATTCTCTGCCCGGGGAGAACTGTTTTGCTGAAATAGACGAGGGTCAGATTCGTCAGGTCATTCATAACATCATAATCAATGCCGTCGAGTCCATGCCACAGGGGGGGACGGTAAAGGTGGCCTGTCAGAAAATTGAGCTGGATGCAGAGGATGGTGTCCCTCTTCAAGCGGGTGATTATGCAAAAATATCCATCCAGGACGCAGGGACAGGGATATCTCCGGAAAACCTGCCGAAGATCTTTGATCCTTATTTCACGACGAAGGAGAAGCGGGCGGGGATGGGTCTCGCAACCAGCTATTCCATAATTAAGAACCATGGCGGCTACATTACTGCTGAGTCAGCGCCGGGGAAAGGAACGACCATTTTCATCTATCTTCCGACAGTCGTGGTGGAACCTGCGCAATTGAAGGTCGAAGACGTGAGGTCCTTCGCCAACGGCGGCAAGGTTCTGATCATGGATGACGAAGAGATTATCAGGAATGTCGTCGGTGAGATGCTTACGCACTTGGGATACGAGGTCGGTTTTGCAGAAGACGGCGTCGAGGCGATAAGGCTCTATAGAGAGGCGATGGAAGCTTCCCGGCCATTTCACGTGGTCATAATGGATCTCACCATCCCGGGAGGGATGGGCGGCAAAGAGGCTATTGCAAAGCTGCGTGAAATCGATGCTCATGTAAAGGCCATCGTCTCGAGCGGATATTCAAACGACCCTGTCATGGCTAACTTCAAAGAATACGGTTTTGTCGGCGTTGTTACAAAGCCCTATAAAATGAAGGATATGAACGAGACTCTCAGGCGGGTGCTCGCACAGTCGAATTAATGGCCAATCCCTTTCTGCGGTTCTCCTCCTGGCAGACGCGCCGGATATCACGCGTTGACGTGGCCGTACACGCGCTCGATGATTTCGGGCGAAGCGTTTTCCCGGCCGGCCAGCGCAAGGTGCATGAGCGGCGATCTTCTGGATTTATATGTTCCTCGATGGGCAGATATCGTACAGAACGCATGCCTGGTGGTTCGGTTTCTTCGCCTGGCATATCTTCCTGCCGTGAAAGATAAGGAGATGCGACAAATTACCCCATTCCTTTTTGGGAGTGATGGGCATCAGGTCGTTCTCAATCTTTACGGGGTCCTCATTCTTCGTGAGCCCGAGCCGGTTGGCGAGCCTCTTCACGTGCGTGTCCACGGCGATCCCTTCATTGATCCCAAATGCGCTCGAAAGCACGATATTAGCCGTTTTCCGGGCCACACCGGGCAGGGTGATGAGCTCATCCATGGTCCGTGGCACGTTCCCGCCGAATTTCTCGAGTATCATCTTCGCGGCCTTGTTGATGCTTTTCGCCTTATTGTTAAAGAAGTTCACGGAACGGATGTCCTTGGCGAGTTTTTCGGGCGTGGTGTCCGCGAACTCCCTAACGGTCCGGTATTCATTGAACAGAGTCTCAGTCACCTTGTTGACGAGCACATCCGTGGTCTGCGCCGAAAGTATGGTCGCGATAAGGAGCTCGAGGGGTGATGAGAACCGGAGCGCAGTCTGCGGCGTACCGGCATACTCCTTTTTCAGCCTTTTGAGAATGATCGTTATCTTGTCCCGCTTGTCCATGGGCCCTCCACTGACTGCCTTTCCTCGCTCCGATCATCTGAAATACCAGTTTCCTATGCTCTACATTGGCACAGGTAGAATGGGATAAACGGTATTAGCTCGCGCCTTCCATCGAGAGGAGGGTGATCAAAGGTCCCCTCAACCGTCGCTATTGCTGCTCCCTTTCTCAGGACTGGTCCCGTGAACAATCTCCGAGCAGAAGGGGAATACACTATTCTTCGATGCCCTCAGGACCACATTTTAGTGGAACAACCGGGTCCTGTTCCTCATAAGGTATGTCATCGTCCTCGATTTATTAAAACCCGAATTCCTGTCCCGTTCGAAGAGCGCCTTAAGGTCTTCTAGGGTATCCACGTCTTTCCACTGCGGTACGAGATGCACGCGGAGTGATGATTCTTTCAGGATGTCCATGGTTTCCCGAAAGACCGTGTCTGTGCTCCAAGGGATCCCGTGAAAAATACGTGGCAGGAACGATCTCTGGTTAAAACCAATAAGGTAATACCCGCCGTCAGCTGCAGGACCGATTACTGCATCGTTCTCATTGAGCGATTCAAGGGCCTCATGGAAAACCGCTGGCGTGAGGTCCGGAATGTCGCTTCCTATGAGAATGGCGCTCGTAAAGCCTTCCGAGAATATCTTCTTGAACGCCATCTCCATTCTCTCTCCCAGATCGTTTCCGATTTGGGGCTCGACGGGATGGCCGACGAGCCACGTAGTAATCGTTTCTTCCGCGTCAGGCGGATAGAGGCATATTCTGAAGGGATAGCCGGATATGCTCAGAGCGTCAATGATATCGAGAACGAAGTTCTTATAGAGCTCGAGCACAGCCTCTTCTCCCACTGCCGCAGCCAGGCGTGATTTCACTCTGCCCTTGAACGGAGCCTTGATGAAGAGGAGTACAATCGACTTGTCAGACATTTATGAATATTAAATTAATCCCTACACGTTTGCGTCATGGATACGCGGTCGAATCAGTTGGAACATTATTCTTATATTGAGTATTGCATAAATATAGGTCCAATTCAAGGGCCATGCAGGACGGATAGATACATATATCCACGGGTGACTAAAAGGAGGCGCTTCTATCCGATGCTGATTATTTATGTTTTTTCAGTAGCTTCAGATATGCATTTGATTCATCCCTGTAGAGGTGAAAGAGGTATAATATAATAGAACCCTCCCTAAGGGAAGGGGAAGAGGAAGTATGATGTCAAAAGAAGATTTTATAGAAACTGAAGGAAAGATCCTCGAGGTTCTTCACGGTGGATTGTTCAGAGTTGAGTTGGACACGGGCCAGAAGATCCTGGCGCATCTTGCAGGGAAGATGCGGATACATCATGTCAGGATCGTGCCGGGTGACAGTGTGAGGGTTGAGCTGTCGGTTTATGATCTGACGCGAGGAAGGATTACGTATCGACTGAAACACGAGGCTGCATGAGAGCCGGAGTGCTTTCACCTCTACACATTCCTGATAACTGCCGAATTGTTCTTGCCGTCTCTTAAGTCCACGCGCATCCCCTCATTTGTATACTTCTAAGCATAGAGCATTATCTTTCCTACGTAGCCTTTGAGCTCGTTAGTGGCCTTCACGAAGGTCTCGATCACGGTAGGATCGAAATTCTTTCCCGATGCAGACAGGATCGCACGTTGCGCTTCTTCAAACGACAAGGCTTCCCGATAGGGCCTTTTTACCGTGAGCGCGTCAAGGGCGTCCGCCACGGCGAAGACCCTTGCCCCGACCGGAATCTCGGACCCTTTGAGCCCGAGTGGATAGCCCGTGCCGTCGAAGTGTTCATGATGGTTCCTGATAATCTCCGCCGCCTTTGCGAAATATCCGATGTGGCTGATAATCCGGTGCCCGATTTCGGGATGGCCATGCATGATCGCCTGTTCCTCAGTGGTAAGCGGGCCTTCCTTATGGAGCACGGAATCAGGAACTCCGATTTTGCCGATATCGTGGAGAAGCGCTCCGCAATAGAGGTCCACGAGGTCCCTTCCCATGATGCCGTGGATATGCCCCATGATCATGGCGAACTGCGTTACGCGTAACGAATGGTTGCCCACTTCGTGCTCGCGGGCGTCTATAGCGCTCACGAAGGCCTCCAGGGTCACGAGATAGCTCGTTTCGATCTCATCGACGACATCCTCGAGATGGGTGTCGGCAAAATAGCAGTGCTCGCAGCGATAGGTGCCGTCCGCCCTTTTGATGTAACGGTTGTCCTCGATCTTAGCTCCGCAGTGGGGACAGAAAAGGACGTCTTCCTGGGCCTGCATCATGGTCCGTGCCTCCTCATTGGTAATATTTCTGCAATTGTTCGAGCGGTACGCCGAGCGCATAAAACATCTGAAGGGTCCAGTTCCTAAACGTGCTGAAGAGAATCCCTTCACGTTCCCATCTCCGCGGGGAGGTGAGGACTTTTGACGGGATGATGCAGATCCGGTCCCCGCGTTTTCTGATGCGCGCCATGATCTCGACATCCTCCATCAGAGGGATGTCCTGATACCCGCCAATTTTTTCAAAGTACTCTCGTCGCATGAATATCGCCTGGTCCCCGAAGGGAATCCTCGTAAGCCGCGTACGGAGAAAGACATACGTTTCCGTGATCCTGAAGATACGTCTGCTGGTATCGATGCCCAGATCAAATGCTCCGGCAACAAAGCGGTCGACGCTCATGGCCGCCGTTATCATAGCGAGTGCGTCTTTTGGCAGCAGGGTATCGGCATGGAGAAAGAGAAGAACATCGCCGGACGCTAGCGACGCACCGCTATTCATCTGGCGCGCTCGCCCTTTTCCGGAAACGATCTTAGTAACCTTTTCGTCCGTGATCGCTTTGATCGTGCTTCCCTGTGGATCGCCGTCAATGACGATGACCTGGGGCACGTCATGTTCAGCGAGATCAAACACCTGTGTGATGAGCCCGTTTATCCTGTCTGATTCATGAAACACAGGTATGATGATGGACAGCGTCGGAATGTCTTTCATGGCTCTACGTTTCCGGATGACTCCCAGATAAAATTCAGGCCATCCTCTGATTGAAGTCTTATGATGAATCAGCAGCTCTTCACCTTGTTTGCTGTCATTCCTTGAGATTGATGGGAAGCGCAAAGTCTTTCATCTCCCCGATGCCTGCCATGCCGCCCTGATAGCGTCCACCCGCTTCCGGTTCACGCCGAAATCCGAATATCCGAGGCGGGATGCGGACCTCACCTGGATCAGCTTCGCGTGATCATCGAAAAAGAACTCGACATCATCAACAAAACGCCAGAGAGCGCTCGCGAATTCCGCATGGAGATAGTTGTTCGTTTCGGTGGCGATCTTCGTCCTCTTCATCTGAAGGATGATCTTTCTGAGACCGGCAATCGCTTCGGGTGTTGACGAGGAATAGGGGAGGGGCTCAACAGCATGGTTTTTATCGGTGCTCTGGCTCGATACGCAGTTGGGAGAAGAAGGGCAGGGGGCCAGACTGCCGTCCCTGACGCCGAGGTTCTCGGGCCGTCCGCCTGCACAGCCGATGATGAGTATGCTCGCGGGTAACATAATGGCCAGGGACTTTAGCATGATGTCTAGCATAAGGGAGGACCCTTCCTCTTCGGTCATGTCATTATCTCTATTATAACATGAAGTTCCGGATCTCTACCGGATTTGATTATCAGATTTGTCAGATCTGAAATCCATGCTCATGCCCCCCAACGAAATAAAAAAGCCGGGTTTGCCTTTTAAAATCCCTCGGCAACCCGGCTATCCCCACAACAGTGGTGATCCGAACCTTTCCGCCCTCTCTTTGCGAAGGCGTTCGCTTTAGCGGGACAAATCTAATCCTCCATACAGGTCATCCCTTCAGGCCGCCTTGGCCAGTTTCACGCCGCTTTCCTTCTTTCGGAGATACTCTCGCCACGGTTTCCAGTAATACTTGTCCCAACCTTCATTAACGCCGTCATAATCGTACTCCGGCACGTTGACATGTACAAGCTCGATTCTGCCGCCGTTATTGTCCGGCCAGAAACTGAGGATCAGCGTAGAGTCGAGGTCCCCGGGTTTCCAATCCTTCCCTCGCCACGACTGGATGATGATGCGTTTGGGCACTACCTGCAGCGTTTTGCCCGTGATCATACCTCCAAAGGCGCGAAATCTCGACCCTGTTGTCCGACTGATGGTCACCGGTCCTCCTGTGATTTCCCCATGGGCCTTCGGGCTCAAATACATATCAAAGAGCTTTTCCGCGGGTGCAGGAAGTATCACGGTCTGTTGAATTGTTTTCGGCATAGAACTTCACCACCTTAATAAGACAATTTAACTCCTCTCTTTAAAGGTAGCGCCGATTAATCTTCATGTCAAGGCCGGAAGGCGAAGGAAGTGCTGGTTGACCGCTGGGTGATATGTTTCACCGGCTGCAGGATTGTGAATACCCTAAACGAGAAATGTAAGCGACCGGTATTCGGGCAATTCACTGACGGGAGGGGGCCCAGCCGTACGAGGCCCTCCTCCTCTTAATCCTTGCTCAGTGATACATCAGGCTGCGCGCTCACTGCGGTAGTCGCGCTTCTTTTCCACGGAGCGAACCGTGAAGCGCTCGTCGAGCATCGTGAGTTTTTCCATTATGCCCGTGTACTCCAGCTCCGCCATAGGCAGCATGGCAGCGCCGAAGAACCCCTGTTTCCGCATCTCGGCGGCCTTGTCTGCGACATGTCCGCGGACGGCATCCCAGAACGGATGGTCGAATGCGTCGACGGGTCCAGTTAGCTTCCCCTCGTGCACGGAGAAGGCTGCGCAACTGACAATGGGCGGGCCATCGAAATAGCTTATAGGCGACATGAGTCGGACCGGCATCATCGGCATGTTGTGCGAGCCGCGCATGCCTCCGGCCACGAAGTGCCCGATGTGGAAGGGAGCCAGGACTTCGCCCGTTGCCGGGAAGTTCATCTGCGCGCGCACGAGCATAACCGGGTCATCCTTGCCTGTATACTTGCCGGCGATGTTATGGAGCCTGGACGTGGATACCGCGGCCGCCTGTTCGCCCGAGGCGCGAGACCAGATCGACTCTACCACGAACCGCTCCGTGTCCCTCAGCAGGGCGGCGATGTCGTAGATATCCTCTGGCGTGTTCAGCTCAATGACCCGGTCACCCTCTATGTAGTTGACGTCCATGATCACGAATCGGAACCCTTTCCCCATTTTGGGCGCAAGGATGAGCCCGGGCGTGTTCATCGCGTCGGCGAACGCGAGATAGAGCGGGAGGTTGTACGCTCCGGGATCGGTCTTGTCCGCCGCGAAGAACAGGAAGGGCTCATTCGGTCTCTCCTCGAACTCCATCTCGGCGACGGCAGGCCCCATGCCCCGCACGTTCCCGGAGAACGAGTCCTTCAGCAGATCCTGGCCTGCGCCGTACAGCCCCTGTGCTTTCGCAACGTTCGTCCCCGCGACAAAGGCGTCCCAGGCCAACTTATGGATCTGCTCGTCGCCGGTCCCGCGGGTATGGGTCATAAGGATTGCCACATCGTCTCCCGTGTAGCTCACGTAACTGTCTTTCAGAAATCCGATGCCGTTCTGGCGCACGTGGTGTTCAACGGTTTCGAGCAGTCGCTGCGACGGCGCGATGTGACCCCCGACTGACCCTACGTCAGCCTTGATAACGCTTACGGTCAGTTTCATAGGTAGGCACCTCCTTCATTTGTTTTCTATGCGTACTGCGAGATGATGGACAAAGGGAGAGTTTTTTATACTGATCATAGTTAAATGATAGCAAAACCGGGGAGGAATGTGCTAGGGCATGCAACAAGGGTTGCATCGTTGCCAGGGCTTATATAATTAGTGATAGTAAAGTTGTAGCAAGAGACCGTCTTTGGTACATGCGGAGGATGCAATACGATGTCCTGGACCATCTTTTCCGCAACATCCCGGTCATTGATTCCCAAAGGAACGCCGCGCGGAACGTTCCGGAAGCACCTGAACGCGCCGTTAAGAATCACATATGCTCAAAAAATTGCTTTCCCGTAGATGCATCGGGAATTCTCGTTTCTACCTTTTAGATTGTGCATCATTTTTCAGGTTGCTGCGGAACCAGCGCCTTATATCCCTCCCTCAAAAGACGGGGTTGTGCGGCGCAGATTCATAACGCGTCTTTTATGTCATAAAGCTGTGATAGACTGATGATAGCTCCTTGGACGTGATGGGCGGGGATGATCTATGTTCGCAAAGAAAAACATTCTTATAGCAGGACCTCCGGGCATCGGTAAGACCACCATCATGAAGGAGCTCGCACAAAAGTTGAAGGATAGCGGCCTCGCTGGCTTTTACACTGACGAGATACGGGAAGGGGGCGTGCGGGAGGGTTTTGAACTGGTCGGCTTAAATGGAAGGAAAAGGCTTCTTTCCCACATTAATATAAAAAGTCCGTATCATGTGGGCAGATACGGAGTCGATATCAGGGGTTTTGAGATATTTCTCGATGCCCTTGCGCTCACAGATCCAAACATCAGGCTTATCTTGATCGATGAGATCGGGAAGATGGAGTGCCTGTCGCAACGATTCAAAACAGTTGTGCGAACTGTTCTGGATTCCGGAAAAGCGGTGATCGCGACGATTGCGCTTAAGGGTTCTGGGTTTATCGCCGAGGTGAAGGGACGGGAGGATGCGATGCTGTTCGAAATGACGCTGGAAAACAGGGACCCTCTTGCAGAAGAAATCCTGCGGTATGTCAAGACATCGTACGATTAATGGAAATGCTTCAACCTTTGGAAGTGAGCTTTACAGATCAGTTTTTTGTTTAGCGGCTCTTTTTCAATACACTCCTTTCTTCAATCCAGTTTTATGAAAGGGTATCGTTCCAGGTCTTCACGGCTCACGAGCGAGAGGCCGGCCCAGGTGCCGATCGTTTCGATCGCGATGATTGCGTCGGGATTTACGAAAGAGATGCGGGCGGGAGTGCCGGCCTTCTCAAGCGATTCAAGGAGTACGAAATCCAGCAGCCGCTCCTCGTCAGGACTTGAAAGCTTTCCCTTGAAGCCGCGCCTTCGTATCCTTACGTAAAAGCTCTTTCCTGCGAGGTGCGTCGTCCAGGTGAGGATTATTTCACCGGCCTTGTGCCCGAATTCATCGGGGGAATTGAAGATAAACGAGTGGGTGGCTGGTATCAGCCGAGCAAGAAAAGAGAGCGACTCCGGATGTTTCGATGCCCGTTCCCGCAAGGACTCGAGCATCCGGTTCATGTCCTTCGCTCTTATCAAAAGGACGTTGAAGAATTCTGTCCGCTTCACTTCTCCGAACTCGCCGAATACGTCGATAGCCCGCTTGAATCCATGTTCGTGAACACTGATTACAGCATTCCATTCCTGCATAGCGGATTGTCTCTCGAGTACGACCCGGCTGGGTTGCGCGCGCAGGCATCAAAGGCCGGCGTCCAGAATTTTCTCATGACGCTTAAAAACCTTGCGAAAATGGAAACCGTAGATCGAGAGGGTGATGGCCAGCGGTAGGAGCCGTGGCCGGCGGAATAAGGACCAGAAAAAGATTTTCCAGTACTGGAACCGCTCCCTGCCGATGATGCCAAGGCGCACCGAGGACTTTATCACGGCCTTCAGGTGATTGAACCGGAAGCGGCCACCACGCGCCTTGGGAGGGCGATACTCTTTCAGGAATTGCTTCATTCGCGCGTAGTAGTGCTTCGGAGAGTAGATCGTGTTAAGTATCTTGCGGTAACCGCTGATCAGGTGCTCGGTGTTCATCTTTGGTATGAAGTTGATCGAAAAGTCCGTGTTGTCGCCGGTCGGGGCCTTCAAGAGTCGCCCTTCCTGCTTTAAGCGATGATAGAGCTTTGTCCCGTGCGGCGCGTTCAAAAGCCCGACCATGGCGGTCGCGATCCCGCTTTCCTGGATGAAGGCGATCAGGCGCTCGAAGATCGATGCCGGGTCCTTGTCAAATCCTACGATGAATCCCGCCTGGACCTCGAGTCCGGCCTGCTGGATCTTTTTCACGCTGGCGATGAGGTCTCGGTTCCGGTTCTGGACCTTGCTGCATTCGATGAGGCTTTCCTCGTTCGGCGATTCGATGCCCACGAAGACCGTGTCGAACCCCGCTCGGACCATGAGCTGCATCAACTCTGCGTCGTCGGAGAGGTTGATGGACCCCTCGGTATTCAGGGCAAACGGGTGCTTCCGTTCTTCCATCCATTCAATCACCGCCGGCAGAATATCCTTTTTGAGCTTTCCCTTGTTCCCGATGAAGTTGTCGTCGACGATGAACACGCCGTTTCTCCACCCCCGTGCATAGAGAGTATCGAGCTCGGCCAGGATCTGCTCCCTGGTTTTTGTCCTTGGCACGCGGCCGTAGAGCACCGTGATGTTGCAGAAGTCGCAATCGAAAGGGCAGCCCCGGGAATACTGGATGCTCATGGAGGCATAGGCCTTCATATTCAGAAGATCGAATCGCGGTTGCGGCGTGATAGAGAGGTCGGCCCACAGGGGAGAAGAATATACATGGCCAGCCTGTCCCTTTCGCAGATCATCGAGAAAGAGCGGCAGCGTGATCTCGGCCTCGTTCAAAATGAGATGGTCCACGTCGGTGAACTCATCGGGACTTGCCGTGAAAAGAGGACCGCCGGCGATCACCTTGGCTCCAATCGCCTTGCACCTGATAATGACGGAATTTGCTGACTCTTTCTGGATGGTCATGGCGCTGAGCATCACATAATCGGCCCAGCGGAGGTCGGCGTCGGTGAGGTTCTGCACGTTCATATCAACGAGGCGCTGCTCCCACTCAGCGGGAAGCATTGCCGCCACGGTCAGGAGACCGAGCGGTGGCAGACTGGCTTTTTTCGAAATGAACTTCAAGGCATACTTAAAGCTCCAGAATGTATCAGGGTACTTTGGATAAACAAGGAGAATTTTCATTATAGAACTCCTCCACGCTGCTTGCGCGTGTGATAAAAAAGGTTTACATCCTCATCCTACTATTCTCTTTCAAGTTTGCAATGTATCATTCATTATCCACGATAATTCACAAATAGCAACAGTTTTTACAGTGACGATCTGGGACGCGGGTTTTTTACTGCTCAACTTCTTCATTTGAATTCTCTTGCCTCTTCCCTATTCCCCTGATTCTTTAGCCGGATATCTCACTTTGTATTTCGTTGATGCAGACTCATCCTGTTTCCGCCGCCTCCGTACTCCAGTGTACGTGGATAATAATGCAGACATGGGGCCAATGTTACTGCCTAATTTGAAAACCATAACAAAACAGGAATTCTTTTGTCAAGCGAGACTGTCGATAAGAAAAAAGTACCAAAACGTCCGCGCTCTCTTCTACTGCACTGATTAGAAAGTAACAAACAATCGTTCCGTTCCGGTGTATTTACTCTGTAGCGCCAAAATTTAATTGCACCGTCATGGGTAAACTGTTATTATAATCAGTCTGTTTTGGAAAAATACCGACGAAGGGTTACGGGCTGAGGGCGCGCTATAATATGAAACGTTCTTTCAACTGGAAGTACGTCGTGGTTGTGGGTCTGGGATTACTGGCCTTTATCGGTATCGGCGTTCTTTTGTATGAGAGCGCCGTTCCGGTGATCAATGCTATTGATACCCGCAGATCTGCAGAGGAGATCCTTATGCATCTCGACGGCATGCTTTCGGGCCTGAGGGATCTTGAGGCAAGCGAGCGCGAATCCGTCCTGAACTGGCGAATCAATCATCGTAACAGTTATAAGGCTGCTGTGAACAAAATACAGCAGGAAACAGCCATCCTCAAGACGACGACCGTAAACTATCCGGACCAGCAACGCAGGTTTGCGCTCCTCGAATTTCAGATCGTGAAGAGACTCGAATATTCACATCAGCTCATTGATGTTCTTGAGAAACAGGGTCATAAGTCAGCCGAGAAAATGTTGCAGACCGGAGGAGCCGGCGAGATTGCCGAAAATATAGAGAACACTGTTTCGGAGATGCGGAATGCCCAGAGCGAGCTGCTGGGGCAGCAGGAGAGGCTGATCAATCCGGGAATCAGAACGTCCGTTAAGCTTATCGGTATAAGCTACCTGGCTGCGATACTGATCGTCCTGCTTTTCGGCGCTGTTGCCCTGCGCGAATACAGGTTGCGCAGGCGGGCAGAGGAGATGCGGAAACGGCTCTCGCTTACCGTAGATCAGGCAACGGACCTTGTGGTGGTAACCGACCTGTCGGGGAAAATAGAATACGTAAACAGGGCTGTCGAGGAAACGACCGGCTATACTGCTGTGGAGCTTCTCGGGAAGAGCAGGGACCTGTGGTACTCCGGGAAGCATGATGCTGAATTCTTCCAAAAGAAACGCGATACGGTCCTTTCAGGAGGAACGTTTCAAGCAACGGTGACATATCGGAAAAAGAACGGGGACCTCTTCTATCTCCTTGACACGCTGACCCCGCTCAGGGATGCCGCAGGAAACATTACGCACATTGTCTCTACGGGAAGGGACATCACGAGTCAGAAGTCGCTGGAAGAGCGGGTCGATTACCTGGCGTATTTCGATGCGCTCACGGGAGTGCCGAATCGGGCCCGTTTTGTCGATCGGCTGCACGAGGGGATCGTCCGGGCGCAGGGCTCCTCTGCCCATATGGCGGTTCTTGCGATTGACGTCGACCGGTTCAAGCTCATCAACGATGTATTTGGGTTTGATGCCGGTGACGAGCTTCTCAAGGTGATCACAGAGCGGTTGTTGGCCTCGGTGGGAGAAGGGGACACGGTAGCGCGCGTGGGAAACGATGAGTTCGACGTGGCGCTCCATAATATCGCCCGCCCCTCCGATGTCGTGAGCGCGGTGAACAAGATCATGAAAAAGATCTCACAATCCGTCATCCTCAGGGGAGAAGAAATCATCATGTCTTTCGCCGTCGGCGTCACGCTGTTTCCCGATGATGGTGAGGACGCTGAGACGCTCATACGGAACGCGCACCTCGCCCTCAGCAAAGCAAAGGCCCAGGGAAAGAATAATTTCCAGTTCTATACTCCCGGCATCGTTGAAAAGGCCTCTGAATTTCTGGTCATGGAAAAGCGTCTGTCCAGCGCCCTGAAGAAAGAGGAATACCTTGTATATTATCAGCCGTATGTGGATATGACGACGAGGAGGTTTGGTGGCGCCGAGGCCCTGATAAAATGGAAGAGCGACAAACATGGGCTGGTATCTCCGACGAAGTTCATTCCTATGCTCGAGGATACGGGGATGATCATCGACGTGGGGGAGTGGGTATTGAAGACGGCCTGCCGCCAGATCAAGGAGTGGGACCGGAGGAAGCCATTATTCCCCGTCGCCGTTAACCTCTCAACAATGCAGTTCCACCATAAATACCTCGTGGAAATGGTCGAGAACACCATCAAAGAGGCCGGCGTAGACCCGGCGTGCCTGACGCTGGAGGTGACGGAAGGCATTGTTATGCACGACCTTGATTATACGAGCAAGGTCCTGAGCGAGTTGAAGAACCTCGGCGTCTCTATTTCCGTCGACGACTTCGGGACAGGTTACTCATCGCTCAGCTATCTGAAAAAGCTTCCTGTCGATAATGTGAAGATCGATATGTCCTTCGTGAAGGATATCGCCACGGACCCTGATGCCGCCTCGATCGTCATGGCGATCACGTCCCTTGCCCGAAACCTGAACCTCAAGACCATTGCGGAAGGTGTTGAGACCGAGGAGCAGTGGAAAATCTTGCGCCTCCTGCGGTGCGATATGGGGCAGGGCTTTTTCTTCAGTCCCGCCTTGTCCCCTGAAGAGTTCGAGAAATTACTGATGTAAGAACCTGGCGGCTATTGCTGCGCCTGGTGAAACCTGTCAAGCGGCATTCCCTCGATATCCTGCAGAGCCTCTCTTTTGCGCCTCCCGCTACCGTCCATGTTGTCAAATCGGCACGATCTTCTTGAAGTGTCGCAGCGCATTTTTAAAATCGGTCAAGATATCATCGGCCTGCAAGCTTCCGGTATACCGGAAATGAGAAGCGACGAGCGTTTTCAACTCCTCGATATCTTCCTCTGCCTCCACCTTCCGGGTCTTCACATACGCGGTATTTATCCTGGTCCCGAGCATGTCATCGCGGTCCAGAACATAGATCGCGCCTCCGGTCATTCCGGCGCCCACGTTCATTCCCACGTCGCCGAGCACCACGACGGTGCCCCTGGTCATATATTCGCAGAGGTGGTGGCCCGTGCCCTCGATCACTGCCCGGGCACCGCTGTTCCTTACCGCGAACCGCTCTCCGGCCATGCCTGCGGCATAGAACTCGCCGCCGATCGCCCCGTAGAGCACGGTGTTCCCTACAATGACATGTTTGTGCGGTTCATCCGCGATGTCCGACGGGATGATCGCGATCCTTCCGCCGTACATGCCCTTGCAGGTGTAATCGTTCGCATCGCCGGCGAGTGTGAGCGATAGGCCGCGGTGGTTGAAGGCGCCGAAGCTCTGGC
>Ga0335082_10003272_pt1 | contig 17593 bp, 17 predicted proteins | sample Lox_Sample_41_FD_206718 | JGI IMG/M metagenome (GOLD analysis project Ga0335082, IMG submission 206718) | Soil microbial communities from Loxahatchee National Wildlife Refuge, Florida, United States - Lox_Sample_4.1 | ecosystem: Environmental > Terrestrial > Soil > Wetlands | place: USA... | reverse complement strand
GCAATGTGATGTCCTTCGTGTGGCGGACGACCATGCACCCATTTCGTGCCCGCTGACCCTACTTCTCAGCTGCGATCGTCAAGGGCAAGCAGCTCAAAGTACCCGTTGCCGACAGGTGGTTGATGAGAGCGGCGCGCTCGTCCGCACCGCGGCAGACGAACTGCGCTGCGCCGTCGCCTTGCGAGCCGACACCTTTGCCGCCCCACGTCAGCTGGCGCACGATTGGATCGGCAAGCAGCGCGTGCAGACGCGGTGCAGTCAGCTCAGATGGGCAGGCTGGTGCGACATCGCGATCGAATACCGCCTGCGCCTCGGTCATCAGCACGCCGAGTTGGCGTGCGTCACCGGCGGTCAGCGCCACGCATGCTCCGTCGATCAGAGTGAGGTTCGTGCGGCCCAGCGCAGCGCGCAGCGTGCGCGTTCGGATGTCGTCTGGCGCGCGGAGCCGCGCGTTCAGGTCGGCGAGAATCCGCCGCGTGTCCTTGTGGTGCAGCAGATCGACGATCAATAGGTTCAGCGGCTGCCCCGACGACAGTAGATCGACGCTCATCGCCTCGCCATCGAAGCGCAGCAGCACGAGGCGGTTGCCGTACGCACAGGCCTGGTCCATCCGGCCGCATTGCGAGCCGGCGGCCAACTCGCCGCGGTACGCCAGCTCCATCTCGTCGCGAACGCCCAGATCGAGGTGATGCGCCAGATTGAACGCGCGTGCCGTGAGCACGCAGATCGCCGCCGACGAGGACAGGCCGCGGCTGATCGGCAGATCCGTGTGATCGACCGAGATGCGCACGCCGGGAGGATGGCAGCGCTTCCAAAGCTCCGCCGCAACGCCGGCGGCGTAGCTGAAGAACCCTCCCGCCGTGGCCGCCTGCCGCAGTGAAGCGTCGTCCATGGGCACGCGGAACGGGCCACGCACCGAGCCGTCGGGCAGATGCGAGGTCATCTCGAAGTCGTGCGCCGCCGCGGCCGTCGCCGTGATTCCCTGGTCTGTCCCGGTGATGATGCAGGCGCCGGGCGCGATGCTTGGGTCGTGCTGGCGCAACGCACCCGCCCAGTCGGAATGTTCGCCGAACAAGCACAGTCGGCCTGGGACAAAGAGCGTCGTGTTCGAAGGATTCAAGCGTGCGCTCGCTGGACACCGTTTGTACGGGGCCGCAACTCTGCGGTCAAGGAATGCAGTGCCCGCCTTGCCCTCGCGGCTGCGGCGCCCTAAGTACTGCCGCGATGCCGACGCTGCTCTGTTACATCTCCGGCCACGGCTTCGGCCACGCCGTGCGCGTCATGGAGGTGCTGCGCAGGCTATGGGCGCAGCGGCCCGACGTGCACGTCGTGATCCGCTCGTCTGTGCCACGTTGGTTCTTCGATCTCACTGGCCCCTTCACCCACTCGTTCAGTCAGCTCGATGTCGGTGCGGTGCAGGCCGACAGCCTCTCGGTAGACATCGAAGCGACCTTGCGCGCCTACGCCGAGATCGCCGCGCACAAGGAGGAGTTGATCAGCGATGGGGTCGCGGCAGTCGCCCCGCTGCACCCCGTTCTGGTCCTGGCGGACATCCCGGCTTTGGCCTTCGACATTGCCGAGCGGTTGGGCGTGGCGGCGGTGGGCATGACGAACTTTTCCTGGGACTGGATCTATGCCGACTACGTCGACGACTTCCCCGCCTATGCGGGTCTCGTCGATGGTCTGCGGCGTTCGTACGGGCATGCGTCGTTGCTGCTGCGCCTGCCGCTGCATGGCGACCTCGGCGCGTTTCCGCGCATCCGCGACATTCCGCTGGTGGCGCGCACGGCGACGATGTCGCGTGATGACGTGCGCCGGCGGCTGGGGTTGCCGCGGACGGATCGCGTCGTGTTGTTATCCTTCGGCGGCATTGGCGTCACCATGTCCGCAATACCCGACGCGCCACGTGGGGTCACCTTTGTCGCCACGCAATCCGCTGCGCCGTGCACGGCACCCCCGGGCTGCCGGTTCCTTCCCAACGCCGAGATGGCCACGGGCGGCGTGCGCTACGAGGATTTGGTGGCTGCGAGCGATGTGGTCATGACCAAGCCGGGCTACGGTATCGTGAGCGACTGCCTGGCCAATGGAACGGCGATGCTCTACACCTCGCGGGGGCGGTTCGCGGAGTACGAATATCTCGTTGCGGGCATCAAGGCGCACCTTCCGCACGCCTTCATCAGCAACGACGATTTGCGTGCCGGCCGTTGGATGCCGGCGCTCGATGACATCTTCACCCAGCCACGTCGAGAGGTGCGGGTCGAGACCGGTGGCGCCGCCATCGCCGCAGACGTGCTGCTCAGCATGGGAGGGCTCTAGTGGTCTCTGGTCCCTGGTCCAAGGTCCAAGGTCCAAGGAGGATCAGAATCGCAAACCAGAGACCAGAACGTTGGTCCGTCAATACGCCGCCCCCGGCCGTCTCTCTGTCAGCCGATTCTCGACATCGGCATGCCACCCGAACGCTGGAGGTCGGGCTGCTGGCCGAAGCTGACGATCTTCAAGCCCGGGATTCTCGACGACGCCGATCTCGCGGTCTACTTCGATCTCGACATCATCATCCGGGCGCCTCTTGCCCCGTTCATTGAGCGCGCGGGCTCGGCAGCGTCTGATTCGCTTATCGCTGTGTTTGTTGTCCCGCCCCTCCGCGGCGCTCGTGTGATGCCCGCGATGGAACGACCGTCATCCACCAATCACCGAGCGTGCGAGTTGCAATTTGACGTCGCTCGGCTTGCATGCCGATTGACGCCTGGTGTAACGAACCGTGTGTTTGTTTCCCGCTAGAGCGCCGCCCTCGGCGCTCTCGATCGAGTTGGAGGCAGAGGATGGGATTCGAGTTCGGCTTGTTCTACGAGATTCCGGTCGCGCGGCCGTGGCAGGCGCGCAGCGAGTACGAGGCGTACCACAACGTCATCGCCCAGGCGGTGCGCGGTGACGAGCTGGGGTTCTCACATTTCTGGACGGTGGAGCACCATTTCCTGAGCGAGTTCTCGCACTGTTCGGCCCCCGAGGTGCTGTACGGCGCGGTGGCCGCCAAGACCAAGCGCATCAAGATCGGCCACGGCGTGCGCTTGTTGCCGTTCCCCTACAACCATCCCATCCGCGCCGCGGAGATGGGGGCCGCGCTCGACATCATCTGCGACGGCCGCATGGAGTTCGGCACTGGCCGTTCAGCGACGCGCGACGAGTTGGAAGGCTTCGGCATCGATCCGTTGGAGACGCGCGAGCTGTGGCAAGAGGCGCTGGAAGTCGTCATCGGCGCGTGGACCAGCGACGTGTTCGAGTGGCAGGGAAAGTACTTCAAGGTCCCGCCACGGCGCGTGCACCCGAAGCCGCTGCAGCAGCCGCACCCGCCCATCTGGATGGCCACCAGCAGTCCGCAAGGACACGAGGTGTGCGGGCGTGCCGGCCTGGGATTGCTGTCGTTTACGATCGGCGTGCCGCCCGACGAGCTGGCGTTCCGTATCGGCCTCTATCGCAACGCGCTGAAGGAGGCGCAGCCGATGGCCAAGTTCGTCAACCACCGCGCCGCTGCGTTCACCATGGTGCACTGCGCCGAGACCAACGCCGAGGCGCGCCACAACGCCGAGCAATCGGTGCTGTGGTACTTCAAGCGCAGCATCGAGCTGATCGGCTCGCTTGCTGCATGGCAAGAAGGCAAAGAGCTCGGCAGCTACGAGTACACCCGCGCGCTCAAGGACCTCAACCTCGAGGGCTTCAACTTCGATCTGCTCGACGAGATGGACGCCATCATCGTCGGCGATCCGGAGAAGTGCATTCAAAAGGCCAAGCGCTACCGCGAAGCTGGTTGCGACCAGCTCCTCTGCCTGATGAACCCACACAACATCCCGGCGGACAAAGTGATGCGCTCGATCGAGCTGTTCGGCGAGCACGTGATTCCGGCGTTCCGCTGAGCTGGCCCGAGAATGCGGGACGCCAGGGTCGCAAGGTGTCGCCAATCCTGATTCTGTGCGGCGGGTTCCTCTTGGCGGTCCTCTGGATGGACCTGATGTTTGACGTACAGGTGCTGCGCTACCGAGGCACGGCGGGCGACCTGCCGGAAGACGTCCTGAACTCTATTGCCGCGTACTACCGTCGGGTCACGACACTGGCGCGGCCTATGGGGCACGCGGTGGGTGTCGCGATGGTCATTGCGCTGCTGGCGCTCGTGGTGCAGATCACGCGCGAGCCTGAGCAGCGCGTAGTCGGTCTGCTCTCGCTCGCGCTGTGCGGTGGGCCGGTCCTCCTGGCTGCGCTGCGGGTGGTTCCCAACGCAGTCCGCCTCGGATCACGGGTCGATCCCGCCGGGGAGCAAAGCCGTTTGGCGCGCGCCATCTGTCGGGATCACTTCGTCTGTCTCGGCGGGATCATCCTCTTTGTCGCGGTGCAACTGTTTGCCGCGTTACGCTAGCGTACGCGACCGATGAACGCGGCCCGATTCTTCGACGAGTTCCAGTTGTGCGCCCTGGTTTGCCTGGTTGGCCTGGGGGTCTTGCGCGCCGCGGTGCTCTACGCGCGCGGCGTGCATGTCGTGGCCATCGACTGGCAGCGGTCGCTGTGGGAGCAGCTGGCGGACGCGCTCTTGATCGTCCTTATCTTCTCGTGGGCCTACGAGGTCGTCGCATATTCGTGGCCGCTCCGAAGCCACGTCTTCCCAACATGGCTGGCGCTGGTGGTTACCGACTCCGCGGTGGTCAAGGCCTTGGGCGCGGTGGTTGTGTGTACGGGTCTGCTGATCTTCGCACTCGCGTTGTGGGCATTCGCCGACTCCTGGCGGATCGGCATCGATCGCAGCACGGCGGGCGCGCTGGTGACCGATGGAATCTTCGCGTGGACGCGCAATCCGATCTACGTTGCCCTCGACCTCATCTTCTTCGGGACGTTTCTCGTGCAGGGACGCGCACTCTTCCTGGTGCTCGCGCTGGCTCTGGCGGCCCTGCTCCACTACCAGATTCGCCGCGAGGAGAAGTATCTCGCCGGGGCGTATGGTGATGCGTACCGCTCGTACTGCGAGCGCGTCGGCCGGTATGTGAGATGGCGATAGGGCCTGCGGCCAGCGTCATTTTGAGTCAAGCTATGAGGTCGCTCGCTACAGCTAGAGGTTTGTTTCGTGCTGTCGGCGCAGCACGCTCTCACGCAACCGTATCCGCGAGACGATCGCCGCTGAAAATTCGGATGCCGCGTTTGGCCAGCTCGCTGATGAACTGAGCCGGCGGCACGCACGCCTCGGGCGCAATCACCCCACGCTGCGTGATGGCACCGCGGCCGAGCATGAGCGCACCGATCGCGAGCGGCACGCCGGTGAGTGTGTTCATGTGGTCGGCGGCGCCGTAGGTGACCTGCGCACGCTTCCCGTTCTTCATGCCTTTTACATCGACGCGGATCGCCGAGCACGGCTGCGCCGGCTTGCCGACCTTGCTGAGTACCGGGAGCAGCGACTTGACGAGTCGCGCGATGGTGTCGCGTTTGTCGGGAGTGCTGGTGAGGTGGAGCTTGTTCATAGCGATCGACAGCGCGTTGAGGAAGTTCTCCGACAAGCCGCCCTTCAGGGTGACCGTTCTGACCGACGTGTAGGTGCGAGGCAGGGTGACCGGTTCCGGATGGCCGAGGTGAAACACATTGATCTCGCCGACCGGCAGCGGGAAGCGCACGCGCTCCTTGCCTGAGCCGGCCGGGACGTCGATGAGCCGACCGTTCTGGAAGCTGGGCACGACCCCGGTGAAGATGTGCAGCGTGTGCAGAATCACTGCGAAGCCTTCCGAATCAGAGGCACTGCCGCCCCACGCGACGTTGATCTCGTCGACCGACTCGAGCTCCTCGACTCCCTTGCGGGCCAGGATGTTCGACAGCCCGGGCGTCCACCCCATGCCCGTCAGGACGCTCACGCCGCGCTGTCGCGCCCTGTCGTCGAGCGCCAATGCCGCTTGCGCGCCGTCGTAGTCGTCACAGATCGACACGTAGGCGCGGCCGGCGTCGATCGCCGCCGCCGCACATTTTCCTTCGTACTTGTAGAACGGACCGACGGCGCTGGCGACGACATCGTAGGGCGTGATCGCTTGGACCAACGCGTCGTGGTCGTTGGCGTCGACCTTCACGACGCTCATCTTCGGACTGCCAACGCTCGTCGCCAGCGCGTGCGCCTTTGCCTCGTCGGAGTCGGCAATTGCCAGCGCCTCGACATCGGGCTGCTCGACAAGGTCGCGCACTGCGCGGCTGCCCATGTCACCGGCGCCACCCAGAACAATGACTCGCATGGCTCTTCTCCTGTCACTCAGAACTGATACGTCAGGCGCACGAGCGACTCGGACCGGCCGCGGTTGAAGCCGCCCAGACTCCACGATTCGAAAGCCGGCGGTGTGCCGGGCGTCAAGAAGTAGTTCTGGCCGACACGCACGATGAAATCGTTGGTCAGGAAGTAATCGAGCGTCCAGCCGATGTACATGTTGTAGGTGTTCACCGGATCGAGGCCGTACGATACCGTCGGGACGATCGAACCGCCCGCATAGAAGGTGGTCACCAGGAGCGTGGCGATGGTTTCCCATGCATGGATGGTATCCTGACTGGGTACCTCTGGGTCGACGTTGCCGATGAACGACGGCTCCTTGTGGATGAGGTGGTGCCAGAAGAACTGGCCGCTCAGGAAAAAGGTGCTGTTGCGGTTCAGGAAGCGGATCCATGTCGGGCGATCGAAGGCGATCATGCCCTTCCACATGTCGCGCCGGGTGATGTCGAAGAGTTGGTTCTTGAATAGCGGGACGGGAGACGGTTTGGCGGTGTCGGAGAAGGGAACGCCGAAGTCGTAGATGGTCTCCAGCCGATACACCGTCTGTGTGTACTCCTCATCGGAGTAGTTCAGCGAGGAGCCCGCGGTGTTGATGTAGGGCGCGATGAACACGGCGGGTATCTGGCGGTTCTTCGCAGCCTCAGTGAGCTCGGCTCTGGTTCTCAGGGCGCGGACCGGCGCATAGTCGGTGCCGTCGTCTCCCGCCCAGCGCTGGTAGAAGTAGTTCAACGTGAACTGGATGCCCTGCGGCGTGACGGCGCTGACGCGGACGCCGAGTTGGCTGTTGCCGCCCGGGTTGCGCGTGTAGTCGCCCTGATTGAAGAGCGTCGTGCCGCGAAACAGCCCCGTGTACCCCAGCCCCGTCGGCGGCGGGCCGATGAGGCCGTTGAGCGGATTGGTGCTGGAAATACCCCAGGGATATTCCGGCATGAACCCCTGCTTCGCGGGCTGCCAGTCGCCAGGATCCCAGTACGTCTCCAGGAACGCGTCGGACAGCGGCCCGATGTAGCCGATGCGCCACAACGCCTTGATCATCCACAGCGGCCGCCGCAGGTCGTCCCACGACTCGTAGAGCTGGTGCCACGTCAGATCGAGCGGGTTGGCGCGATCGAGCATGCGGAAGTTGTCGCTCTCGCCCCACACGATCTGTTGGCGCCCGAGCCGCAGGCTGAGTGGGATGTCGCGGAAGTCGACGTCGATGAACGCTTCGCGCAGGACGTTCTCGTACTTCAAACCGTCGCGGACATTGCTCGGTAGACTGTCGAGGCTGCCGACGGGGCGGCCGAGGATGTCGTGCAGGTTGCCGCCCGGCGCGAGGTCGTACACCGAGTCGTAGACGCCGCGGTAGAGCAGATACAGGTGTGAGCTGCGAATCCACGGCACCGGGAACTTGTCGATCACCTTGCCATCCTTCAGCCAATCGTAGTCGAAGCGCAGGCGCAGCGTGTTGCGGTTCTGGATGAGCTGGTACTTGTCGATGTCGGGGTTTCGAATCAGCGTTTGCGACTGCAGGTTGCCGGTGACCTGCATCGGCCCGTAGGCAGGCAACGCGTTGGCGGCGCGCGCGGCGAGTATGACGACTGCAACGAGGGTCCACTGCCGTCGCGCCGCGCCCGGTTTCATCGCCCCGCTTCGATCAGGTGCGCGACGGTGTAATGGTCTTCGAGAATCCCCGCCTTTTCGCCGCCGACGTTGAAGAGCTCCTCCTCGCCGCTGGCGGAGGCTTTCGTCGGCGTCCACGAACGCGTGGCGTGCCGCAGTTGGATGTCGACCATGACGAAACTGGGATTGAAGAGCTGCTCGTCCGGATAGACGGTGACGCCCGGGTTGGCCGACGCACGATCGACCGCGCGCCACTGGTTGATCCACAACTTCCACAGCTCGCCGGCGTGGTCGTACGCATCCATGTACAAGACGGAGTAGGTTTCCTTGTCGATGAAGAGGATGCGCTTCGAGAAGGCGTACTGCGGCAGCTTGGAGATGCCTTCGATGACGTACACCTGCCGCGGCTCCCAGACGTCGCAGAAGGCGAAGTCGCCCTTACCGGGGCACCACTCGACAGGGCTGTGTTGCGAGTGGAACGAGCCCAGCATTTGCTTCTCGCCGAGGAAGCGCCACGTCATCCAGGCGATGTTACCGGAGTAGCCGTAGTAGCTGTCGAGGTCGGTATCTTGGCCGAACACGGAGTCGCTCCGCTGCGTCGTGGAGAGGCGCCGCACGCGACGCAGCGTCGGCGTGTACAGCCACGTGCGGTCCTGCTCCTCGATGTCGATGAAGCGATAGCTCAAGGAGCCGACGCCCTTCAGGTCGAGGGGGGTCAGGATCGGGCCGGTGAGCTCCTTGTAGCGGATGCGCTCCGGGTTCGGTAACTCGGGTTTCGGGTCGACGTAGAGCCGGCCGTTGTAGAACAGCCGGCCGAAGTCGCGCACGGTGTAGTTGCGCTCGACGGTCATGCCGGCATCCGGGTTCAGCAGCCCGGTGTCGGCCGCGAAGTTGCGCCAGGTGTAGTCGTCGGTGAAGTACGGCCGGTAGTAGTAGTTCCACATGATCTTGCTGGCCAGGTTCGGGTCGTTGAGGTCGATGGACGGGAAGGGCAGGCCGGCGACGTAGCCCTCGAGCCGAAGGCCGTTGTCTGAGAGGCGCACCTGGCTGGCGTGCTGCTCGGTGGCAGCCGTGTACGCTTTCGGAACGACGATGCGTTTGTACGGGCCAATGGTCAGGTTCATGCCATGGTGGATGCACCACAAGACCCCGGGGGAGACCTGGTCGGCGATGCTGTCCGCGTTGGCCGCGGTGATCACGTCACCGGGCGCGGCGGCGCGTGCGCCGGCCGGCCCGATGACGAGAAGGAGGAGAAGGGCGATGAGATGCGCCACAAAAGGACGTCGCGAGCGCATGACAGGCCGGAGGTGCAAGGCATGTGCCCTTGGTTCGGCGCCGCGCAACTGCGTGCCGGAGATGCCATCCTGCCGCCGGGATTCCCGCAGCCGGGAATGTGTTAGCGCGAATGACGGAAGCGCGGATCGGGCGAGGGTTGATCGAGGCGTCCGCGGCCAATAAGGTGCGCAGCCAAATGGCGAACGACCCCATCATTCAGTTCCAGCACTGGTTCACTGAAGCCCAGCGCGCCAGGATTCGGCTGCCGGAGGCGATGGCGCTGGGCACGGCCGATGCGCAAGGACGGCCGGCGGTGCGCTTCGTGCTGTTAAAGAGCGCTGACGAGCGCGGCTTCGTTTTCTTTACCAACGCAGGCAGCCGCAAAGGCGCCGAGTTGCGTGAGAACCCACGCGCCTCACTGGCGTTCTACTGGGATGAGATCCTGAGGCAGGTACGCGTGGACGGCCGCGTCGAGCCAGTGGCGCCGGCGGAAGTCGACGCGTACTGGATGACGCGGCCGCGCGAAAGTCAACTCGCCGCGCTCGCCTCACGGCAAAGTGCGACGCTTACCAGCCATGCGCAGCTCCTGGGTCGCTGGGAGGCACTGCGGCACCGCTATCGTGGCAAGGACGTCCCGCGCCCAGCCGGCTGGGTCGGCTACCGCGTCGTCCCGGAGGCCATCGAGTTCTGGACGCACCGCGATCACCGCCTGCACGAGCGCGAGCTGTTCGTGCGCACGCGCGGCGGGTGGAAGCGCAAGCTGCTGCAGCCGTGAAAGAACAAGAGTGCAACCGCCGACGGACGCCGATGAACGCGGATTTTGAATCAGCCTTGGAGCCGGGCTGCCCTCAGCCCGCCGCGGCGTGGGGGCACGCCGGCTCCAAACATCGCAAAGTCCATCCCGTTGCCGCGTCCTCGCGGCGTGTCGTTGCTGACAGCTGACAGTTTTCGCCCATGCGCCTCCTCTGTTTCCAGGCAAAACGCTTCTGGTGGAAGACTTTTGAGAAGACGCTCGCGCAGGCACCCACGCAGGAGGTCGAGGCCGAGGTGCGCGATGCGGTGGTGGCGTTCGTGCACGTGGAAGTAGGCGACACCGACCCGGAGCGGGAGGCGTCGGTGTTCCGGCAGACGCTGAAGCACCTCAAGTGGCTGGCGAACAAGCGCGACTTGCGGGTCGTCGTCCTGCACTCCTTCACTCACCTCGGCGGCGACAGCGCCCCGCCGGGCGCGGCGCAGGCGGTCCTCGAACGTCTGGCGCAGCGCCTGACCGAGACCGGCTACGCCACGCACATCACCCCTTTCGGCTACTTCAACGAGTGGGACCTGAGTGTATACGGCGAGAGCCTGGCAAAGGTGTGGAAGCAGATCTGAGCGGCGCCTCTCGTTGCCGCGGCTTGAGCCGCCGGGGTCAGCTGGAGAAACTGGAGTCAGTTCCCCTCACGACCAGAAGTCATCCACGTGGTAGAGGTCCCAGACGAACTCCCACACCTCGACCACCTGGCCACGCGCGTTCAGCCGCATGCGCAGGCACGTCGGGTTGTCGAGCATCTTGCCGTTGCGCGTGCCGTGGCCGCGGAAGAGGGCGACGGCGTGGTCGTCATTGGCGAGCACGTCGATGAGGTCGAGGTGGAAGGTGCGGTCCGTGAGCGCCTGAACGTTCATCAAGAACGCGATGATCGCATCGCGGCCTTTGTGCTCGCCGGCGAGCTTTCCTCGATGGCCGGGAAAATGCCAGACGGCCTCTGCCGGGATCATCGCCAACACGGTCGCAACGTCACCGCTGCGGAAGGCGGCAAACAGCTCACGGACGCGCGCGGCGTTTGGGTGATCGGGCATCGGCGGCTCTCACCCGCCAGCTATCAGCATCGAGCCGTCAAAGCCACCGCCGGGCTCGAAGCGCAGCGGCAACGCCTTGAGGCTGCGCATCATGATGCCTTCGCGCCACTCGACGGCGTCGGTCGCCAGCCGCAGGCCAGGCAGACGACGGAGGAGCGTTAGGATGGCGATCTGCCCTTCCAGGCGTGCCAGTGGCGCCCCCAGACAGAAATGCAGGCCGTGGCCGAACGCCACGTGCTGGTTGTCGGCGCGCGTGATGTCGAGCCGGTCTGGTTCCGCGAACTCCTCCGGGTCGCGGTTTGCCGCTGCCAGTCCGAGACACACCTCCTGTCCTTTGCACACGTGTTTGTCACGGATCTCGAAATCCTCCTTGGCGACACGCGACGTGAGCTGCACCGGACTCTCGTAGCGCAGCAACTCCTCGATGGCGCCGCGGATGAGCGGCGGATTGTCGCGCAGCAGTGCGAGCTGATCGAGATGGCGCAGCAGAGCCAGCATTCCATTGCCGATCAGGTTGCTCGTCGTCTCATGCCCGGCGATCAGTAGTAGCACGCACGTCGAGAACAACTCGTCGGCGGTGAGACGATCCTCACGCTCCTGCGCCGCGAGCAGGCCGCTGATCATGTCGTCCGCCGGGTGGGCGCGCCGCCGCGCAATGATGCCACCGAGGTATTCCTTGAACTCGGCTGCGCTACGCTCGGCGTCGGCGAACCCGGCCGGCGCCAACGTGCCGTCGGCGATCACCAGCAGGGCATCCGACCAGCGCTTGAACTGGGCGCGGTCTTCCACCGGGATGCCGAGGAGCTGCGCGATCACCACCACGGGTAGCGGCGCGGCGAGGTCCTGCATCAACTCCATCCGGCCGGCAGGCTGCACCGCGTCGATGAGTCTGTCGACGATCTCCTGGATGCGCGGCCGCAGGTTCTCCACGATTCGCGGCGTGAAGGCTTTGCTGACCAGCGCTCGCAGCCGGGTGTGATGCGGCGGGTCGCGCAGCAGCATCATGGTCGACAAGCTGCTGATGAGCGCCGACGACTGCATCTCCGGCAAGGTGAGCTGGAACCGTTCTGCCGACAGTCGCGGATCGCGCAGTGCGGCGACCACGTCGTCGTAGCGCGTCAGGAACCACAGGCCGGGTATGTCGATGAAGTGCACCGGATCGTGGGCGCGCAAAGCGTGCAGCCCGGGGTACGGGTCGGCGCGGAAGTCACCGCTGAACGGGTTGAACGTTACGTCCATCGTACCTTCCCCTTTGGTTGCCGAATGTCAACGGTTCAGGCGGCCCGCGACGGCGGCGTTGCCTGACGTTTTTCAGGCCGTCCAGCCCGCAACGGAATCACCATCGGTGCGGACGCCGCGGCCTTGCCGGCATTGCCGCTGCGATGCGCGACCAGGGCAGCGTGCAGCACGGCGACGGCGCTGAGGTCCAAGACCGCGAGCACGATCAGCAGCAGAACCGGACCGAAGGTGAACGTGAGGTCGAAGACGAACGGAATTGGCGCGGGCATCGCCAGTGCGGATGGAAACATCGCCGGTACCTCCCCTGGCCGGGAGAGAGCAGCGGCTGTGCCAAGCGGCCGCCCCGTGGGTGAAGCGCCTTCTTCCGTCGCCGTCGTCGGCGGATCGTCTAGGCGCGACTGCACCGACTGCATGGTGCGGGCGGCATGCGTAGGGGCGCGGCCGGCGTACCTCAGCCGTGCGGCGGGGCGCCCGCGTAGCGGGCGCGCGGGCGGATCTCGCGGCCCTCGCGGTACTGCTCGAGCCCGTGCGCGATCCAACCGACGACACGGCCGACGCCGAGCAACGCCAGCGGGGCGCTCGCCGGCAGCTCGAGCGCGCGGCACAGGGTGACCACGCCGAAGTCGATCGTCGGTTGCTGGTTCATCAATTCCCGCACCGCTTCGGTGAGCGCCAGCGCCAGAGCAACCTCGGGCGACTTCGGACGCTGCGCGGCGATCAGCTGCATCAGCAGCGCGCCGCGTGGGTCGCCGTCGGGATACAGCGGATGACCGAAACCGGGCATGCTCTCGCCGCGGCGCAGGCGTGCGACGACCGCGCGCCGCGCGCCGCGCGGATCTCCCGCCTCCTGCAGCAGGCCCGCGGCACGCTCGCAGGCGCCGCCATGTTTGGTGCCCTGCAGCGCGGCGAGCCCCGCCGCGACCAGCGCATACGGGGTCGATCCGGCCGAGGCCACACAGCGCGCAGTGAAGCTCGATGGGTTCAGGCCGTTGTCGGCATAGAGCACCAACGCCGCCTGCAGCAGCGCCGCTACGTCGGGCTTGTGCGGTGCCCAGCGCCGTTGCAGCACCTGCGCCACCGGCGCGCGCGTCGGGCGGGCGCCGACCGCCACGGCTGCGAGCAAGCGCAGGATCCTGGCGCCGGTCCGCTGTACGGACTCGGCGCGCAGATCGTACGCGAACGCGTCGTGTGCGGCGACCACGGGCAGCACGAGCTGGAAGGCTTCCAGCGGTGGCAGCTTGCCGGCGACACGCGCCAGCGTGCTCCACTCTGCCGGCAGCGGCGCGACCACCTCGTCAGGGAACGGCGCGTGCAGATCGCCCATCCACAACAGCGCGGCGACCTGTTCGAGGCTGCACGCCGTCGCCAGACTGACGACGTCACGCCCGCCGTAGTACAGCCGCCCCCCATGAATCACCGAGAGCCGCGACTCCAGCACCGGCAGGCCCCAGTGCAGCGCCTCCTCTGCGCCCTTCGCCGGGTCGCGCCGGTGCGCCTTGCGCTGCTTGAGCAGCCAGATGTCCTCGGCGAGATAGCGCCGGCGCCGCGTGCGCCCTTCCGCCTCCGAGCGGATCAAGCCGCGGCTCACGTAGGCGTAGAGCGTGGGGATGTTGACCCCGAGCTCCGCCGCCGCCTGCTCCGCCGAGAGAAAGGTCGCCATTGCCGCCGTCTGCTCTACGCCAGGTTGATTCGTTGCTCAATAGATTGATTATAGAGTCAAGATTGACAATATTATGTACCTGCTGCAGGATGCGATCTACTGGCAGGAGGGTGAGACATGGCGACGATCGCACGTGGGCTCGAGGGCGTCGTGGTGACAGAGACACGGCTGAGCGACGTGGACGGTGAGCGCGGCCGGTTGGTCATCGGCGGCGTGCCGGTGGAGGAGTTGGCGCCGCAGGCGCACTTCGAAGAGGTGCTGTTCCTGCTCTGGCACGACCGCTTCCCGACGGCGGACGAGGAGCGCGCGCTGCGCACGGCACTGGCGGCGCAGCGCACGCTGCCGACGGCCACCGTCACCCTGCTGCGCGCGGCCGCAGCGCGGCGCGTGCCCTGCATGGACGCGCTGCGCATGGGTGTGGCGACGCTGAGCGCGGCCGAACCATCCGCCGGTGCCGCCGCGCCGGGGTGCGTGGAGGACGCCATCGGTCTGGTCGCCCGCTTCCCGACCATCGTGGCCACCTACTGGCGGCTGCGGCACGGCCGTGAGCCGATCGCGCCGCATCCCGAGCTGGGGCACGCGGCAAACTACCTGTGCATGTTGACCGGTACGCCACCGGAAGCCGGGGCGGCGCGGGCGCTGGAGACGTATTTGAACACGGTCGTCGATCACGGCATGAACGCGTCAACGTTCACGGCCCGTGTCATCGCCAGCACGCGCTCCGACATGGTGTCGGCGCTCGCCGGCGCGGTGGGCGCGCTCAAGGGCCCGCTGCACGGCGGCGCGCCGGGGCCGGCGCTCGACATGGTGTTCGAGATTCAAGCGCGCGCCGCGCTGAGCCGGCGCAGCATTGCCGATGAGGCCCAGGATTGGATCCGTGCCGCGGTGACCGGCGGCGCCCGCATCATGGGCTTCGGCCACCGCGTCTACAAGGTGCGCGACCCGCGCGCCGAGGTGCTCGCAGCAGCCGCGACCCGCCTGTTCGACGGCGCCGTCGACGCGCGCTTGTACGCGGACGCACTCTGCGTCGAAGAGGTTGTCCTGCGGGTTTTGCACGAAATGAAGCCCGGACGGCGGCTGGAAACCAATGTCGAGTTCTATACGGCGCTGCTGTTACACGGCATCGGGTTCGACTCGGAGCTGTTTACGCCAACGTTCGCCGTCGCGCGTGCCGGGGGTTGGACGGCGCATGTGTTGGAGCAGGCGGCCGAGGACCGTTTGATCCGCCCCGCCGCGGCCTATGTCGGAGAGCGCGACCGCCGCTGCCCACCGGTAGGGGTGCACGTCGCGACGCCGACGCCGACGTTGGAGTGCGACGCGGCGTTGGCGTAAACCAACCTTGCACTGCACTCCTTGGAGAGAGGCATGACCGTCGAGACATGGTTGCTCTTCTGCGTGACCGAAACCGTTCTGTGCTTCACACCGGGACCGGCGGTGTTGACGGTCGTGTCGCTCGCCCTCAGCGCCGGTGCACGCGCCGGGATTGGGGCCAGCCTAGGCATCCTCACGGCGAACGCGTTCTACTTCATCCTCTCGGCTACCGGCATCGGCGCGATTCTGCTGGCATCGTATGAGCTCTTCTTTCTCATCAAGTGGATCGGTGCCGCCTACCTCATCTGGCTCGGCCTCCACATGCTGCTGTCTCGCAGCAGCGCCTTCGAGCCGGCGGGCGCGGCCGCCACAGCCACGCGTCGCTCGCTGCGGCCGTTCACGCACGGCGTCGTCACCCAGGGAGCCAACCCCAAGGCGTTGGTGTTTTTCACGGCTCTTCTTCCACAGTTCATCCATCCCGACAACGCCGTACCGCTCCAGGTCGCGATCCTGGCCGCGAGTTCGATTCTGATCGAGCTGGCGGTGCTCTCCATCTACGTCGCGCTATGCTACCGGGCGCGCGGCCTGATGCACCGCCCCGGCTTCGCCACCACGCTCAATCGCGCCGGCGGCGCGTTGCTCATCGGCGCCGGCGCCGGCTTGGCAACCGTGCGGCGCTCGTAGTCGCCCGCAACGCTCACAGGACGATGACGCGACCGTCGGTGGCGACTTCGAACTCGGCTTCGCGCGCACGGCCGAGCATGTCCTGGCTCATGTGCGTCAGGACGACACGCGTGCAAGCGAGCCGCTCCCGCTGCGCGCGCAGCGTGGCGTAGTCGAGGTGGTACTTGATCTTCTTCTCGAAGTAGTAGGCTTCGCACACGAACAGGTCGGCTCCGCGGGCCGCGTCGATGAGATTGTCGGTCCACTCGGTGTCACCGGAGTAGGTGACTACCTTGCCGCCGTACTCAACGCGTAGCGCGTAGGGTGGGGCGCCGCTGGCGTGGTGCACTTCGAATGGCGTCACCACTGCGGGTCCGAGTCGCTGCGCTACGCGCTCTTCGAGTTCGATGAAACTGATCGGGAAGCGCTGTGCGACGCTTGCAGAACCGGGGAACAGCACCTCCATCGCCGCCTCCACGCGCGCACGCGTGCCCAGTGGGCCGGCTACCACGAGCGGACGCTCTCGGCGGCTGAACTGCCCGTCGAGGATGAGGAAAGGCACGCCGGCGAAATGGTCCCCATGCAGATGCGTCAGCAGAACCACGCCGATGTCCGACGGGGTGACGCCGGCGCGCTTCATCGCGATGAGAGACGACGCGCCGCAGTCGATCAACAGCGGCTCACTGGCACCGCGGAGCAGCAGGCAGGTCTGGAAGCGCCCGCCACTGCCAAAGGCGTCGCCCGAGCCGAGGAACTGCAACTCGATCTCATTCATTGAGCGCTCCCTCCGACACCGAGCGCTTCGCGCGCGAAGGCCGGCCTGTCGCACGTCCAACACTTGACCTTCGGCCAGAAGTCCTGCAGCGGCTGCTTGAGCCCACGACAGACATGGATAGGCGCACTCGCTTTGTCAGGCATGCAGTAGTCGCAGTGCACGGTGTCGGCGAGATCGACGCGGTCGAACCACGGCTTCAAGACCTCCGCGGCGATGTTCATCGTGATGACGCATTCGCCCGAGTATGGCCCGGGGCCCCAAAGGTAGTAGTTCTGGTGGCCACTGATGGCGTGCGGCAGACCATAGGTACGCCCGAAGAAATCGATGGCGGCGGCTTCACCGTAGTCGCGGCCCCAGATGGCACAACGCGCCCGTTCCTCGGGCGGCAGCGTGTGATAGACGCGTGCTACCGCCGCGACTCGTTCCTTCGAGCCGAACATGTCGGCGAAGAGTTGCGGGATCTCTCCCTCTGCACGGCGCTCCGGCCGAACAGCTTTGAGCTTCACGAGGTTGAGATACTGCGGGACCGCCGCAATGGGGAGGACGGGTAGGACGTAGGGTGCGACCAGCGCACCGCCAATCAGCAGGAACACAATGGTCGCAGGCTTGAGCCAATTCCAGGCGCGCGCATCGATGAATCGCTCGGCAGCCACTCCTCCTGCGGCGAAGACGATCGGGTAGATCGGCGCCACATAGTACGTCTTCGCCTGCGTGAAGAGCGAGACGCCGAACAGCAGCACGAACGTCCAGCCAAGAAAACGAAACGGCCGGCCGGTGCTGCTGCGCAAGTAGTAGGCGAGACCGGCCAGCCAGACCGGCAGCGTGAATGGATGCATGAGCTGAATCTGTCCCCAGACGAATTCGGCCGGCGAGATGGGCTGATGCTGATAGAGCTTCGCGTTGCGCAGCAGCTCGACGGTTGGCCAGCCGTGCGTCTGCTCCCAGAGCAAGTTGG
>Ga0335082_10003271_pt1 | contig 17601 bp, 16 predicted proteins | sample Lox_Sample_41_FD_206718 | JGI IMG/M metagenome (GOLD analysis project Ga0335082, IMG submission 206718) | Soil microbial communities from Loxahatchee National Wildlife Refuge, Florida, United States - Lox_Sample_4.1 | ecosystem: Environmental > Terrestrial > Soil > Wetlands | place: USA... | reverse complement strand
GCCTCGCCCCAGGTGGATGCGTTCCTCTTCGCATTCCTCGCGCCGTCGTTGTTCTCCGATGTCATGGCCGGATCGCTGACGCCGAGTTTGATTCCCGTGCTGGCGTCGGTACGCGTTCATCGTGGTGAGGCGGAGGCGCGGCGTCTCTCTGCGAACGTTCTGGCGGCCAGCACGGCACTGCTTCTGTCTGCCTGTGTGCTACTAGCCTGCGCGGCGGGATGGATTGTGCAGTTGAGAGGCGCACCATCAGGCGCGACGAATGCGCTCACGAAGGCGCTGTTGTGGGGGCTTCTGCCGTGGCTGCCGATGACAGGGTTGATTGTGTGCTGGCGAGCGATTCTCAATCTGCATGAGCGCTTCGCCGTAGCCGCCGTTGCTCCAATTGCGACGCCACTACTCTCAATCGCGCTTCTTTACATCGTGGGGCGACGCGCCGGCGTGGCGGTGCTGTGCGTGGGGACGTGGGGCGGGGCACTGGTCGAGCTGCTAATTCTGGCATGGGGAGCGAGACAACTTGGCTATCCGCTGCTGCCGCGATGGCGCGGGTGGAATGCAGACATGGCCGCGGTGTGCAGGCAATACGTGCCCGTGGCAGCGGGCGCGCTCATCACTTCCGGATCAGGCATCATTGACCAGATGTTCGCCGCAAGACTAGCGCCGGGTACGCTGTCAGCGATTTCCTATGGCACGAGGCTCACGGGCGTCGTGATCACCGTCGCGGGAACGGCGCTGAGCACAGCAGCTCTGCCATACCTGGCGCGCATGAGCGCGAGCGCGGACTGGCAGGGTTTCCGGAAAACGGTGACACGTTACGCCACGGCAGCGGCACTTGCAGGCCTCGGAGTCGCGGCTGCGCTGATGGCAATGTCCGGTCTGCTGGTGCGCGCCGTTCTGCAGCATGGCGCATTCGACACGCGCGCGAGCGAGGCGGTTGCGCTGATTCAACGCTGTTCGCTGGTGCAGATCCCGTTCGTACTCGTGGTGGCGTTTGCGTTCGTCTCCGCGTCTGCATTGAAGGAGAACCGGCTCATGCTGACGATGGCGCCCGTCGCACTTGCGACAACGTTGTTATTCGATTACGCGCTGATGAAGATGTTCGGCGCACCCGGCATCGCTACGGCTCCAGCCGCATCGGGGGCTGTCTGCCTCATTGCACTTTTCGTACAGTTACGACGGGCGTTACAGCGGCGGGAGCGCACGTTTACAACATTTTGACCTCGTTCAGACTACTCCAGAAGCGGGCGTCTTTACGCTGGCTGTATGAAGTGTGACGCGTTGACTGCGGGCCGCGGCGAATTGAGGGAAGCCTAGTGGGCATCTCTCTCGCGACGGTTGGCGCACTGGAGAAACGGCCGGTCCGCCGAACGGAACTATCGGCGATTGCGGGGCTGATCGGGTTGGCGGAACGGATTGCCGCACTGGCGATGTTTGTTGTGCTGTTGCCGGTGATTGCCATTGTTGCCGCAGCTACCGCAATTCTCTCCGGCCGGTCGCCGTTCATCGCCCTCGCTCGAGCCGGACATCGCGGAAAGCGCATCTGGCTGATCAAGGTCCGCACCATGTGGGGAGCGGACGACAGGTCGGGAGACGGCGGGCTTGTGATTGAGCGGATCGAGAACGCGGCGGTGCCGCCATCGAAGGCAGAAAACGATCCGCGAGTAACAAGCGCCTTCGCGGCCTTTTGCCGGCGTTACTCAATCGATGAACTGCCCCAGTTATGGCACGTGATTCGCGGGGAAATGGCGCTGGTTGGACCCCGCCCGCTGACTTACGACGAACTAGTCGCCTACTACGGATACGACGCAGCGGAGGTGCTCAGCGTCCGGCCCGGCCTGACGGGATTGTGGCAGGTGAAGGGGCGCAGCCGGCTCACGTACGCGGAACGCCTGACCTACGATCTGTATCTGGTGCGGCACTGGTCGCTCCGGCTGTATTTCTTCGTGCTTGCTGCTACGGTACCGGCCGTTCTGTCGGGCAGGGACGCCAGCTAATCAATCGGAGTACTCACACACGCACCGCTATGAAAGTCATCTCAGGGCATCCACGCATCGGCAGAACGGCTCTCCTGTTGTTCTGCAGCGTAACGGGTATCTTGCTTTACGCAGACCCCGTTTCACACGGGAAAGAGATCTTCGACAAGAAGTGCACGAAGTGTCACGACCTCGACAAAGACAAGGAAGGTCCGCGGCTGCGCGGCGTTTTCGGCCGCCGGGCCGCCGCAGTGCAATCGTTCCAGTATTCCGACTCCCTGAAAGACGCGAAGATCACGTGGGACGAAACGTCGCTTAACACCTGGCTGATCGATCCGGACCGGATGGTTCCGGATAACGACATGGCCTTCCATCTGGACAACGCGGGCGAGCGGCGCGATGTGGTCGCGTATCTCAAGAGCCTCTCTGCAAAGTAGGAGCCATCGGTGAGGAAGAAGGTCGTTATCGGGGTTGCTGCGGCGCTGGCAGGGGTATTGCTGCTTGGGATCGCCGGCCGTAACAGACATCGCGACGACCCGCCGGGGCTGCGCAGTGGAGTGACGGACGATCCGGCTGTGGCGGCCGTGCTGGCGCGGTCGTGCCAGGATTGCCACTCCGATGGAACGAGAAGGCCGTGGTACGGGTATGTTCCACCGGCGAGCTGGTTGCTCGATCACGATATCAGCGGGGCGCGGAGTCACATGGACTTCTCGCGGTGGGGAACGTACTCGCTGGATGACAAACAGCAAATCCTGACCGAGATTGGCGCGGTGGTTCGAAACCACCAGATGCCGCCGGGACGGTACCTGTTCATGCATCCGGATGCGAGGCTGTCGGACAGCCAGGCTTCGCTATTGTACACATGGGCGAAACGCGAACGCCGGAAGGTCAGGGCACAGGCGAAGGCGGCACAGCAGTGAGAGTTAAGAACGTGTTCCTCGCCTGCGCGGTGTTGCTGAGCGTCGCACTGGCAAACGCGGCAACATATGTCGGCAGCGACGTGTGCCAGCGGTGCCACCCCGACATCCGCGAGCAGTTCTCCCAGAATCCACATTTCCGGACATGGGCGCTGCGGCACGAACCAGGGACCGGCTGCGAGGGTTGCCACGGTCCGGCGAGCGATCACATCAAGAAGCCGTCGCGCAGGACCATTTTCTCGCCGTCGGCGCACACGGTGGAAGAATTCAGCGAGAAATGTCTGAGTTGCCACGGAACCGATCTGAATCGCGCAGGCATTCGGCATTCCGAGCACACACGCGCCAGCGTCGGGTGCACGTCATGTCATTCGATTCATCAGGCTGCCCCGCACACCGCACTGCTGGCGCGCAAAGAGCCCGATCTCTGCTACACGTGCCATCCGACCAACCAGGCGCAGTTCTCCATGCCCTTCAAGCACCGCGTCAACGAAGGCTTCATGAAGTGCACCGACTGCCACAACCCGCACGGGGCTTTCTCGCCGACGTGGCGGATGGCGGAACGTCCGCACATGGTGGATCAGCGGCTGCTGAACGAGGAAGCCTGCCTTGGCTGTCACGTGGAGAAGCGTGGGCCGTTTGTGTTCGAGCACACCGCGGTGCGCGTGGATGGCTGCGAAACGTGCCACATGCCGCACGGCTCCACGAATGCTCGCATGCTAAAGCGGCCCGTGGTGTTCACCATGTGCCTCGAATGCCACAACGGGTCCGGCTCTGGGCGCACGGGCCTTGGAATGCCGTACCCGGTCAGCTTTCACAATCTGGCCGATCCGCGCTATCAGAACTGCACGGGGTGCCACGTGCGCATTCACGGCTCCAACGCGGATGCATTCTTCCTTCGCTGAGGAATCGATATGAGGAACGGCATTCTGCTTCTCTGTTTTGGCGCCGGCTGCCTGCTGGCACAGCAAACGGTAACGCCGACCCCATCGGCAGACGACGGGCCTCCGAACGACAGCATCGGCGACTACACGGTGACGCAGTCGTTCGAAATGGGCTATCGATCACTGGCGGTTACAGGGAACGACGCGACCTATCGGAGCCAGGTAAATTATGGCGACGGGCTGCGGTTGTTAGATGGCGATTTGGAAGCTTCGTCGAAAGACGGAAAGGGGCTGCTGTTCGATCAACTCAGTCTGAAGACCGGCGGGCTGGGCAACGATCCCTATCAATCGGCGCGGTTCCGCGTGGAGAAGAACGGGTGGTATGAGTACGATTTGAACTGGCGCCTCAATGACTATTTCAATCCAGGGTTGACGACGGCGAACGGAGTGGATGCAGAAACCTTGCAGCACCGCCTTCAGGATCACGATCTGACTTTGTTGCCGAACTCGCGTGTGAAAGTGCTGCTCGGTTTCAGCCGAAGCACGGAGGATGGTCCGGCGCTGACCAGTTTCGATGAGCTGGGTTTCGGTCTGGTGCCGCTGTTCGAGAGCGTGCGACGGACCCAGGACGAGTATCGCGCGGGCGTCGATGGCCGCATCGCGGGTTTTCGGTTCAGTATCCTTCACGTCTGGGAGTTCTTCCGCGACGACACCGAGATCTCGCGGGCGGCATCGTCGTTCAGGCAGATTCAGCCGGACCACGGCGAGACATCGGGATGGCGCGGGTTCCTCTCCCGCAGTTTTGGCAACACGCTGGATATCAACGCACGGGCTTCGTATCAGGGCAGCGGACATGGCTCGATTGTCGACGAGCAGAACCTTAACCCGACTCCGTCCAGCATTCCCGCGCAGCAGATCGTCGTTTCCGGGGAGGCGAGCCGGCCAGCCACCGCAGCGAACCTGAATGTTACGTGGTCGCCGGCGAGAAAGGTATCGATCACGGATCAGTTATCGTTCGATCAGATTCAGATGAACGGCAACAACACTTTCGAGCAGTTCAGCCCGGGGACGCTTGACACCACAGCTCTGAATTTCCAGTTTCTGGGGATTCGTACGTTCGCGGACGATATCACCGTGGGATACGATCCACGGACGTGGCTCGGCATCAGCGGCGGATATTCGGTGTCGGCGCGGCGTTTCCACTCCATAGCTCAGGCGTCGGACAACAGCGAGCCCGCTGCCGGATCCTACGAGCAGAACAACACACTGCACGCGGGGAACCTCGCGATTCGCGTACGGCCGATGCGGCGGTTGTCCATCAGCGTGAGTGGCGAACTGGGGCGAGCGGACCGTCCTATCTATCCGGTGAGCGAGAAGAACTATCACGCCTTCCGCGGACGCGTTCAGTACAAAGCTGGCACGCTTCTGCTCGCCGCCACGGCTCAAGCAGACTACAACGTGAATTCGGCCTCCATCAGCTCGTTCAGCTCGCAATCACGAAACTACGGGGCGGAAGCAGGCTGGTCGCCGCGATCGTGGCTGATGTTCGATGTGAGCTGGTCGAAGCTGCACCTGAACACGGCAGGTGGCCTGGCGTACTTCGTCGATTCCAGCCTGATCACAGGCACGGAATCCCTCTATGTCAGCAATCTTCACTTCGTCAACGCGAATGTGCGACTCTCTGTGGGTAAGCGGGCGGACATCTTTGCAGGCTACAGCCGCGTGCAGGATACCGGCGACGGCAGAGCAACCGCCGCGGGCGATGGCACGAACTCCGTGCCGGCGTTCAATATTGAGCAAACATATCCGCTGCTCTACGATACGCCGATGGCGCGCATTTCCATCCCGCTGGTGTCTCGCGTACGTGTCAACGCGGGCTGGCAGTACTATCGCTACAACGAGCGGTTCTTTGCCATCCGGGACTACCACGCCAACACTGCATACACGAGCCTGTCGTGGTCGTTCTAGGCGGCGCGAGGAGTGTTGTGCAGGTTACTGGACTGCAAAAGTCGTGTAAAAACGGCCCGAAACGAGCGAAATCAGGTCAAAACGCAGGCATTTGCCTCAGGGGGTAATGTACACTGCATTCTGTGGTGCCAGCAACGGTATTGGTGATTGACGACGACGAGAGCCTGCGCGACACGGTTCAGCTTCTTCTGGAAAAGGAGGGATTCCGGGTTCTTTCTGCGGCCGATGGGACGGCGGGCTTCAACGAAGCGGTAACCTCGCGGCCGGATCTGATCTGTGTGGATCTGCGGCTGCCAGGCATGAGCGGTATCGACATCTGTAAGCAGATTCGCGCTTCCGGAATCAAGACCCCGATTATCGTGCTCAGCGCCGTAGGAGAGGAAGTGGACAAAGTTCTGCTGCTTGAAATCGGCGCGGACGATTACGTGGTGAAACCGTTCGGCGGCCGGGAATTGCTGGCGCGCATTCGGGCGGTTTTGCGGCGGGCGCAACCCGAGCAGCCGCGGGTGATTCAATTCGGCGACGTCAGCGTCAATATCGAGAAGCGGTCCGTCACCAAGCGCGATCGCGAATTGAAGTTAACACCGGCCGAGTATAATCTGCTCACCTATTTCCTAAATCATCCCGACCGTCCGCTCACCCGAGACCTCCTGCTGAATTCGGTCTGGGGCTATGAATCCTTCCCCAACACCCGCACAGTGGATGCACACGTTGTGAAGCTGCGGCAGAAGCTCGAGAACGATCCCTCAACGCCGCGTCATTTCCTTACGCTGCACGGCGTGGGCTACCGCTTCGTCCCCTGATGCCAGAAGAACTGCCGGAGAATGGCGAGCAGATTGTACTGCTCGTGGAGGACCGCGCGGCTTCAGCAGCCGCTCTGGAAATGGTGCTGAGTGGCATCGACTCCGTTCGTGTGCGAATCTCTCCTAATGGGGCTGCGGCGTGGGACTTCCTGCAGGGCATCGAGGGTGGCAAGGTCTGCGCAGTGGTCACCGATCTGGATATGCCGCTGATTAGCGGGATGGATCTGATCCGGCGCATTCGAGCGAGCGGGGCGCACGCAAAGACCCCCGTCATTGTCGTGAGCGGCACAACCGATGCCGCTGCGCCCCAGGAGGCCATGCAAGCCGGCGCAAACGCGTTCTTCTCGAAACCCTGGTCTCCGGGGCGCGTTCGTGCCACTTTGGAGCAACTTCTTCATGGGAGAGATGCGGAGCGACAGTGACGTTCGGCCCGGACGAGCGACTGGACTTGCGGTCCTGCTTCTGCTCGCGCCACAGCCTTACTTGTGCGCGCAGTCCGTGGATAACAGCCAGATCATCGAGCGGCTGGAACGCCTGGAAAAGCGCAATGCGGAGCTGACCGAAGAGGTCCGGCGGTTGCGCGAGCAACTGGGAGCGCTGCAGGTGTCGAACGGGACGGCGAGCGCCCCGCCAGCCAGCCAGGAAGACATAGTGGCGATGCAACAAGCCAGAATCGACGAACAGGCACAGTCGAAAGTGGAGGCGGCGCACAAACTCCCACTGCGAATCACCGGAATGGCGCTGTTCAACGCGTACTACGACACGCATTCCGACGCGGGTCTGTATTCCGGGATCGCCGCATCAGTGCCAGGACGGGCATCGGCGGGCGGGAGCCTGAGTGAGTCGATCGTGGGATTGGAGTTTCAAAGCCCCAATACGGTTCTCGGCGCCAGAGTCCGCGGAAGCATATATGCTGACTTCTTCGGGCGCGCCTATTCCGGTAACGACACCAGCGATGGCCAGTGGCCCACACCGCGCCTGCGCACCGGCACCATCACGTTGGACTGGAAGTCACGTAGCGTGACGGTGGGGGTTGACAAGCCGCTGATCTCGCCATACAGCCCCGATTCCTTTGCGCAGGTGGGCGAGCCGGCGCTCAGCGGAGCAGGCAACCTGTGGTTCTGGGAGCCGCAGGCGAGATTCGAACAGCGTGTGAATCTGCCGGACTCCGACACACTCCGCTTGCAGGTTGCGCTCTACTCAACATACGAGACATCCTCCTACCTCACCGGCGAATATGGCCACATCACGCTGGAGCGCCGCCGGCCAGGATGGGAAGGACGCATTGAGCTGGCGCACGGCGGCGAAGACGATAAGGGCTACAATATTGCGGGCGGGTTTCACTTCAGCGATACGCACGTCGGTGGCGAGACAATCACTTCCGATCTGGTTTCGTTTGATGGCCGATTGCGCCTGAGCCGCCTGTGGAATCTGACGGGAACTCTGTTTACCGGCGAGAATCTGGCGGGACTGGGCGGTTCCGGGCCGGGGTTCAGTATCTTCGGCGATTACAGCCTTCGCGGCGTTCACAGCTCCGGCGGCTGGCTGCAACTCACGCTTGCACCCACCGACCGGCTGAGCTTCCACTTCTTCGGAGGCGCACAGGACAACCGCCGCAGGGACCTATGGGGCGATGCGGTTCATTCCAACGCGGCCTTTGCGGGTAACATCAACTACCAGCTTGCTCCGAACGTCGTCACGGCTTTCGAAGCGGGGCGGACTCGAACCGACTGGACTCATTCCGGGACGCGCGCGCGCAACATATATGACCTCAGCCTGGCGTATCTTTTCTAGCGCCGGCCTGAGCGCGTTACTTGCGAGCGGCGCCGTTGCCGGCACGGTGACCGGTACGGTGGTAGTCACAGGTGTTCGCGGAGCCGGTGGCAACTCTGGAGTGGCGGTCTGGCTGATACCCAAGAGCGGCGAGGCTCCGCGGAATACGCCGGGCCTGGCACGGATGATCCAGCACCATAAACAGTTTCAGCCGCACGTGCTGGCGATTCAGACGGGCAGCGCGGTCGATTTTCCCAATCTCGATCCGATTTTCCACAACGCCTTTTCGAACATCGACGGACAACCGTTTGACGTTGGTTTGTATCCGCCGGGCTCAAGCCGGCGCGTCGTGTTCCACAAGAGCGGCATCGTCCGTGTGTTCTGCAACATCCACGCGTCGATGAGCGCGGTGATCGTGGTGGAGGACACGCCGTGGCTGGCTGTCAGCAACGATCGCGGCGGGTATACGCTGGCGAACGTGCCGCCGGGCGAGTACACGCTGAACGTGTTTTATGAGCGTGCCACCAGGGGAACGCTTGACGCTCTGACCCGAATGGTGACGGTGGGCGACGGCCGGACCGCGATTGCGGAGTTCCGGATCTCCGGCACCGGCTACATCGCCGTGCCGCACCTGAACAAATACGGCCGCCAGTATCCTGCCGAGGAAGACGGTTCATACGGCGAGACGAAATGAACCTCCTGGGCAACCTCTCGCTGCGCGCCAAGTTCCTGCTGGCCACATTTGCCAGCATCGCCGCACTCTTTGTGCCAACCGGGCTGGTGATTGAGTACCGGACGGTGCGCACGGCTTCGCAGAGCCTGGAAAAGGAAGCGCTGGCCAGCCTGAAGGCTTACGAATCCCTGTGGCATGCGCGGGCGGACCTGCTGGCATCCGTGAGTCTGGCGCTGAGCGGCATGTCGGACGTGCGAGCGGCGTTCGGCACGGGCGACGAAGCGACCATCCGCGATACAGCCGGCGAGCGATGGGCGAGATTGTCGCAGGAGAACGCAGAGTTTCTGGTGACCGACCCGACCGGCCGCGTCATCGCGTCATTCGGCGAAAAGCCCCCGGCGGCAGTGGCCGATCATGTTCAGGCAGTGCGGGAGGCGGCCGAGGCGTTCCCGCGACAGAGCAGTGGTTTCCTGTATCAGGGCGGCAGTCTATATCACGTAGTCATCACACCTGTTTATGTGGGCTCAGGAGGCGATGCGGCCGTTCTGGATGTGCTGCTGGCCGCCTACCGTGTCGACAACAAGCTGTTGGATCGGTTTTCGATGTCCACCGATGGGAGCGAGTTCCTATTCGCCGTGGGGAACAACGTCGTGGTTTCGACACTCACTCCATCTGAAGTCGCCGCTTGCGCTCCGCAATTGTTCCGGCGCGCGCACGGCCAGACAACGGAGCGCGTGACGGCCGGGAAGACCGACTATCTGGCGCTGCGCCGTCCTTTGCTGGACATCGGCGGCCGGCCGATCGCCGATGTGTGGATCCTGCGTTCTTTTACCGCCGAACAGCAGGCCGTCGCAATACTGCGGCGCGATCTGGCTCTGGTTTGGGGGGGCGCGCTGGTCGCTGCACTGGCTCTGGTCTGGCTCCTGGCGCAGCGAATGATGCGGCCCATCGCGCGTCTCGATGCCGGCGCCGCGGAAGTCTCCCGCCAGAACTACGCGCATCGCGTGCCGGTGACGACGCGCGACGAACTGGGCCGTCTCGCAGAGGCGTTCAACCGCATGTGTGAATCGCTGCAGCGCGCGCAGTCCGACCTGATCCGCCAGGAACGACTCGCTGCGGTCGCCAGGTTGTCCAGTTCGCTCGTACACGATCTGCGGAATCCGCTGGCGGCCATTTACGCGGGCTCGGAAATGCTGGCGGAAGGAGAGATTGAGCCAGGGCGCATGCGCCGGCTGGCCGCGAATATTCATCGCGCGTCCCTCCAGATCAAGACCATGCTCGATGAACTGCTGGAGGTCCGCCGGGGCGGGCACGGGGAAGCAGAACGCTGCTCGGCGCGCGATTTGGTGGAGGGCGCCTGGGAGTTCCTGTCGACTCGCGCCGACCTGACGGGAGTGGCGCTGGAATCGGACATCGATCCGACACTCACGATCACAGTGCAACGGGCGCCCATGCAGCGCGTGTTCATGAACCTGTTTGCCAACTCAATTGAAGCGATGCCCGAGGGCGGCATCATCACTGTGCGAGCGTCCATGGATGAACATCACGTGCTGATGCACGTCGAGGACAGCGGATGCGGGATTGCGCCGGAAGTCCGGGAGCGGCTCTTCGAGCCGTTTGTCACGGGCAGGAAGAAGAACGGCATGGGTCTGGGTCTGGCGCTGGCGCGGCAGACCGTCGCGGACAATGGCGGCGAATTGTGGTCCGATGCCGCTGTGCTTAAAGGCGCGCGCTTCTGCCTGCGGCTGCCGAACGGGCACCCGAAACCCACTCCGGCTCGTCCGCCTGGGTAGACCTGCATTTGTTGAACAGCAGGGCACGCATCTTCCTCTGAAACTCCGCTTCAGAAAAGCGTCCGGCCCAGGATTGCAGCGAACGCGGTTGAATTTGCTGCTCTATCGTTTCGAACCGGCGGAGTGCGCTGTCGAGCCCGTCCACGGTCGCCCGAGGATAAAGAACTCCACTCACTACAGCAGGCGGCGCTATCTCAACCGATCCACCGCACCCCAGTGCGATCAGAGGCTTCCCCGATGCCAGCGCTTCGACGGCTGCGATTCCGAAGTCCTCCTCTCCGGGAACAACCAGAGCGCGCGAGCGTGCGTAGAGATTGCGCAGCTCCTGATCCGGCACCCGGCCGCAGAACTCGACGGTCGGGCCAGCCAGATCGCGAAGCGTTTTGTACTCGGGTCCGTCGCCAATAACGCGCAGCCGTCTTCCCGACTCGGCGAACAGACGCACCGCGTAGTCGAGCCGCTTGTACGCCACCATTTCGGACACGATCAGGAAGTAGTCGTCGGGACTCGACCAGTGAAAGCTCGCGACATCGACGGGCGGATGGACGACGGTGGCCTCGCGCCGCCAGACATGGGCGATACGTTGCCGGACATTTTCACTGTTGGCGGCGAATTCATCCACGCGAGCTGCCGTCGCGTAGTCCCAGAGGCGCAGGTAGTTTGTCAACGGGATCATCGCCAGACGTTTGACCGCAGATCGCGTCCACTCGCCGTTATACGCCGGATACAGGTCCCACAGATAGCGCATCGGAGTGTGGCAATAGCAGACGTGACGCGTGCGGGACCCCGTAATCACGCCCTTGGCCGGGCCGGATTCGCTGCTGATCACCAGGTCGTAGTCGCGCAGGTCGAAGCTCTCGAGCGCCATCGGGCAGAGAGGCAGTAGCGATCGATAAAGCCGTTTCCCGGGGTTGAGCCAGGATGCGTGTACTCGATGCGAGCGAATCGTCTCAGAGACGTGCGCGGGGTTGTAGAACAACGTGAAGATGTCTGCCTCGGGAAACATGCGGCAGAGCGATTCCAGCACCCGCTCGCCGCCGCGCATCCCCAGCAGCCAGTAGTGCACGAGTGCGACGCGCATCACGCTGTTGCCTCACTCTCCATCAACTCCGAACGGTACAGAGAGCAGACGCAGCGCCGGCAAATGGGGTTTGTGGCGACGTCAAGCGAGTCGCGAAACGCGCGCGCACGATCCGAATTAAGCACCTGAAAGAGCGATTGAACGCCGAGCCTGCCGAAAGGTGGATGAAAGAAGCACGGGCGAACCGCGCCGTCATGTTCGACCACGGTTGAGACCCATGGCGCATTGCATCGCGGCGCGGCGGGTTCGCTGCCAGTGGCGAGTGCGCGGAAGTAGGCCACAAGACGGTGCAGCTTCTCCGGCTTCTCCGCGACCATCGCGTACAGTGGATGGGCGATGAGCCGGTGCACCTCCTCTTCGAGCACCTCGATTTCCGCGCGTGAGAGCAACAGGTTTCTGGTTCGCTTGTCGAGCGTCGCGAGCTGATGATTGAAGGCGGTCGATCCCGCGTCGACCGCGAGAAAGGAGATCGACGCGAGACCGAGGGAATTAGCTGCGTGAGCCGTGTCAAGCAACGCGGAATGATTGGCCTTCTGCACGGTGCAACGCGCCGCGATCGGATATTCCGGCGCTGCTGCACGCAGGGCCCGCACTCCGGCGGACAACTGGTCGAATGCGCCAATCACACGGCGAATCCGATCATGGATGCCCCGCGGCCCGTCGAGCGAAACAATGACGTCGTCGATGTCCGCCGCAACATTTTGCGCATAGCGCGCCAGCAGCAGCCCGGAAGTGAGCAGCGTTACTCGGATACCTGAACGCCGAAGTGTGCGCGCCATCGCGAAGATGTCCGCGTTCATGAGTGCCTCACCACCCGTGAACACCACCCATTCCACGCCGAGATTGCCGATGTCGTGCAGTTGCCGGTCGAGGTCGGCAGCCGTAAACGACTTTGCTTCGTCGTTGCGCCAAATGTCACACATGGCGCATCGGCAATTGCAGCGGTTATGCGCCGAAATCACCAGGACAGGCAGGCGGTGAATCTGCGCGCTCATACGGTGGTCACCTGTTTCCCCGCCATCCTCAATCCTGGCGGCAGCGGTGGAACCCTGGTTCGAATGAACATCTCGCCGCGCCCCTCCACCTTCAAGGTGTAGAAACGCGCGATTGCCAAGAGCGAATTGCGCCAGCGGGCGGCAAGGTCCGCCGACACAAGTTGCAGCGTGCCGCCAATGAAAACAGCCTCGGGCGTCTGACTCAACAGCGTTTGTCCAGGTGAGAGTCCGCGATCGCGAAAAAGCAACAGGTCCGCAACCCCGCCGCGCTGAATTGTCCCTTCACCGTGGATCAGCCGAAGCACGCGGGCGGCGCCGTCGGCGACCATCCCATACAGCTTCAGATCGCTGAGGCCGGAGATGCGCTGGGCGAAGCGAATTTCATCGAGCATGTCGCCCCCAGCCGTCAATGCCGAGTCCGTGCCGAGCGCGATTGGCAGGTCCGATTCGAGGACATATTTCGGCAATGTCCTGCCAAGCGTAAAGACGTTCGAACTTGGGCACCAGACTACCGAACACCCTCTCGAACGCGCCAGGGCGAGCGAATCGCGGGTTAACCCCACGGCATGCACCATTACAGAATTTGCTGCGAACAATCCGAGATCGGCCAGCGTGTTCATCTCGCGCTCGCCGGCGCCATTCACCGCTTCCCCTGCGTGAAACACGAAAGGGAGTGTCTCGGGGCACTCCGCGTGGCGCGTCCGCAGATCGGGAGCAAACTCCAGCGAATGGGCCCAGCCAAATGAACGCGCCACCCGGACTGGAAAGCGCGAGCCAAAAACGCGGTTCCACGGGTTGTGGTGGCAGACTGTGGTGACGCCGCTGACCAGATTCTTGATGCCGCCCCACACGAGTCGTTCCTGGAGCGGCGTGGCCAGCACCTCTTCGATCTCACGGGTGAACCTTCGGTGAATATCCGTGGCCCAGGCAGAAGCGCTCTCATAAGGCCCGGCGCCGAGGCGAGGAAAGAGGTTGAACTCAAGGTGGTCGTGCGCGTTGACCAGGCCCGGCAGCACCAGGTAGCCGGAGGCGTCGAGTCCGCGCTTTCCGGGCACAGTCCCAATCGCGCGAATACGGCCGGAGGAAGAGGCGACGTCGGCATGCTCAGTCCGATCCCCCGCGATTGCCACTCGTGTATCGCGCAGGATCAGGAACGCCTCCACATCGCCGCGAAGATAGCGGGAATCCGCGACATCGGCTCAAAGCTCGCCTCCCGGCCGCACGACCGGAACACCGCCCGCTCCGGCTCGCCGAAAAAGGCTTCAGCGAAATGCTCCAGGACAAGTCCCAGTTCACGCGCGGCGCTGAAGTACCCGCTGATCGCGTGAGCCCGATTGTTGATCTCGTAAACCCGGTCGCCGAGCCGGAATGATCGTCGCCAACCCGACGCAAGGGCCGTGGGGTGAATGTCGGTCACCATTACGCGACCGCCTGGCGCGGTGATACGCGCTAATTCTGCCAGCATCGTCCTCGGTGACTTCAGATAGCCCGCGGCGAACGCGCACAGGCTGAGATCCGCGCGGCCATCGGCGAAGCACAAACGCAATGCATCCGCCTGTACGTACCGGCCCCGTGCGAATCGGCCGGCAGTGGCGCGAACCAGCATCGGCGCGCAGAAGTCGGCGCCAAAAACACGCGCGCCCTGGGCGGCCCCGTATTCCGTCCATCTCCCCGTGCCGCATGCAACATCGATCACTGTGCGACCCGCGAGCGGCGGCAGCCACGGAGTCACTGTTCGATGCTCCAGGTCGAGCAGGGGGTTGGGCGCCTCATCATAGACGGCGGACCAGATCGCATGCCCTTCGTGAACTCCGACCTGCATCACAGACTCTCGAAGCGCGGCTTGCGCAGATTCATGAAGCGTTGCGCCCACTCGAGCTCGAACGGGTGTCGGTAGAGCCCAAAGGCATAGCGCCATGCGCTGAGTGACTTCAACATCAACCGCCCCCAGCCTGGCAGGTGAATGTCCTGAATGGTTGGCCAGCGGCAATTCACCACCAGCTCGAATCCGTCGATGCGGCTCTTCACCTCCGGAGGCAGCCACGGCGTGTTCGGCTCCGTGCGAATGACGAAGTTGAGCCAGCGGTCCGTCGCCCATTCTTCCAGCGTGTCGGGGAATTTCACGTTATCGCCGCCATAGGAGCCATCGGGATGAGGCACGGGAATGTAGTGCTGAACGATGATCTCCGCATCCGGGTTAAGCTTCTTGATGCGGCGGATAAAGTCGATGCTCTGCCGTGTATCGCCTTCCGGATCGGCGGGATTTCCCACCACAAACGAAAACTCCGGCACGATGCCGAAGCGGCGGATACGTGCCGCCAGTTCCAGCGTCTGTTCGCTGCGCAATTGCTTGTTCATTTGCCGCAGCACATCGTCCGACCCTGATTCGGCGCCGAAAAAGATCATTGCCGCGCCCGCGTCGCGCATGCGTGCCAGCGTCGCATCGGAGTATCGGAGAACGATGTCGATCCGGCCCTCGCACCACCAGCGCAGTTTGAGGTGGCGGATGCGATCGCACAGATCTACCGTATGGCTCTCGCGCAGGAAAAAGTTGTTGTCGTAGAACTGCACGGCGTTGATGCCGTAGCCGTGTTGCAGACGCGTGAGCGTTTGAGCAGTTCGGATGGGCGATTCCATCTTCTGCCGCCCGTCGAAAAGTGGAACCACGCCGCAGAACCGGCAGCGGAACGGACAGCCGATGCTCGCTTGATGTACGGCCGTACGCGAACCCAGAAACGTCCGGGCGATGTATTTCTCGGGCGATGTCAGGCGATGATACGGGAGCGGCGGGAGATCATTCGGCGAGCGTAGCGGACGCGGCGCATTGTGTACGTGCAGTCCGAAGACGTCCTTGTACGACAGGTTCTGCACGTCGGACAGGTTGCGGCGTCCACGGATCGCTTCGATAACTTCGAGGAAGGCATCTTCACCCTGCCCTCGAATGACCATGTCGACATAATTCGCATTTAGAGTGGCGTCCGTGTAAAGCGAGGGAAAGTATCCTCCCCAGAGTACCGGCACCCGCGGATGGAGACGGCGGAACTCGCGGCACAACGAAACGGCGGCGACCATCTGCGGCCCCGGCATGACCGAGACCGCCAGCAGCTCGATGCCGCGCTCGGCATGAATGCGCGTCAGCGTGGCGCCCGGGTCCGGATCCAGATTACCGTCGACGATCCTGTACTCTTCGCGGCCTTCGAGCATCGCCGCCAGAGACAGCACCGCCAGCGGGAAGCGCCGGTTCTGCGGACGCGTGCTTCGCGGATGTAATAGCACGATCATCCGAGCACCTCGCCGACGAGAATCCAGAAGCGTGACGGCGGCCTTCTGCGCCGCAGCCACGCGACGGCTGGCCGGGCGTGCCATTGCCAGCCGTACCATGGCCTGTGGATCGTCCAGCGGATCTGAAACTGGCGTGCCAGTTCAGTGAGTGTCTTTCGATCTAGAAACTCAACGCTCTGCTGCGCGTCGGAGGGAAATCCGAAACGCTCCTGGTAGCGCCGCTTTCGTTCTTCCACCATGCGCCGGCCCTCTTCAGACGTCTTGTAGACTGGCGTGTCCATCACGATCACGGCTCCCTGCGGACGCAGCACACGGCGGACCTCCGCCAGCGTACGCTCGTAGTTCGATGCGTAGTGAAACGACGCGTTGAACACTACCAGGTCGGCAAACCCGTCGGGCAGCGGTATGGCATCGAATTCTGCCTCGACCACGGGAAACGGCATGTGAGCCGTGTAATGCCGGGACGCGCGCAAGCCGTCGCGCGAGTCCGTGAAGATATCCAGTGCCACCGGAGCGTGACCCAGCGTCGCCAGCCGCCACGACATCCAGCAATTGCCAGCTCCGAGATCGAGTATGTGAAGCGGAACCCCATGTCTACGGGCGAAGTCCGGCAGGATACGCCGCTCCAGATATCGCCAACTCCGCGCCCGGATGGTCCACTGGTGCGCCAGCGCTCCACTCAGGTCACGATACGGTAGTTCGTGATACCACGCGGCTTCATCGGCTCCGCGCCCTTCGCGCGCGCGCACGGTGGCATATTCGCTTAGGAACTGCTGGCGCGCAGAGGCTAACATACGTGTCTCCGGCGAAAGATGTAGAGGCGATGATCGCCGAGAGCGCGCACAATGTGACAGCCTCCAAAGCGCGCGTCGAGCCGCGCGGCCCGATGGATCGCCCCGGGAGGCAGAGCGACAAATGAAGGCGGTACGAAGACACCGATGCCGACGCTTCGCACTAGTTCAAAGCCGGCTGCAAACGCCTGGCAAACGTCACGTGCCGAAGGATACGCCACATGGACGCCAAGCGACGCCGTCACGCCGGTGCGCTTCAATCGCCGGAACGCCGCGCGCGCGCGAAGCTGGGCCCCAAACCATGCAATCTCCCACGCGCAGACGCGGTTTAGCAGGCAGACCGCCACATAGCGGCGCGGCCGCAGCAGGCGATGTAATGAATCGGCGACTGTGGCAAGATCGGCTGTGCAGTTGAGAGCGCCGAAGTTGGACAGGACACCGTCGTAGCGGCCATGAATGCGATTCAGTTGCTCCACGGCAAGCTGGGTTGCCGAAACGCCCCGGGCTGACGCGATCTTCACCATTTCCGCCGACGCGTCTATGGCGCTGACGTGAACTCCGTTGCGGCCGAGGTGCACGGCGTCTTCACCAGTGCCACAACCGATGTCGAGAATCTCATCGCCTGTCTGGAACAACCCGTCAATCACTCGCCACACCGCATCGCGTTGCGCACG
>Ga0335082_10003269_pt1 | contig 17609 bp, 12 predicted proteins | sample Lox_Sample_41_FD_206718 | JGI IMG/M metagenome (GOLD analysis project Ga0335082, IMG submission 206718) | Soil microbial communities from Loxahatchee National Wildlife Refuge, Florida, United States - Lox_Sample_4.1 | ecosystem: Environmental > Terrestrial > Soil > Wetlands | place: USA... | reverse complement strand
GACGGGAACCTGGGCGAGAAAGTCGAAATCGCCTGCCAGGGCGACCACCAGAAGATGAAGAACGCCATTAACGGCGTGCATGACTGGCTGAGGGGCCTGGTGGATTACGTTACTCGCATCGCCGACGGCGACATGAGCGCGCGCATGGAGCGGTCCTCGGAGGCCGACCAGATCCATGGGTGGCTGATTCGGCTCAAGGGCAATATCGTGCAGTTGCAGGACGAACTGGGACACCTCATCCTGGCGGCGAAGCAGGGCGACTTGTTGACCAGGGGGGATCCCAGCCAATTCCGCGGGGCCTACGCGGAGCTGATGAGGTCCGCCAACGAAATGCTGGAGGTCTTTCGCTCGACCATGGAGCAGGTCGCGCGCCTGAGCGGGCCGCTGTCGCAGGCGGCGGAGCTGGGCCGCATCGCGCAGGAGATCAGTGTCAATACCGCTCAGACGGCGGATCAGGCCAATGTGGTATCGGCAGGCTCCGAGCAGGTCAGCCGCAACATTCAGACCGTGGCTACGGCGGCCGACGAAATGGGCGCCAGCATCAAGGAGATCGCCCGCAATACCGCCGAGGCCTCGAGGGTCGCGACCGCAGCAGTGCAATCGGCGGATGCTACCAACCTGACCATCAGCAAGCTCGGGCAGAGCAGTGCGGAAATCGGCCAGGTGATCAAGGTCATTACCTCGATCGCGCAGCAGACCAATCTGCTGGCGCTGAACGCCACCATCGAGGCCGCGCGTGCGGGCGAGGCGGGAAAGGGCTTTGCGGTGGTGGCCAATGAAGTGAAGGAACTGGCCAAGGAGACCGCCAGAGCGACGGAGGACATCAGCCAGAAAATTGAGAGCATCCAAGCCGACACCGGCGGAGCGGTGACCGCCATTGCGGAAATCGGCTCCGTAATCGGGCGCATCAGCGACATCCAGAAGAATGTCGCCAGCGCGGTCGAAGAGCAGAGCCTCACCACCAATGAGATTACCCGCAACCTCGCCGAAGCTGCCCGAGGGGGGGGCGCCATCAGCAAGAGCATCGCCGCAGTGGCTGAGGCGGCCCGCCACGGCGCCAACGGCGTCGAGGAAACGCAAAAATCGGCGGAAGCGGTCGAGCATATGGCAGAGGAATTGCACGAGTTGCTGGCGCGCTTTCAGTACAAGGCAGAAGAATCGCCGGTTGCCGCTTGCGTTTAGCCAGCACTTGGCGGTTGGCTTTCGGTAATTGACGAACACTGAGAGCGAGCGTAAACTCCAATTGCCATCGTCAAGTTCGGAGATAGTTACCAATAGCACCAGGCGGTAATCGCCAACCGCTAAATGCTAACCAGCCGCTCGTGCCAGCGCCGCATTCCACCTTACGGCCAGTGGTCGCAGAAGCCATTTCTCTCGCGCCGGAGCTGTGGTGTAATAGTTGAGTCGCTGGCAGTACCAAATTACTAACGATGGTCATTTCTCCATTGTCACTTCGAAGACTTCGTTCTTTTGGCCTGGGAGTATCGGGTGGTTCGCGGCGAGGCTGGCGTAACACCACCTTGTTCATCGCCGTACTCTGCCTGGCCGGCGCTTGCAGCTACGCGGCGATGGAACCCGCAGGCGCCAAGAAGGCCACAACTAAGAGCCACAAGACCAGCCAAGCCGGAAGTGCTACGCACAAGACAGCGCAAGGCGGGACCGCCACCCACAAGAGTGCGAGCGCGACCCACAAGGCCCCGGCCACAAGTACGGGTCACAAGAGCGCGTATCATTACTCCTCTCTCCCGTCGAATTTTCGCTGGCATGTGAGGCAGTGGAACCCGATCTTTCCTGGTTCGCACGAACTGCTGGTGCAGCAGAACGAGGAACTGAATCGCGCGCAGGCCTTCCGGGTCATCAATGACGCCGACCTGATCCAGCACGAGATTTCGCAGGACTTGGTTCCAGTGAGCGAAACCGAAGCCCTGAAGCTTGCCGACAATCTGGAAGGTATCCGGCGCTACTGCCGTCCTGCGACCCGTGATTTTCTCCAGGACTTCAGTCAGGCTTTCTATCAGCAATTCCATGCTCCGCTGACCGTGAACTCCATGGTGCGCACCATGGAGCAGCAACACAAGCTACGGCGGCACAATCGCTTCGCTGCACCGGAATGGGGCGATACGGCCTCCACCCATCTGGCGGGCGTGAGTTTCGACCTCTCGCGTCGCGGTTTGACTCCGGAACAGTACGCCTGGATCACCAGTTATTTGCTTCCCTTGAAAGAAGCCGGAGTGGTAGACCCCATCGAGGAACGTCAACCGGTGTTGCATATTGTCGTTTTCGGACAGTACGCCGATCGTTCGGGCGCGTCGTCTGTCCTGTCCGAAGCGAATGAGCCTACCGAGACGAGCATTCTTGACAGTGCCGGCGGGAGCCAGCCTTAAACCCTGGGTCGGGGTCCTCTCTCTCGCTAAAGCGCGCCAGCGAACTGACGATACAACTACCAGAGCCTCGAACCAATGAGTCGTTACTGCGCGCGGCTTGGATGAGGCCTGTTCGTGTTTTGGCTTAGACGGTTTTTATCAATCACTCTGGAAAAAACGTGAACATATCACCTGCGGCATTCGAGGACTTGGCAAGGATCGTCTCCGACCAGTCGTCCATCGTGCTGGATCCCAGCCGCGACTATGTGATCGAGAACCGCCTGACTCCCCTGTTGTTCGAACAAGGCATGAACAGCCTGGAAGATCTCACTGTAGCACTGCGCCGCGACCGCTTCAGCCCCCTGCATCGCAAAGTCATCGACGCCCTCACCAACAACGAAACCTGGTTCTTCCGTGACGGCTATCCCTTCGATGCGCTGCGAGAGATTGTGCTGCCCGACTTGATGGAGCGGCTCGGTTCGCAGCGCACCCTGAGAATCTGGAGCGCCGGCTCATCCAGCGGGCAAGAGATCTACAGCATCGCCATGCTGCTCTGCGAGCATTTCCCGCGGCTGCTGGGATGGGAGCTCTATCTGCTGGGTACCGACATATCCGACAGGGCGCTGGCCCGCGCCCTCAGCGGCCGTTACAGCCAGTGGGAGGTGAACCGGGGATTGCCTCCCGGTCTGCTGGCGAAATACTTTTCGCCCCTGGGCTGCGAGTGGCAGTTGTGTCAGACCATCCGGCAGATGATCTCGTTCCGGTTCCTGAATCTTTCCGAGCCGTGGCTGGCCAGGCAACCATTCGACGTTGTTTTCCTGCGAAACGTGCTCATCTATCTTTCGGCGGAGTCACGCAAAGCGATCTTTCGCAAAATGCACCAGGCGTTACGAGCCAGCGGGTACCTGTTTCTCGGCTCCGCCGAGACAACCTTGAATATCGACGACACCTACGACCGCATTCCCTACAACGATTCGTTCTACTACCGGCCGAGATGAGTTTCGAGTTTCAAGTCGGGAAGGTCCCTGAGAAACGGTTTCAGTCTGTCGGGATACAAGCAACTCGAAACTTGAAACTCGAAACTGCTTACTTCAACGTTATGACCATCAACTTGCGCTCGGTCATGTCTTCAATCGAATACCGGAGTCCCTCTCGGCCCAAACCCGAATCCTTCACCCCGCCGTATGGCATCTGGTCCACTCGAAAGCTCGGTACGTCGCCGACAATCACTCCCCCGACTTCCAGTTCGTCGAACGCCATCTGGATGAGCACAACATCGCGGGTGAACACGCCAGCCTGTAGCCCGTAAGGCGAGTCGTTCACCTCACGGATTGCTTCGCGAAACTCGTCGTAAGGTTCGACCGTCACCACGGGGCCGAAGACTTCCGCGCAATTCACGCGCATGCCCGGCGCCGTGCCGGTCAGCACCGCCGGCTCGACAACCGAGCCTTTGTGGCCGCCACCGCACAAGAGCTTTGCCCCGCCTTTCACCGCTTCCTCAATCCACTCCGTGACGCGGACTGCATCCTGCTCGCGAATGAGCGGCGGGACGTCGGTGCTCTCCTCCATGGGATCGCCAATTTTCAGCTTGCGTACCCCCTCGACCAGCATAGCGGTGAATTTATCGAACACCGGACGATGCACAAGAATTCGCTGCACCGAGATGCAGGTCTGCCCGGCGTAGGAGAATCCACCCGCTACGCAGCGTTCTGCCGCATGCGCGAGGTCCGCGTCGCTGTGAACGATCACCCCCGCATTGCCGCCCAGTTCGAGTGTGACGCGCTTCTTGCCGGCTTTGGACTTCAATTGCCACCCCACGGCTGCGCTACCGGTGAAGGTCAACAGCTTGATACGATCATCGGCAACGAGCAGGGCGGCATTTTCGTTGGACAGCGGCATCACCGCAAATGCCCCTTTCGGCCATCCCGACTCGTGCACAATTTCGGACAGCAGCAACGAGGAAACCGGTGTCTGCGGCGCCGGCTTGAGGATGATCGGGCATCCCGCTGCGATGGCGGGCGCCACCTTGTGGGCCACCAGGTTCAGTGGAAAATTGAAGGGCGTGATTGCGAGCACCGGGCCCAGCGGGAAGCGTCGCAGCAAGCCCCAGCGCCCGGCGGTTGACTCCAGAGTGTCGAGCGGAATGTACTCGCCATAAATGCGGGTGCTTTCCTCAGCCGCAATTTGAAAAGTGCTGATGGCGCGCTCGACCTCGACGCGCGCTGTTTTGATAGGCTTGCCGGCCTCCTGACAGATGGTGAGCGCGAACTCCTCGCGACGCGCGGCGAGGCCGTCGGTGATCTTGGTCAGGATGGCGGCACGTTCGAACGACGACATCTTGCGCGTCACCGCAAAAGCCTGAATGGCAGCCTCGATAGCGGTTTCAACATGGTCGCGGTCGACTTCATAGACGACGGCGACCACGCTGCGGTCATAGGGCGATGACACTACCACTTCGCGCCCATGCGAGATCCATTCGCCGTTGAGATAAAAACCAAAGCTGCGTACAGGTGTCGCAGTCGTGTGACCCATGATTCACCTCTCCTAAGTTCGATGCCGCTGGCCATCATGGCGCATTCCCGCCCGGGATTCAATGCCCGCACGCTTAGTGGCTGGCGGCTGACTTCTTTTCCCGAACGCTGAAGTTCACCAGCGGCTTGATGTCGTAGGTTCTGGCGAAGTTCGTCTGGTTCAGCGAGAAGCTCAGGCGCCCGCGCGAATCAATGAAGACCAGCAGCTTGCCAACGGCGACATCACCGAAGGTCTTCACAAAGGGCATGTCGAATTCGCGCGCGCAGTGTCAGGTGCCGCTCGTCACTGTACTGATAACCCAACTTCGCGAATTCTTCCCGGCTGACGTTGGTGATGAGGTTGCCGAACGGCCCGTCGGTGCCGATGACCTGGGCCCGCAGGACGCCGTTCGCGATTTTCCGGCTCCGTCAGCGTCAGACGCATCAGTTCGCTGACCGGCAGTTCAGGCCTCACTTCAGTCCAGTTCTCGCCGCGCGCCAGGTGCGCACCCACAGGAGAGAAAATGTCGCCGTCGTGGAAGGTGGAAGGAATGGTGTCGTCGATCATCCACTTCGTATTGTTGATGACGCGCACCGATTCAATGCGGTCGTGGTTCTGCACGTAGGTCAGCAGCCCATTGTCGGGCAGAACGTAATCGTTGCCCTTCTTTGACTTTGCCACCATGGCTTTGCGTGAGGTGCATATGGTTGGATCGATGACCACCACGAACACTGTACCGGTTTGGAGCGTACGCGCCCATGCCGTGGAGGTAGCGGGCGGCATCGAGAATGGAGAAGGGCGTGACCGCGTGGCTGATGTCGAGGATGCGGACAATGGGATCAACGTACATGACCTGTTTGCAGATGGCGACCGAATCATCCGCCAGTCCGAAATCGGTCATGAAGGCGATTTCGTTAGGATGGTCCGAGGTCGCGGATTGGGCGAGCAGCGCCAGGCACGGTCCGAGCATGAGCAGCATGAACAGGCAGCATCTTCGTTACAGCAATGGGCACCTCAATCGTCGGAGGGAGATTATATGCGGGCCTTCCTGGCGGCGAGGGTAGTTGTGCCTGCTGGCGGTGGAATAAAATCGCCTCAGCATGGCCGTGGTGCGCACCATCTTTCACGTTGATATGGACGCCTTCTTCGTCTCCGTGGAGGAGTTGTTCGATCCATCGCTGAAGGGAAAGGCGGTGGTCGTCGGCGGGCAGCGTGACGAGCGTGGAGTCGTGTCGGCGGCGTCCTACGAGGCGCGCAAGTTCGGCGTCCATTCCGCCCTGCCGCTGCGGACCGCCGCCAAGATGTGCCCGCACGCCATTTTTGTGGATGGACATCCGAAGCGCTATCGCGAGTACTCGGCCAAGGCTTACGAGGTACTGAATCGCTTCTCGCCCAAGCTGGAGATGGTTTCCATCGACGAGGCGTATGTTGACATGACTGGTACAGAGCGTCTCCATGGTCCTCCATTGCGCGCCGCACACGCGCTGCATGCCGCAATGAAGGCAACGACCCAGTTGAATTGCTCCATCGGCATCGGTACCTCGCGCTTGATTGCCAAAGTGAGCTCGGACCAGGCCAAGCCGAACGGCGTGCTCTGGGTGGTGCCGGGCGGAGAGATGAGATTTCTCGCGCCACTCGATATGCGCAAAATCCCAGGCGTCGGCAAGATGATGGAGAAACGCCTGCAGCAGCAGGGCATCCGCAAAGTCGGCGATCTGACGCTACGCGACGAGCGCTGGCTGGGACAGAACTTCGGGGCTCTAGGGCTGGCTCTCTCCGGCAAGGCCCGCGGCCTGGATGCAGGCGCATGGTTCGACAGCGATATCGGCGAAGAAACCGGGCCGCGTTCCATCAGCCACGAGCACACGTTTTCCCATGACACCGCCGACCGGCAGAAGCTGGAAGGGATCCTGGCCCGGCTGAGCGAGATGGTATGCCGGCGATTGCGCGAACAGAATCTGCATGCACGGACACTGCAAATGAAGTTACGCTATGCGGACTTCCGCACCTACACACGGGCGCGAACATTCGAGCACCCGAGTTCGGTGGATTCGGAGGTGCTGGCCACCATCCGCGAGCTGTTTCGCGCGAACTGGAATGGCGGGGCGGTGCGCTTGCTGGGAGTGCAGGCCTCTCACTTTGACGACGAGAGTGAGCAACTCGGGCTGTCGCTGGGTGCGACGGCGCACGAAAAGTGGAGCCAGGCGCTAACGGCCGCTGACCGCCTGCGCGAGCGATTTGGGGAGGACACGGTGTCACTCGCCAGTGGGATGAAGATGCGCTTCCGCGAGCGCACTCACGATAATCCGACGGGGCTGCTGGGGAAAAAGAGAGGGTCTTAGACCTAACCAACCAAGCGAGTCCGATGCTGCCGCGATCAAGAGGTAACCGGCTGTTCGTCAGTCATCTGGTGTGCTTGACCTTGCGGGTAGCGAATGCAGAATGTCGGCGGTGCGAGCAAACAGCTTACGCGCCTACCAGACGCTCCAGTACTGCCTTGTTGCGGACAGTGAGCGTCGAACCCTTAAGCACGGCGATCTGGCGCTTGCGGAAATCGGCCAGCACGCGGGTTACAGTCTCCCGGGAAGTACCGATGATTTGCGCAATCTCCTCGTGTGTGAGCGCTAGCTTGACCTTGGGCTCGGGTTGCTGAGCGCTACCTGAGGTCCATTCCAGCAACAGCCGCGCGAGGCGCTCGGGTGCAGAGTGGGACAAGCCAAGGCTGCGAATCTGCTGATAAGCGGTCTGACAGTCCTTGCTGAGGTGTTGGGCTGCCTTCAGGCAAGCGTCGCCGTGGGTTTGCAGGAACTTGAGGAAGTCATCGCGCTTAACGAAATTCAACTGGCAGGGCTGGCCAGTCTCTGCCGTAATCTCGTAGGGCGTGCCGGAGACTGTGGCGTGCATGCCGAGAACCTCTCCGGGTTGAGCGATTTTTAATATCAGAGTCTTGCCTTCCGCGGAAGTGGTAGAGAGTTTGACCCGGCCTTTGCACAACATGTAAATGCCACGCGGTGCCTGACCCTCCACAAACAGCACAGCACCGGCAGGATACGAAGCGGTGTATTTGATTTTGTCGAATGCTTCGAGCGACCCTTTGGGCAAAGAGCAGAAGAAACTGTCGGTTCGTAACTTGCAGATCACGCAATTTTCGACCAGTTCGAAGCCGTAAGGCGCGCCCACGCTTTCTCCTCCGACGGACATACTATGCTAACACCCCTAACGATGTCCGCAAGCAGAATTTGGGTTCATGGGCGCCACAGGGATCTACCGCTTTCGTAGCAGAAGTGGAGCTGCGCGTCCCAGACGACATTTGCTGGCGTGACAGACATCACAGGAGAGCGTAACCCAGGTCACAGACCTCGGCCCGCATGCCGAAGGAAAATTCCGCCCACAACGGCTCAATCAGGCGGGAGGCGAAGGTCCGATGCCTTAAGCTTGCAGGGCCTGATCGGCGAACCTAAGTTCACGGTTAGGAGGCTGGGATTCCAGGTTTCAGCCGGCGACGGCGCACCAGCAGTCTGAGGACATTGGCCGCTCTCCTCTACCCCCAAATCGCTTCCCGCCGATGGTTATTGCCGGGTCTGATCCTGCCCAGATCAGGCAAGGGGCTCATAGAACGAACGTTTGCCAGGAGGTCGAGTTGGTGATGGCTAAAGAACCCCCGGCGCGGCCGGCGCGTACCTCGCACAGTCCGCCTTAAGTCGTTCGACCTCGCAATTTTGTTGCTCACAGAAGAGCGCGGTGATAACGTTTTGCTCCGTAAGAAGGAGGAATGAAATGGCCACAGCAGCAACAGAAAGCGCTAAGTCAATTGAGGTGGGCAGCACCGGGTTGAACCGCTGGTGGCGGGTCGTCGGCGGACTCTCGATGAATCTTGCGTTGGGCACCCTATATGCCTGGAGCATATTTGTCGCTCCTTTGGAAAAAGAGTTCGGGTGGAAGCGGGCACAGACCTCCGCCGTGTTCGGTTACGCGGTGATTGTCTTCGCTCTTTCCTTCATTCTGGCGGGGCGGCTGCAGGACAAGTTTGGGCCGTTCTGGGTCTCGGTGACGGGCGGCGTGCTCGTCAGCCTCGGCTTTTTCCTGTGCGCCTACACGCACAGTTTGACATACCTTTACATCTGCTTTGGCGTTATTGGAGGCTTGGGCAACGGCTTCGGCTACGCGACGCCCATACCCGTCATGGCCAAGTGGTTCCCCGACAAGCGTGGTTTGGCGGTGGGACTGGCAGTGGCCGGCTACGGCGGCGGCTCCGCCATCTTCGGACCGCTGGCCAACCTGAAGCTCATCCCCGCTTATGGCGTGCACACCACCTTTCAGATCCTTGGGGCGATCTTCCTAGTGATGACGTTGTTCGGCGCCTTCCTGCTCAAGAACCCTCCTGCTGGCTACAAGCCGGCTGGCTGGACGCCGGCGCCGGCTTCGAAGTCCGCCGCTACTACTTATGATTTCACACCTGGCGAAGTCCTGCGCACGCCGGCTTTCTACTTCATGTGGGTCGCCTACTGGCTGGGCACGCTAGCCGGCCTGATGGTCATTAGTCAACTGGTGCCTTTCGCAAAGAGCGCGGGCATTCCCAGCGCCGCGTTGGCCACCATGGGCCTGGTGGTGGGCGCCGCAGGCAACGCTTCCGGCCGCATTCTGTCCGGCTGGATGTCGGACGCCATAGGACGTTTGAACGTCTTGCGATTGATGATTGGCATCTCCATGGTCGCCATGCCCCTGCTCTATCTGGTGGGTAGCAACGTCACTTTGTTGTATGTCATGGTGTTCATCGTGTACTGGTGCTACGGCACGCAGTTGTCCGTCAATGGCGCTGCCACCGCCGACTTCTGGGGCACCAAGAACGCTGGTATCAACTACGGCATGCTGTTTACCGCCTGGGGTTTGGCGGGATACTCGGGCGCCAAAATTGGCGGCATGATGTACGACAAGTACCACAACTACCAGATGGCTTTTTATACGGCCGGAGTTCTGGCAGCGGTTGCGCTGGTCTGCGAACTCTTGGCCAAACGCCCGCAGGTACCAGCGCGTGCATGAGATGGTGGCCGGGCGGATCAAACAGTTCGGCCATTTTCTTGGAAGGTCGCTTTTGATAAGCGTTAGGAAGTTACTAATTGGCAAGGAGTCTTCATATGGCTACAGCAACAAAAATATCCGAAGCGCCGGAGGTAAGGACGGCGACCGTCGACGAGCAAACTGCACAACATACGGTTCCGCACCACCTGATCAGCCCCGTGGCGCAAAAGTGGATCGAAGAAGGAAAGCAAGATCCGGAAGGTTTCTGGGGACGCGCGGCGGATCAACTGCCGTGGTTCCGTAAGTGGGACAAGGTGCTGGAGTGGAATCCACCGACCTTCAAGTGGTACGTGGGCGCTCAGACCAACCTGGCCTACAACGCGCTCGATCATCATGTGAAGCGCGGCTGGGGCGGGCACACGGCGCTGATTTACATCAACGAGCGTGGCGAGCGGCGGGTCTATACCTATGCGCATTTGCTCCACGAAGTGGAGAAGGTAGCGAAGGCGCTGCGCGGCATGGGCATCAAGAAGGGCGATCGCCTCACCATCTACATGCCGACGTCTCCGGAAGCCATCATCCTCATGCTGGCGACGGTGCGCATCGGCGCGATTCACTCCGTGGTCTTTGCGGGGTTTGGCGCGAAGGCGTTGGGCGACCGCATTCAAGCCAGCGGCTCGCGGTTGGTGTTTACCGCCGATGTCACTTATCGCAAGGGCAAGGACACGCGGCTCAAAGAAATCGTTGATGAAGCCTTGCAGAACGCAGGGGACAAGGTTGAGCACGTCATCGTCCTGAAGCGTACCGCTGGGGAAACTCCTATGCGCCCCGGGCGAGACCTTCTCTGGGAGCAGTTTCTGGAGCACGGCGCAGGTGAGAGCGGCGACTACGTGACCATGGAAGCTAACGAACCGGCATTCATCCTCGCCACCTCGGGCACGACTGCGACGCCGAAACTGGCGATCCACACGCACGGCGGCTATCAAGTCCATGTTCACAGCATGGGCCAGTGGCTGTTTGCCCTAAAGCCGACCGATGTGTGGTGGTCAACCTCTGACATTGGCTGGATCGTCGGCCACAGTTACATCGTGTACGCTCCCTTGATTGCGGGCGCGACCACGATCGCTTTCGAAGGCGCGCTTGACCATCCCACCCCGGAAGGCACCTGGAAGACCCTGATGGAGGAGTATCGCGTCAGCGGCATTTTCACCTCGCCAACCGCGGTGCGATTGCTCATGCGCTACGGCGATGGGCCGTTTAGGGGTATCGATTACAAGTATCTGGAACGCGTCTTCTGCGCCGGTGAAGTGCTGAACGCGCCGGCGTGGGAGTGGTTGCAGAAGAAGATCTTCAAGAATCAGATTCCCGTGATCGACCACATGTGGCAGACGGAAACCAGCGGCCCGGTGTTTGGCAATCCCTATGGGCTGGGAATGTTGCCCATCAAGCCGGGCTCCGCGACGGTGCCGATGCCGGGCATTGAGGCTGGAGTTGTACAGCTAGATGGAACAGCGTGCGGCACGAACGAAAAGGGGATCATGGTGATCAAACGGCCTTTCCCCGGATTGACCCCGGAGTTGTGGGGCGAGACGGAACGCTACGGCCGCGATTATTGGCAGATCATTCCCGGTGTCTATTACACCGGCGATTCGGCGCAGATCGACGAAGACGGCTACGTGTGGTTCGCCGGCCGGGCTGACGAGATCATCAAGATCGCTGGCCACCGCATCGGGACCATCGAAGTGGAGACGGCGCTGCTCGGTCATCCCGCGGTGGCGGAATCGGGCGTGATTGGCCGTCCCGACGAGCTGCGCGGCGAAGTGATTTCCGCGTTTGTGGTGCTCAAGCAGGGCCACATTCCGTCGGAGAAACTGAAACGGGAGCTGCTCGACCAGGTGCGCCGCGAACTCGGCCCGGTTGCTGTCATCGGTGAACTGAACTTCGTGGACATGCTGCCCAAGACGCGTAGTGGCAAGATCATGCGCCGCGTGCTGAAGGCCGTGACCCAGGAGAAGAACCCCGGCGACATCACGACCATCGAAGACGAAGGGTCGGTGGAGGAAGCCAGGCACGCGTGGCATCAGATGAGGGCGGCGTTGGACAAACAGCCCGTATCGGCGGCGCCTTCCAAGGGCAATTGAACCAGGCAGTAATTCGAATTTCCGGCCCGCTACAATCGGCGGGCCGGATCATGTAAACCTCTACTCCTAATGTTTCTAGGGACGGGCGAAAATGGATTACATCGGCCAGGCAATGGAGTACAGTATTTAACGCAAACACAACCATTCAAGGAGTGACTGAATATGGCTCGAACTCTTCCAAAGCAGAACGCCGTGATTGAGACCAGCGAGGCTCAGATCGCAGTCCATTGGCGGGAGGAAGAATACTATTATCCTTCCGCGAAATTTGTCGGCCAGGCAAATCTGACCGATCCCAACATCAACGAACGCTTTAGCGAGAAGAATTTCCCGGAATGCTTCCGGGAGTATGCCGACATGTTGAGCTGGGACAAGTACTGGGACACCACGCTCGACACCAGTGATCCGCCGTTCTGGAAGTGGTTCGTAGGCGGCAAGATCAACGCCTCGTACAACTGCGTGGACCGGCACCTCGCCAAGTACAAGAACAAAGCCGCGCTCATCTTTGTCCCGGAACCGGAAGACGAAGCCACCATATCCGTCACCTACCGCGAACTCTATGTGAGGGTGAACGAATTCGCAGCGCTGCTGCGCGATTTCTGTGGCCTGAAGAGCGGAGATCGCGTCACCATCCACATGCCGATGGTCCCAGAGTTGCCGATTACCATGCTGGCATGTGCGCGCCTGGGCGTGATTCACTCGGTTGTGTTTGGAGGCTTTAGCGGCGAGGCTTGCGGCCGGCGCGTTGCCGATTCGGGCAGCCATATCCTGATCACGATGGACGGTTACTATCGCAATGGCAAGCTGCTCGACCACAAAGCGGCCTCCGAGATATCGCTGGACATAGCCAAGCAGGAAGGCCAGGTCGTGGAGAAGGTTCTGGTATGGAGGCGTCACGCAGGCAAGAATGCGTCCGCTTCACCGTTTGTGGAAGGGCGCGATTTCTTCGTTGACGAAATCCTTCCCAACTATTCGGGTGAAATCGTGCCTCCCGTTCCCATGGATGCGGAGGCGCCGCTGTTTCTTATGTACACCAGCGGCAGCACCGGAAAGCCCAAAGGCTGTCAACATCGTACTGGCGGCTACCTCGCCTATGTGACGGGCTGCTCCAAATACATCCAGGACATCCACCCCGAAGATGTGTACTGGTGCATGGCCGACATCGGCTGGATCACCGGGCACTCATTTATCGTCTATGGACCTTTGGCCCTGGCCGCCACCAGCGTCATCTACGAAGGTGTCCCCACCTATCCCGACGCAGGCAGGGTATGGAGAATCGCCGAGCGTCTGGATGTCAACATCTTCCACACCTCGCCCACGGCCATCCGCATGCTGCGCAAGGCCGGTCACGATGAACCCACCAAGTACAAATATCATTTCAAGCACATGACCACGGTGGGAGAACCCATCGAGCCAGAGGTTTGGCGCTGGTATTACGACACGGTGGGCAAAGGTGAGGCAGTGATTGTGGACACCTGGTGGCAAACCGAAAACGGAGGGTTCCTCTGCACCACGAAGCCGGCGCTGGATCCCATGAAGCCGGGAAGCGCGGGCCCAGGTATGCCGGGCATCTACCCCATGATCCTCGACGAAATGGGAGATGAAGTGCACGCCGGTTCGGGGAAGGCGGGCAACATCTGCATTCGGAATCCCTGGCCAGGCATTATGCAAACCATTTGGGGTGACCGCGAGCGCTTCGTGGCCCAGTACTACAGTAAATACTGTAAGGACACCAACAGCAAGAAGTGGCAGGACTGGCCCTATTTTGCTGCGGACGGAGCCGTATTGGCCGTAGATGGCTATTTCCGGATCCTGGGACGCGTGGATGACGTCATCAACGTGGCCGGCCACCGGCTGGGCACCAAGGAAATCGAGTCTGCATGCCTGACGGTTCCCGAAGTGGCAGAAGCAGCAGTGGTGCCGGTGGTGGACGAAATCAAAGGCCGCGTGCCCGAGGTCTATATCGTCCTGCAGCCAGACGTACTGCCAACTCGGAATCAGGAGGTCATAGACAAGGTCAATCACGTCATTGAAACCATGATTGGCAAGATTGCCCGCCCGCGCAGGATTCACGTTGTTCCGGACATGCCAAAAACACGCTCCGGCAAGCTCATGCGGCGTATTCTTGCAGCCCTCTCCAACAACATGAACACTGGAGATATCACCACCTTGGCCAATCCTGACGTAGTGGAATCGGTCCGGGTAATGGTTCAGGGCAAAGAGGCGGTAGCACTGCAAGAAGGGCCGGAAGACCTGAAAGCGTTTGGCTCAGCGGAGTAAAGGCTGGCCCCAAGGTGCTTTGGGAGTCCATTAACCAACTGGGGCGCGCATTGCGCCCCGCTTCTTTTGGCTCAGGCATCCGCCGGCGGCAGCTCTGTTTCCGGATAGAGCGACAACGGCGGCTCAGGTTCTGCGACCTCGAGACTTGGCTGTGCGAATTCCGCTGCGTAGCGTTTGTACCAAAGCGTCAAAGCGGCGACCTGCCACATTCGGGCGCCCAACTGCGCCAACACTACCAGTTCCAGAAGAATGAAGGTGGCCCAGATTGCAGCGGGGGGCACTCGCATCCAAATCAAGAATGCGATCAGCGCCGCAATCCAAGCCACTAGGCTGATGCGGAGATAGAGCCACAGCAAATCCAGCACACGCTGTCGAGCGATTTCGAGCGACTTGAAAGTGTTCGGGACCATTCGGTGCTCACCGTCTGTAATCGCGCGGACCTTGGCCATGTCGAACCACAGGCGCACAAACAGCATCAGCAGAACAAGACCGATGACCCCGACAAGCCGGATGGCAAAACCCACTTGATCGTTGGCGAACTTGTCGCCGAGGCGATCGGCCAGCTTTTCGCCATCAAGGTAGGCGTCGCCCAGAATGCCGAACACAACAAGTGACATCAGCGCCAGCCGCACAAACCGCCAGAAGAAGGCGCCCGACGCCGCAAAGAATTCGCCCGTATTGAGCCGGCGGTCCAGACGATAGCTCTCGAAAACCCCGCCGGAGATGAGTAGCATAAGCAGCGCGAACAAGCCCGCCATCAGGTAAGAGGGGTTGGTAAAGCGCAAAAGGCCTGCTTCCGGTACGCGCACCAGCTCGTAAAACATTGCGATATCAAAGCCCTTAAAGAGCTGTTCTCCGGCAAGGGTGTGACCGAGTATGCGGTGGAGTTGCCTTGCCGCGGGCAGGGCGCCGAGCACGCCGCAAGCCGTGTTCACCGCGGCGAGCCAGCACAGGAGCTCCCAACGGTGCCATAACAATCTCCAGCCCGCCGCGAAGACTCCCTTACCGTCGCCTGTCATTCTCATACCAGCCAGCTCAACAGATAGGCCAACATCTGCGTCAGGAACATCCAATAGGCCGCGATTTTGTGGCTTGCTCCTAGCTGCTCCGTCGCCACATTGCTGTTGTTCAGGTAATTGCGGTCGAGCGGGAGCTTATGGTCCGGGTCCAGCTCGACGGATTCGACCTTTGCCTTCTTCTGATAGACGAAGCGCACCCAGCGGTCTTTGCCGTCCCAGCTCTCGCGGACGCTCTCGCCGTTGTCGAACTTGATCTGCGCCTCAACCGGGAACACAAAGTCTCCCTTGCGCTGCAGGATCACCTGAGTCTCGTACAGAGTCTCGCCGGGTTTCTCCTCCGTGTCCTTTTCGTACCAGTTAGCGGGAGTCGATTTGGCGCGCAGCACCGCATAGTCGAAGACCTGGGTGCCATAAACGGCCTGCTGCCAATACCAGCTCAAGTCCTGGCCGGAAACTTCGTTCACCGTGCGCATAAAGTCTTCCTGTGTTGGGTGAGTGAACCGGTACTTCAAGAAGTATGCCCGCAACGCATTCCTGAGCGTTTGCTCGCCGATGATTGCTTCCAAAGAAAGCAATATCATGGCTGTCTTGCCATAGCTGACACCGCCATACGCCCCCCAACTCATATCGGTGTAGCTGGGACGTGCGAGGGAATCGGTTTCGGCAACCGGCAGATAATCGCCTCTAAGGTAGTCGCGGTCGCCCATTTGTGCGCCCAGCAGGTTCAGGGCACTGGCGTTGCGTCCGTACATGCCGTCGAGCACTTTCACTTCCGAATAGCTGTTGATGCCTTCATCCAGCCAGGCATTTTCGAATTCATTCGTCGCTACCATCCCGTACCAATACTGATGGCCAAACTCGTGCGCCGTGACCACTTCTGTCTCGTGATCGCCTTTGGGAACGACCCAAGTACCGAACCATCCTGTGCCGCCGGTTATGAACGTGGGGTACTCCATCCCGCCAGCCTCGAGCGACGCATGCGGAGGATCGACCACCGTTATCTGTGCATATGGATACGGCCCGTACCACTGGTCGAAGCGCCGCATTGCGGCCTCCATCACATCCAGGTATCGCTGCCAGGAGCTTCGGTGGCTGCTGTAGCTGAGCAAACGGATTTTCACCGGCCCGACGCTGCCGTCAAAATGGCTCTCAATCACCCTGAAATTCGGATCTGTGGTCCAAGCGAAGTCGTGGACATCTTCCGCATGAAAGGCGACGGTCTTGGTGCCATTGCCGTTATCGCTTTCGCCGGTTTGCACGCCGGTAGCGCCGATAATGTAATTCCCAGGCAATGTAATCTTGACATCGTAGGTGCCGAAGTCTGCGAAGAATTCCGTTAGGGCATGAAACTGATGGCAGTTCCATGCTCCGTTCCACCAGACTCCGACTTTGGGAAACCACTGCCCGGCGAGCAGGAAGCTACCCTTGTAGCCGGTGCGCGCCACAACCTCTGGGAACCTGGCGCGAAACTTGATTCTGAACTGCACCTCCTGGCCCGGCGCGACGGGACGCGGCAGTTGGACCTCGAAGACGGTCTTGTCATCGGGATTGCCATCATCGGGCGAGATGAACTTCATCTGCTTACTGAGGTCACCCATACCCACGACCTCGAATGAGATGATTTCGTTCGAGCCGTGTTCCTTCTGGTTCCACGAGGCGAACTCGTTGGCGCGGATGCTGCCGTCGCGATGTGCTTCGTACATCCAGGTCGACTTCGGCTGAAAGGCATTCAAATAGAGATGGAACGGGAAGCGGCTAAGGGGCTGGCCAGTGAGATTGCGATAGATGAGGGTCTCGGTAGCGTCAACCGCATGCTGCTTCGGCTCGTACACGGCCTCGATCTGGTAAGCCACAACTCTTTGCGAGAGCACCCCTGAGACCTTGGGTGCAAATGGGCTCTGGGCTGCCAACGGTGCGCAGCAAAACGCGCCAACCGCCAGGAAGAAAAGGAACGTACGTAATTGCATTCCGGCGTCTCTAAGTCTCAGAAATCCTAAAGAACGATACCTAAGTGTATATTCCTCAGGTCGCCCCGTGGTGCACAGTCCTGACAACTGCTTGTGCCCCCTCCTCCCTTTACGTTGCTCTTTAGAATCAATAGATTGAACATATTTTTGCGGCAACTTATTGATTCTAAGCAGTTTATAAGCATATTCTTGATTCGCCATGGTTTACCTAGAGCAAAAGGTCCAAGCACGAGATAAGATCAATAGGTTACGCCGATTTCGTCTGCAACCTCTTGATTCGCGGTTATTTACATCCATCTTCTTGACTGGTAA
>Ga0335082_10003266_pt1 | contig 17619 bp, 18 predicted proteins | sample Lox_Sample_41_FD_206718 | JGI IMG/M metagenome (GOLD analysis project Ga0335082, IMG submission 206718) | Soil microbial communities from Loxahatchee National Wildlife Refuge, Florida, United States - Lox_Sample_4.1 | ecosystem: Environmental > Terrestrial > Soil > Wetlands | place: USA... | reverse complement strand
CCGCTCCGAGAACGAGCTGTGCGCGGCGCTTCAGAGCTTCCTGCGCGGAGCGAGCTGTCAGGTCGAGCGCGAGACGGTGGGCTGGATCAGCGCGATGAGCCGGTCACTGCGCGAGGATACGACGCGACCGATCAGCGATCTTGCGAAGGTCGCCGGACGGCACCCATCCTGGGCCGCATCCGCATACAGGCTGGCCACGGGCGAACGCCCCAAGGAAGCCGCGGCTCGGTTTCGTGTCGAGCACGCCACGCAGCTGCTGCGCGAGACCGATCTGGCGTACGCGTCGATCGCTCTGGAGAGCGGATTCTGCGACCAGAGCCACATGAACCGGACCTTCCGGCGCGTGCTCGGACGCTCGCCCACCGCGGTGCGGGAGCAGCGGCATGCCTTTCGGCACATTCCGGGCCGCGAGCCGCGAAGCATCGAGGGGGTTGCTGCCGGCCTTGTCAGCGCATTCTGAGCGTCTCTTCCTCGTTTCTAGTTTTGATTCGCTGAGCGGCGGCTGCCAAAGCTCGGGCGGCGGCAATGTCGCCCGTCATGATGACCCGGACTCTGGGCGCGACGTCGTCGAGGGCGGTTGCCAAGGCGTCGATCAACCGACCGAGTCGCTCTTCCTCGGAAACCAACCGTTCAACGGCCACGCGATCCTTGTCGTGAACCAAGGCTTCGAATGCCTCAGCATCCCGATCCGCCTCAACCAAGGCTGCCGCCTGGACGCGCTGAATTGCCTCCAGAGCTGACTGCAGCTCGAGATCGTCAGGACGATGTTTCAGGGTCAGGTTGACCGCCTTACAGGCACAGGCGGCCGCGAGCGCCAGGGCGACCGCACCGGCCGCACCCGCACCCGGGGACACCGCGCGGCTGCCGATGCGCTCGAGTAACTCATCGACCGAGAGCCCGCCGACTGCAGCGGATGCCGCCATCGCATCAAGCCCGGGCGTTGTCCACGAGCGTCACAATCTGCACATATTCGACGGTCGGGCGAACCCCATAGAGAGCCGTTATCCGATCAAGCAGTTCTGCGGTGAAGAACGCCTTGGCTGCGTCCTCCGACTCCCAAACGTAGAAGTTCGTGGCCTCGCGCTTTGCTGAATTCAGCGTGAATGCTTTGGAACGCAAGCCGCGCATTCCTTCAAACCTGGGGCGCGCGCCCTCGGCGATCTTGCGCACGGCGGTCTCGTCGAATGCATCTGCGAAGCGGAAGGTCACGAACACACCGATCATGGCGCACTCCTAATGAGATGGGGGTCGTCACGTTTCAGGGCCGACTCAGGGGGACGATTGTTCATTTGGTTTGCTTAAGCTGTGCGCAAACGTATTTGGCACCGGCTGGTTGCTTCATTGCCTGCGCCCAGGTGCTGCCGGCTTGATCGCAAAGCCCGAACGAATCGAACCCTGGAACAGATGCGACGGTTGAATAACCCATGCAGCTGGGGCCTGAGCATCCCGGCGCAAGTACGAACACCGTGAGAATGAGCGTATACATTTTTCTCCCCTTGAACCAACCTGTGGATGAGGGAACGACGGCCGTTCAAATGCCGGCGCGACCCCTGCCGACCGAAACCAGACTATCCTCCAATGATGCAGCTTGGTCGTGCGCGTGAGCGCGCTCGCATCCCGAAGAATAGCGAGAAGGCACCGATAACCCACTGATAGTACTTGGTTCGATCGGCGTTCAAGGGCCGGTGGACCCCGAGCTTCTGCTCCCCGTCGTACGGCGCTTCGGGCCGGACGCCGCCGATCCGCTCGAGCTGGTTATCGGGGCGGGGACTGGAGCCGCGAAGCGGGCAGCTGACGCGACCGGCGCCGCCGAGCCTGGGCCAGCTGCGGCTTGACGCGGTCAGCAAGGGACTCGAGTGCGGACACTGCAACCGCACCGGCACTTCGCGCGGCTCGATCCATGCCTTTGACCGCAAAGCGCGTGCCGCCCGCCAACGCCCGCCGACCTGCGAGAGCGGCTCGCGCGGCTCCGCTCGCGGCTGCGGATCGTGCCACTCGTCCCGCGCTCACCAGCACGCGCCGCGCCGCCACCTTGACGCTGGTACTACGAGCTCGCCGTAATTGTCCGGCACCACCCACTCTCCTGGGCGTGGCTTTTTTTCGAGACGAGGCTTTGCGGGCCGTCGACCGTCTGATCTTCGCCATCTCAACCTCCGATTTAACGCCCGGACGTCTTGAGCCGTGCGAGGCCGACTCTATCCCCCAAGTCTGCGCGGCGGCAGTCTGGATAGAACCCCGGGGGACGAAGGACAAGGCCTACAGAGGCTGAAGCCATTCTCGCCCCGCGGCGCAGTGCTGCACCTGCCATCAATACCCGCGCCTGGGACGGATACTGGCGCCCTAAATTGCATGCAACTTCGCGGAATTGGTCGATGAATCACGAGCGCCGGGTCGCCCTGCTGCGCTGGGCGAACCGAACAATCCTCGTCGTGGCCGCTGTCCTGGCCACTGTGTGTTGCGTCCTCGACTACCTTCAGCACCACCTCAAGGAACCACTGCTGCGGGTGCTCATCGCCCGCAGCGGCCGGCAGATCCGCATCGACGGAAGTCTGGAAGCGCACTTGCTGTCGCCTCACCCGACTGTACTCATTGAAAACCTGTACGTCGGCAATCCGACGTGGCTGCCCGCCGGCGTAGCCGCGCAGGCATCACACGTTGCGATCTACCTCGAGTGGCAGCTGGCCCCAGTCCCGCTGCGCATACGCCGCCTGGAAGTCCTGGGCGCACGGTTGCATGCGCTGGAAGAGCCGGATGGCCGCGCTAACTGGCATCTCCATGCCGATGGTCCCGGAAGCGGGCCCCCTCTCATGCGGAGCCTTTACATGCCCGATGCCTACTTTGAATTGCAGGACAAGCGCCACGACCTGCAATTCAACGGCACTGTCTCGGCAGGACAGTCCACAGACGAAACGCACGCGCCGCCGCTGCTCATCGCAGGCCGTGGGCAGCTCAACGGACGCAAGGCAGAGTTCCAGATCATAGGCGAACCACTTGCCAATGCCCGCGAAGGACGTCCGTATCACTTCGATGTCGAGGCCCACTCCGGTGCCACACGTATTACTGGGCGCGGCCTACTCGAGCGGCCGTTCGACTTCAGGGCACAGCGGCTCCTGCTGCAGGCCAATGGGCCGGATCTGAAGGACCTTTACTACCTGGTTGGGCTGAGACTGCCGGACAGTGGGCCGTTTCAACTCTCCGCCAAAGTGGCGCGCGAGAACAAGCGCTTCACGTTCAGCGATCTAAGTGTTACCTCCGGCAGCAGCGACCTGGGCGGCACGATCAGGGTCGACAACTCCGGCCCGCGCCGACAGATCGTGGCGAAACTTGCCTCGGCGCACCTGCGCCTGGCCGACCTGGGCGTCCGGGCTGCAGGGCGCGCGTCCCCGGACGAGGAACCCTCCACGGTGCACCTGTCGGACACTCCGCTGCGCCTGAACGGCCTGCTCCATACCGATAGCAAGATCATCTTTCGCGCCGAACAACTCGACGCAGCTGAACAGTCGCTGCATGCGATAAGCGGCACACTCTTGATCCGTCGGGGCGTCGTCACGCTTCAGGGCCTTGAGGCAACGCTTGCTCAGGGGCGACTGGCTGCCGATGCACGCTATGACGCAGCTTCGGCGGCACCAGAAGCTGAGCTGGACGTCACGCTCACCGGCGTGCGGCTGCAGGCTCTCAGAGTCGGCGAACGGCGAAATAATCCGATAAGTGGAGTGCTGAGCGGACAGGCGCATCTGATCTCGGCCGGGAAGTCCGCCTATCAGCTGGCGGCGGCTGCCAGTGGGACCATAAGTGCAATAGTCACGCACGGTGAGCTGGACGCCTCGCTCGCTGAGGCTGCGAGCCTCGACGTCACGGGCCTAATCGGCGCGCGGCACAAGGAACACAAGGGAACACTGATTCGCTGTGGTGCGGTGAGGCTCGATGTCCGTTCCGGGACCGCCACGGCGCATACTCTGGTCCTCGACACTGCCGATGCGCTGCTCGCCGGCAGCGGCACCGTGAACCTCGGCTCTGAGACGCTTGACTTGACCGTGCGCGGGCGTCCGAAACACCCGGGCCTTACACTGCGTTCCGCGATAAGGATTCAGGGTGAACTCGCACATCCGCAGGTGCACCTGACCGCCGCGCCCGCGCTGGCTCAGGGCGCGGCCGCGGTAGCCCTGGGCACGCTCCTCACACCCGTTGGCGGCCTGCTGGCGTTTCTAAATCCGGGACTTACGCACGACGCAGACTGTTCCTCTCTGGTGGCCGAAGTCGGCCAGGCCGGCGCCGCAGCGAACGACGGCTTTCGATAAGCCGTTCGGTGAGGCGTAGGAGCCTTCCTACGAAGCTTGGGGCTCGACTCCGCGCGACCTTGGACAGGGCTCCGGGCAGGCTCAAGGGGTGTCGCAGCTTGAGCAAAACCAAGAGCCCGAGGTCCTGAGCTACAGCGAGTATCGGCGTCGGCAGATGTTGCTGGAGTGGGAAGCGCGACGCCGTGCAAACGACGGGGGCGAGCAGGTCGAGTACGCCCACATCCGCCCAATCGGGTGGCTCAGACAGGCCGTGCAGCGGCTGGCCCGCGACGCCTAGGGTCTTTCCGACCTGTCGACTCAGCGCAGCCTTCTGGTTCTCCGAAGCTTCGGGTCCCGTCGCGTGTCAGCCGGCCTTTGTTCCATTGCGTCTGCGGAATTCACTTACTAACTCGGGGACCGCTGATTCGTTGAGTGGCGCCATTACGTGTACGCCTGCGACACCAGGGATCGTCTGATACTCCGACATCAAGTCAAGGCAAATCTGCTGACCCTCTGCCTTGGGATCGGATGCTGCCTCCAACCTACGGATGATCGCGTCCGGGATTATGGATCCGAAGAGCTTGTCCCGGATCCAGCGCGCGGAGCGTGCGGAAGCTAAGGGTGCAACACCGATCAGAAAATGTGCGCGATCGGTAACACCGTGCTGCTGCAGACAGCTCATGTAACGGCGCAAAATCTCCGCGTCCATGCAGAACTGTGTCTGAATGAACTGCGCGCCCGCATTCAGCTTTCGCAGCAGAGCTGCGGGCTCCCAGTCTGGCGGTGGGTCAATCGGCATGTCCGCTGCTCCCAGAAAGTAACGGGCTCTTCCATCGACGGGTCTACCATGGGGCAGTTCGCCACGGTCGCGGATGGCAACGGCCGTCGCCAGCAAAGTGACCGGATCCAGATCGAAAACTGGCTTGGCATCGGGCTGGTCACCTGCGCGTGGATCGTCCCCGCGCAGAATGAGTAGATTGCAGATGCCGAGAGCCGCGCTGCCGAGTAGCAGGCTTTGCAACGCAATGCGGTTTCGATCCCGGCAGGTCAACTGCATAATGGGCTCGACCCCAGATTGCTTGAGCAGCACGGCCGCCGCCATCACGTCCATGTGCGCGCGTGCTCCCGCGCCGTCAGTCAAATTCACCGCGTCCACAAGACCACGCAGCTCACTGGCATGCTGCTGTAGGGCCTCCGCAAGAACCGCAACAGGCGGGGTTATCTCGGTGGTGATCGCGAACTGGCGCGCGCTCAAACGCTGTTCCAGACTTCCCGCCGGCACTAATGGACTCCTTGCCCGAGAATCTAAACTCGGCGCTGCTCGTAATCCCGCTCTGGGGACTGTGCTCCCCACTACTGGACTTTAACGCGCGCTCGTTCTCGTTTTCAGCCATCGGAGCACCTGACATACCCTGGAGGTTCGAGGCGACCGGCGGGTGTCCGCTGGGTTCAGGGGAAAGGTCGTACCGTTACAACCTCCTCGGCCGCAGGCACCGGCGACGACCGCGAAGCTCGGTGGGTCGAACCCCGCCGCGTGAGGTGCATTGCCCGAGTCTCCGAGCTCAACTTTGTTCGCGCGAACCGCTTTCAGCGACTCCGCGCTGACGCTGGTCACGGCGACGGGTACGTCCTGGGGGCGTTCTGTGCGCTTTTGCGCCGTGACGACCACCTCTTGCAGCATGGGTGCCTCCGGGGATGCCGCCATCGTGGATGCTGCTACCTCCGCAGCACCGCCCACGGGCTCGAGCCACGCGAAAGCGGCTGGGAGCGTCAGCCTCCCCCTCCTTTCGCGCATCAGATGGCCGACTGGCTGCGCGCGGCGGCCTTCTTGCCCGACGGAAGCCCGATCGGCTCGCAGCTGAATTTCTGTTTCTGGATATATCTTGATCTGTCAATATGCGTCCTGATAGAGTTGCCTCATGCGCTCACTCCGCAAGTACTCCTCCCAGGCTGAACCGGAAATTCTCGATGCAATGCAGGCAGTTGCGGATCGGGAGGGGCGACAGTTGCAGGCGATCATCGGCGACGCGATGCGGGAGTATCTGGCACGCCGCCAGCAGCAGGCGCCGCGGCGCAACGTGCTGGAGGCCTTTCACGAGAGCCTCAAAGAGCGCGACGAGCTGTACCGCAAGCTCGCCAAATGACGGAATACGTCGCGACGGCGGACGCCCTCTTCTTTCATAAGCAGCTGATCGAGCGTTACGGCGGGGCGCCGGGAGTCCGTGACCTGGGTGCACTCGAATCGGCCCTGCACCGCCCGCAAACCGGGTATTACCAGACACTCATCCATGAGGCCGCAGCCCTCATGGAAAGCCTCGTACAGAACCATCCCTTCGTGGACGGAAGCAAGCGGGTAGCGTTTGCGGTGGCCGACGTGTTCCTGCGAATCAATGGATTCACTCTAGCGGGATCGTCCAAAGCGATCTACAGCCAGATGATGAAACTGATCGCGAGCCATCGCTTCGACATCGAGCATCTCGTGCCGTGGCTGCAAGGCTTGATCGAGACCGATTGATACCCTCGCCATCCCGGAGTATCAACAGGATGCTAGCGAACGATGTGTCCCGAGCCTATTATTGACCGCGGAACTCGCCAACCGAGCGATTGCGAATTCCGCCAGCGCGACCGCAGTGGCTCTACTTGGCGCACAGGCCTCGTGGATTCGTCGTGCCCGTGTCAAAAGCTGCATCTGATCCCAAGAGCGGGCGCGCCACCCACAGTGCCAACAGCGCTCCGGTGAGCTGTGCGCCAATAAACGCTCCGACATCCACTGGACGAATGCCAGCGAAGGTGTCCGAAAGTGAGCGCGCGATGGTGATGGCTGGATTCGCAAACGAGGTCGACGCGGTGAACCAGTAGGCAGCCCCGATCCAGGCTGCGACCATCATGGCGCATCCTCCGGGCGACGATGCCCGAGGACCACCAGCAAGAGGCCGAAGGTCGCGACCGCTTCGGCGAGCAGTTGGCCAGGACCGCTGCGAACGTGAGTGGACGCCTGGAGCGGCGACAGCCCGAACATGGCGTGCGCAAGGACGGCGCCCAAACAGCAGCCCAGCACCTGAACCACCGCGTACCCGCCGGCCTCCGGCCACGGCAGAGCGCCTCGCAAGGCCTGAACAAACGACACCGCCGGATTGAAATGTGCGCCGCTCACGGGCCCCAGCAGCGCAATCAACGTCGCGAGCGCAGCCACGGTGGCACCCGTATTGGCGATCAAGGCGACTGCCACATTGCCACCCGCCAGACGCTCCGCCATGACGCCGGATCCAATTACCGCTGCCGCCAGCAGCAACGAACCGATTCCCTCTGAAGCCAGACGCCGGCAGATGCTCACTCCGTCCCCTCGGACCGCCCCGCCCTGCCGATGGCGTCCACCTGCTCCTGCAGTTTCATCCGGTCGAACGACTCAAGCGGCAGGCTGGTGAAGATCTTGATCCGGTTGTCGAGCATCCGGAACGTATCCCGAAAGGCCAGCCACTTCTGCGTGTCCGAGCCTTCCACGGCGGCGGGATCAGGGACGCCCCAATGCGCCGTCATCGGTTGTCCAGGCCAGTATGGACACACCTCGCCGGCGGCGTTGTCACACACGGTGAATACGAAGTCCAAGCGGGGTGCCGCGGTCGCAGCGAACTCGTCCCAGCTCTTGCTGCGCAGGCCCTCGATCGGGAGATTCATCTTTTTCAGGAGCTCGAGGGCAATCGGGTGCACCGCCCCTTTGGGGTGGCTGCCAGCGCTGAACCCGCGGAACCGCCCCTTGCCCCACTGGTTGATCAATGCCTCTGCGATGATGCTGCGCGCTGAGTTACCGGTGCAGAGAAACAGAACGTTGTAGGGTCGATCGGTCAAAGTGGATCCTCATTGAAGCGCGCCAGGTGCTTGGCCATGCAGGTCGCGGAGCTCGGGCACAGCAAGCGGAACTCCTCACATTGCTGCATGTCCTTCGGGGCCGCGGTCCGGTCGATGATCTGGTATCCCCGTCGGGCAAAGAAGGCGGCGGCCGTCTCAGTGAGGAGAATCAGTTGATCGACGCCGGTCCGGCGCGCCAGGTGCTCGAGCTCAACCACCATCTGCCCCCCCAAGCCGCCTCGGCGCCGCTGCGGCACTACCACGACGGATCGCAGCAGCGCCGCCGACCCGAATCGTTGCAGGGCGCCGGCGGCCACGACTTGGCCACGCTCGCGGATCACCGCAAATTCCGGTCGGGCAGATGCCAGATCGCCGGTCGGCAACCCGGCACTCTCGAGGAGTGCACGGATCGCGTTCAGATCCGCAATGGGGCTCGAGTCGACCGCAGACATCGAACTGACGCCCTAACGCGAGGCACGACAGCTCGGGGCGCAGCACGCAGCCTCAGCCTGCTTCTGCGCCTTCGGTCGGATCTCCTCAGTGCCGTACACGGTGCTCGCACCGGTTGTGAGGAAGGTCTCCCACTGCACACCCTGCGGATCCTCGATTCAGCTCTTTTCGCTGTGGGCATAGCAGCAGGTGGTTTCTCCCTCCTCGATCACGGGCCGCTCGGCCCGCTGCAGCCGCTCGTAGACCTCGGCCAGCTCGTTTCGATTGTCGACCTGAATACCCAGGTGCTGCACGCCGGGTTTGCCGTCGCGCTGACTGATCGCGAAATTGACGCGAGGATCGTCGAGCATCCACCTCGCATAGTCAGACTTGTGCACGGTGGGCCCGGAGGCAAAGAGATGCGAATAGAAGCGTACGGAGGTATCGAGGTCGCTGACCGATACATGTACGTGGAGACGCATCATGCTCTTTTCCTCGCCTGCGAGGGACTCTCTTGTGGCTGGCACGCCGTCCCGCATCCCTCGCCGGCGAGGCTGCAGCAGTTCTCGGTCAGGAACCCGACCAGGCCATTCATGCGCTCGAAGTTCGGGCTGTAGTACAGATTCCGACTCTCCCGGCGGCTCACCACCAAACCAGCCTGAACCAGTCCCTTGAGATGAAAGGACAAAGTCGGCGCGGGCAGATCCAATCGCCCGACGAGCTCGGAGGGTGTGTACCCCTCGGGACCACGCTTCACGAGCAACCTGTAGACCGCGAGGCGCGGTTCCGAGGCCAAAGCACTGAGCGCTGAAATGGCATCCTTTGATTTCATATTTTCAATTATATGGAATTATATGGGAACAGCAATGGTTTAAGGAGTGGGCACGTGGGCTGTTACGTCTGGATGAGGAACCCTGCTCTATGATCGCTGGACTCATTTGGCCCGGATCGGGGCAGCGGGTGCCGGAGAGTCATGAGCCCAGGGGCCCGTGGGCTCGCCGGCGGGGTGCCTCATTCGTCGCAATGACGTTCGCCCGTTCCCGGTCAACTCAAAGGGCACCCGACAAGCTGGGAAGCGTCCCCGGCCCGATTTGAACGGGCGACCCCCGCCTTAGGAGGGCGGTGCTCTATCCAGCTGAGCTACGGGGACGGGTAACCAAGTCTAAAGCAGAGCCGCGTCCGGCGCCTGCTGTGTGGGGCCTAAGGCCACGGCGGTCCTCGCCTCCTAATCGCACCGGTCCGCACGATTCGCCGCTCAGCGATCCTGCAGACACTTACCGACCCGCATTGCTTTAGATTTGTGATAAGTCCGCGCCCTGAGATCGATGCGTCAGATAGGTTTAATACGCTGCCTTCCAACGCAGCCCCGGCGACAAAGCCGACTACGTCGGTCCAGAGATTCGGCGTGAAATCTCGGCCGGACACGGTCGACACTGGCGAGCTCTTTGAAACCGGGAAATTGGCGCACTCGAGGTAGTTGGGCCTAGGACTTTGCCGGTGACACGGCGGTGCGGCTGGCACGGCTTCGCAGCGGAGATGCGCACGACCGTCGCCGCCGGGGGCGCTTTTCCTCAGCCGCGCCCCGGGTCTCGATCGCGCGGATGCCGCAGGAGATCGCGAACTCTGCGGCTCGCGAGCAGGGGCAGGTACTGTGTGATGCGCGCGCAGGATTCAAGCTCCGTCAGCTCGTTCCGATACAGTCTCTCGACCTCATCGAGCGGGGAGTGCCAGCGCTCCGCCAGCGACTGAATTGCATGCCGATGGCTCACAGCCCTATCGGCAGGTCCGAGCGCGGTCTGACTCATTCACCCGGCCTAGCGTGTCGGCGCAGCCATGAATCTTCCGAATCAGCCTTGCACGGCGAACATCCCTCCGACCCACGGCGGCTCGCGAGTCACGCTGATGCCTTTCCTCGTGGGGCCGCAGGGTTGCTGGCGCGGTCAAGGCGGTCCGCCAGAACCGGCGGTTGCCGGATTTCCGCAGTCTGCGCGGATTCCAGCGATGGCGCCGTCCTCGCGTGGTGGCCGGCGCGCCGTGTGGCAGGCTCAGGAGCAGGAAGCCGCGGCACTGCGGGCCATAGGCGAGGATCGCAACCGTGAGGCCCGCTGACGCACAGACGAGCAGTTGTAACGGGAGAATCCCGCTGAGTCCCGCGGCGACCAGGGCCACCCGTGCGCCGAGGGCCGTCAGGATGGCGATATCCGCAAGCGACATCCAGGCCGTAAAGAATGCCCCGAGGAGCACGAAGGAGGGTGCGCCGCGCAGCGCGCAGCCGCTCATCGTGATCGCGACGAGCACCAGGAGCGGTACGCCGGCACACCCCTGACGCATGACTCTTCCGCCACCGCCGTGTGGCAGTGGCTTGAGGTAGGCTTGTTGTATCGGTCCTCGCTCAAGTGGAGCTGCCGTATGTCTATGAGTGGCTTGATCACTCAGCCCGTTGGCGCGCGCCGATCGGCTCACCGGTACCGTCGAGGTCGCCTTGAATAAAAGCCGGGGCGGGCATGAGCCGCCGTGAAACTTCCCGACTATTGGCGGGAAGCGGGGGTATCCGGAGACAGGCCGTGCACGCTGGTGGCTAGGACTTGTGGGCAACGCGAGGCGCGTCACTGCAGGACGACCCAGCATAAATGCCGCGGCGCTGACCAGTATCGCAACAAGGACTGCAATGACGAGAAAAGATATGCCTGTTCCCACTTGCGTCCTCCTGCCGACCAGCGACCCGCTCAGCGCTCACATCCCGGTCCTATCGGGTTCAGCGAGACGATTGAACACCTCCCTCGCAGTTGGCTCACGGATCGTCACTGATACGATCGCGCCGCCAATCAACCGCGTGCGGCGAGCATCGGCCCGACCCAACGCGAATCGGCCAGGCAATCCCGCAGCGCGACAGCCTGGCACAAGCTCCCGCGCGCACTCGGGATCGAGCCCCATCGCGTCAACGCAGCAATGCGGGTCAAATCGGCGTTCGCTGATGCCGCGGGCAGCAGCGCGGCTCCAGCAATGCGGGCCTGAGCATCCGCGCGTCATCCACGCTCAAACCGCTGCGTCGGTTCGCTCCAATTGTGCCTGGGCAGGCGAGACGCGAGTGTCGATCGCGCGCGAGTCCAACGCGGCGGTGCAGATCGCTCCGGATCGCTCGAGAATTGCCAGCTCGAGTTCCGCGCGCTGCGCAACGGGCAGTCGACCGACCAGCTCGAGCGCATGCTCAAGTATTCCGGCGGCTTGCCGTGGTCCGAAGCGTCGCGCAGCGCTGTCCGCGGCGACTTGCAGGTACTTGATGGCGCTCAGGCAGTCTCCGCCACATTCGAAATGATGTGCCAGCTCCGGCGCCGCCTCACGGAGGCACTGCCGGTGAAGTGCCTCGATCTTTGCGCTGGCACGCAGATGCAGTTTCGCCCTGCGGCCGGCGGCCTGGCGTGTGTAGAGCACCTCGCTGTACATCGAATGGACAAACTCATACCGCTCGGAAAGCGTTCCGTCCGGGAGCTGCAGGGGATCTGCCGGCCGCACGATCTGGTCGCGGCGCGCGAGCTCCTCGCACAATTCCTCGAACCTCTCCGGTTCCATGTCCGCTGCGGCGGCACCCACGACCGTTGAGAACGTCGGCCCCATGACACTCGCTGCCTCCAGGACCCGCCGCTCCTCCTCGCTCAGCCGGCCAATCTGAACCTCGATCATCTGGCGCAGGCTCTCCGGGGCGCGAAGCTCGATGTCCTCGAGCGACACGGCGAGGATCCATTCGCCGCCCTGGTGTGTGATGAGCTTGCGGTCTCTCAGGTGTTCGAGGACGGTCACCATGAAGAGTGGATTGCCTTCGGTGTATCGATAGAGCAAGCCTGCCAGTCCCGCAGTTTCGGCTGAAGTTGCCGGGCCGGCCGACAGGTACTCACGGACCTCGGTTTCCCGCAACGGCTGAAGAGCGAATTCCTGGCACAGGCGATGAATCAAAAGCTCGCGCTTCAGAGATTTCAACGGATGATCCGCTGCCGCGACGTCGGCCGGCGAGTACGTTCCGATGAGCATGAGTTTCGCCGCAGTGCGGCGGCGCGCCAGCATGGAAAGTAGATCCACGGTGGAGTGATCCGCGCGATGCAGATCCTCGAATATCAACACCAGCGGCGTCTCGGAGGCGATCGTATCCAGGACCTCGCCAATCTCGCGCAGCATCCGCTCGCGGGTGGCGCCGAGAATCTCACCGCGCAACATCTCGCGGTGCTCGCGGCTCACGAATTCCGGGAACTGCACCAACCACGTCGGCGCCCGTGCAGCCAACGTTTCGACGAATGAATGTCCCGCGGGTCCACGACACAACTGACCCAGTGCCTCAAGCATCGGGTAGAACGCCTCTGTACCCGCGTACCCTTCGACGCATTGCCCGCGCGCTATGCGGATCGATGACGCCCCCGCGAGCACCCGCTGCTGAAACGCATCGACCAGCGCCGTCTTGCCGATCCCGGTGGGTCCGGTGACGAAAACGAGCTGGCGCTGTCCGCGCCGCGCAGCCTGCAAGCTCTCGCTTAACCGGCTCACCAGCGCGCATCGGCCCACGAGTTTGCGCGCGTCCCTGTCCGGACATGGCATCAGTTCCGGCGGCGGGCCACTCATCGCTGCGATGAACCGATAGCCGCGTCGCGGCTCGGTCTCGATAAAGCGAGGGTCCTTCGGATCGTCCCCGAGGGCACGCCGGATTTCGAGAATCTGGCTCTTCAGAACCTCGGGCTGCACACAGCACCTGGGCCAAACGGTATCCAACAATTCGTCCTGCGTGACCAGACGTCCGGCATGCGTGACAAGACACCGCAGCACCGCAAAGGCCTTGGGAGTCAGGCGAATGCGCTGCGCCTCATCCGCTTTCCGGTAATGCCAGAGGCACTCGTTGATCAGGTCCAATCTGAATGGCGGAAACTCCGCGAGCGCCGTTCCCGAATCCAAGACCGCGGCGCGCGCAATGACAGTCTTGCGCGAATGGACTCCCGGCCGCGCCGGTGATGTGCTGCTAATGATTGCAGATGGCGTGAGCACAGCAGTCGTCCCTCACGTCCTTCCAGCTCGCCCCGCCAGGGCTGTCTTGAGTGCCGCGTGAACGTTGTCGAGCAGGACCTGGTCGTCGAATGGCTTGCCAAGGAACACGACAGCCCCGGCTTTCATAGCCTGCGAGCGCATTCTCGAATCCCCATACGCGGTTATGAAGATGATCGGCATCGCGCAGCCCTCCTCGGCCAGCCTGGCCTGTAGCTCGAGACCGCTCATGCCCGGCATCCGAACGTCGCTGATCAAGCACGCGGCCGTGCGCTGCGCGCCCGAACGGAGGAACTCGCCTGCTGAGGCGAACGAGCGTGCGCGGTAGCCACCCGACTTCAGCACGCCCTCGACAGCGCAGCGGACGGTTTCGTCGTCATCCACGATGGCAATGAGCGGTTTTGTGTGCGGACTCACGGCAAGCAGAACGCTAGAGGATCCGCGCCGCGGCTGCAATCACACCAAACAATCGCGCAATCACACCTTGGTATGATCCGATCTCAGGCCGGCAGGGGATTACTTGGCTCGGGCGACATCCAGCTTTTCCGCCATTCTGACCAGATCGGGCACCGTTTCCGCCCGCATCTTCTCCATGACATGCGCGCGCTGAATCTTCACGGTGATCTCGCTCGTCCCGAGCTGCGCGGCGATCTCCTTATTGAGCCTGCCTGCGACGACCAGGCCCATCACTTGGCGTTCGCGCGACGTGAGTGTCTCAAAGCGCTGTCGCAGAACGGTAAGCTCGGAGCGTGCTCGGCGCGCGGCACGGTCCTGATCGATCGCCTTATGGATTGCGTCCACGAGATCCTGGTCGCGGAAGGGCTTGGTCAGGAACTCCACGGCACCCGCCTTCATCGCACGCACGGTCATTGGAATGTCACCGTAGCCGGTAAGGAACATGATCGGGGCCTCAAAGCCCGCCTCGACCAGCTGATTCTGGAAGTCGAGTCCACTGAGCCCGGGCAACCGAACGTCCAGTACCAGGCAACCGGGCTGGCACGCGGGGCCGCGCGCGAGAAATTCCCGGGGCGAGGGAAAGACCTCTGCTCGCAGCCCGACTGACTTGGCGACCGCCGCAATAGCCTCGCGCACGCTCGCATCGTCATCGACGACGAACACCGTGGGCTGATCTTCCTTCATAGCGCGGATGGCCTTGCCGCTTGCGCCGTCGCCATGTCCTCGAGCGGCAGCGTGAAACGAAAGACGGCGCCATGGGGCTTGTTTGGCATCGCCCACAGTCGTCCCCCATGGGCCTCGATAATCGAGCGGCTGATCGATAGTCCCATGCCCATTCCGTTAGGCTTGGTCGTGTAAAAGGACCCGAACATATGGGAGAGGATTTCCGGATCGAGACCCGGTCCCGAGTCCTTTACCTCGACAAATATCTCACTGGAATCAGCCCGCCCCGCTGCCACCAGCAGTTCACGCGGCCTGTCGTGCACTTCCTCCATCGCTTCGGTGGCGTTGACGATGAGATTGAGTATGACCTGCTGAAACTGGACCCGATCCGCCGGAACGGGAGGCAGGTCGTTTGAGAATTGTGTCCGGAACTCGACCGAATTGCGTTGCAGTTCGCCATTTCCCAGAGCGAACACCTCCCTGACCGCTTCTTCGATGTCCAGGAGGTCTTTGCGCGCTGGCACCTGGCTGACGAGCTCGCGGATGCGACTGATGACTTCCGTGGCCCGACGACTGTCCCGGATAACCAGCTGCAGGGCATGGCGGGTTTCTTCGAGGTCCGGCGGTTGCGCGCCGAGCCAGCGCAGGCAGGTGCGGGCGTGGGCGATCACTCCGGTGAGGGGTTGGTTCACCTCATGGGCGATGGAAGCGGTCATCTCGCCGACCAGCATCAAGCGATTGACGCGCGCGAGATTGGCCTGCGCCTGCTGCAGCTTCTCTTCCGCCTGCTTCTGTTGGGTAATATCCTCGCAGGCGATCAGAAATACCGGACTGTTTGCTCTCAGTACCGCTCTTGCCGTTTCGCGAACCCAGAGCACGGATCCGTCCTTGCGCGTCTTGCGCAGCTGCCAGGTCATCGGCTCGCCGAGCTGCGCAAGACACATGGCGAGCTCTTTCTTGACCGCGGCGCGATCAGCTTCGACAAACACGCTTTCTACCGGTTGGCCGACGATCTCACTGACGGCGTATCCCAGTTGCTGTGCGCCGAAGGGATTGACCGCCATGACGATGCCGTCAGCATCGACCATGAAGTACATGGTGGGGTTATTTTCAAAGACATCCCGCCATTGCTGCTCGCTGACACGCAGTGCCTCCCGGGCTCGTTCGGCCGCAGTGATGTCAGTGACTGCGCCTACGAGCTCGAGCCCGCGCTCTACTTTTTCAGCCTGAGCCACGACGTGGATGTGCTTGACGGATCCATCCGGCATGAGCAGCCGATGTTCATAATCAAGATCGCTGCCCTCGCGCAAGGCGCGCTCCAGCGTCTGCCTCACCCACACGGCATCCTCCGGATGACATCGACTTAGGGCAAGCTCCACGTCGGGTTTCGTCGCCGGGTCGATTTGGAATATGCGGAAAGTCTCCTCCGACCAGCACATCTCGCCGACGGAAACGCGCCAACCGAAACTGCCGGTGCGACTGAGCCGCTGCGCTTCTGTGAGGTAGGTTGCATTGCGTCGAAGGGCAACTTGCACCTGCAGGGCGGCTTCCGTGCGACTGCGCGCGCTCGCAACAAGGCGAGTCACCGTCATGGCCGTGAGCAGGAACGCGATCACCAAAGCGACATCCTGCGGACTGTCGATCCGAGGGCTGAAAATGGGGCGGGCGAGGAAATAATCCAGGCATACGAGCGCTGCGGAGGAAAGTATCACCGATCCCAGAAAGCTGCCTATTAATGAAAGCAGCGTGACGAGAACCAGGTAGAGGAAGGCCGCCGTGGGAAGGTCGAGCCCGAGCCGAAAGCAGCTGACGGTCAACAGGGCGAGGCTAACGCCGCCGACCAAATACTGCATGGCTGGTCGCCTGAGGCGAACGCTGACCGCCTTCAGCATGTCCGGCACTCCCCCGCTTCCGAAAATCAGCCTTGCACGGCGAACATTCCGCCAACCCACGGCGGCTTGCGAGTCACCCTGATGCCGTTACTCGCGGCAACTGCCGGGCGGCTGGCGCGGTCAAGGTGGTCCGCCAGAACCGGCGGCTGACGTGGTTCCGCGGTCTCTGCTGATTCCAGCGATGGCGCCATCCTGGCGTAGTGGCCGGCGCGGCGTGCCGGTGTCAGCCGCCGAGAGAGCACCTCGCGGTACATGGCGTGCGCAAACTCGTATTGAGTCGCGGCGTATCCGCGTGACGCCCGTGAATCGCTCCGGGAAACGCGCAGGACGCAATGCCGCTCCGCGAGAGCGTGGCACAGCTCTTCCGCACGCTCGGGATCGAGCGCCGCGGCATCCGCGCAGCACTGCGGATAAAATTCCACTCCCAGGATACTCGCGACCTCGAGTACGCGCTGCTCTTCGGCGGATAGCCTCGCGATGCGCGCCTCGATCATCTCACGGAGCGTTTCGGGAACCTCGAACTCGATGGTATTGAGTGGCGCCTGGAGCTGCCAGGCCCCCGCGACGCTCGTGAGGAGGCCCCGCTGGCGGAGGTGCTCGAGCAAGGTGACCATGAAGAGCGGGTTGCCCTCGGTGTGCCGGTAAATGAGACGCGCGAGACCTTCGGGCGGCGAACATCCTGGTGACGCCTGCGCCGTGAGGTAGGCGGCGATCTCATGCTCGGCCAGGGGCTCGAGCGGCAGCTCGCCGCACAGTCCGTGGAGTTGCAGTTCCCGTCGAAGTGCCTGCAAGGCATGATCGCCCCACATCAGATCGGCGGTGCGATACGTGCCGATCAGCATGAGCTGCATCGGTGTACGCGTGCGCGCCAGGACTTCAATCAGGGATACGGTGGACGGGTCGGCCCATTGCAGGTCCTCAAAGACGAGAACGACTGGCGCATCCTGGGTCACCCGCTGGAGCAGGTCCACGAGCTCACGGGGCATGCGATCGCGTGTCTCGCCGAGAAGCTCGCGGTGCAGTGCCGGGCGCTG
>Ga0335082_10003264_pt1 | contig 17625 bp, 15 predicted proteins | sample Lox_Sample_41_FD_206718 | JGI IMG/M metagenome (GOLD analysis project Ga0335082, IMG submission 206718) | Soil microbial communities from Loxahatchee National Wildlife Refuge, Florida, United States - Lox_Sample_4.1 | ecosystem: Environmental > Terrestrial > Soil > Wetlands | place: USA... | reverse complement strand
CCACGCCGGCGTTGGTGGCGATGGTGCTTCCGCCGAAGGCGGACCGCCGCCCGGACCAGTCGCTGAAGACGCCGCCCGCCTCCTCGATGATCGGCTGCAGCGGGGCGGCGTCCCAGGGCGCCATCGCGCCGTCCACCATCACCTCCGCCCGGCCGGTGGCCACCAGGAGGTAGCCGTAGCAATCGCCCCAGGTGCGGACCAGCGCCGCCCGCTCGGCGAGGCGACTCCACCGCGCCCGCTGCCCGGCGTGGCCGCCGAAGCACTCGTCGGTGGCGAGGACCGCCGCCTCCTCCAGGCGCGCCGTCTCGGAGACGCGCGTCCGCCTGCCGTTCCAGAAGCAGCCCGCCTCCCGGGCGGCGACGACCAGCTCCTCCACGGCGGGGAAGTAGGCGGCACCGGCGAGCACTTCCTCCCCCTCCACCAGGGCCACCAGGCTCCCCCACAGCGGCACCCGGCGGACGAAGGTCCTCGTCCCGTCGATGGGGTCGACCAGCCACCGCCGTCGGGCCTCGGGTCGAGCCAGCCCCAGCTCCTCTCCGAGGATGCCGTCCTGGGGGAAGCGTGCCTCGAGCCAGCCCCGCGCCGCCTCCTCGGCCTGCCGGTCGGCCACCGAGACCGGTGTGCCATCCCCCTTGACCTCCACCCGGACGCCGGCGCGGTAGTGGCCGAGCGCCACCGTCCCGGCCACCCGGGCCACCGCCTCGGCGGCCTCCATCCACTCGGCGGCCTCGCTCACACCCGCGCCAGGGCCAAGCGGAGGTCCTCGACGAGGTCGGCCGCGTCCTCGATGCCCACCGAGAGCCGGATGAAGCCATCGGTGATGCCCAGGCGGGCCCGGTTCTCCGGAGGAACCGAGGCGTGGGTCATGATCGCCGGATGCTCGATGAGGCTCTCCACGCCCCCGAGCGACTCGGCACAGGCGAAGAGCCTGCACGCACCGAGGAAGGCGCGCGCCGCCGGCAGGCCCCCCCGGATCTCGAAGGTGAGCATCCCGCCGAAGCCCTTCATCTGTCGCTTGGCCAGCTCGTGCTGGGGATGGCTGGGGAGCCCGGGGTAGACGACCTTGGTCGCCTTGGCCTGGCTGCCGAGGAACTCCGCCACCCGGAAGGCGTTCTCCTGGTGCCGGGACATCCGCACGCCGAGCGTCTTCACCCCGCGGAGGACGAGGAAGCTGTCCATCGGCGAGGGGACGGCACCCACCGCGTTCTGGAGGAAGCCGATGCGCTGGGCGAGCTCGGCATTGCTCGTGGCCACGAAGCCGCCCACCACGTCGCTGTGGCCGTTGAGGTACTTGGTGGTCGAGTGCAGCACCGCGTCCACGCCGTGCTCCAGCGGCCGCTGGAAGCAGGGGGACATGAAAGTGTTGTCGCAGACGGTGAGTACCCCTCGCCTGCGGCACAGCTCGGCCACCGCCTGGAGGTCGACCAGCTTGAGCATGGGGTTGGTGGGCGTCTCCACCCAGACCAGCCGGGTCTTGGGCGTCAGCGCCGCCTCCAGCGCGCCCGGCCGGGAGAGGTCGACGAAGCTGAAGGCCAGCCCCAGCCGTCGAAACACCTTGTCGAAGAGCCGGAAGGTGCCTCCGTAGACGTCGTCGCTGCACACCACGTGGTCGCCGGCGTCGAGGAGGTGCATCAGGCAGTCGCTGGCGGCACATCCCGAGGCGAAGGCGAAGCCATGGCTCGCCCCCTCCAGCGCCGCCAGGCACCGCTCGAGCGCGGTGCGCGTCGGGTTGCGCGTCCGGCTGTACTCGTACCCCTTGTGCTCGCCCGGCCCCGCCTGGACGTAGGTGGAGGAGAGGAACACCGGGGTCATGATCGCGCCGGTGACGGGTTCCGGCTCCTGGCCGGCATGGATGGCGAGGGTGTCGAAGCGCATGGCCCGGCCAACACACCAGAAAGCGCCCTCCCTGTCAGCTCGGTGGAGAGCCCGGGGCGGCGCTTTGGCCCTCAAGGGGGCTGCGCCGGAGCACCAACCAGAGCTAGATGAGGAGTCCCCGGAGCCCCTCGGAGCCCCTGCCCGTGACCACCAGCCCTCCCGCCCGCGCCGCCGGCACCTTCCTCCTCGGAGGCGACCTCCTCGTCGCCCGCATGGGCTTCGGTGCCATGCGCATCACCGGCAAGGGCGTCTGGGGCGAGCCGCCCGACCGCGAGCGCGCCAAGGCGGTGCTGCGCCGGGCGGTCGAGCTGGGGGTGAATCTCATCGACACCGCGGACTCCTACGGCCCTGAGGTCAGCGAGCGCCTCATCGCCGAGGCCCTGCACCCCTACCCGCCCGGGCTGGTCATCGCCACCAAGGGCGGGCTGACCCGGTCCGGGCCGGGCGGCTGGCACCGCGACGGTCGCCCGGAGTACCTCGTCGCCGCCTGCGAGGGCAGCCTGCGGCGGCTGCGCCTGGCCCGCATCGACGTCTACCAGCTGCACGCGGTGGACTCGAAGGTGCCCTTCCTCGATTCGCTCGGCGCGCTGGTCCGCCTCCGGGAGCAGGGAAAGATTCGCCACCTGGCGCTCTCCAACGTCACCGTCGAGCAGCTCGCCGAGGCCCGCCGGGTGGTGCCCATCGTCTCCGTCCAGAGCCGTTACAGCCTGGACCACCGGCCGGCCGAGCCGGTGCTCGAGGCGTGCGAGCGGGCCGGGCTGGGTTTCCTTCCCTGGTATCCGCTGGCAGCCGGCGACCTGTGCCAGCCGGGCGGGCCGCTGGACACGGTGGCCAAGCGGCACGGGGCCACCCCCTCCCGGGTGGCCCTCGCCTGGCTCCTGCAGCGCTCCCCGGTCATGCTGCCCATCCCCGGCACCTCCTCTCTCGAGCACCTGGAGGAGAACGTGGCCGCCGCCGCGCTCCGCCTCACCGAGGAGGATCTGGAGACCCTGGCCCGTCTCTAGGGGAACGGCGGCGCCGGGGAAGCGTCGGGAAAGAGAGCCGCCGCCCGGTGCCGCGGGCGGGGGGTCTGTCGCCCCATGGGCCAGGGGCCACGCGAGGGCCTTCATGATCACCGTCTTCGGAGCGAGTGGAGAGCTGGGCAGCCGCGTCGTCCGCCGCCTGCGCGCCGCCGGCCACCCGGTGCGGGCCGTGGCGCGACGCCGCGACCGGCTCCAGCCGCTGGTCGAGGTCGGCGCGTCCATCGTCTCCGCCGACCTCCGCTTCCCGGCCACGCTCATCCCCGCCTGCGCCGGCTCCTCGGTGGTGGTGACCACCGCCAACGCCATCGTCAGCAGGGAGCGCGGAAACGACCTCCGGGCGGTGGACATCACCGGGAACCGGGCCCTCATCGATGCCGCCCGGGCGGCCCGCGTCCGCCGGCTGGTCTTCGTCTCCGCCCGGGGCGCGCGCACCACCGACCCGGTCGACTTCCTTCGCGCCAAGGCCCTCACCGAGGTGTCTCTCAAGGCGAGCGGGCTGAACTGGATCATCGTCGGGAGCGCACCGTTCATGGACGTCTGGGGCGCGGTCTACGGCGACGCGGTCCTGGCCGGACGTCCGGTCACCCTCTTCGGCCGGGGCGAGAACCCCATCCCCTTCGTCGCCCGCGACGACGTGGCCCGCATCACCGCCGAGCTGGCCCTGAGCCCGGGCACCCTCGACGAGGTGGTCGAGGTGGGCGGACCGGAGAACCTCACCGCCGAGCAGGTGGTGGAGATCTTCGAGCGCGTCGCCGGGGCGAGGGTCAGGCGGCGCCACTTCCCCCGGGGGCTGATGCAGGTCCTGGCCGCGCTCGTACGCCCAGTGAACCCGGTGGTCAGCCGCCTCATCGCCGCCAGCCTGTGGAACGACACCGCCGATCTCCGCTTCGACGCCGGTCCGCTCGAGGCGCGCTTCGGGAAGCTCATCCGCTTCGAGGACTTCGCGCTCCAGCGCGCCGCCTCGCGGCGGGGGCCCGCTTCCTGACGCCGGCGCCCCGTCACCCCTCCGGCACACCGCACGCTTGCCGGCGATGGAGAGCGCGGCGACGCTGGGCAGTGCGCCATGGCCACCCCCCGCCCGGTGCGAGGCCTGAGGGCCTCCACCCCTCTTCGCGAAGCGGCGAGAGTCTTCCTCGCCGCCCGCCTCGCCGACGTCGAGCACCACCGCAAGGCGGTGGAGCGGCGGCTGACGCCCGGCGCGGTGCATGACCTGCGGGTCGCGCTCCGGCGGTTGCGAGGGGCGGTGCGCCTGTTCGGGAAGGGAGCGAAGGCGAGCCGGGCAGCGGCGGAACTCCGCCGGATTCAGGGCGGGCTCGGACCGCTGCGGGATCTCCACGTCCAGCTCGCCCGGTTCACCCGGCTCGAGGAGACGCTGCCTGCCCCGGAAGCCGCGGTGGTGGCCCAGGTGCGGGCGGTTCTCGTCGCCGGTCGGCCCCGCGCGGTGGAGTCCGCCCGGACGGCGCTCCAGCGGTGGGCGAAGGACGGGAGGCCGCTCCTCGCCGATCTGGCCCGGATCCGCCCGCCCGGGAAGCTCGGCGGCCACCGGCTGCGGAACCGCCTGGTCCGCCAGCTCGAGGAGCTCGAGGGGCGGGTGGAGGCCGCGCTGGACGACCCCAGCCCGGAGGCCATGCACCGGCTCCGCATCGCGGTGAAGCGCTCCCGCTACGGGCTGGAGTTCCTCGAGCCGGCCATGCCCTCCGAGACCGCGGACATCCGCGCCGAGCTGGTCCCGCTCCAGCTCATGCTCGGCGACCTCCACGACCTCGATGTTCAGATTGCCCTCGTCGACCGCCACGCGGCGCACGATGCCCTGCCGGCAGCCGCGGACCTGGTGCGCCGCCTCGCCGCCATCCGCGAGCGCGAGGGAGCCGCGCTGACCCCGGCCCTCGTCCACTGGGAGGAGGAGGCCACCGCGCTCCGGGCCCAGGTGCTCCTCGGCTCGAGCCCGGTCCGCGTCGGCAGCCCTCCTGGCTGACCCGCCCCTGCCCCGGGCTTCAGGCGGCCTTGGGCGCCGGCTTGGAGGCCACCCAGTAGAGCAGCGCTCCCAGCGCGAGGAGCGGGAGGATCGACCACCAGGCGTTGGCCTCGATGGCCGCCCCGCCCTGCTCGCCGAAGATCTTGTAGGAGAGCTCCAGCCCCCAGTGCTTGATCAGCGTCACCGGACGGGGCACCCCGTCCGGGCCGGTGGTGGTGGTCTCCAGCCCCTCCAGCGCGGTGGCGATGAGCCCCACGATGGCTCCGCCGGCGATCAGCCCCGAGGCGAAGAGGACGCCCGGCGAGGACTCCGCCTCCTGTGCGGACGCCTTCGACCGGCGGTCGGCGAACCAGCGGGCCATGCCGCCCAGCCAGATGGTGGCCGAGGTGGAGAGCGGCAGGTAGGCGCCCACCGCGAAGGGAAGCACCGACACCCCGCACAGGTCGAGCAGGAGGGCGAGGAAGACACCGACCAGCACCAGGCTCCAGGGGAGGTTCCGCTCCAGCACCCCGTCGATGATCAGCTGGAAGAGCCGGGCCTTGGGGGCGTCGAACTTGGAGACCACCTTCTCCACCTTGCCATCCGGCCCGCGCTGCACCGGCTCCACGCCGCACACCCCGGGGTCGGCCAGGAAAGCGATGCGGGCGTCGTCGCCGACCAGGTACTTGCCCCGCGGCACGCCGCCGGTCTCGTTCCGGACGTAGAGCACCCGGTAGTCCTTGCCGCGGTAGGCGAAGGGCTCGGGGGCGAGCGCCAGGAGATCGCCGCCGGCCGCCTTCACCGTGGCCTCGGTGGCGCTGAAGCCCGGGTAGCTCCGGGGAACGTAGGTGGTGGCCGTCCGGTTCAGCGCCACCAGGGTGAATCCGATGACCAGCGCGCTGGTGAGCACGCCGACCATGATCGCCATCTGCTGGTTCTTGGGAGTGGCTCCGACCAGGAACCCGGTCTTGAGATCCTGCGAGGTGGTTCCCCCGTTGCTGGCCGCGACGCACACCAGCGCCGCGGTGCTGAGGGCCATCTCCTTGTAGGGCACGCCCGTCCACCCCACCGCCAGGAAGAGCAGGCAGGTGATGAGCAAGGTGGCCACGGTCATCCCGGAGATGGGATTGGAGGAGCTCCCGATCTCCCCGGTGATGCGGCTGGAGACGGTGACGAAGAAGAAGCCGAAGAGGACGATGAGCACCGCGGAGAAGGCGTTGATACCCAGCGACGGCGCCAGCGCGATGGCCACCACCAGGGCCAGCGAGCCTCCGAGGACGATGCGCATCGACAGGTCGTTCTCGGTCCGCGACACCTTGGCCGCTCCCGCAGCGCCTGAGACGTTGAGGTTCCCCAGCCCGCGCTTGAAGGCGGAGACGATGGTCGGCATGGAGCGGATCAGGGTCAGCACCCCGCCCGCCGCCACCGCGCCGGCGCCGATGTAGAGCACGAAGGCGTTCCGGATCTGGCCGGTGGACATCTCGCTCACCGGCGTCGCTCCGTAGAGCGGGGAGGTCATCGCCGGGCCGAAGAGGGTGATCAGCGGGATGAGGACCAGGAAGGAGAGGACACCTCCGGCCATCATGATGTTCGAGGTGCGGGTGCCGATGATGTAGCCCACCCCGAGCAGGGCCGGATTGGCCTCGAAGGACATCGAGCCGCCCTTGAACCAGCGGCTGAAGTTCCAGGTCGGATACTCGCCCCAGAACTTGAAGATCTTCCCCACCGTGTAGAAGAGCGCTCCGGCGCCGAAGCCGCCGAACACGGTGCGCGCGCTCGTTCCCCCCTTGTCGCCGACGATGAGCACCTCGGCGCAGGCGGTGCCCTCCGGGTAGGTGAGCTTCCCGTGCTCCTTGACGATCAACCCCTGGCGGAGGGGGATCATCATCAGCACCCCCAGCGCCCCGCCGAGCAGCGCCACCAGGGTCGCTCGGAGGGTGTTCAGCTCGAACCCCATCAGGAGGAGCGAGGGCAGGGTGAAGGCCACGCCCGCGGCCAGCGACTCGCCGGCCGAGCCGGTGGTCTGGACGATGTTGTTCTCGAGGATGGTGGCCTTGCCGAAGGCCCGGAAGATGGTGATGGAGAGGACGGCGATGGGAATCGACGCCGAGACGGTCAGCCCCACCTTGAGGCCGAGGTAGACGCTGGAGGCGGCGAAGAGGATGCCGAGCAGCGACCCGACGATCAGGCCCCGGACGGTGAGCTCGGTGATGGTGACATCGGGCGAGACGTAGGGACGGTGCACCGCGGCCGCTGCGCTTTCCCGGTTGTCCATGCGTGCCCTGGCTTAGGAACGGGGCCGCGCGCCTGTCAACGACGGAGTGGACCTCTGCTAGTGAGGGTCCGTGCCCACCCCGTTCCGCAACCGGCTGGTCAAGAATGTCCGCCACTTCGACCGCTGGGCGGAGCGGAGGAACCTGACCGCCTACCGGGTGTACGACCGCGACATCCCCGAGTTCCCCTTCGTCGTCGAGCGCTACGCGGGCAGCGTGCACCTGGTCGAGTACCCTCCGCGCTCGCGCCGGGGCGAGGCCGGGGAGGCGCTCCGCTCGGCGGTGCTCGCCGACGTGGTTGAGGTGCTGCGGGTCCCGCCCGGGCGGGTCTTCTTCAAGACGCACCTGCCCCGCCCCTGGGGCCGCGGGCAGGCCGGGCGCCTCGGCGCCGGGGGAGAGGACCTCGTCGTCGAGGAGCAGGGGCTCCGCTTCTGGGTCAACCTCACCGACCGGCTGGACACCGGCCTCTTCCTCGACCACCGACTGACCCGGGCCCGGGTCCGGGCCGAGGCCGCCGGCGTCCGCTTCCTCAACCTCTTCGCCTACACCGGCGCCTTCACCGTCTACGCCGCCGCGGGGCGAGCGCGGAGCACGACCAGCGTCGACCTGTCCAACACTTACCTCGACTGGACGGCGCGGAACCTGGCGCTCAACGGCCTCGCCGGGGACGAGCATGCCCTGGTCCGCGCCGACGCCCTGGCCTGGCTCGACCGGGCGGCCCGGGGACGCGAGCGCTGGGACCTGGTGGTGCTCGACCCGCCGCCCTTCTCCACGAGCAAGGGGATGCGCGGCACCTTCGACGTGCAGCGAGACCACCTCGGCCTGCTCCGCGCCGCGCTCGCCGTCGTCGCGCCCGGCGGCACGCTCTACTTCTCCACCAACTACCGCCGGTTTCGCCTCGACCTGCGCGCCGCCGAGCTGGGGCGCTTCGAGGAGCTGACCCCGGCCAGCCTTCCCCCCGACGTCCAGCGCGAGGATGCCCACCGCTGCTGGCGAGTCCAGCCGCTCGCCGGGAATGGTGTAAGGGGAGCCCATGCCCGAACGACGTCGAGGACCGCCTCCGCCCCGCCGCCCCGGCCCGCCAGGCGTTGATGCTCCGCGCTCGGGCCGGCTCCGCCACCGGACGGGCCTCGGAAGGCCGGGCGCGCCGGAGCGCCGCGGGCCCTCTGCCTTGCCCGCAACCGGTCCCGATGGCCTGGCCAACGTGGCCCTCACCCGGCGGGGGTCCGAGCGCTGGCAGGCGGGTCATCCGTGGATCTACCGCGCCGACCTGGCTTCCGAGCCGGCGCTGCCCGGCGGCGAGGTGGTGCGCGTCGTCGACGGGCGCGGCTGGTTCCTGGGGAAGGCCTTCTTCTCCCGGACTTCCAAGATCGCGCTGCGCTGTCTGACGCTGGAGGACGTCCCGGTGGACGCGGCCTTCTTCGCCCGCCGCATCGCCCAGGCCGATGCGCTCCGCCGCCGCATCGACCCCGCCCAGACCACCTACCGTGCCGTGCACGCCGACGCCGATCTGCTCCCCGGCCTGGTGGTGGACCGCTTCGGTGACGTCCTCTCCGCCCAGTTCCTGGTCCAGGGCACCGAGGACCGGCGGGAGATGCTGGCCGACCTCCTCGTCGCTCACTTCGCGGCTCGCGGGGTGATGGACCGGAGCGACGTCGGCGTGCGGGCGCTGGAGGGACTCAGCAGCCGCCGCGAGGTGCTCCGCGGCCAGGTCCCCGAGGCGGTCCCCTTCCTGGAGGGAAGCATCACCCTGCTGGCCGACGTGCGCGCCGGCCAGAAGACCGGGGCCTTCCTCGACCAGCGCGAGAACCACCTCCTGGCCGCGACCTACGCCTCCGGGCGGGCGCTCGACTGCTTCGCCTACCAGGGCGGATTCGCTCTGCAGCTCGCCCGGGGCGCGGCCCACGTCACCGCGGTGGAGATCTCCGGGGCGGCCTGCCAGGCGCTGCAGGACAACGCGCGCCGCAACGGCCTTCACAACGTCGAGGCGGTGGAGGCCAACGCCTTCGATTTCCTGCGCGACGCGGTCGACGAGGGCCGCCGCTTCGACACCATCGTCCTCGACCCGCCCTCCTTCGCCAAGAGCAAGGGCGCGGTGGAGGCGGCGCTGCGGGGGTACAAGGAGATCAACCTCCGCGCCCTCCAGCTCCTCGCCCCCGGCGGCGTGCTGATGACCGCCAGCTGCACCTACCACGTGGACGAGGAGCGCTTCGAGGAGATGCTCGCCTCGGCCTCGGCCGACGCCCGCCGCCGGGTGCAGATCGTCGAGCGCCGGGGCGCTCCCCGCGACCATCCGGTGCTGGTCCACCTCCGCGAGACGCGCTACCTCAAGTTCTATGTCCTCCGGGTTCTCGACTGAGCCTCCGAGGGGTGCCACGGTTCCTCCCCGGGCCGCGGTGAGCCGGCTCTCCTGGAACGGATGAACGACTGGGACGCGAAACGGAGCCGACGCGGCCACGCGCTCCACGGCGCGCTGCGGGATCTCCGCTCGCTCTACCGCCTGGCGGATGATGCCTACCGGCCCTTCAGCTGTCCGGCGACGGCCGAGTGCTGCCGGCTCTCGGCGGTGGGCAGGCAGCCGTGGCTGTGGCCGGTGGAATGGGCGCTGCTCCTCGAGGCGAGCGGGCCCCGGCTCCCGCCCGCCCGCGACGACGGCAGCTGCCCCTTCCTCGACGCCGAGGGCAAGCGGTGCACGGTGTACGCCGACCGTCCCTTCGGCTGCCGGACGTTCTTCTGCCATCGCGTCCGCGGCCCGGCGCGCGAGCCGGTGGCCAGGGTGGCCCAGCTCGCCCAGCGCCTGGAGCGCGTGGCGCGGACGCTCGACCCGGAGTGCACGGCGCCCCGCCCGCTCCTCGCCTGGCACCGGCAGGCCCGCGCGGTGGGGGCCGCGCCGTGACCCGCTACCTCATCGCCCCGCTGGAGTTCAAGGGAAGCCTCACCGCCGCCGAGGCCGGCGAGGCGATGCGCCAGGGGCTGCTCCGGGCACGGCCGCACGCCGAGGTGGAGGTCCTCCCGCTTGCCGACGGAGGACCGGGGACCGCCCAGGCGCTGGTCGATGCCCTGGGCGGGGCCTGGCAATCGACCCTGGTCCAGGACCCGCTCGGGCGCCGCGTGGAAGCGGCCTGGGGGACCTGGGCGGACGGCCGGGCGGGCATCGTGGAGATGGCGCGGGCCTCGGGGCTCGTCCTTCTCTCGCCCGGGGAGCGCAACCCCCGCCGGGCGAGCACGTTCGGGACCGGGGAGCTCATCCGCGCCGCCGTCCAGGGCGGCGTTCGCTCGCTCCTGGTGGGCCTGGGGGGCAGCGCCACCAATGACGGGGGAGCAGGGGCCCTCCAGGCCCTGGGCGTGAAGCTCAGGGATGCCCAGGGCCGGGAGCTCGCACCCGGGCCGCTGGCGCTCCACGACCTAGTAGGCATCGACACCAGCGGGATGCTGCGGCAGCTGGGCGAGGTGGACATCGCCTGCCTCACCGACGTGGTCAATCCACTCACCGGGCCCTCCGGCGCCTCGTGCGTCTACGGCCCGCAGAAGGGGGCCTCTCACGCCGACGTGGCGCTCCTCGACGCCGCCCTGGCTCACTTCGCCGACGTGGTGCGGCGCCAGCTGGGGATGGACATCGCTCGAGAACCAGGCACCGGGGCGGCCGGCGGCCTCGGCTACGGGCTCCGCGCGGTGTGCGGAGCGCGCATCGTTCGCGGGTTCGACCGGATCGCCGAGGTGCTGCACCTCGACGAGCGCCTCGCCCGCGCCGAGGTGGTGCTCACCGGAGAAGGGCGGCTCGACTCCCAGTCGCTCCAGGGCAAGGGGCCGGTGGCGCTCGCCGCACGGGCCCGGGCCGCCGGGCGGCGGGTGGTGGCCTTCGCCGGAAGGATCGACCCCAGCTGGGCCGAGGGCGGCACCCCCTTCGACGAGGTCAGGCTCGGCGGCGCTCCGGACTGGGACGAGCGGCGGCCGGACGCCAAGGCCATGGCCGCTACCGCGCTCGGCGACGCCGTGGCCGCCTGGGCGGGCGGCGCGGCGGCTTCCACCTAGCGGCGAGCAGCGCCCGCAGCGTGGCCACGCGCTGCCCCGGCTCTCCGAAGCCGGCGTGGTAGTCGATCTGGCTCCGGCGGATGACCTCGTAGGCCTCCTCGCGGCCGTAGATCTCGCGGATCTCCACCCGGCGCGGCGCCTCACCCGGGATCTGCTTGTAGGTGAGGAAGTAGTGGCGCAGCCGCTCGATGAGGGGCGGGGGGACGTCGGCCAGGTCGTGCATGGCACCGTAGGCCAGGTCGGCCTCGAGCACGGCGACGATCTTGTCGTCCGCCTGGTTGCCGTCCACCATCCGCAGCCCCCCGATGGGATGGGCCCGGAGCAGGAAGGCGGCGTGGGTGAAGGCCCGCTCGCTCAGGACGCAGATGTCCATCGGGTCCCCGTCCCCCTCGACCCCGGCCAGCCCGGTGCGCTCGGCACAGCGGGCCCCGACCAGCTCCCCGGCGTAGGTCTGGGGAATGAACCCATAGAGCGTGGGACAGAGGCTGGAGTAGCGCTGGGGGCGGTCGAGCCGCAGCTCCCCGCTCACCTTGTCCAGCTCGTACTTGACGGTGTCGGTGGGGACGATCTCGATGTAGGCGACGACCTTCTCCGGCACACCGGGGCCGGGGGAGATCCCGTGCCAGGGATGGGCCTTGAAGAGCAGCCGGAGAAGCTGCTCGAGCGGTGCGTCCTCGGGGTCAGTCACGGGCATTCATCTCCTCCACCCGGGCATTGGCCGTGGCCAGGAGCTCCGCCACGGCGGCGTGGGCGCGATCGGTGAGCGCGTCGCGATCCTCGAGGGTCATCCCGGTGGTGGCGATGGGCTCGCCCACCCGGAGCACCACCGGGCGGCCGCCGCGGATGAGGAGGTGCTGCTTGGTCATCACCTCCTTGGTGCCGGCCACGGCCAGGGGCACCAGCGGCACGCCCGCCTGGATGGCCAGCACCGCGGCGCCCTTCTTGAACGGCCGGAGCACCCCACCCGGGTCGCGGGTTCCCTCCGCGAAGAAGAGGATGCTCACCTTGGTGCGCACCGCCTCGACCGCGCTGTCGATGGCCTCCCGGTCCCGCTCCGTCCCGGTTCGGTCGACGGGAATCATCCCCGTGGCCCGGATGGCAGCCCCGAAGATGGGGATGGCGAACAGCTCGCGCTTGGCGATGAAGCGCAGGTGCTTTCCCAGCCGGGCGAAGACGAACACCGGGTCGAAGTTCGACTGGTGATTGCAGACGTAGACGGCGTGTCCGGAGGGAAGCCGCTCCAGCCCCTGCACGTCCTCGCGCACGCCGGCGGCCCGGAGGAGGTTCTTGCACCACAGGCGGAGCACCGGGTCCGGCGCCCGCTCGTCGGCCAGCGCGAAGAGGATGGCCAGGGGCCCGAGGACGGCGGTGCTGGCGGCGGCCGCGCCCACCGCGGCGGTGTGGAGGAGGTCGTTCATACGAAGCGATGCGCAGGGAAGAGGAGGACCTCCTCGATGGAAGCGGCACGGGTGAAGAGCATGAGCAGCCGGTCCAGGCCCGCAGCCACCCCGCCCGAGGGCGGCATCCGTCCCACCGCCTCGAGGAATGCCTCGTCGAGCGGGTACACCGGCCGCCCGGCCGCGCGCCGCTGCTCCTGCTCGGCCATCAGGCGCCGGCGCTGCTCCTCGGCATCGGTGAGCTCGGAGAAGCCGTTGGCCAGCTCCAGCCCGTGGGCGTAGAGCTCGAAGCGTTCGGCCAGGCGCGGATTGCCGGGTTTCAGCCGGGCCAGCGAGGCCATCCAGGCCGGATAGTCGGTGAGGTAGGTGGGCCGGTCCCGCCCCAGCCCGGGCTCCACCCGCTCGAGGAAGAGGCGGAAGAAGACGTCGTCGCAGGAGTCGGTGTCCCGTGCCTCGACCCCCACCCGCCGTGCCGCGTCGCGCAGCGCCCCCGCGTCCGGGCAGAGGTCGAGGTCCACGCCCGCCCCGGCGAGGAGGGCCTCGTGCACCGGCAGGCGCCGGTAGGGCGTCCGGGTGAAGAACCCGCCCCCGTCCAGCACAGCGTCCGCGGCCGAGAGCGCCTCCTCGAGGTGGGCCATGACCGCGTCCTGGTCCGCCTCCGGCCGGTAGAGCTCGAGCATGGAGAACTCCGGATTGTGCGTCCGGCTCACCTCGCCGTTCCGAAACACCTTGCAGATCTGGAACACCGGGCCCGAGCCGTCGGCGAGGAGGCGCTTCATGGCGTATTCCGGGCTGGTGTGCAGGTAGAGCGTGCGTGCCCGGCCGATCTCCGTCTCGGGTAGGAAGGCCACCTCGAAGGCGGTGATGTGCGGCTCCATGCCCGGCGCCGGCACGAGGCAGGGCGTCTCCACCTCCAGGTAGCCGGCGGCGGCGAGCGACGTCCGGAGCGAGGCGTAGAGCTTCTCGCGGGCGCGCGCCGCCGCCCATCGACGGGGAATGGGCATGGACAGGCGGCGACGCTACATTGCGCGCCCCCCATGCGTCCAAGCGCGCCGCTCGTCCCACTTCTCGTCCTCGCCGCATGCTCGACATCGTCGCCGCCGCCCGCCGCGAGCGCTTCCGAGGCGGCGCGGGCCGCCCTGGCCGCCGAGGTGAAGGCGCTCTCCGCCAAGGCCGAGGCCCTGCTCCGCACCCAGGACGAGCTGGTGTGGAAGAGCTGGACCGAGGGGACTCCGGGGGACCTGGCCAAGACCTACGCCGGCACCGAGGCCTGGCTCACCCCGGCGGCCATCGCCTCGGTGGACCGGCTCCGCCGCATGACCACCGACCCGGCCGAGCGGCGGGCCCTCACCCATCTCCATGCCTACCTGGTCACCGAGTGGCTGGCCCAGAACACCGTCGATCTCTCCGAGGCGGTGGCCAAGCTGGAGCAGGACCTCAGCCTCGGCTCGGGCGGGCAGGAGCGGCCCTACCGCAATCTCGAGGCGCTCCTCGCCGGGGAGCGAAGCGCGCTGCGACGCAAATCGCTCTACGAGAGCGCCACCGCGCCGGTGATCCGGCTCTCCGACCTCCTCGCCCAGCGCCGCGTGCAGACCGAGGCCCTGGTCGACCACCTGGGTCTGAGCGCTCCGGACCTGGTCGCCGAGCTCCGCGAGGCCACCGTGGACCAGCTTACGGCCCTGGCCGACCAGGTGCTCGAGCGCACCCAGGCCGCGTTCGGCACCACCCTCGGCCGCCTCTCCTGGACGGAGCTCCAGCTCCCGGTGGAACGGGTGATCCGGGCCGACGTGCCGCGCCTCTTCCGGCTCCAGGGGCCGGACGCTTCCTTTCCCAGCTCGGACATCTACCCCCGGGCCACCCGCACCCTGGAGGGCCTGGGCATCGACCTTTCGGCGATGAAGAACGTCACCGTGGATCTCAAGCCGGGTCCGGGCAAGAACCCGCGGGGCCTGGTGCTCGGGGTGGTCGTCCCCGGCGACGTCCGTGTTTCCCTGCTCCCGGTGGGTGGGGCGCGGGACCAGCGCGAGACGCTGCACCAGATGGGCCACGTCCTCCACGACGCCCTCACCGTGGAGCGGCGCTGGGAGCTGGCCAAGCTCGGCAACCGGACGGTGGCCGAGGCGTGGTCCTTCCTGGTCGAGGACCTGGCCGTCGACCCGCTCTGGCTGGAGGGGGTGGCCGGCGTCAGCGGCGACGCCCAGGCGGCGTGGCGCACGTCGTCGCTGGCGCAGCGCCTCTTTCTCCTCCGCCGCGCGGCGGGCAAGGTGCTCTTCAACGCCGCGGCGCGCGCTCCGGGGCCCGACGCCAAGGCGATCTACGACCGGGTGATGACACGGGTGTACGGCTTTCCCATGACCCCCGCCGATGACGAGCGGGCGGAGCTGGACCGTGAGGAGTTCCTCGCCTCGGCCGACTACCTCCAAGGCTTCCTGCTCGCCGCCGAGCTGGGCCAGGCTCTCCGCGGGCGCTTCGGGCCCGCCTGGTGGCAGAACCGGGCGGCCGGTGACTGGGTGCGCGCTCGGCTCGCCCCGGGGACCTCCCTCTCCGCGGAGGAGCTGGCCCAGACCCTAGGCGAGCGCATCCACGTCGATGCGTTCCTGGCCCTGCTGCCACCCACGCTGGGGGGGCCCTCGCCGGATGCCGGGGCGCCCGGCCCGCCGGCGCCGGCTCCCAGCCTGGATGCCGGCTCCCCTCCCCCGGCGCCTCCGCCCGCCGTCGCCCCGACCGACAGCTTGTGAGCCCGGCCCCCTCGCGGCGAGGCGAGAACCCGCTTCACCAGCGGCTCACCCTCAGCCCATGCATCCCGGGAGGAGCGTCAGCCCGCCGCCGGCTGCCCGCAGTTGCCGCAGAACTTGGCCCCCGGCTGGAGCTGACTCCCGCACTTGGCGCAGCTGGCGGCGGCGGCCATCGGGGCTCCGCAGCTGCTGCAGAACCTGCCCGACCCCGGCGTTCCGCACTTCGGACAAGGCGCGGCCCCGGGTCCGCCCGCCGGGCGCGCGGCCGCCTGCCCCTGCTGGAGCGCCTGGGCCATCCCCATCCCCACCCCCAGCGCTGCGCCCTGGAGCATCCCGCCCCCGCCCTCGCCGCCTCCCTTGGCCATCCCCTCCGCGGCGCCGAGCATGGCCTGGCCGGCGGCGTACTGCTGGAAGCCGCCGGCCATCTTCGAATAGGCCTGGTCCTTGGCCAGGCGCTTCAGCGTCGCCTCGTCCTCGGGCTTGATGCCGATGGTGACGTTGCCCAGCCGCACCACCGTCAGCCCGTACCCGTCGACGTGCGGCCTCACCCCGGCCAGCACCTCCTGCTCGATCTCCTCGCTGTAGGCGCCGGAGGTCACGTCGAGCAGCGGCCAGCGCTTCTTTACCAAGAGCTCGGCCACCCGGTCCCGGACCACCTTGAGGAGCAGGCTCTTGAACCAGGCTAGGAACTCCTCGTTGCTCGTCCGGCGCAGGCCCACCAGCCCCACCACCAGCTTCTCCGGATCGGTGACCCGGACGGAGAAGTCGCCGTAGACCATGGTCCCGATGCCGAGCGCGGATTCCGGGTCCCGCACGTCGCCGATCGGCCCGCCGAACTTCACCCCCGGAAACTCGCGCGTGCTGACGAAGTACAGCTCGGCCACGAAGAGGTTGCCCCCGGTGAGCTTCTCCACCAGCCGGGAGAGGAAGGGGATGTTGTTCGTGTCCAGCTGGTGCGTGCCCGGTCCGAGGCGCCCCTGGATGGTTCCGTCCTTGACGAAGAGGGCGACCTCGTCGGCACCCACGGTGAGCTGGGTGAGCATCCGGACGTTGTGCTCCGGGTAGACGAAGAGGATGTCGTTCTTCGCCTCGTCCGAACGGGCGATGAAGTTGCGCTGTGATTCCTGCTTCAGGGAGTCGAAGAGACCCATCGCCTAGCCTCCCAGCGTCGGCCCTCCGGAGCGGAGAGCGCTCGTGCCGCCGGCAGGGCGAGGATGGCACACGCCCGGTGCGGGTGCCAAAACCCACCCCTCCCCTCCCGGGCGACCTCAGCTCCAGCGGCTCACCAGCCGCTCGCGGTCGAAGAGCCGGATGCTGGCCACCACCAGGCCCACGTCGAGGAGCAGCACCACCGCGCCCTGCACCGCGTAGTAGCTCGCCCCGGCGCGGAGCCAGCCGGCGAGCTGCCCGGCCACCAGGGCCATCAGCGGGAGGACGATCAGCGCGGAGAGCTGCTGCGCGAGGCGGGCCTCGCCGACCCGGGCCGAGACGAGGACGGCGATGCCGTTGCCGAGGAAGGCGTAGAGCGGTGCCACCACCACCACCCCGAAGACCCACATCGCGTTGGGGAGCAAGAGACCCTGCACCAGCGGCCAGGCCACCGCATCCACGGCGACGCAGAACACCAGGAAGGCCATCCAGGAGATGGCCACGGCCGGGAGCACCGCCGCCAGGCTCTTGCCGGTGAGCAGCTCGGCGGAGGTCACCGGCGAGGCGAGGAGCGGCTCGAGCGTCCTCCGCTCCTTCTCCCCGGCCACGCTCTGCGAAGCGATGAGGATGGGGGTGAAGAGCGGCATGAGCAGGTACAGCCCGAACCAGTCGGCGAGCACCTTGTCCACCAGGAAGCGCGTGGGGCTCGCCCCGCTCGGAAAGGCCGGATTGTAGTAGAGGGCCATCGCCCGGAGGGTGGTCTCGTCGGGAGATCGAATCCACGCCCAGACCATGAGCACCGGGACGGCGACCAGCACCGCGGGCAGAGCGAACATGCTCCACACCAGCCCCGGGTTCTTGCGCAGGTCCAGCCCGTCCTTCCAGGCGACGGCCAGCGCGCGCCGCCAGTGAAAACCCAGCCTCATGCCGCCTCCGAAGGCTCGTCGCGCACCAGCTCGAGGTACACGTCCTCCAGCGACCTCTCGGAATGGGACACGCTGTGCACCCGCGCTCCGAAGTGCACCAGGGCGGCCACCACGTCCGGGCCCTGGTGCTCGTCACCCAGGGTGATGCGGAGCAGCGGCCCGTTCGCCGTCCAGGTGACGCCCGGCACCGCAGCCAGCGCCGCCCCGGCGCGCCGGCCCTCACCCTCCACCCGCACCTCGAGCACCAGGCCGCGCCGGCGGA
>Ga0335082_10003263_pt1 | contig 17630 bp, 15 predicted proteins | sample Lox_Sample_41_FD_206718 | JGI IMG/M metagenome (GOLD analysis project Ga0335082, IMG submission 206718) | Soil microbial communities from Loxahatchee National Wildlife Refuge, Florida, United States - Lox_Sample_4.1 | ecosystem: Environmental > Terrestrial > Soil > Wetlands | place: USA... | reverse complement strand
CCATGACGAAGCCGTTGCCTACTCGCGTGAAGCAATCCCCGTCTTTCTGCGCCTCGGTAACAGGTTCGGCTTGGCCAAGGTTCAGTGGGGACTGGGTTCTGCGCTTCGCGGTAAAGGGGATGCCGTCGGTGCGACGCAAGCGTACCGGCTTGCTCGTGCGGAGTTCAGCGAGCTCGGAATGATGGCTGACGTCGCAGCCGCAAACCTCGCGATCGCCGACATCCTTCTGGACTTGAAACAAGAGGCTCAGGCCCTCGAAGAGGTGCTCCTGGCGCTCCCCATCATCGACGAGTACAAGATGGTGCCGGAAGGAATGGCGGCGCTGGCACTGCTCCGCGAATCGCTCAAGCAGCAGAAGGTCAACCACCAGGCGCTTCGGGACCTCCACGGATTCTTCGAGGAGACAGTCTCCTAGCTGCTAGCATCGGAGCCGTGCCTCGGGTCCTCCTCCTCCTTCCGACCACCACGTACAAGGCTTCGGATTTTCTGGCAGCGGCGGAGAAGCTGCGGCTTTCGATCGTGGTGGCGTCGGAGGAGTCGAGCGCGCTGGAGGGGCTGAATCCGGAGGGGCTGCTGACTCTCGATTTCCGCGATGCGGAGGCCTGCGCTCGAAAGGCCGCCGTGTTCGCGAGGGGTTCGCCGATCGACGTGGTCGTGGGCGTGGACGAGCAGACGGCTGTCGCCGCGGCGGCGATTTCGGAGGCTCTGGGGCTGCCGCACAATCCGGTCGCGGCGGTTCAGGCGGCGGCGGACAAAGGGTGGATGCGGGATCTGCTCGCCAGGGCCGGCGTGCCGTCGCCGCGAGCCCGGCTCTTCGAGCTCGCCGAAGGAGCCGGCGCGGCGGCCCCGTTCGTCCGGTTCCCGTGCGTCGTCAAGCCGACGTTCCTTGCGGCTTCGCGAGGTGTCATTCGGGTCAACGACGCGGCGGAGCTCTCGGCAGCGTGGGCTCGGGTGGCGAGGCTGCTCGCGGATCCCGAAGTCGCGGGGAGGGGAGGCGGCGCGGCGCGGCAGATCCTGGTCGAGGACTTTGTCCCGGGAGCCGAGGTCGCCGTCGAGGGCATCCTGAAGGACGGGCGCCTGACCGTGCTGGCGATCTTCGACAAGCCCGATCCTCTCGACGGGCCCTTCTTCGAGGAGACGATCTACGTGACGCCTTCGCGGATGCCGGCCGGCGCGCAGGAGCGGCTGGCGGCTGCGGCTCGCGACGCGGCGGTGGCCCTCGGACTGCGCGACGGGCCGGTCCATGCGGAGCTGCGCTGGAACGAGCGGGGGCCGTGGGTCATCGAGATCGCGGCGCGCTCGATCGGAGGGCTGTGCTCGCGCACGCTCCAGTTTGGCATTCGGATGTCTCTGGAGGAGCTCGTGCTGCGCCACGCGCTGGGCCAGGATGTGGACCGGACGCCGAGGAGCGACTTCGCCGCCGGTGTGATGATGATTCCGATCCCGCGAGCCGGGGTCTATGAGGACGTCGAGGGCCTCGATGCGGCCAGGGCCGTGACGGACATCGAGGACGTGGTGATCACGGCGCACCTGTCCCAGCGCCTCGTGCCCCTGCCGGAAGGCGGCCGCTACCTGGGGTTTCTCTTCAGCCGGGCCGACACGCCGGAGCGCGCCGAGGCCGCTTTGCGGGAGGCTCACGCGAAGCTCTCGTTCCGGATCTCCTGATCAGCCAGAGGTGGGTCGCGATCCACGGTAGCCCGTCGGGCGCGAGGGGCCGGCCTGGTCGACCTGGGCGAGCTTTTGCTCGATCATGGGCCTCCACTCGGGCCCGCACGCTTTGTGGGCCTGCGCCTGCTCGAGAAACTTCCGGGCGCGGAACCGGTCGCCGCCTCGAGCCGCGACGTCGGCGCTCTGAACGAGGGCGCGCAGGACGGAGGGGTCATCGGGGAAACCCTGGACGACCTTGTCGTACAACTCGAGGGCCTGGCGCCCGTCGCCTCGCCGGGCCAGGAAATCTCCGGCCCGCAGGAGGAACCGCGCCGAGAGTCCGGTCGGCACGGCCGTGACCGCCTCCTTGACGAGGTAAGCGGCGGGGTCGTTCTCCCCGGCGGCCAGATAGGCGTCGAGAAGCCGCGCCGCCTGGCGGCCGATCTCGTCCGGGTCGTTCGAGGAAAGAGCGACCGTATAGGCATAGCGCAGGGCATCCAGGTTGCGAGGGTCCTCGCGAAGGATCTGTCCCGTGGCGCGCCGAGCCTCGACCAGATCGCCGCGCGCTCCGGCCACGATGGCGCGTGCGAGGCCGGCGGGCTCGGGCTGAGGGGACCCGGTCTTGCCGATCTCTCGCTCGATCGCGGGATCGATGTACTTGGTCTCGATGCCGAATGCGGCGATGAGCAGGGCAGCCAGAAAGCCGAAGATGAAGCCGCCGATGTGGGCCCACACCGCGACGCCCGAACTCTCTCCCGACATCTCGGAGAGGAACACCTGACCGAAGAACCAGAACGGCAGGTACACGAACGCGGGGACCCGAATGCGGCGCACGAAAATGGGAACGAAGAGGAACGGTATCCAGAGGAAGACGATGCGGCGCCTGGCATAGCGCACGAGGAAGGCGCCCATGATGCCGGCGATTGCACCCGAAGCCCCGATCACGGCGACCTCGCTTCCGGGGCTGTGGACGATCTGCACGGCGCCGGCCGCCAGGCCGGAGAGGAGGTAGAGCGCCGGGTAGAGGATGCGCCCGTAGGCGTCCTCCACGAAGAAACCCGTCAGGTAGAGGAAGACCATGTTCCCGATCAGGTGGATCCAGCCGCCGTGCATGAACATGGACGTCAGGAAGTGGAGGGCGTCGGGATGAGCCGGCACGAGTCCCCATCTCTGGGCGGGTGCGGAGCGCAGCTCCGTGAAGAAGTCCCGGACCATCTCGTCGAGCTGCTCCTGCTGTTTCTGGATCTCCCAGTCGGCAGGTATCCGGCCCGCGCGGGCGCTGGCCTTGCGGGCAGCCTCGAGGTGCTGTCGGTCGCGCTCCGAGAGCCGCCGGTCCAGGGGAGAGGGCAGCTCCAAATAGGGATGCTCCTCCAGGTACTGGGCGACCTGCCGGCCCTGCTCCTGGACCCGCCGCTCGACCTCCTCCTGCTGACCGCCGATCGACACGACCACGAACACGACGACGTTCAAGGCGATCAACGTCAACGACACCCAGGGCGTGCGTCGGGTCTCGGTCTCGTCGAGCCCTATGGGGATGAACATGGAAAACCCTGCCGGTCAGTGTAGGGGATTCGGAACCAAAACGGACCGGGGATGGGGAGGAGCTATTTCGCGGGGGCGTAGTACGGGTTGCGTCCGGCGGCGTGGTCCGTCGTGTCCAGGATCTCGCCGACCTTCGGCGCGAGGGTTCGGATCGCCTTCTCGACGCCTTGCTTGAGCGTGACGCTGGCGGCGCCGCAGCCCTGGCAGCCGCCCCCCAGACGCAGGAAGACGGTGTTCTTCTTGATGTCGATCAGCTCGATCCAGCCTCCGTGAGCCGCGACCGCGGGGTTGATCTCCCGGTTCAGAAGGTCGGAGATCGCCCACTTGAGGTCGCCCTCGGAGGGCAGGGAGTCGAAGTACTCGGCGGCCACGACCGGCTGTCCGCTGCGCAGGTGTTTGCGGATGATGTTCCCGATCCCGAGAGCCGGCCAGTCCACGGCGTACTCCGCGTTGGCCGTCACGGTCTCCTCGGCGATCAGGACCGATTCGACTCCTGGCAGCGCCAGCAGGTCCGCGGCAAGGGGAGACAGCGGCGCCCCTTCGGCCACTCCGAACCACGCCGAGGCGTCGGGCAGGACGGGCCGGTCCACGGTGAACTTGCAGGACTCGCCCGACTTCGACGGCTCGCCCTGGATCTTGATCTCGGCGTCCATGCGCGTCGATTATAGCGGTGCCGTCATCTGCCCCCTTCCCCGGAGGCCGCCGGGCGGCTATCCTTGGGTCACACCCGGAACCTAAGGACATGCAGGCAGAGCGTTCCAGACGCCCGCAACGAGGATTCACGATGCCGGAAACGGTGATCGTGGTGGCCATCATCGGCATCGTGGCCGTCTTCGCGGCCGCCTACCTGCGGTCGATCACCAAGCGCGAGCAGCTCAAGGCCGTCGCCAAGGAGGTCCAGAACCTCGTCCTCGCGACCCGCGCCGAGGCCGTCAAGCGCAGGCAGGTGTGCGTCATGCTGGTGAATCCGGTCCAGAGATCCATCAAGGTGTGGGCGGACTCACAGCCCTACAACTACATTCAGGACCCCGGCGAGCCCACCGTGATCGAGTACGCCATTCCGCCGACGGTCTACTTCTCTTTTGCTCCGGCGGGCCATCTGAACGGCCCGAGCGCTGTGTGCTTCGACGGCTACCTGGGCAACCCCGCGCTCGCGGATCGGATCGTCTTCAAGGGGGACGGCACCCTCGATCCGCCCCAGGCGCCGGATTGCCGGGGGCCCCAGCGCCCCGCCCTGTTCAAGGCCACGGTTCCGGCGGGGTCGATCAACTGCAGCCCGCCGCAGCCGTGTCGTGGCATCTACATCTCGGACGGCAGCTCGTCGGGGGACGCGGCCAACCGCAACACGTTCCGGATCAGCGTGGACGACCCTCGCTCGAACAGCGAGGTGACGCTCCTGAAATGGGTCCCGATCGCGATGGGCGGAAACGGCGGCGAGGTCGACTACTCGCCGCCCCCGTGGAGATGGGTGGACTGATGGCGGACGATCGCCGTCGCTTCGACCGCCGGTCCGGCCTCGCGATCCTCGCTCTGGCCGCCGCGACGAACTTTCTGCCGTGGATGGAGCTCGCCCTCGGCTTGACGCAGACGGCCGAGTCGGTGGGCCGTCGCGAATGGGGAGTGGGGATGGGCATGTGCCTGCTCGCGGGAGTGCTGGACGCCGGGATGTGGCTCTTCGGCCGGCGCAGCCGCGAGCCCGAGAAGCCCCGGATGCCCGACCCGCGGCGGACGGGCCTCCAGGTCTCCCTGGCAACCTGCGCGGTCAACGGCCTGCTGGCCGGCGCCATCGTCTTCCTGGGCACTCGCGAGGTCGGCGGACCCCTCGCCGAATACGGGACCTTCGCCTTCCTGTGGTGCCTCGTCGCGCTGCCGCTGCAGCTGACGGCGGCGTTTGCCCTGGGCCGCGCGTCCGTCCGCTCGGCGGGCCGCCGCGAAACGGCCGACGCCCCGGCCGAGACGCTTTAAGCATCTCCCGCACAGCGGTTTGACGCTCGCGCCCCGGTCGGGGATAATCGCGCGCTTTCTTCAGGAAGCGGAGACGTATGACCCAGAGACTTTCCCGCCGGGACATGAAGCGAAACGAGCTGGCCGACTCGGTCCGCAACACGGTGGACTACGTGTCGGGCCACCGGCGAGGAGTGACGGAAGCCGTCGTTCTCGCTCTCGCGATCGCGGCCCTGGCGGCCGGCTTCCTGCTCTTCCGGGCATGGCGCGAGCGCCAGGCGGGCGCGGAGCTGTCGGCCGGCCTCGAGGCTCTGGCGGCGCCGCTGGCGAGCGACCCTGCGGCCAAGGACGCCCCGCGCAAGTATGCGACGGAGGCCGACCGCGATCGCGATGCCCGAGAGCATCTGATGAAGGCGGCGGGCGTCGGAGGCACGTCGGCGGGACGGGCCGCGGGCCTCGTGCTGGGGGCTCGCCTGGGAGACCCGAAGAACGGGGACGCCTTCTCCAGGGCAGCAGGGGAGCGCCCGATCGAGATCTCGACCCCCGGGGAGATCGACGCGGCCCGCCTGCTCGCCTCCCAGGGCAAGATGCCGGAGGCGATCGACCGTCTGCGGCGAGCCATCGAGTCCTCGCGCACGACAGCTCCTCGCGACGCCCTGCTCTTCGCGCTCGGCGAGCTCTGCGAGCGCAACGGAAACACGGCGGAGGCGCGAGCGGCCTACGAGCGGATCGTCAACGAGTTCCCGGACTCGCCTTATCGCCAGGACGCCAGGACCCTCGCCGCAAACACCCGATAATCTGAGCGTGACCCGCCGCGTCGTGATCGTTGTCTGCGACGGCCTGGGGGTGGGCGCGGCGCCGGATGCTTCCGCCTACGGCGACTCCGGGGCCGACACGCTCGGTCATGTCCTGGACCGTCATCCGACGCCCCTTCCCAACCTGACGCGGCTCGGCCTGCTCTCGGTGCTCTCCCCGCCGCGCGGGGGCGCGCCGGGCGGAGCCCGGGGCAAGGCCCTGGAGATGTCGGCAGGCAAGGACACGACGACGGGCCACTGGGAAATGATGGGCCTCGTCACGGAGCGGCCGTTCCCGCTCTACCCGGCGGGGTTCCCGGCCGAGGTCGTCGAGCCCTTCGAGAAGTACGCCGGCAAGAAGGTCCTGGGCAACAAGGCCGCCTCGGGCACCGAGATCATCGCCGAGCTCGGGCCCGAGCACCTGGCGTCGGGACGCCCGATCCTCTACACCTCCGGCGACTCGGTCTTCCAGGTGGCGTGCCACGAGGAGGTCTGGCCTCCGGACAAGCTCTGGGACCTGTGCCGCTACGCAAGGAAGATCCTGACCGGCGAGCACCTGGTGGGCCGCGTGATCGCCCGCCCCTTCGTCGGGACGCCGGGCGCCTTCACACGCACGGCCAACCGGCGGGACTTCACGGTGGAGCCGACGGGAGAGACCTGGCTCGACCGCCTGACCGCGGCGGGTCGGCGGGTCTTCGGGGTCGGCAAGATCGTGGACATCTTCTCGGGCCGCGGCGTCGGGGACTCCGTGCACACCGGGTCCGATGCCGAGGGCATGAAAGTCACGATCGAGGCTCTTCGAGGCAATCGCGCCGACTGCGTCTTCACGAACCTGGTGGACTTCGACAGCAAGTACGGACACCGCAACGACGCGGCCGGCTTCGCCCGGAATCTCGCGTCCCTCGACGGGCTGCTGCCGGAGCTGCTCGCCGCGCTCACGGAGGACGACCTGTTCTTCCTGACGGCGGATCACGGCTGCGAGACGACGGACGTCTCGACCGATCACACGCGCGAGTACGTGCCGCTGCTCGCCGGGGGGCCCTCCGTGCGCGACGACGCCGACATCGGGGTGCGCCAGGGGTTCTTCGACCTTTCGGCCACCGCCGGCGACTGGATGGGCGTTCCGGGACCGCGGGGGTCGAGCGCTCTTTCACGGATCCTGCGCTGACGGCCGCCATGCTCCACGTGATCCTGGCGGCCGCAGTGTGGGTGGGAGCGTTCCTCCTGTTCGTCCTCCTCCCGCTCAATTTCGCCGCGACGCCGCGCCTCTCGAAGTCCGGCGGGAGGGCAGCCCGGCAGCCGCGGGTTTCGGTCGTGATTCCGGCGCGCGACGAGGAAGAGACCGTCGAGCAGGCCGTCCGGTCGCACCTCGCGCAAGCCTACCCGGACTTCGAGGTCATCGTCGTCGAGGACCGCTCCCGCGACCGCACCGGCGAGATCCTCTCGAGGCTGGCGAAGGAGGACGGACGGCTGACGGTCCTGCCGGGCACCGATCCTCCCCCGGGATGGATCGGCAAGCCGCACGCTCTGCACCTGGGGGCGGAGGCCGCCGGGGGCGAGCTCCTGCTCTTTGCCGACGCGGACGTGGTGTACGACCCCCGCGCGCTCTCCGAGGCGGTCGCGTATCTCGAGTCCGGCTCGATCGCTCTCGTGTGTCTCCTGCCGCGCATGGAGGCGAAGGGGTTCTGGGAAAACGTCCTGATGCCGTACGTCGAGGGCGCCTACTTCGGCGGGCTCGGGTTTCTCGCAAACTGCGATTGGCCACGGTGGCTGGCCGGCGGCGGCGGAGCGGGCAACCTGGTTCGGCGGGAGATCTACGAGGCCCTCGGCGGGCACGCCGCGCTGCGCAGCTCGGTGATCGACGACGTCCACCTGGCCTTGAACGCGAAGCTCGCGGGATACAAGACGCGCGTGGTCCGCGCCGAAGACCGCGTGCGCGTGCGGATGTACCGCGGCCTTGCGGGAGTCATCAACGGGTTCACGAAGAACATGGCCTACGCCTTGAACGGCCTGCTCGGGGTCGCGCTGTTCGCGTTGACCGCCGCGATCACGGTCCTCTGGGTGGTGCCGCCTCTGGCGCTCGTCGCGGGACTGGCGGGAGTCTCGATCGAGCGCGGCGACCTGCTGCTGGCTGCCGCCGGCTTCGCCCTGCCGGTCGCGGCCAGGCTCGTGGCCGCGGCAACTCTCGGGGACGCCGCCTGGCCCTCGGTCACGCACCCTATAATGGCCGCAATTTGGGGCTTCATCATCTGCCGTTCCCTGCATCAGCGTTTCGTCCGCCGGCGGCTCGTCTGGCGCGGCCGGGAGTTTGACGCCCGGGGGGCCGGCTTCTAGAACCTGCCATCCGGAAGGAGGCGTGTGATGCCCTGGATCGGTCTCGTCGGCATGGCGGTCATCCTCGGGATCGCCCTCCTCTTTTCGAACAATCGCAAAGCCATCCGATGGCGCACCGTGGGCTGGGCCTTTGCCCTGCAACTCGCCTTCGCCGTGGTCGTCCTCTTCTGGGACAGGGGCAAGCAGGCCCTGGAGAGCTTCTCGAACGGCGTCTCCGGCGCCATCGGCTACGCAGACGAGGGCGCGGCTTTCCTCTTCGGCTGGCTGGCCGGGCCGATGGATGCCCTCGGCGAAAAGGTCGGGCTGCCGTATCGCGGCTTCATCTTCGCCTTCAAGGTGCTGCCGATCATCATCTTCATCTGCGCCTTCTTCTCGATCCTCTATCACTTCGGCGTCATCCAGTGGGTCGTCCGGGGCATGGCGTGGCTCATGCAAAAGACGATGAGGGTCTCGGGGGCCGAAGCCCTGTGCGTCGCCGCCAACGTGTTCATCGGGCAGACCGAGGCGCCCGTCATGATCGCGCCCTACATTCCGGCCATGACGACTTCGGAGCTCCTGACGATGATGACGGGAGGGATGGCGCACGTCTCGGGCGCCGTGATGCTGGCGTACGTGACGATGGGCGCGCCCCTCAAGTACCTCATCACCGCCTCGGTGATGGCGGCGCCGGGGACCTTCATGATCGCCAAGATTCTGTGGCCCGAGACCGAGCAGCCGGTCACCATGGGCACGGTGAAGATGAACGTCGAGAAAACGAGCGCCAACTTCATCGACGCGGCGGCCACCGGGGCATCCCAGGGCATGACGCTCTGCCTCAACATCTCCGCGATGCTCATCGCCTTCGTGGCGCTGATCGCCCTCTTGAACGGCTTCCTGGGCTGGGCGGGCGGCCTCTTCGGGGCCCCTGACTTCAAGCTGCAGACCATCTTCGGCTGGGTCTTCGGCCCTCTCGCCTGGGTGCTCGGAGCTCCGAGCCAGGACCGGCAGATCGTCGGCAACCTGATCGCCAACAAGACCGTCATCAACGAGTTCTTCGCGTTCTCGATGATGAAGGGGGTCGTCGGGAGCCTCTCCGAAAAGGGAAAGCTCATCGCGACGTTCGCGCTCTGCGGCTTCGCAAACTTCTCGTCCATCGGGATCCAGATCGGCGGCATCGGCGGGCTGGCTCCGTCCCGCAAGTCGGACCTGGCGAGGCTGGGCTTCCGCGCCCTGCTCGGGGGCTCGCTCGTCTCCTTCATGACGGCCGCGATCGCGGGCCTCATCTTCGAGCTCTCTCGGTGAGCGGCGGGGGGCTGCTCGGGCGCCTGGACGAGGCGGTGCGCGCGATCCGCAAGGTGCGCGACGCGTCGCCCCGCGTCGGGCTCGTGCTGGGATCGGGGCTGGGGGCCTTTGCCGGGAACCTGTCGGACCCGGTCGCGATTCCGTACGCCGGCATCCCGAACTTCCCGGTCTCGACGGGAGTGGTGGGGCACGCCGGCGAGCTGGTGCTGGGCTCGACCGGCGGGACCCCGGTCGCGGTCCTGTCGGGCCGGATCCACTTCTACGAGGGCCGGCCGATCCAGGACACCGTGTTTCCGGTGCGGACCCTGGCCCGTCTCGGGGTGAAGGCCGTCGTCCTGACCAACGCCGCGGGCGGCGTGCGCCGCACGTTCCGTCCGGGCGATCTGATGCTCATCTCGGACCACATCAACGGGTTCGGCACGAACCCTCTGGTCGGGCTCAACGAGGAGGGGCTCGGGCCCCGGTTTCCGGACATGACGGCGGTCTACGACCCGGCCCTGCGGCGGCTCGCGCGCTCGGCCTCGAGGCAGGTGCGGGTGCCGCTCAAGGAGGGCGTGTACATCGGCCTGCACGGGCCCTCCTACGAGACGCCGGCCGAGATTCGGGCGATCCGGCGGCTGGGAGCGGACGCCGTCGGCATGTCCACCGTGCCCGAGGCGATCGCCCTGCGCCACGCGGGCGCGCGCGTCCTCGGGATCTCCACGATCACGAACATGGCCGCCGGCATCCTGAAGAAGCCGCTCGAGCACACCGAGGTCCTCGAGACGACGCAGCGCGTGGGCGCCCGGTTCGTCAAGCTGCTCACGGCGCTCGTTCCGCGCATCGCCGAGAGCCTCGAGGCATGAAGAATCCGGCGCAGGAGGAGCGGCTCCTCGCGGAAGCGGCCCGCTCGCGCGGCAACGCGCTCTGCCGCCGCAGCGGCTTCGCCGTTGGCGCGGCCATCGAGACCGACGACGGCGCCGTCTTCGGCGGATGCAACGTCGAGAACTCGACCTACGGCCTGACGGTGTGCGCCGAGCGCGTCGCGATCTGGAAGGCGCTCTCGGAAGGCAAGCGCCGGTTTACGGCCGTGGCGGTCGTGACGGGAGCCGACGAGCCCACGCCGCCGTGCGGGGCCTGCCGCCAGATCCTGTGGGAGTTCGCCGGCGACGTCCCGGTCGTATCGGCCACGACGGGAGGCAAGCGCGCCCGCTGGAGGCTGTCGGAGCTCTTCCCTCATCCGTTCGATTTCTGAGGAGGCCGCCATCTTGAGCTTTCGCCATTGGGCTGTCGTCCTGAGCGAAGCGAAGGACCTACTGTCTCGCCGCCGAGCTCGTAGATTCTTCGGCGCTGCGCGCCTCAGAATGACAGCAGGGTTGCTTTGGATTCTCGCGCTGGCGCCTGCCTTCGCTGCGACCCCCGGACCCGGAAAGGCCCCGGCCGACTTCGTCGTGCTGCACGCCCTCGTCGTCACGATGGACGCCGGCTTCACGGTCGTCCGGGACGGAGCCATCGCCGTGAAGGATGGCGGGATCCTGGCGGTGGGCTCGTCGGCCGACGTGTCGTCTCGCTACTCCGCGACGACGTACTACGACGCGCGCGGCGGCATCCTCATGCCGGGCCTCGTCAACGGCCACACGCACGCCGCGATGTCGCTGTTGCGCGGCCTGGCGGACGACCTGCCGCTGGATCGGTGGCTCAAGGAGCACATCTTCCCGGCCGAAGCGCGCAACGTCTCTCCCGAGTTCGTGTACGCCGGCACGCGCCTGGCGGCCCTCGAGATGATCGAAGGCGGGACGACGACCTTCGCGGACATGTACTACTTCATGGGAGATGCCGCGCGCGCCGTGGAGGAGGCAGGCCTGCGCGCCGTGCTCGGGGAGACGTTCATCGATTTCCCGGTGCCCGATCACAAGAACCTGGCCGAGACGCTCGCCTTCATGGAAGCGTTCGCGAAGCGCTGGAGAGGACACGCCCGAATCATCCCGGCCGCGGCGCCACACGCTCCCTATACGTGTTCCCGCGAGACGCTGCTCGCCGCGCGGGACTTCGCCCGCAGGCAGGGGCTGCCTCTCATCCTCCATGTGGCCGAGACCAAGAAGGAGATCGCCGACGCGCAGGCGAGCTGGCAGAAGACGCCGGCCGCTTACCTGGCATCCATCGGCTTCTTCGACCCGTCGGCCGACGGAACGCGGCCTCCGATCGTGGCGGCACATGGAGTCTGGCTCACTCCGGAGGACCGCGCGCTCCTGAAGCAATACCGGGTCGGCCTCGTGCACAATCCCGAGTCGAACATGAAGCTGGGGTCCGGGATCGCCGACGTCACCGCCTGGCAAAGGGAGGGTCTGATCTGGGGCCTCGGCACCGACGGGCCGGCCGGCTCCAACAACGATCTCTCGATGTTCGAGAGCATGGATTTCGCCGGAAAGCTGGCCAAGGTTGCGACGGGTGATCCGACGGTCCTTCCGGCGCGGCAGCTCGTTGCGGCCGCGACGCGCGGAGGAGCTGCCGTCCTGGGCCTCCAGAACCGTATCGGCTCTTTGGAGCCGGGCAAACGGGCGGACTTCATCGTGGTGGACACCCGCCAGGCCCACATCCAGCCCTTCGAGGACGTGTACTCTGCCCTGGTGTACTCGGTGAAGGCCTCGGACGTGATGGACGTCTGGGTGGAGGGACGGCACCTCCTGACCGGGGGAAGGCCCATGACGCTCGACGCCCGGGCGGTGCTCGAGGACGCCAACAGGCTGCGCCGGAAGGTGCGCGAGTCCCTGGCACGCTAGAGACATGCTGTCCGTGGACCGTGTCGTCCGGCTGCTCCAGAACACCCGCCGCGGGGTTCCGGTGGCCGCCGCCCTGCTGCTCGTCATCGGCGTGGGGTACCTGGACTACTGGACCGGCTGGGAGGCCTCGGTCGGACCCTTCTATCTCGTGCCCATCGCCCTCGTGGCGTGGCTGGAGGCGCGATCGAGCGCCGTGGGCTTCTCGCTCTTCTGCGGGGCCGTGTGGTTCGCGATCGACCGTCTCTCGGGGCACGTCTACTCGGCCTCCGCGATGCAGTACTGGAACGGCGCCATGCAGCTCGGGTTCTTCCTCGTCGTGGCCCTCACCTTGTCGTCGCTGCGCCGGAGCTATGAGCGGGAAAGAGCGCTGGCTAGATCCGACGCGCTCACCGGCCTTGCCAACCGACGGTCGTTCGAGGAAGTGGCCTCCCTGGAGATCCGTCGCGCTCTCCGCTACCGCCGGCCCCTGGCCCTCGGGTACTTCGACATCGACGGCTTCAAGGCGGTCAACGACCGGCTCGGCCACGCCGCGGGCGACGGCGTGCTGTTGCTCGTGTCGGAGTCCATCCGGCGCAATATCCGCTCGACCGATACCCTGAGCAGGGTTGGCGGCGACGAGTTCGCGGTCCTTCTGCCGGAAACGTCTCTCCCGGAAGCGCGCGCGCTGGTCGAGAAGCTCCTGGCCGACCTGAAGGCCACCGCCGGCGAAGGCCTGGCGCCCGTGACCGTCTCGGCCGGCGTGGCCTGTTTCCGGGTGCCGCCGGACACGCCGAAGCAGCTCATCGAGAAGGCCGACGCGCTGATGTACCTCGTCAAGCGCCGGGGCAAGAACGGCGTCGAGTTCGCCCTGCTGGGAGAGGAGCGGCTCGAGGCCGTGCGGTGAGATCGGTCTACGAAATTCTGCGCGCCAAGCGGGACGGCCGGGAGCTGACCCGCGAAGAGATCGCGGCCTTCGTGGGCGGCGTCGTTTCGGGCTCCGTGCCCGACTACCAGACGGCGGCCTTTCTCATGGCGACCGTGATCCGGGGAATGACGACCTCGGAGACCGCGGCCCTGACGGAGGCCATGCGGGACTCGGGAGAGTGCTGGGACCTGTCGGACCTGGCGCCGGTCGTGGACAAGCACTCGACCGGCGGCGTGGGCGACAAGGTCACGCTGCCGCTCGCCCCCCTCGTCGCGGCGGCCGGGGGCCGGGTGGCGATGATGTCGGGCCGGGGCCTCGGGCACACCGGGGGCACGCTCGACAAGCTGGCCGCGATCCCGGGCTTCCGCACGGATCTGGACCTGCCCAGGGTGCGCAAGGCGCTTCAGACCGTCGGCGTGGCGCTCTTCCAGCAGACCGACGCGGTCGCCCCGGCCGACCGGACGCTCTACGCCCTCCGCGACGTGACGGCCACCGTCGAGTCGCTGGCGCTCATCACCGCCTCGATCCTCTCGAAGAAGCTGGCCTCCGGCACGCACGGCATCGTGTTCGACGTGAAGACCGGCAACGGCGCCTTCATGAAGGCGCTGGCCGACTCGCGGGCCCTGGGCCGGTCGCTCGTGGATACGACGCGCGCCGCCGGGCGCCAGGCTTCGGGCTGGATCACCGACATGAGCCGGCCGCTGGGCCGGGCCGTGGGCAATGCCCTGGAGGCGGCGGAGTCGATCCAGGTCCTGAAGGGCCTGGGCCCCGAGCCGGTCCGCGAGGCCTGCCTTCTGCTGGGTGTCGAGATGCTGCGTTTTGCCGAGCCGGCCCTTTCGGACGCCGATGCCCGCAAGCGCCTGACCGAGGCGCTCGCCTCCGGAAGGGCCGCGGAGGTCTTCGAAAAGGCGATCGAGTTTCACGGGGGAGATCCGAGAGTCGTCGCCGACCCGTCGCGTCTGCCCCGGCCCTCGCAGAAGATCCCGGCCGCCGCGCCTCGCGCCGGCATCGTGCAGTCCATCCAGACCGAGAGGATGGGCTTCCTCTCGATCGAGATCGGCTGCGGCCGCCGCACACGGGACGACACCGTCGACCTCGCCGCCGGCTTCCTGGTCGAGAGAACCGTGGGCGACCGCGTCGCAAAGGGCGAGCCTCTGGCGATCGTCTGCCTCGGCTCCCGTCCGCTCCCGCGCGCCGACTACGTCGATGATGTCGCCGCCCTGTTCACGATCGGCGACGCTCCCGCGATTCCTCCGCCCCTCGCGATCGAGAAGCTCTGATTCGGGGCTTGCGCGGCCCTCCCTTTCGCGCGTGATGCCGGGCTCGTCCTCCCGACAGCGTCCTGTCAGCAGAGTTGCGTTCGGTAAAATGCCATCGTGCTCTATCGCTTCGACCACGTGCGCAAGGCCTTCGGGCCCAAGGAGGTGCTGCGGGACGCTACCTGGCAGCACAACCCGGGGGAGAAGGTCGGCCTGATCGGCAGGAACGGCGCGGGCAAGACCACCCTCCTGCGGCTCGTCCTGGGGCTCGAGGAGCCCGACGCGGGCGAGGTCGTGCGGGCCAACTCGGTTCGGATCAGCGCGGTGGATCAGATGGCGCCGACCGACCTCGCGGAGTCCCTGCACGATTTCGTGGCGGGAGCTTTCGAGCACCTGCACCGGATCGAGTCGGAGCTGCGCCGCCTCGAGCACGCCATGGCCGAGGGCGACGCCTCCGGGCCGACTCACGACCGGTACGACGCGCTGTCGCATCGCTTCGAGAACGAGGGCGGCTACGACATGGTCGCCGAAGTGGACAAGGCTCTCTCGGGCCTCGGCTTCGAGGCCCGGGACTTCGCACGGCCCCTGTCGGAGCTCTCCGGAGGGCAGAAGAATCGGGCCATGCTGGCGAAGGCGATCCTCGCGTCGCCGGACCTGCTGCTGCTGGACGAGCCGACGAACCACCTCGACTTCGCGGCCGTGGAGTACCTGGAGGAATACCTGGCGAAGAGCCGGAGGGCGTACCTCGTCGTGACCCACGACCGGCGCTTCCTGGACCGCGTCGCCGAGGAAATCGTGGACTTGGAGAACGGGCGCCTGACCGCTTACTCCGGGGGGTACACGTCCTACCGCACGCAGAAGTCGGAGCGGGTGCTGTCGGCCACCCGGGCTTTCGAGAAGCAGCAGGAGTTCGTGGAGAAGGAGAAGGAGTACATCCGGCGCAACATCGCCGGTGTGAATTCGCGCCAGGCTAAGGGCCGCCGGACGAAACTCGCGCGGCTGGACCTGCTCGAGAAGCCGGTCGAGGATGCCACCGAGGTGGCGTTTTCATTCGACGCGGCCAGGATCGGCGGGAGGGTGTTCCTGCGTGCGAAAGGCCTGGACTGCGGGTACGAGCCCGGAAAGCCGATCGTCCGGGGCGTGTCCTTCGAGCTCCTGCGGGGCGAGCGCCTCGCGATCCTGGGCGAGAACGGGACGGGCAAGACCACGCTCGTGAAGACTCTCGCCGGGCGCCTGCCGGCCCTCGCGGGGTCTGCCGAGACGGGGCACGAGGTCTCCATCGGCTACTACGACCAGCTCCTGTCGGACCTCGATCCCGCCAAGCGGGCCATCGACGCCGTCTGGGACGAGCACCCCGGAGAGACCGAGCAGGCCATGCGGTCGTACCTGGCGCTCTTCGCCTTCCGGGGAGACGAGGTGTTCGCGCCCATCGCCGGCCTCTCGGGGGGCGAGAAGGGCAGGCTGACCCTGGCGGTCGTGATGAAGCAGCGGCACAACCTGCTCGTTCTCGACGAGCCCACCAACCACCTCGACCTCGATTCCCGGGAAGCGCTCGAAGCCGCGCTCGAGACCTTCCACGGCTCCATCGTCTTCATCTCGCACGACCGCGCCTTCATCGACCGCCTCGCGACGCGCGTGCTCGACCTGCGCGGCGGCCGCGCGATGCTTCTGCCAGGGAACTACTCGGAGACGGCGGCTGCCAGGGCCGACCGCCGATCGAGGCCCGAACCGGCGGTCGAGACGAGCCCGGCGGCCGCGCCTGCGCCTCGCGAGCCGCGGCCTTCCCGCAAGCAGGAGAGCGCCGATGAGAAAGAGGCCCTCCGACGCCGCCGGAAGGTGAAGGCTCTCGAGGAGAAGGTCGCCTCGCTGGAGAAGGACATCGAAGCCATCGAGACGCGCCTCGCGGACGAGGCGTTGACGCTCGGCCCGGTCGCCTCGCGCGACCTGGCGCGGGAGCGCGCGGCGAAGAAAGAGAGCCTCGATGCCCTCGTCGAGGAGTGGGCCTCGCTCTCCGAGCAGGAGAGTCGGGAAGAACCCTCCCGCCGGCCATGACCCGTCGCAACGCGGCCATCATTGCGGTCGGAACCGAGATGCTCGGGCCGCTGCGTCAGGATTCCAACTCGCTCTGGCTCTCGGCGCGGCTGGAGGAGGTCGGGATTTCGGTCGTGCGCAAGAGCGTGGTCGCGGACGACCTCGATGCGATCGGCGAAGAGGTGGCGGCCTCGGCCGGGATCGCGGAGCTCGTCGTCACGACCGGTGGCCTCGGGCCCACGGCCGACGACATGACCGTCGCGGCCGTGGCACGACGGCTCGGCTTCTCGCTCGAGCGCAACGAGGCCTTTCTCGCGGAGATGCGCCGGCGCTTCGAGCGGCGAGGCCTGCGCATGGCGGCATGCAACGAAAAGCAGGCCGACTTCATCGTGGGGGCCCGCGTCCTCGCCAACCCTCGCGGAACGGCTCCGGGATTCTGGATCGAGCACGGAGGCAAGGACATCATCGTGCTGCCGGGCGTGCCCTCCGAGATGAAGGAGATCATGGAGGACAGCGTGCTGTCGGAGCTCGCACGGCGGGCCGGAGGCGCGGTCTCGCGGCGTCGGGTGCTGCGCATCGCCGGCATGGGCGAGTCCGCGGTCGAGGAGATCGTGGCGCCGCTGTACGAGAAATGGAAAGACGACCCGGTGACGATCCTGGCGTCGCCGGGAGAAGTGCAGCTCCACCTCAAGGTGACCGGGCCGCCGGAGGAAGCGGAGCGGCGCCTCGTCTCCATGGAGGCCGATTTCCGGGCCGCGCTCGGCTCCCGCGTGTACGGCGTCGACGGCGAGGACCTTCCCGCGGCCCTGGGCAAGCTTCTGCGGGAAAGGAAGGAAACGCTGGCGCTGGCGGAATCCTGCACGGGAGGCATGATCGGCTCGCTCATCACGGACGTCCCGGGTTCGAGCGACTACTTCCTGGGCGGGGTGGTTTCCTACGCGGACTCGGCGAAGGAGGGCTTGCTCGGCGTTTCGCCCGGAACGCTCGCCCGCTTTGGCGCGGTCTCCGTCGAGGTCGCCGGGGAGATGGCGCGGGGCGCCCGGGAGCGCTTCGGCGCCAGCGTCGGGGCCTCGGTCACGGGGATCGCCGGCCCGGACGGGGGGACGCCCGAGAAGCCGGTCGGCACGGTTTGCCT